>Ga0256406_1006034_pt1 | contig 12443 bp, 10 predicted proteins | sample RumenRJG_03DNA_FD_185986 | JGI IMG/M metagenome (GOLD analysis project Ga0256406, IMG submission 185986) | Bovine rumen microbial communities from Lethbridge, Alberta, Canada - RJG_03 | ecosystem: Host-associated > Mammals > Digestive system > Stomach > Rumen | place: Canada: Alberta | collected...
CACGTCGTCCGCGTAGTAATAATTCTGCGCGATCCTCTGCTCCAGCGCCTCCAGCTTGGAGACGGACGCCGTGTTGAGTGCTGAATTGCTGTCTGCGCGGCTGATCCGGATGCCGTCCGCTGAGACAAAATATGCGGCTGCCCCGCCCGTGATCACGACACCGGCGAGCAGTCCCGCTGCCAGCCCCGCAAGGAAGCCACGCGCCGGCCTCTTCCTGCCGCTCTGTTTCGCTGGTTTCCCCGCGCCATCCGCTCCGAACCGGCCGGCTTCTGCGCTCCGCTCCGCCGGTTTTCCCGCGCCATCCGCTCCGAACCGGCCGGCTTCTGCGTTCCGCTCCGCCGGTTTTCCGGCACCATCCTGCTCCGCCGATGCAGCCTCCGCCATCTTCATTCCATTATCCTTTTCGTTCTTTTCTTCATCCATGATGCCGTTCTTCTCATCCACCCCGCCTCATCGGCGCGGGTGTCCTTCGTTCCATCCCGCCGGTCACAGATAATTTCTCGGGTTCACATACTCCCCGTTCAGCCGCACACTGAAGTGAAGGTGCGGACCGGTGGAATTTCCGGTGCTGCCGACCGAGGCGATCTGCTGGCCGGCGGAGACGCTCTGCCCCGCCGAAACAGCCAGGGAAGAGGCGTGCATATAAATCGTGAACAGCCCGCCGCCATGATTGATCATCACATAATTGCCCATGGAGGCGCTGTAGCCCGCGGACACAACCGAGCCGTCCGCAGCAGCCAGAATCGGCGAGCCATACGGCGCCGCCATGTCAAGTCCGCTGTGAAATTTCCGCGTCCCGTAGATCGGATGCACCCGGTACCCGAACTCCGAGGAAATATAGGTATAACCCGGGCACGGCCAGGTGAACGCTCCGCCGCTGTAGGCCTTCTGCTGCGCCGCCAGCGCGGCCTTGTCCGCCGCCACCTGCGACTCCAGCGCAGCAATCTCCGAGGTGGATTGGTCGATCGCCGCCTGCGTCTCCTCCATCTCCGACTCCTGGTCTGAGATCTGCCCCTCCAGAGAACTGATCTGGGCCGCCTTCTCCTGAATCAGGCTCTGGATACCGGCCTCTTCCTCTTCCTGCGCCTTCTTTGCAGCCTCGAGTGTCTCCTTCTCCTCCTTCAGCGCCTGCCGGGTCGTCTCCACAAGTTTGGTCTGCTGCTCATACTCCTCCAGCTTTTTCCGGTCGTAGGCGGAGACTTCATCAATATACTGCGCCTTGTTCAGCATCTCGCTGAAACTGCCGGCCTGCAGCAGTGACTCCAGCATATACGTGTTCCCGCGCTCGTACATGAACTGAATGCGCTTCTTCATAGCCTCGTACTGCGCCTGCTGCACCTTCTCCGCCTGCTCCAGCTCTTTCTCCGTCTTGTCGATCTCCGCTTCCTTGTCCGTGATCTCCTGCTTCAGCTGGTCCACCTTGGTCTGAATGGCCGTCAGATTGGTATCAAGCTGCGTGACGTATGTCTCAAGGTCGCTTTTGGACGCCTCGAGGCTCTTCTTGATGGACTGGATATCGCTCAGCGAACTCTGAAGGCTTTCCCGCTCCGATTTTGCGGACGAAATCTGATCCTCCTTCGCCTTGATGGATTCCTCCGTCACGGCTGCCTGTACAGGAACAGCCGCCGGAGCAGCCCAAATGGCGGCCGCTGCCGCAATGGCCGCTGCCGCCGCGATCGCCCGGGTACGAAACCACCCTCGATTGTGATTGCTATGATTCATCAAAATACATCCTGCCGGCGTCACTGTCCCGGCGCATACAGGGAATCTTATCCCGGAATCATGTCCCGTTCATCACGGCCTCGCTGGAACCCGGTGCCTCTCCCTGAGAGCCTGCGAAAGATCTGCAGGCGATCCACAGCCCCCCGTTCCTCAGGTCTTGTCGCGCAGCTGCCTGCGGACAGTCAGCAGGCTCCCGAAAAAGCCGATGCCGATGCCGAGAAGCAGGCTGATCGGAATCAGTGTTTTCATGATGGTGCCAACCGGCAGGAAACTCAGCAGCGAGGTCAGCATGGAAAATCTGCCCTCGAGAAAATCCACCGCCTTGCCGTAGAAGTAATAGATCAGAACCAGCGGAATCACAGCACCCGCGAAGCCGATGATCATACCCTCGATGACGAAGGGAGCCCGGATGAAGAAATCCGTCGCTCCGACGTATTTCATGATGTTGATCTCCTCATCCCGGAACTTGATGCCGATGGTGACTGTATTGCTGATCAGGAAGATGGAGACACCGAGCAGAAGGACAATGATGCCGATGTAAATATACGCAATCAGGCTGTTGAATCCCGTCAGTGTTGTGGCGGTCAGCTCAGACCGGTTGACCATGCGGACCTGATCCAGTCCCTCGAGGTACTGCACCAGCGAATTCTGCTGGGAGACATCCTTCAGATAAATCTCCAGATTCTCCGAATTCTCCAGCGGATTCTCCGTGAAGCCGTCGGAATACTCGCCGAGGTACTCCTGCTTGAAGGAATCCCAGGCTTCTTCCGCCGAGACATAGGTGACGCTTGCCACCTCCGGCCGCTCCTCGATGGCCACCTTCAGCTGCTGGATCTGGTCCTCCGTGGTCCCCTCATTGAAGAACACCGTGACAGAGACGCCCTGCTCCGCACTGCGGACCGCATGCTGTGCATCCGTCAGAATGGCATAAAACAGGCCGAACAGAAACAGGCACGCCGAAATGGTCGCAATCGAGGCCAGGGTAAACAGCTTGTTGCGGTGCAGATTTCGAAATCCCTGCCCGATGGAATAGAAAAATGAACTGATTTTCATGAATACCTCACTGCCGCACCGCGGCCGGCCGCGGCAAACTTACCGAAAAGTGCATCCCCTGCAGATAATGAGCCTTCTTCCCCTGCCGCACCGCATCTGACCGCGGCAAAATTCTTCCCGGCCAGACGTCTCGCCGGAAGCCTACTGTCCCGCCCCGTCCTGGTCATCCGCCATTCCCTGCGTGAATCCCCGGGCAAGCTCCTGCGTGACGGAGAGGTCTTCCGTCAGTCCGCCCGCATAATCCTGAGCATCAGCGCCCGCGTTTCCCGCCGGATTGCCCGCTGCATAGTCTGCCGGACCGTATCCGGTCCCCGCAGCACCGGGATTGCCCGCCGCGCCGTAATCAGAATCATATTCTCCGAGATAGTATGACTCCTCGTCCGAGACGCCTTCCTCCTCATAGCCGTCCTCGAGGTAAATCTCTTCCTCATAGGCCATGTTCTCAGAAGCCGTATAATTGCCATGCTCCTCATCGCCCATGATGACGCCCTGCCGCATCGTGATGACACGCTTGTGCATGGCGTTGACGATTTCCCGGTTGTGCGTGACCACGACGACCGTCGTGCCCTCCTCATTCACCCGCTCGAGCAGCTTCATGATCTCCCAGGAATTCCGCGGATCGAGGTTTCCGGTCGGCTCATCCGCCAGCAGAATGTACGGATGATTGATCAGCGCTCTCGCGAGCGCCACTCTCTGCTGCTCGCCGCCGGAGAGTTGATCCGGAAAGTTTTTATACTTGTTGGCAAGTCCGACCGTGGCAAGAATATTCGGCACATCCCGCTTGATGCTCGAATTCGGGATCTGAATGATACGCTCGGCAAATGCCACGTTCTCATAGATATTCCGATCCTTCAGCAGACGGAAGTCCTGGAATACGATGCCCAGATTCCGGCGGAATTTTGCAATCTTCCGATGTGGAAGGCGGTTCAGATCATAGCCCAGCACATTGATGTAGCCGCGGGTCGGCCGCAGCTCCCGGAGCAGAAGCTTGATCAGGGTTGACTTGCCGGAACCCGAGTCGCCCACGATGAAGACAAACTCCCCCTGCCGGATGTCGAGCGAGATGCCGTTCAGCGCGGCGGTCTGCTTGTCGTACGCCTTGTATACATTTCGTATGGTGATGACATTTCCCTCCGGAATGTCAACCGTTCTGCGATTCTTCGCCATGCGTTCCTTCCTTAAACTTTCCTGTGATCAATACTCAAATGTATCCATCTTCTCCATGTAGGACATATACCGCACCACCATCAGCGCGATCTTGAACGTGATCGCATCGTCGAAGACGCGCAGATCCAGCCCGGTGCTCTTCTGGAGCTTGTCGAGACGATAGACCAGCGTGTTGCGGTGTATGAACAGCTGGCGGCTTGTCTCCGAGACATTCAGGTTATTCTCGAAGAACTTATTGATCGTCGTCAGCGTCTCCTCGTCAAAATCCTCCGGTCCCCTGGCGCCGAACACCTCATGAATGAACATTTTGCAGAGCGGAATCGGAAGCTGGTAAATCAGACGGCCGATCCCCAGATCGCTGTATGAGACAATGCTCCGTTCCTCGAAGAAAATTTTGCCGACATCGAGCGCCATCTTGGCTTCCTTATAGGACCGGCTGACTTCCTTCAGCTCGCCCACGGCCGTGCCATACGCAATATGCACATTGTCAATGCCATTCTTGCGCAGATAAGCCGCATATGTCTCGGCCGCCTGCTGGATATCCTTCTGCCTGCTGCCCTCGCTCAGATCCTTGACCACAATCACGCCGCTCTCATTGACCGCCGTGACAAAATCCGAGCTGCCGGGGCCGATGTACTGCTGCATGGTCTCCAGCACATTCATGTCGCGGTCCTCACCCGTCTCGATGATGAGCGCCACTCGCGGTGCGCTCGCCGCGATATGCAGCTTCTTCGCCCTGCCGTAAATGTCCACCAGAAGCAGATTATCCAGCAGCAGATTCTTGATGAAGCTGTCCCGGTCATACCGCTCCTTCGTGGCGCCGATCAGCTCATGAATCTGAAACGCCGCCATCCTGCCGATCACAAAGCTGTTGTCCTTCTCGCCCCGCACCACCAGGACAAACTCCAGCACCTGGTCGTCAAAAATTTTGAAAAACGCAAAGTCATTCCAACTCTGCGTGTCCGCCGGCGACTGCGAAAACGTCGGAACAAACTGTGATGCCTCGTCAAACTCCGAGCTCGTCACCGCCTGCTCCCTGCCCTCCGGGTCCATCACCGCCAGCTCTACCTTCGCAATATCCCGGATACCGTCGATCGTGCTCTGCAAAATCTGATTCGAAATCATCTTCTCACCCCTGATGTGCCGTTTTTCTGACCGCAGCCCCCGCTGCCACTCCCCAAACAGATATTACCATCATAATTCATACATGCAAAATAATCTATAAAATTCCGTTCGTTTTTTGTTGGATATTACCAATTTCCATTCGGCCCGCACGTATCTCCTCGGCACGCGCGGGAACCCGTCCGGGCCGCTTTCCTACCGTATTCCTCAACCGATGCGCCGGCGGCAAGACAGTCATCACTTCGATATTCCGTTTGCCCCATGCGCATTCCAAAAGCAGCACATCTGCGCTTTCCCGCCACAATATTCACAGTATAAAATCTGTCAGTGCGATAAAAACAGCCGCGAGCAGGATGCCCAGAATCATCCAGAAAGAGAGGAGTTTCCCGCGGCGTGTCTCCCCCTGCGCCGCATCCATGCAGCCATACACGCGGTTTCTGCGCACATTCATCATCTCCGGCCTGCCCTCGATCCGGGCCATGGTGTTCAGAATCAGCACCGCCAGAATCAGGCACAGCACGATCAGAAACACCAGGAGAACTGCCGCAGCCGCCATGATCCCCTGGATCGTCACGCCGGGAATCGACCGGAGAATATTCCGGTACTCGTCAATCGTCATGCCTCCCTCCAGCGCCGGATCAGAGAAGTCTGCCGCGGATGGCAGCGCATACATCAGTCCGACCTCCACGGAGTTAAAGACCATGTGCATCACAAGAGAGGTCACAATACTGCCGGACATCTCCACCGCCGCCGCCAGGACAATTCCCAGAAACACCGCATAGCAGGCCTGGTTGAAATTCAGGTGCATCAGCCCGAAGAGCACGCCGCTCAGAATCACAGCGGCCGCCGTTCTGCCGGAGCTCCGGAGGGACCGAAACAGATAGCCGCGGAAGACCAGTTCCTCCATGCACGGTCCGGCGATGCCGATCAGCAGGAGACTTTCCCACGCAGGCAGCGAAACCAGCTGTCCGCTCAGCTCCTCCACCACATTCCCGGTCCAGAGCTGGGAAAACAGGTTGAGCACCATCACCACCGGGAAAGAGACCAGAAGCAGCAGCAGCGAGAGCAGCAGCGTGCGGACATGAACCAGATGAAAACCGAACATCTCCTGCACCGGAGCCGGCGTGCGCAGCGCCCAGACCAGCATCGGGATCAAAATCAGAAGCTCCGGCAGAAGAAGCGCTCCCGCCATGCCCGCCGGCGTATTGAGGAGATCAGCATATCCGGCTAGTCTGTTCTGCAGCAGCGACAGGAGCAACGTGGCGCCGACTGAGATAGCAATTAATGTAAAATACAGGCTTCCTGCCTTTTTTGTATTCATACCCTGTTCCTTTCCGGTCTCAGGCCGCGGTTGACCTCAGCCCTGCCCGGATTCTGTCTTTGTCAGTACAATCGAATCCGGCAGGATTTTGACCTTTCCCGCCTTCAGCAGATGTCCGACGGCACGCTTGAACTCATTCTTGCTCATATGGACCTCGGCACGGATTTTGTCCGGATCCGTGCGGTCCGTGAAGGGAAGACTCCCGCCCCGCTGCCTGATCAGCTGTTCCAGTGCCTCGCAGTCAGGCTCAAGCTGGAACGCGGCCTTCTCCCGAATGGCAAGATCGAGCTTCCCGTCCGGTTTCACCCGGGTCACCCGGGCCGAGATGACATCGCCCACGCGCATCGGGCGCGTCACCTCTCGCTTCGGAATCAGGGCGGAATAGCGGCTGTCCACCGCCACGAACACGCCGAAGTTGTCCGAGGTTTCGTACACAACGCCGGTCACGCGGTCTCCGGTATGATAGGGACTGTTCTTCTCCAGATAGGGGTAGACGTTCATCGTCGCCGCGAGCCGCCCGCTCTTGTCGATATACACCGCCACCAGACACTCCTGTCCCTCGATCACATGCCCGTCCCGCGGCTGCTCATGGAAGGGAAGCAGCAGATCCTTGTCGAGGCCCCAGTCCAGGAACGCACCGGTCCTTGTCACCTGAGACACCGTGAGCCACCCGACCTCATGAAGCTTCAGCTTCGGGGTCTTCCGCGTCGCAATCAGCCGGTCCTCGGAATCCTTGTAGAGAAATACCTCGAGGACATCCCCCTCCTTTGTGCCCTCCGGGACCTGCGATTTTGGCAGAAGAACCCGCTCCGGCACCGCCGGAGCGCCGGCTTCGGCGCCTTCTTCTGTCCCGCCGGCTGCAGCCCGCCCGTTTTTCGCTGCCACCGAGCCGGCGCGGTCGGCCGCGCCCCGCTGTGCCGCGCCGACGGCGGCGCTGCTTCTTCCTTCTGCCGCCGCAGACTCATCCGTCTCTTCCCGGTTATCCTCCGTGAGATAGACGCCAAAATCCGTCCTCTTCTCCACCATCAGTTCCTGCCATTCTCCCAGCTTCAACATGGTGCTTCCGTCCTTTCGTCTCGTCATATCGTCAGTTCTTTGTGTCCGTGCCGTTTTGGGCAGTCTTCCCGTCAGTTTGCCCGGCCTGTCACAGAATGGTCTGTCCCTGCCGCCGTTTCGGGCTGCACTCCATCATCTTATCCGGCATGTCACAGAATGGTCCGCCTCTGCCGTCGTTTCGGGCTGCACCCCATCATCTTATCCGGCCTTTCACAGAATGATCTGTCTCAGCCGTCGTTTCGGGCTGTGTCCCGCCTGCTTGTCCGGCCTACTGCGGCACGATCTCGCTCTGCCGCCTCCAGGCGTCCCGTTCCGCCTCTTTTCGCCTCCGGATGGTCAGCTCCGCCGTCACATAAGGCTGGCCGTCGTCTCCCAATAGCGCGGCGGGTTCCATACGTGCTTCGTCAGTCCCTGCGGTGCCGGCCGCCTCCGCCGGATATCCGCAGACATGCACATGATCTCCCAGAAGCGCCTGTCTCCTGTACTCAATCCGCAGGTCGGTCACGATTTCCTCCTCCGGAACCATGCTCATCAGGAATCGGACATACTGTCCGTTATTTACATGGTGATTGGAATCGAGGTGTTCCTCTCCGACCGTCAGCACCGCCTTTTCCGCGGCGCCCTCCTCCGGAACCGACACCTTTCTGGACAGCGCGGGGAGATCCAGGCCGGGGCCGATCGTGTACACCGTTTTCATCTCCTCCGGCGCCCGCACCGGCATCATGCGCGCGAGGCCCATCAGCGACCAGACCGAATAGGCCTCTGCCAGCCTCTCCCCCTCTGCCGTCTCCATCCAGAAATTGCGCAGACCGATGAACGCTCCCTTCCATCCGCACGGCTGCGTGGCCGTCCGGATCCGCTCTCCCAGTGCCGGGTACCGGTACACCGCAATCTGCCAGTAATTGACAATCCACGCCATGTGCCGGTCCTTCATGAATCCGATGCCGACCCCTCCATCCTCCGACTGAAACGTCGAGCAGTCCTGAAAATAATTGATCAGCGCCTCCGGCCTCAACAGACCGCAGCTGTCCACCTCGCTGTATCGGATTCTCCCATCAAATGTGTACATCTGCCTCTCCTCCGCCTTTCTCCGTGCGCCGCGGGACATCTATCCGAAAGCAGGACTCCTGTCCGGAAGCAGGATTTCCTATCCGGAAGCCGTACTCCTGTCCGAAAGCAGGACCTCCTACCCGAAGATTTCCTCCGCAGCCGACAGAATTTCCTCCCGCGCCGCATGGAAGGTTCCCTGAACCATCTCCGGCTTTCCTCCGCCACGGCCGTTCAACCTCTGATTCAGCTCTCTGCCGCCGGGCCGCACATCTACACTCCTGCTGCCAATCACATAGTACCAGTTGTCTTCTCCGCCGGAAACCGCAAGACATACCGTTCCCCGATTCTGCTCCAGCAGAAATTCACAGAGTCTCCTGGTTTCCACAGGGTCCAGCGACTCCTCAAAAGCCGCTGCAAGCGGCGCTCCTTCCGGCATCGCCGCCGCTCTCACGGAATAATACATCTGTGTCCGCTCCGCAATTTTCTGACTTTTTGCAAGGCTGTCAGCACGGATTTTGGCAAAAGCGGACTCCGCCTCCTCCGGTGAGACCGCCATCTCCCGGGAGAGCGCCATCAGGCTGTCCATGCGACGCTCGAGAATCCGCAGCGCCCTTCCGCCGCTCGCCATCTCAATACGGACGCCGCCCTTGTACCGCATCATCGACAGACACTTGATGACGCCGATCTCTCCGGTGCGCGCCACATGTGTGCCGCAGCACGCGCAGATATCCGCCCCCGGCACCGTCACAATGCGCACCGTCCCGGTGAGTTCCTTCTTGCTGCGGTAAGGAATCCTCTCTAACTCCTCCGGTGCCGGATAAGTAATCTCAATCGGCCGGTTGTCATAAACCACGCCGTTTGCCTCCCGCTCGATCTCCATGAGTTCCTCCCAGGTCAGCGGTCCGGACAGATCGATCGTGATCACCTCACCCATGTGATAGCCGACATTCTCATAGCCATAGTGCTGATGCACCAGGCCGGAGATAATATGCTCCCCGGAATGATTCTGCATCAGATCAAACCGGCGCGTCCAGTCGATCCTGCCATGCACCATCCTGCCGACAGGAAGCGCCCTGTCCGTATAATGCACCACCCGGTCGTCCGCCCGCCGCTGCACATCAAGCACCTGCACAGCGCCGTCCTCCGCGGACTCCAGCGTTCCCCGGTCCGCAGGCTGTCCACCGCCCTCCGGATAGAAGCACGTATTCTCCAGCACAACCTCAAAGGTACCGCGCTTCTGCCCGCTCTCCGCGCATTCCACTACTGCCGCGTCGAACTCCCGCCGATACGCATCCTGATAAAACCATTCTGACATTTCCATATTCATCCGCTCCTGATTGTCCCTAACGAGTTTAGCATGGTTGGGACAAAAATTGTCCCAACCATGCTAAACTCGTTAGGGACAAATCTTCCGAGACTACTGCAGAAGTACTATTGCGAAAACGTCTTTACCATGAAGGCTTTCGCTACCAAAAAGGCTTGAAGGGGCTTCCAGACAAGCCTGATATTGTTCTGACGAAATATAAAATTTACATTGATCCGATTTGGGAATTGCGATGTTCTCAAGGATCCGGATGTCTGTATAAGGATGTAAGGATAGTAAAAGAAACTATTTTTGATAATCAGGTTAGCGATGAATAAGTATATATTTTCAACACAGAGCGGCAAAGCCTACTACTGCAATTCTATCCCTGGATTTATTAAAGATAATTCGACTTCAATTATCGGGCAACTGATTCGTCATTCGTTTGAAATTAATAAAGCACAGTCTGATGCATGGGAAAATCAAATCAATGAGCTTCAGAAAAGACTAGAGGCCTGTGGAATGGAGGGTGACATTATCTTCGAATATGACATCGTCCGCCTTGGCAAGCGAATAGATGTCATTATGCTGATCAGACACATGGTATTCTCTTTGGAATTTAAAAATGGGAAAAATATTTTTACAGCACAGGATGCCCAGCAGGCGGAAGACTACGCAATTGATATCAAAAATTTCCACAAAGAATCTGAAGATCTTTATGTGTGTCCTATTTTAATTGCAACCGATGCACCGAAATATAAAAAGGCGCAGTCTTTAGATGCTTATCCCGATAAACAAGTACACCTTCAACGCGAGAATATTGAGACTCTCATTCCCAAAGTGATACAGCTAACGGGTCTGTATGGAGACAACACTCAGATCGATTTTGAAAAATGGTTTAATTCCCCATATCGTCCAACGCCAACAATTATTGCAGCTGCAGTTGAGGCATATATAGCTCATGATATCAGTGAAATAGCAAATTCAGAAGCTGGTCAGGACGATATTGATGTCTGTGAAGGCAGGATTAATGAAATAATAAGTTATGCAATGTCAAACAATAAAAAGTGTGTCTGTTTTGTGACCGGCGTTCCAGGTGCTGGAAAAACACTTGTTGGGCTTGATACTGTTGCCAAAAATCTGAAAAGAGGGAAATCCAGTTTAAGCGTGTATCTCTCTGGTAATGGGCCTCTTGTAGATGTGTTGAGAGAGGCCTTAAAAAGAAGCGAAAAATCAAAGAAGCAGTATACCCGAGAAACCTCAGCGGCAATCGACGCTTTAATTCAGAGTAGCTATGCTTTTAAAAGGGATAATGCAGCTCACAATCAGCCTACGCCAGAGAATATAATGATTTTCGATGAGGCACAGCGAGTCTGGGATCAAAGCAAAATGAGCAGTAAGCATAAAAACGATCCATTGATGTCGGTCAGTGAACCACACTTACTCTACAGTATAATGGATCGTCATCAAGATTGGGCTGTTATGATCTGTCTTGTTGGATTAGGCCAGGATATTTATGATGGAGAAGTTGGTATTAATGAATGGTTTCGTTGTGGAGTGCAAGACTTTCCGCAATGGGAAATGTATTACTCTCCTGCAATTTTTAATCAAATTGAGGATCTGAACATTGATAAGGAAATGATTAAAAGCTGCAGAAGGTGTCACCCAATAAATGAACTGCATTTAAAAACCTCCATTCGCTCTTTTCGGGCAGATAAACAATGCCAATTTGTTGATAATCTTTTGAATAATGACCCTGAATCGACGAAAAAAATCTATAGCATGATATCTTCAAAATATCCTATCCTTGTGACAAGAGATTATCAAAAGGCCAAACAATGGGTCCGTTCACAAGTACGTGGATCTCAGAGATGCGGTGTCCTCGCCTGCAGCAGTGCGCAGAGGCTGAAACCAGAAGGAATCTATATCACATCAGACATAGATGTAAAAAATTGGTTTCTGGCTCCAAGCGATGATTTGCGCTCTTCTAACATGCTTGAAATTGTTGCCAGCGAATTCAAAATACAGGGACTCGAAATTGACTGGGCACTCGTCTGTTGGGATGCAGACCTGCGACGTAATGCAAAAGGTGACGGTTGGGACCATTACAATTTTCGTGGCTCAAAATGGAATAAAAGGCATAAAGAAGAACAAAAAAGATATCTTGTAAATGCTTATAGAGTTTTACTTACCAGAGCTCGTCAAGGGATGATTATTTTTGTTCCGAAAGGCGTAGATCCCGAAATAGATCCCACAAGAGATAAAGCATATTATGATGGCATATATAACTATCTGCTTCAATGTGGCATACAAACGTATACATGACTCTAAGCACCTCTTCACCTGCAAAGGGCGTTTGAGGCGCTCTTAAATAGTGTTTGCTGATTAATCGATGCTTTCAGCTATGTTTGCAATTTCGCGGCGAGCCATACAGACTCCCAGCTCGTTTTGAAATAACCAAGTACATGACTGAGTCAGTAACCCATACCTTAAAAAAGCAAAAATAATCGGACCTCCTGCCCAGAATTCTGAACAGATTCGTCACTAAGACCGAAAGTCCTACTGCCCCGTAAGAAGTATCTTCCAGCTTTGTGTTGATCAGTCCCAGAATTGAACTACGAGATGTTCTATGCCAACCTGAAGGCCTTG
>Ga0256406_1006035_pt1 | contig 12442 bp, 6 predicted proteins | sample RumenRJG_03DNA_FD_185986 | JGI IMG/M metagenome (GOLD analysis project Ga0256406, IMG submission 185986) | Bovine rumen microbial communities from Lethbridge, Alberta, Canada - RJG_03 | ecosystem: Host-associated > Mammals > Digestive system > Stomach > Rumen | place: Canada: Alberta | collected...
CATCGGTCTCGGCCATGGTCACTTTCACTTTTCCGTCGGGCGATGTGGCCCAGTATGGCTTCATCGCCCGGGCCTGGGTCGCGGCCAGCAGCAGGCACAACAGTGCTGTGAGTAGGTGTTTCATGAGGTGGAATATTTTTATGTTGTTGATGGTTTGTTTCTTTTTCAATTTTTTCTTGATGTTGCATGAGTAGAGTGGTGTCACAGCAGCCTCTCATAGGCGATGCGCTCCCCGTCGGGAAGCTGCACCGTGCCGCAACGCTCGAAGCCCAGCTTGGGCAGGATGTGCAGCATCTGCACGTTGTCGTGGTTGGTGTCGATGCGCATGCTCTCCAGCCCCATGCAACGGGCCTCGCGCATGGCCAGGGTGAGAAACGTGCTGGCCAGGCCGCGGCCCGTGAGCTGCGGGTCGATGCCCAGGCGGTGCACCACGGCATATCGGCAGTGGCCCGAGTCGCTCTCGGTGAGCCACCGGCCCTCGATGCTGTCGTAGCACTTGTCGCCTGTGGCGATGAGCGCGCAGTAGCCTGCGATGACGCCGTCGAGCAGCAGCACCCGGCCCACGCCGGCCGCCGTGTCGGCCGCCACTGTGGCAGGGTTGGGGTAGCCGTGCTGCCACTGGTCGCGCCCCTGGCGCCGCATGACCTGCACCTCGGCCTCGAGCAGGCGCCATATCGCGCCCTCGTCGGCCTCGACAGCCTTTCTAATCGTTGCTGTCGTCGCCATTGCTCTCGCCCTCGTCGGCGGTCTCTATGGGGTTGGCAGCCATGATGGCCTTGGCCGTCTCCAGGTCGCGGCGCAGCACCACAACCTTGTAGTTGCCCTCGTTCATCATGTGAAACAGTGCGTTGGCTGTAGAGTCGCCCAGCACGCCTGCCGTGAGCCCGTTGTCTTCAAGCACGCCCTTCACAATGTTGGCGTCGATCTCGTTGCCATACTCGGCAAACACGACCACATCGTTGTCTTTTTCCATGTCGCCTTGGTTTTTAATCCTTTTAATCTATTATTCTACAAATATACCTGTTTTTTTGAGATTTCTTGTCGTGTTTATGCTCAAAATATTACTTTTATTTCCACCAGAGCCTCACGGGGGCAGTCCCGGTCTCTTTTTTTAATGTAACATTCGTTTTTGTTTTTTAAGATATCTTTAAGACAATTACTCCTACCTTTGTGAATAATATCATTAGCGACAACTTAATATTTTTTACTACAGTTATACAGTTATAATGAAGCACATTTCTTTTGGCAATTGCTTGATGATAATAGCATTGCTTTTCTCGGCCCTCGCCTCGCAAGGTGCGGGCTACACAGTACCGAAACGCGAGTTCCGCTCGGCGTGGATAGCCACCGTGTGGGCCCTCGACTGGCCGCGCGACGCCAATGGCAACGAGGCCAACAACATGGATGCCGCTACCCAGAAGGCATCGATGATACGCATGCTCGACTCGTTGAAAAACAACAATTTCAATGCGGTCAACTTCCAGGTGCGTTCGATGTGCGATGCCATGTATGAGTCGAGCTACGAGCCCTGGTCGAGCTACCTCACCGGCACCCGCGGCAAGGCTCCGAACTACGACCCGCTCAAGTTTGTGGTCGACGAGTGCCACAAGCGCGGCATGGAGTGCCACGCCTGGCTCAACCCTTACCGCTTCTCGAGCGGCTCCAACTGGAACACCGCTGCCGACCAGGCCGTGCGCAACGGCGGCCACCTGCTCACCTACGGCACCTACACTGTGCTCGACCCTGCCCAGCAGTGGACCATCGACCGCATTGTGGCCGTGGTGAAGGAAATCATCACCAAGTATGACGTCGACGGCGTGCTCTACGACGACTACTTCTATCCCAACGGCATCGAGACCAACGCCGATGCCGGCGACTACACCGAGTGGCAAGACAGCATTGCCGCCCGCGGCTCGTCGATGTCGCTGGCCGACTGGCGCCGCGACAACGTGAACCGCATGGTCAAGGCCGTGTACGACATGATACAGGCGACCAAGCCCTACATTCGCTTCGGCATCTCGCCAGCTGGCGTGGCTGCCACAAGCAGCGCCGTGGCCTCAAAGTATGGAGTTCCCACCTGCCCCGCCGGCAGCGACTGGCAGTACAACGGCATCTTCAGCGACCCCCTGGCTTGGATATCGAGCAACACCATCGACTACATCTCGCCTCAGGTGTACTGGAAGATAGGCGCCAGCGCCGACTACAGCAAGATCACCCCGTGGTGGAACAAGGTGTCGGCCAAGTTTGGCCGTCAGTGCTACATCTCGCAAAACATCTATAGCTTCATCAAGGCTTCGAGCACAACAAGCGACTATGCCGAGGTGGCCAACGAGAGCGAGCTCAACCGCACCTCGAGCGTCGACGGCAACCCGGGCGCCATCTACTACTCGTGCAAGTACCTCTATGCCCTGGGCGCCAAGCAGAGCCTGGCCAACTATCTCAAGAGCACCGTGTTTTCGCACCCGGCCCTGCCGCCGGCTCTGCCCTGGAAACAAGGCAACAACCCAGGCAAGGTGCAAGGCCTGGCTTTGAATGGCAACACCCTGTCGTGGACGGGCTATGACGACGTGCGCTACAGCGTGTATGCTTTCCCCGTGACGATGAACACGGCCAACTTCACCAAGCAGGTCGACTACCTGCAGGGCATGAGCTATGGCGAGAGCTTTGTGCTCGACGACTCCAAGGTGGGCGACGACTGGCAGTATGCCGTGTGTGTGGTCGACCGCGTGGGCAACGAGTATGACCCCGTGTTCCTGGGCAATGCCCTCAAGCAGCTCGATGCTCCACGGCTCATTGCGCCTGCCGAGGCCGACTCGGCCAACGCACCATTCAACTTTGTGTGGAGCAAGGTGCCCGAAGCCACCAGCTACATCGTTGAGCTGAGCAACGACGCTTCCTTCTCGAGTGTGGCCGAGCGCTACACCACTGCCGATACCACCCTGAGCGCGCTCAAGTTTACCAAGCTCGCTCATGCCAAGACCGTCTACTGGCGTGTGCAGTCGTGTGCCTCTAAGCACTACAGCGGCGTGAGCCAGGTGCGCTCGCTCGTGCCCATGCTGCTCACCGTCACTTACCCGGCCAACGGGCAGGAAGAGCTCTCGCCTGGCTTCACGGCCAAGTGGTACACGTGCGGCCACGACGTGCCTGCCACCCTCGAGATCTCGGGCACGCCCGACTTTGCCCAGGTCGACTTCGCCGGCACCTCGGCCACTGGCAGCCTGGCCGTGCCAGCCAGCACGCTCGAGACCGGCAACACCTACTACATGCGTGTGCGCATGACCGTCGACAATGTCGAGATGGTGAGCCCTGTGGTTTGCTTCACCCTTGCCCACGAGGCCACCCACTTTGTGAAGCCGCTCGACAAGGGCGTCATCACCCGTGGCACCCACATCACGCTCAAGCCCCAGTCGTGGGCCACGAGCTATGTTGTCGAGGTGTCGACCAGTAGCACCACCTGGGGCCGCACCCGCTTTGTCGAGACGCTCAAAGACGGCGCCGTGGCCACCACGCTGCCCTTCGACAGCATCAAGGTGGGCGGCAAGTATCCCGTCGACGGCACGACCTACTATGCCCGCACCAAGACCTCCTATGACGGCCTCGACGGCACCAGCCACACCACCGCCTACGGCGACGTCATCTCCTTCGTCTACCGCGAGAGCTACACCAAGGGCGATGTAAATGGCGACGGCGTGGTGAATGTGACCGATGTCACCTCGCTCATCAATGCAATTCTGGGCCTGTCGCCCTATGCCGACGACGTGTGCGACCTCAACGCCGACGGCAAGGTCGACGTGAGCGACGTGAGCGTGCTCATCTCGATTATTAACAACTGAGTCCTGGCTTAGCCTGGGAAACAGCATTTCTTCCCACCACTCTCGTGGAGACAGCTGCACTGTGTGCACGGTGCCCTGTCTCCACGATTGTTTTTTTTCTCATGCTTGTGACGGCCATGATGAAAATATGAAATAAATTGTGGCGGTTGTCGATATTTTTCTTAACTTTGTGAATCCCTTTTGATAAAAATTGGAAACATTTTGCCTTGAAATGGTGTTGGTTTCCTGTAAATGTACCGTGCTTACCGCTGTTTTGTTGCCCTGTGGCGCAGCGCATGAAAATGGAATGATAAATTTTTTTTTAATGTATAACTAACAAAAACCCCCTTATCGCATGATGAAAAAATTTTTACAATTTGCTTTACTTGCGGGCACGATGATGGCAGGCAACTGCCTCATGGCACAAACCACAGTGCCGGCAACCCTCGACATCCCCGATGCCGCCACCATGGCCTCGTCGTGGACTGTGATCGACAACAATGCAGCCACCAGCCCCAATACCTGGAAGTATGGCAGCAAAGATGCCCAGTACTCCGAAGACCGCTATAGCGCTGCCGACGACTGGCTCATTTCCAGGGGCGTGCAGCTCAATGCCGGGAGCAGCTACACCATCAAGTACTATGTGAAGAAGACTTCGTCTTTCTCTTCCGACTACTGCCGCTATGCCATCACCATAGGCACCGACACCACCATTGCGGCGCAGTCGACCGTGCTGGCTCAGAACGAGAGCTTCAACGACAACCTGTACAGCGCCCAGGAGGTGACCTTTGCGCCCGGAACCTCGGGGGTGTACTACCTGGGTGTGCATTGCTACAACGAGAAGTACAAAGGCGGCATGGGCTTCCAGAAGTTTGAAATCACCGAAAACGTGGTGCGCCCGCTTGCCGTGACCAATCTCACACTTGCCAATATCGACGGGCAGCCGCATTTAAGCTTCAGCGCGCCTGCCGCCAACACCGCCAATTTTCCCATCGACTCTACAGCGCTTGTTTACCGCATCGTGCGCCATCCCGGCGATGTTGAAGTAGCCAGCGAGCACAAGGGCAACACCTATGTCGACGTGGCCACGCTGCCGCTGGCCTGCTACACCTACACGGTCTACCCTGTGCTCAACGGCATTGAGGGCGAGGGCGCTACCAGCAACGGCGTGATATTTGGCGACGCCCTCTCGCTGCCCTATGAGACCCACATGAAGACGGCCGATGAGATGGCAGTGTGGACCATCGTCGATGCCAACGCCGACGGCAAGACGTGGAGCTACAATGCCAAAAATGCCAATATCGAGTACACCAGCTTCAACAAGGCCGACGACTGGGCCTTCACGCCCCCCTTCAGCACCGTGGCAGGCACCCACAGGCTCAAACTCAGCACCAAGGGCTACAACTACCGCTACAGCGATGCCTTCGACGTGGTGCTTGTCACCTCTACGGCTGTCACCTCCACTGCCGGCGGCAGTGCCCCGCGGCGCATCTCGCAGGTGGCTGGCCAAACGGTGATCAAGTCTTATGCCGACAATGCCCTGGGGCGTGCCATGTATGACACCGACAGTGTCGACTTCATGATTCCAGCCAGCGGCACCTACTACATAGGCTTACACGACGTTTCGACCTCGCCCTGGGGGCTCTATGTCAACGGTTTGCGCCTTGAGCTCATCGAGGCCACTCCGCCCACTGCCCTGCACCAGGTGAGCGGCGACGTGCCTGCACGCTACGACCGTGCCGCCCAGCAGTTGCTGGTGAGTGCCGGCGCCCGCGTCATGGTCTACAACCTCAATGGCGCTCTTGTGACTGCCGCCGGCACCAGCGGCGAGGCCGTGAGCCTGTGCGAGCTGCCCCAGGGCGTGTATGTGGCCGTGGTCGAGTCGTCGCAAGGACAGCAGCGCATCAAGTTTGTGAAGTGAGCAACGTCAGGTTTTATATTCAAGCAAAAATATTGATTTCTAAGTTTTCATGAAGAAATACCTTCTCATTCTTGCGTCGCTTGCGGTAGCAGCGGCGGCAGTGGCTGTCGACATTGATACCATGCAGCCAGTGCACAACCCCCTGCAGGCACCCAGGGTCGAGCGCCCTGTGGTGGCTGCCCAGGCAGTGGCCACGCGCTTGCCGGCCCGGGCTCGGCGCCATGAACGCGATGGCGAGCCATTGCAGGCCGATTTCACAGTGCAGGGCGCCGGCCAGTCGCGCACGGTGTGGACCGAGAATTTCGACCAGGGCATGGGTGCCTGGGTGGTGACCCCCGACGAGAACAATGCCATCGAGTGGTCGCTCAAGAAGACCACGGGCACAGGCAAGGCCTTTGCCGAAATCGACCCGGCCGACGTGCAATCGCTCTCGGTGAGCGGCCCCTACCAGGTGTATAAGCGCGGCATCTCGATGATCACCAGCGGTGTGGTCGAGGTGGGCGCCCACAGCACCTTCAACGGCTACGTCTACTACAGCCAGAATATGAACGACTATGCCGTGCTCACGCTTCAGGTCGCCCTTGCCACCGCTGGCGACAACGCATGGACCGACGTGTGGAACAGCACCCTCGAGACGGGCGACGGCAGCTCGCGCTGGCACAAGATAGCGGCCGACCTGAGCGCCTATGCCGGGCGCCAGGTGAAGTTCAGGTGGGTCTATGGCCCGGGCACCAGCGACTCGTTCAAGACGGGCGGCTACATGGCCGATTTTGTGATCGACGGCCTCAGTATCGACGAGGCGGCCTCGGTGCAGTCCATCACGGTCAAAACGGGCGACGAGGTGAGCTATGTCGACCTCTCTACGGGCAACCCCGTGTCGTGGCAGTGGACCCTCGACGGCGCCATGCCGGCTACCTCGACCGAGCAGTGCCCCAGCGTGCGCTACACGCGTGAGGGCGTTTATGATGTGGTGCTCACCGTCACCGATGCCGCCGGGCACACCAGCACCGTCAAGCGCGCCTCGATGGTCACGGTCGAGGGCGAGGCCCCTGTGGCCCGTATCATCCCACCGGCCACCTTCAGGTACTACGAGACCCACCTGCCCATGGTGGCTCCACTGGTGCCGGTGCAGTATCGCGACGGGTCGTCGGGCTACCCCAGCCAGTGGCAGTGGCGCTTCGGCGGCGCCACGCCAGCCACCTCGGCCGAGCCCGACCCGTGGGTGTCCTACGACTTCATGCACCAGCAAGACGTGAGCCTGAGCGTGGCCAATGCCCACGGCACGTCGGCCGACTCGCTGAGCGTCTCGGCCGAGTATGAGGGCTACATCAACAACTTGCTGCCCACCGACGTGCCTGCCACCTTCAGCCTCGACGGCGAGGGTACCTTCCCGGGCGACAACAAGATGGGCATCACCGAGTATGCCGAGCACTTCTCCAAGCCCTCGCGCCCGGCGATGGTGTATGGCGCCCTGGTCTACTTTGTCACCGCCAGCGCCAGCTCGGTGGCCGACCAGATTGCCAATGTGGGTGTGCACCTCTATACTGCCGACCATGGCCTGCCGGGCAAAAAACTCGACTCGGCCTGGTGGCGCGTCTTTGAGCTCGAGACGGGCTCCTCTACCAAGCTCACGGGCACATGGTTTGAGTTCACCCCCAAGGTGGTCGACGACGACTTCTTTATCGTGGTCGACGGCATCCCCGAGCACAACGACTCGGTCGACGTGTCGTTTGCCATGGCCAAGCTGCGCGAGAGCGGCAACACGGCTTTCTTCAAGAATGCCCAGGGCTGGCGCCCCGTGACCGGCTACTTCAGTGCCGACAAGGGGCACACCTCCTACTACATCTTCCCGCTCATTGCCCACTCGGCCATCACCCTGCTGCCTGTGGGCACCAGCGAGATTCATGTGCCCGCCGCGGCCGGCACCGTCGACCAGCAGCTGTTCTCCCTCTTCGGCTACAAGACACCAGTCGAGAGCGACGCCTCGTGGTGCACCGTCGAGGGCAAGCCCAACGGCCTCACGCTCGACACGCTGCACATCGCCTATGGGCAGCTCCCGCAGGGCGTGAGCCAGCGCGTGGCCACCCTCAAGTTTACCGATGGCATGGATACCATTCAGCTCAGGGTGGTGCAGCAGGCAACGGGCCTCAAGGGCGATGTGAACCGCGACGGCCTCGTCAATGTGGGCGATGTGACCGAGCTCATCAACATGATACTCGGCCAGCGCGATGTTGATGCCGCCGTGGCCGACCTCGACGGCAACGGCCAGGTGAACGTGACCGACGTCACCGCCCTGGTCTCGCTCATCGTGCAACAACCGTGACACGCACCCCGTAGCCTGCCCTCACGGTGCAGGCACCGCAACACTGGCGAAGAGAACGCATGGCAGCCCCCCGATGGCAGCCCCCGCGTTCTCTTCCCAGTTGTTGCTTTTTTTATTACATATTTTTTTGCTTGTTATGTAATTAAATATGTTTACTCAGGTACGGCAACCATTTATTCTATAGCTGCTGGGCATTGCGACAGTTTAGAGGCAACAGTATTGCTTAGGTTTGAATCGAAACGCCCTGGCATCATCGGCGGTCAACCGATTTATATCCAGTCGGCTAATCCTGTAGCGTGGCTGTGGGCGAGGGGTTGTGCAAAAAAGATGGGCTTGATGGCGGTTGTCTCAGGATTTATTTGTAAGTTTGTAAACTGGATTATTGGGAATTGAAATGACAGAGGCAACTAACGAGAGCCCTCAGCGTGAGGAGCAGATGATTGAGGCGGCCTATCAGAATCTTTTAAACGGCTACTTGTCAAGCAATCATCGCAAGAAAGTGGAAATCATTGAGAAGGCATTCCGGTTTGCGAAAGAGGCCCACAAGGGCATACGTCGCCGCTCGGGAGAGCCCTATATCATGCACCCCATAGCCGTGGCCACGATTGTGAGCCAGGAGATTGGGTTGGGGTCCACCTCGATATGCGCCGCGCTGCTTCACGACGTGGTAGAGGACACCGACTACACCATCGAGGACATCGAGGCCCAGTTTGGCAAGAAGATAGCCCAGATTGTGGAGGGGCTCACCAAGATATCGGGCGGCATCTTCGGCACCCATGCCTCGGCGCAGGCCGAGAACTTCAGGAAGCTGCTGCTCACGATGAGCTCCGACATACGCGTGATACTCATCAAGATGGCCGACCGCCTGCACAACATGCGCACCTTGGCCTCGATGCCGCCCAACAAGCAGTACAAGATAGCCGGCGAGACGCTCTACATCTACGCCCCGCTGGCCCACCGCCTGGGCCTGTTTGCCATCAAGACCGAGCTCGAGGACTTGAGCTTCAAGTATGAGCACCCCGAGGCCTACAAGGCCATCGACGAGCAAATCGAGAAATCGGCGCCCCACAACCAGGAGGTGTTTGCCCGCTTTGCCGCGCCCATTCGCGAGCGTCTCGACAAGATGGGCCTCAAGTATGAGTTCAAGGCCAGGGTCAAAAACCGCTACTCGATATGGAAGAAGATGGAGACCAAGCACATCCCCTTCAGCGAGGTCTACGACTTCTATGCCGCGCGCATCGTCTTTGAGTGCCCCAACGAGGCCGACGAGAAACGTATATGCTGGAACATCTACAGCGAGATCACCGACCTCTACCGCCTGCACCCCGACCGCACCCGCGACTGGATAAGCACCCCCAAGGCCAACGGCTACCGCGCCCTGCACATCACGGTGATGGGCCCCGACGGCAACTGGGTGGAGGTGCAGATACGCAGTCGCCGCATGGACGACATCGCCGAGCGCGGCTTTGCCGCCCACTGGAAGTACAAGATAGGCGAGGGCGAGGAAGAAAGCGAGCTCCAGGCCTGGCTGCAGACCATCGAGGACATCTTGAAGAATCCCGAGCCCAATGCCGTCGACTTTCTCGACACCATCAAGCTCAACCTCTTTGCCCGCGAGATAGTGGTGTTCACCCCCAAGGGCGAGCTCATCACCCTGCCCAACGACTCCACCGTGCTCGATATGGCCTTCACCCTGCACACCGAGATAGGCACTCATTGCATTGCCGGCAAAATCAACCACAAGCTCGTGCCCCTGTCCTACAAGCTGCAGAGCGGCGATCAGGTGGAGGTGCTCACCAGCAAGAGCCAGCAACCCAGCCCCGAGTGGGAGAAATACCTGGTCACGGCCAAGGGCAAGACACGCCTGCGGGCAGCCTTGCGCCACAACCGCCGCAAGGTGATCGACAAGGGCCAGGCCCAGCTCACGGCCTTCCTCGAGCAGAACAACGTGCCCGTGACCAACGAGACGATGACCCGCATCGTGGGCAGCGAGCGCGTGCCCAACAAGGAGGAGCTCTTCTACATGATAGGCAACAACGAGATCGCGCTCTCGCCACAGATACTCAAAGCCTTGCGGCCGGCCAGCCACGGCATTCTCAACCGCCTGATGCGCCCCTTTGGCAACCGCTCCAAGCAGGCACACGACACCGCTGCCCCCGAGCCTGCAACATTGCCAGCCCACGACATCGACTACAAAAAGGTGTATGAGCTCAAGACCGTCGACGGCAAGCCCAACTACAAGCTGGCCCCCTGCTGCCACCCTATACCGGGCGACGACGTGCTGGGCTTTGTCAACGACAACAACGAGGTAGTGGTGCACAAGATGGACTGCGAGACGGCCAACCGCCTCAAGGCCAGCTTCGGGCCCCGCATCGTGCAGTGCAGGTGGGAGACCAAGAGCGCCACTTTCATGGCCACCATCGCCATCGAGGGCATCGACCGCATGGGCATCTTGCAGGAAATCATCTACTTGATATCGACCAACCTGGCCATCAATATACGCCGTCTCGACGTGAGCGCCGACGAGGGCGTGTTTCACTGCGAGCTCGATGTGCTCATCGAGGACACCGAGGTCGTGACCAACTTGTGCAAGCGCCTGAAGAAAGTGAAGGGCGTGAACTCGGCCTCGCGCGTGAGTTGAGACGCGTGCCCGGCGCGTGCGAGTTGCGTGATATAAAAAAAACGAGACAAGCAACAGTTTTCAATTATATTGAGACAAAAACACATGGAAAAGTCAAAACGCGACAATCTCCTCATCATAGCCATGCTGGTCGTGGCCACGGCACTCATCACCTTCTGCCTGCCCAGCAAGAACTTCCGCAACCTCGACTACCGGCAGGGCAAGCCGTGGTCCTATCCCATGCTCAAGGCCCCGTTCGACATCCCCATCGAGTATGACACCATCACCAAGCACCGCATCATCGACAGCATCAATGTCAACTTTGTGAAAATATACCGCACCGACTACCGTGTGGTCAACAAGCAGCTCAATGCCCTGAGCAGGGCTCTTGCCATCCAGCCCGAGACAAGCCCCGCGATGCGCCAGGCCATCGTGAGCGCCGTGAGCCGCATCTACGACAACGGCATCGTCGACAACGACACCTACGACCAGATATCGCGCAACCAGCTGCCGCAGGTGCGCATGCTCACCAACAAGGTGGCCGACCTGGTATCGACCGAGCACATGGCCTCGGTGCGCGAGGCCTATGCCGACCTCGACACCCTGCTGCCAGGCTCGCAATACCGCTCGGTGTTGTCGTCGATATCGATTGCCAACTATCTGGAGCCTAATGTGCTCTACGACTCGGTCGAGACCAAGAAACTGCTCGACGACGCCTATCAGAAAGCCCTGGCCCCGCGCGGAGTGGTGCAGACGGGCGAGAGCATCATCTTCCCCGGCAACCTGGTCACCCCGCAGAAGTACATGATATTGCAGACCTATGAGCGCATGATGCGCGAGCGCGAGATGCACCCCAACGGCATCAACTATGGCATACTGGGGCAGCTCACATTTGTGTCGATCATCATGATTGTGTTCTACATCTTCATGAAGCTCATGCGGCCCCGCACGTTTGCCAACTTGCGCAAGATGGTGTTTCTCATCTCCTTCGACACGCTTTTTGTGGTCATGGTAGAGATCGTGGTGGCCTTCCGCCCGTCCTATCTGGGCATCATCCCCTTTGCCTTGGTGCCCATCATTGTCACCACCTTCTGCGACACGCGCACATCGTTTTTCATCAACATGATTGTGGTGATACTGTGCTCGCTGGTGGCCGACAATCAGGCCGAGTTTATCGTGATGCAGTTTCTGGCCGGCAACATTGCCATCGTCTCGATCAAGGAGCTGTCGCGGCGCTCGCAACTGGCGCGTTGCGCGGCCTATATCTTCCTGGTCTACAGCTTGTGCTTCATTTCCTTCCAAGTCATGCACGAGGGCAACCTCGACAGTGTGTTTACCAACAACAACTGGCACCCGTTCCTCAAGTTTGCCATCAACTGCGCCGTGCTCTCGTTTGCCTACATCTTGATTTTCCTCATCGAGAAGCTGTTTGGCTTCACCTCGACGGTGACACTGGTCGAGCTTTCCGACATCAACACCCCGGTGCTGCGAGAGCTCTCCGAGGCCTGCCCGGGCACCTTCCAGCACTCGCTGCAGGTGGCCAACCTGGCCGCCGAGGCTGCCCACGAGATAGGTGCCAACCCGCAGTTGGCCCGTGCCGGCGCCCTTTATCACGACATAGGCAAGATCGACAACCCGGCGTTTTTCACCGAGAATCAGAATGGCGTCAACCCCCACGACAGCCTCACCCCCGACCAGAGCGCCCGCATCGTGATCAATCATGTGGCCGACGGCCTCAAGCGCGCCGACAAGGCCAAGCTGCCCCA
>Ga0256406_1006036_pt1 | contig 12441 bp, 9 predicted proteins | sample RumenRJG_03DNA_FD_185986 | JGI IMG/M metagenome (GOLD analysis project Ga0256406, IMG submission 185986) | Bovine rumen microbial communities from Lethbridge, Alberta, Canada - RJG_03 | ecosystem: Host-associated > Mammals > Digestive system > Stomach > Rumen | place: Canada: Alberta | collected...
TTTGTTGGCTGGATGTGGTAAAATGTTACAAGATTATGTAGGCTAACAGACGTGAAATTTTATAAAGGAAAGGGACGCTGCTCGTGAGTTCACTCGCCATTTTGATTTTGACCAAAAACGAAGAAGACAACGTCGTCGATGTTGTCGAGAATGCCAAGAAATGTACCGATGAAGTACTGATCATCGATTCCGGGAGTACGGACAAGACCGTCGAACTGGCCAAGGCCCATGGAGCCAAGGTCTGCTTCCGCGCCTGGACCGACGATTTTGCGGCCCAGCGCAATTTTGCCTTAGAACAGACCACAGCCGACTGGGTACTGTACCTCGATGCTGATGAACGGTTGAATGATGAGCTTATTACCGATGTCAAACGCGTCATTGAAACTACGCCCATGGATACACAATACGCTATTACCCGTAAATCTGTCGCCTTTGGTGTTACCTTTAACCACGGCGTCCTCGACCCGGATCACGTACGGCGCATGTTTCCCAGGACGACCGTCACTTGGGTCAACAAAGTCCACGAACACCCTGAATGTGATTTACCGGACAAACGCTTGAAAGGTTACATCGAACATCATACCTATCGTGATTGGCATGAATGGGAAGAAAAACTCTGCCTGTATACAACGATTTGGGCCGAAGATGCCTACAAACGCGGCAAACGCACTTCCATGCCGGGTATCCTCATGCACAGTATCGGCGGCTTCTTCAAGATGTTCGTCCTCCGCAAAGGCTTCCTGGACGGCGGCATCGGTTCCTATCTATGCTGCACCCACTTTTTCTACACCATGTTGAAATATTTGAAGTTGCATGAGTTGCAACGGAAGGGAGAGTAGTAAATAATGCGTGTGGCTATTTTGGAATCGATTGTCATGCCGGCGGGGCATGAAGTTGAATTTGACCGGATACTGGTCGAAGAACTGAAAAAACAAGGTCATGAACCGGTTTTCTTTGTGCCGGAACGATTTCCCTTTAAGCTGGACTATCACTGCGATGTCGATTATCTGGACGGGGGAGAAGTCGTTACCTATGCAGGAGCAGGGAAATTAAAAAAACTCTTCTTATCTTTGCGTAGAGAAAAGCGCCGGGTAGCTTGGTTTAATTCAGCCTATCAGAAAGCCTGTGCCCATCATTGTGACGCTATTATCATTCCTACTGGTACATGGCGTTATATCCGGACCCTATTACATAGCCATCTGAAAGATTCACCCGTTCCGGTGTACATGGTTTTTCACGGTATTAACCCACACGAACAGCCAAAATTTGAAAAACAGGCTCATAAAATTATGCCTTATAAGCAGATTCACTTGAAAGTCATTACCTTGCGCAATGATTTCCAGCACAGTGGTTTGACTAATTTAGATCTTATGGCACCTCCTGTTTTTAAACCCCAGGAATTACCAGTCCAGAAACATCTCTCCTTTAAGCCGCCAATTAAAATCGGCTTTTTTGGTCAATTCCGTAAAGAAAAAAATCTCGGGTTCTTTTTAGAAGCTTTTACAAAGGCTCGTTTTTCGGTCCCTGTAGAACTTATCGTCCAGGGAGCAACGGCTAAACCTGAAGATGGTGAATTGTTTGAGCAATTTGCTCGAGACTATAAGGACTATAAAAATATTACTTTCTGGCATAAAAATCTCATCGGTATTGAGTGGCAGAAAGCCTTGCTTAGTGTCGACGCTATCATGATGCCTTATGCTGCCGAACGGTATCGGTATCATTGGGGAGCGATGTTGTTTACGGCTATTGGTTTCTATAAACCCGTTTTGGCTTCACCGGAACTTAATCCGGAAGTATTACAGCAATTCAATATTGGTAAAGCCGTCGATTTGACATCCATTCCGGCTTTCACAAAACAATTGGAAGAATTCATTGATGACTTAGTTCAGAATACCGAAGTGTACCAGAAAAATCTGGATGCGGCTAATGAAGCATATAGTCAGAAAAACTTGATTAAGAATATTTTGCGATAGGAATGAAACGGATGAATATTTTATTGGCAAATTTGACAAAAATGGTTGGCGATAGCGGTGGTATGGCGAAAGTTACTTGTGCCTTTGCCCATGAAATGAAAGTGCGGGGCCATCGAGTCTCCCTTGTTTATAGCGATGTCCAAACCGGTGATTTTTATTATCCGTTGGATAAAGATATCCCAGCTTATGATATCCGCCATTATAAGGGGAAATCCATTTCTTATCCATGGTACTTAAAAGTAAAACGAGAATTTTACCGAACTTTTGATAAACAAAAAGCTCGGACTGTAAATGATGAGTTTGCAGCATCATTTCTGTTGGACCATTTGAAGGATGTTTTACAGACGGTTCAGCCAGACGTCATTGTTTCATTTCAGCCAGCGGCTAGTAAAATGTTGCTTTGTGACTTACAGACAAAGATTCCTGTCATCACCATGAGTCATGGTGATCCGGAAGACTATTTCCATACGTATCCAAAAGAAGAAATACCAGCCTTAGAAAAAAGTGCGGTATGCCAGGTGTTATTACCCTCTTTTGAGCAGCATTTAAAAAGTCATTTACCCAATGTCAAGACCGTCGTCATTGGCAATGCCATCCCGCAATATGACGTGCAGGCTGATTTAAGTGCCCAGAAAGATACCTATAAAATCCTTTTTGTGGGCAGATTGTCAAAGAATCATAAACGGCCTCATTTGCTGATTGAAGCCTTTGCTGGCTTAGCTGATGAATTCCCGAATTGGAATGTCGAATTATGGGGCGCTGAAGATGGAAAGGCATATTATAAAGAATTACAGCTGTTAATCAAAAAACATCACTTAGAAAATAGAGTCTTCCTAAAAGGACCTACGAATGATGTTCCCAGTGTCCTCCAACAGGGCGATATTTTTGCCTTCCCCAGTGCCTATGAAGGGTTTGGATTAGCCCTGGGAGAAGCCATGAGCATGGGGTTGCCAGCAGTAGGCTATAAAAGCTGTAGTGCTGTTAATGAGCTGATTAAAGATGGAGAAAATGGCTATCTGTGCGAGGATGGGATTGAGCCATTAAGAATTGCATTGCAAAAGATTATGAAAAATCAAAATTTGAGAAAGAAACTAGGATGGAATGCAAAAAAAATAATTAGAAAGTATTCTTCTTTTTTGATTTGGAATATGTGGGAAAAAATATTAAAACGTTATAGTATATAATGCTAGGTGATGGAGAGAAAAAAGATATGGTTATAAAGGAGTTTATATGCATTTTTGCGGTGTTTTTAGTGACTACCTTAACGATTAACTTTAGTGTAGGGTTGATTGAAATGAAACACCTTATATTTCCTGTTATTTCGGTTTTTATGATTATTTATGGGAAAATGTTTTTTAAAAATAAGAAAGAATATTATTGGAGCATATCTCTTTTAGGGATATTCTTTTGTTCTATATTTTGGGTAATTCATCAAGTGGCATTACCGGTATCTTTTCCATCTAGTGCATATTTAAAATATATATCATTTATTATAAGTTTATCATTGACTTTACTCATTGTTATTAAATACCCTTGGAACGGCTCGTCTATTATTAAATCTTTTCTTATTTTGATTGTTTTTTCTTTGCCTATTCTTCTGTTGTGGGGGTATTACTTTGCTGCTCATGCCTGGATTAGCGTTGAATCTTGCATGGCCATTCTTCAAACAAATCCATCTGAAGCAGAAAATTACATAGCTGACCATATTACTTTAGGGAATATTATAGGCATAGTTGTAGCTTTTATTATGGTATTTGCCATAGCAAAATATATTTCTAAAATAAATACTATTAAATTTAACAGAAGATTAAACCTATTAATGCTATTGTTTTTAGTTTTAAATTTAGGTGTATTATATAGAACTCGTGAAAATATTGTAACCGTGATTGCGTATGATACAAGCCGGTATTATCAATCATATCGTAATTATTTGTATACCAGAGAAAAACGTCTTGAACACTTAAGTCAATTACCCAATATTAATTCTACTGGAAATAAAGGTATCTATGTATTAGTAATTGGTGAATCAGAGACACGGGATCATATGGGATGTTATGGCTATAGTCGGGAGACAACTCCATGGCTTTCAGAAGTAAAAAATGATAAAAATTTTATTCTTTTTGACAATGGATGGTCATGTGCCTGTGACACTGTTAGTGCGTTAACTTATGCATTAACTGGAAAAAATCAATATAATCAAATCACTTTAGATGATGCATATTCTTTAATTGACATTGCTAACGCAGCCGGCTATGATACGGTTTGGCTTAGTAATCAAGTTCAATATGGATTTGCAGATACCCCAATTACTGCTATCGCTTCATCCGCTAAACAGCAAGTATGGCTACACAATAAAGTAGGACATTTAAAAGACGGAAGATATGTAGATATGCCTGATTTTTATGATGAAAGTGTTGTTAAAGCACTTAAGGATATTCAGTATTCAGATCGTATGCTAATTGTTATCCATTTAATGGGAAGCCATAATTCGTATAATGTACGGTATCCTGAACAATTTTCTGTCTACGATAGGGATAATAAAGGACTGACTAAAGAAGAAAAAAATACTGCAGAATACGATAATTCCGTTCTTTATACTGATTATATATTGCATAATCTATATGATAACATGAAAGGCATACCTGGATTTCAATGCATGATTTATTTTTCTGACCATGGAGAAGGAATTGATAATCATGTTGGTCATGATATTAATAAATTCACCTATCAAATGACTAGAATTCCATTGTTTATGTGTTTTTCTAATGAGTATAAAAATGATAATTTGCAGATTTGTAATTTGTTAAAATCTCGGAAAAATGATGTTTTTACAAATGATCTTATCTTTAATTTAATGTTGGGCATCATGGGTGTTAAAATTGATGGCATTGATGAACCACAAAATACTTTTACTTCTAATGCATATGATACTAATGTTAGTAGATTTAGAACTTTATATAATAAACGGGATATACCTGAATCTTGATGGATGTTTGTAAAAAAGTGTATCAAACTATATTTTCAGTAGAAAGGAATTGATAATTATATTATGTGGAATAATAAAAAGATTTTTATGACAACAGGGGGCGGTGTTGGAGATCTTATTATGTTTACGCCAGCTTTGAAGAAACTAAAAGAAATGTATCCAACATGTAAGATAACGGTCATGACGATTGATAAAACTGTAGATGTTATTAATCGCATTCCTTATATTGATAAGGTAGTTTGTATAAAGCGTGGGAGATTTTTGGGGAGATATCGTATTTTGCCTGATTTATGGAAACAGGATGCAGTTATTTTTACTGATTGGCAACCTCATATTCTTCCATTTGCTTGGCTGTTTCGTATTAAAGTACGTGCAGGTATTCCTAGAAAGGGGAAAATACTCACGAAATGCTTAACACATCAGCTGGTGAATAATGTTTTTAAATCTACTCGTTATGCTGCTGAAACGAATGCAATGATTTTTTCGGAGGCGCTTGGTATTAATCTAAATGGAGATATGACACACTGTGATGTATCAATTCCTGATTTGCAAACTCGAAATGAAGTTGATGTTTTGCTGAAATCAATAGGCGTGTTTCCAGACGATTCTTTTATTTTATTAACTCCTTTTACTGGACTGGAACAACGTAATTGGCCGGTTCAGGAAATCATAAAGTTACTGGAATTAATTAAAAATAGATATGACATACCTGTTGTTATAACGGGACAAACAAAGGGTGGACAAGAGAAACTTCCCGAATCAATTTCTTATAATTTATTTAATCGAACAACTATTTTACAATTAATAGAACTGATTCGACGGGCTAGATGTGTAATAACCCCAGATAGTGGTCCTATGCATATTGCAGGTGCACTCAATACTTTTGTAATTCCGCTTTTTAGCAAAGATTTGCCGTCTAGATGGGCTCCGAAGCATAGGTGTACTCCCCTATATTTGAATTATGACTGTTCACCTTGTGATGATCAAACTGCGAGAGCCTGTGAAACTGTGAAATGCATGCGTAATATTACTGCACAAATGGTCTTTGAGCAATTAGTTAAGGATAATCGGCAATATCATTTATTTACGACGAATGGATGAGAATTTTATGAGTAAAATCTTTCATACTGAATATTTATATAACGGTATATTCTTTCTGTATATTTTTTTTCTGACATCAACGATTTCTAATGCAGGACTTAGTATTTCGTTGGCATTGCTTTTATTATTGCTAATAACATTATTTATAAAAAAAAGAATGAATATTCCGATGCCAAATACAACATATTTAATACTTTATAGTATTTTTTTTGGTGGACTAATTTTTGTATCTTTTTTTTCTCCTAGTTCACAATCAAAATATTTTACTTTAAAGTATTTTTATTGGACATTACCATTTTGGGTTGTTTATTTATATATAATTGAAATTCCATCTTTTATTAGCTGGGGAAGAGCTTTAGCAACGTCTTTGCTTATTTTAATGAGTAAAGCGTTTTTTCAGTTTTTTTCATTACCTTTAGGGACTAGAATTACTAGTTTCTTTTATAGTGGTAATGGATTTGCAGCAGTGCTTGAATTGATTATTCCATTTTTACTCATTTATTTTATTGAGTGTAAAAAAAGAAACTATTGGGTAGAAAGTAAACTTATAGCGCTAATTATTGTATTATCTTTATGTGGATTATTAGGCTCTCAGTCACGAGGAGGAATTGCTGGATGGTGTATCGGCGGCGTTTTGTTATTTTTGGTTAGATATTGCATCAAATCTTACAAACGAGTTTCATTGAAAAAAACATTATCTATTATTATTGCTACTGCAGCTATAATTAGTAGTATTGTTTTTTTAGGTTATCATACATTTCATAGAGGCTATGATTATGAACGTACTTTGATGATTCAATCAAGTTATGAAATGTGGAGTGATCATAAAATGTTTGGTGTTGGATTCGAGAATTGGGGAGCTCAATATAAGCACTATGTATCTCCGGCATCGAAAGAACGTAATGTGCCGATGCCGCATAATAATATAGCTTATTTCTTTTCAACTACTGGAACTATCGGTGGAATAAGCTATTTTGTATATGTCTTTGGTGTTTTGTTTTTGTTAATATGCAATATCAGAAAATGCCCCAATAATTTGTATTATCAAGCGGCTTTATGGTCTTTTTTAGCTATCACTGTACATGGGATGGTGGATTCTGGTATAACTAATAAGTTTTCAATGCAAATTTTATCTGCATGTTTAGGGATAACGTTTTCTTCAGAATATGTCAACACTTCTCAATTAAAAAAGGAGGAAAATGACTTTTGAACATTTTATTTGTTATTTCACAGTCATTAAGCGTATTTATTCCTAGTTTCACTGATGAATTTAACGCATTAGATGTTTGTTATACACTATTTTTAGTGGATGAAAGAAAAGACTATACTATACAAACACAGCAAATTATATCCTATATAGAAAAATATTCATTTGATAGATTGCTTATTATTAATGATTTAAATAAAAATGGAAAATTTTTATTAACCGGCTCTGTTTTAAGAAAAATACCTTGCTATGTGTGGTTCGTTGATTCGATGCAAAATGCGAAATTTAAAAATAAAAATATAGGTTTATATAAACAGGTTTATTCATTTGAACCGAGTGATGTCTCTTTTGCAGCTAGTCAGTTAAATCTTCATAATGTCAGATATCTTCCTTTAACTGCGGGACATCATATTTTTTGTAATAAGAATCTTAAAACAAATTTTAAATATGATGTTAGCTTTGTAGGATTAGTATCTGGCTCACAGAAAAGGTTGGATATTTTAGATTCAGTAGCAAAATACTGTTATCAAAACAAAAAGAAAATGATTGTCTATGGTCATTTTTGGCATAATAATCATTTATTACAATCATTGTGGGGGGGGATGATTTTTAGATATAGACATCCCTTCTTATATAAATTTGTAAAAAATCATAGGATTACTCCTGAACAATGTGCTTTCTTATATGCAGAAACTAAAGTTAATTTGAATATACACATATCTAATCATACTGGGTTTAATTGTAGAACTTTTGAAATTTTAGGAAATTCAAATTTTGAACTTTGTGATGAACAAGATAATCAATATATTAAATTTATTAATAAAAAGCATTTAGTTTTTTATAGGAGTATCGAAGAGCTTTTAAAAGAACTTGACTATTATTTGAATCATGAGACTGAAAGAAAACAAATTGCTCGTTCAGGAGGAAAATTTGTTAATAGTCATTATAGTTTGAAAAAAATAATACAACAGATTCTGCTTTAAATAAGTACGAGGTGTGAATATTATGTTTGAATCTTTCTTTTACGGATTACAGCAAGACATAAAATTATTTTTATTTTTTCCTATCTTGAGCGCTATTTTTCGTATAGCTTTTATCAAAATGTACCAGCCCTATCCTTCTTTTAAAGGAAGGGGCAAGGCTTTATTGGAGTGTTTCCGTTACAGCTTTTGGTGGGGCATGGATTTCAATGCCTATGTTTTTCTGGCATCTATGATTTTGGTGTCGATTCCATCCGCGTTTTTTGACTTTTTTCAAGTTCACGGCCTAGCCTTGCGGTTAGGCATTGGTGTTATTTATGCGGCTATCCTTTACGCTGCTTTTATGGGAAAGATGATTTTCTACCGTCATTTCCATGATACCTTTAACTATTTAGTTCATATGGGGAAACATGCGGAAAAGCATAATCTTGTTGATGTTTTTTTCCATCAAGATCATGGACTGCTCATTTTGTTGGGATATATTCCTTACGTCCCGGCCGTATTATTAGGATGCTGGGTATTACAGCAGATTCCTTCTGTTGGCTTACCTCATTTTAATTCAACAATAGTGCAGTATATTTTCAATACCGGGATTTTTCTTTTAGCTATTCTGGGGTTTTACTGGGTACGGTTTGGCGGAACTTTGAATCATCGTAATAAACCAGAATGGGATACGATTCCTTCTGTTGTCAAAGAGGATGCTTTTCTAGCGAGAGCTTGTGTCGATGACTTAGTAGCTTTAAAATGGGTGCGCCGCAAGCCATTAGCTGAAGAAATGCAACAAAGTGATGAAACCTTGGCTGAACATATTACAAAGATTATGCCGTCAGAACATACAGCAGCTTGGCAGGCTTTAAAAAGTCCGTTATTGGCTTATCAGCGAGTCGCTCAAGGGCCTAAAATCAAAAAGCCTCAGCATGTATTCTTTATTGTTGGTGAAAGTGTTCCGCAATGGGCTTTAGACCCACTGTATGCGGGACTGCATGTGTTAGATGCGACAAAAAGATTCATTGCGAACCCACATACGATGTACTTTAATCATTTTTTGCCGGCCGGCAATATTTCACGGCCATCCATTGTTTCTTTGATGACTGGGATTTATGATGCCCAATTAGAATTGAATGAAATGGAAGCCTTTTGGCACAACACAGTGCCGACATCTTTTGCCGGGCAAATGAAGAAGTTAGGCTATCAGACTATCTATTGGTATGGTGGCAATGCTTCTAATGGTAACTTCAATCACTTTGGCAGAGCGCAAGGCTTTGACCGCGTGGAAAGTGCCACTGATTTTTGTGATCCTCAAGCGCCACGTACCTGGGTCGGTGTCTATGACCATGTCTTTTTACAGGAAGCGGCGAAACGGATAAAAGAAATCCAAGAACCGACGTTCCATTTTATCTATACGACATCCAATCATGGGCCTTATAAAATTGAAACAGAAGTATTGAAGTTTGATAAATCCATTTTTGATGAATCTATTGGTTCAGATATCCGCGATAATGAAGAACGCTGCAAAGCTCTTGGGACGGCTCGTTATGCTGACCAAGCTGTCAACCATTTTATTGATGAAATCAGAGAGGCTTTTCCAGATAGTTTGATTCTTTATACGGGTGATCATTCCAGCTTATATGCGGAACTTGGAAACTCTTCCTTAGTTCCGCGGGATTATATGTTCCGTGAGTTGTATTGTACACCGCTTGTGATTCATCATCCACAGCTTTCTACGGATTGGTTTGCTAAGGCTGAAATGGGCACACACTTGAATATCATTCCGACCGTTTTGGAATTAATCGCGCCTAAAGGCTTTACGTACTACTCATTGTATCCGTCTTTGACGCAAACTCAGCCGGAATACCTGGTGACACCGAAACAATGGATGACAGAAAACGAAGTCGGGGAAGTTATGTCTGGTATGGCTGAAAGGCAAGGCGAAGCCTCAAGGGAAGTACGTGAAAAATATAAACCTGCTGTAGGTACTGGCTGTGCATTGGCGTCCGACTATGTTTCTTTAACGGCTTGGCTCATTCGTCATGCCGATTCGTGTTTAGAAAAAAACGAGGCGATTTTTTGAGGTTTTTGCGTAGTATCCAGCAAGATGCAAAATTATTTATCTATATCTATATTTTGCTCATGCTTTTCCGCTGTGCTTTTTTAATCATTTATTCAGGGCAGTTAGGGAATGCCGGGGCAGGAGATATTGCTGAAGCTTTGTGGCTCGGTGCCCGGATCAGTTTGAAGACGACGGCCTTTCTTGTGGCTTTTCCCTTTGTCTTTGCGACAATTCCTTACAGTTTTTGGCCGCGTTGGCCAGTTCAGAAAATACGGAATGTCTTAGGCAGTGCGGCTATTGCCATTATGACGGTACTTTTTATGGCCCGGATTCCTTATTATGAAGTCTTTCATCATGCCTTTGATATTATGTTATTTAATGGTATGACGGATGATAAAGCGGCTATTTGGGACACTGTCGTCCATCAGTATCAGTTCTGGCCCCGTCTGGCCGGGGCTGCCGCACTCATCGTCTTGTTTGTCTTTTTGTGGCTGCGTTTAGTGAAGACCCCGGTCTGGACCCCAAAACGGCATGTTCGCCGATATGTCGTCTTGGTGGCTGTCCTAGTTCCCATTTTTGGGATATTCTGTCGTTTTGGCGGAGCCTTCAATTCGGACAGCGGCGTTCCCTGGGAAAGTGCTGCCCGTACACGGTATACGTTGTTGAATGAGGCTATTTTAGATGATGGTCAGGCCCTTTATCGGGCTTATTCTACTCACAGACGGGCTACGGAACGGGCCTTGCGTTCGGTATCGCCTGAAGAGCTGCGCCAGGCCATTCAGGTTCTGGGCGGCAATCCGCAGGCGGCTACGCTGGATGAAGCCTTTACCCGGAAAACCGTGGGGACGCCTTTGGTTCACCGGCCGCATCATGTCGTCGTCATTTTAGGGGAAAATTATGCGTTATGGCCTTTGCTGCCGGAATATCGCGATTTGGGATTAGCCCGTACGGGTCAATGGCTGGAAGCGAAAGGCGCCCATACGTATCATTTCCTGTCAAACGGTAATGGGACGATGACGTCTCTCAATGGGTTCTTGACAGGGCTGCCTGATGTCGGCCTGTATGTCAACTACATGATGGGGCGCCACGGTGATGTCGATGGCTTAGGTATTGGCGCTATGATGAAACGCATGGGCTATAAGACCGTATTCTGGTATGGCGGATTGCGGAGCTGGCAGGATATCGAGCATTTTACATTGCGCGAAGGCTTTGATGAGTTCCATTGTGCCGATGAATTGCCGAATCAAGGTGAAAGCTCGTCCTGGGGCGTACCGGATGGAATCCTTTTTGATGCGATTCGGGAACAGATGCAGAAAGATGCGGAAGATACGTTCTATTTCATTTTGACGACGAGCAATCATCCGCCATTTGCTTACGATGTCGATGCCCATGGTTTCCCGCGGGACGAAGTGACGGCTGAATTGCCGCCTTCTATTCCCAGCGATAAAAAGACAATAGACCAGCTGGGACATATTTGGTACGCTGATGATGTCATGGGGAGATTCATCAAAGAAGTCGAAGGCGACGACCCGTCGACACTCTTTGCCGTCACCGGCGACCATGCAGAACGGTTCAATTTTGCTACAGATGTATCCCTGTGGGCTTTGAGTGGCATTCCCTGTTATTTCTATGGCGATGGCGTATCGCCGGATTTATTTTCGGACCAGATAGCCGGCAGCCATTTGCAGATTGCACCGACTTTGGCAGCTTTGATTTTGCCAGCTGGCAGTTCATATGAATCCTTATTGCCTCCGTTGACGCAATCCCGTAGCGCTTTTAATCATAAATTATACATTGAAAACGGCCATATCGGTGACGAACAGGCTTTGCCGGATTCGGGATTGAAGCAGACCATGGAAGCGGCCCGCACCGTCGCCGTTTGGCGAATCACGAAGGGCAATGCCTTGCCCTGATTAGTAATATAGATAGAGGTGACTTGTGATGTACTATAAGATGATATATGAATCGCCGTTGGGGCCGATGATTCTGGCGGCCAGTGACACGGCGCTGGTCGGGGCCTGGTTTGACGGGCAGAAGTATTGTTATGGTTCTTTGCAGGGCGAAGTGATGCGGAACGAAGAGACGCCGATTCTGCGTAAGGCTGCGCGCTGGCTGGATGATTATTTTGCCGGACGGATGCCGGT
>Ga0256406_1006037_pt1 | contig 12439 bp, 9 predicted proteins | sample RumenRJG_03DNA_FD_185986 | JGI IMG/M metagenome (GOLD analysis project Ga0256406, IMG submission 185986) | Bovine rumen microbial communities from Lethbridge, Alberta, Canada - RJG_03 | ecosystem: Host-associated > Mammals > Digestive system > Stomach > Rumen | place: Canada: Alberta | collected...
AAGGTGTGACTTTGGCAAAGATCCGACTCGACCAGCTCCTCGTGGAGCGCGGGCTCGAGCAGAGCCGCGAGCGCGCGAAGCGCCGCATCATGGCGGGCGAAGTCCTCGTCGACGGCCAGAAAATCGATAAGGCCGGCACGATGGTGAAAGCCGAGGCAGAAATCCGTCTGCTCGGCAATGACCTCCCATACGTCAGCCGCGGCGGCCTCAAGCTCGCAAAGGCCATCGAGGAATTCGGCGTGACGCTTGACGGCAAGACGGCGGCCGACATCGGCGCCTCGACGGGCGGTTTCACGGACTGCATGCTCCAGAATGGTGCGAAAAAAGTCTACGCCATCGACGTCGGCTATGGCCAGCTCGCCTGGAAGCTCCGCACGGATGAGCGCGTCGTCAACATGGAGCGCACAAACATCCGCTATGTCACGCCCGACGACATCGGCGAGCCCTTGGACTTCGCGTCCATCGACGTGGCGTTCATTTCGCTCGACAAAGTCCTGCCTGTCGCAAAGACGCTGCTCTCAGACACGGGCGAAATCCTCGCGCTCATCAAGCCGCAGTTCGAGGCTGGCCGCGAGCACGTCGGCAAGAAGGGCGTCGTCCGCGATCCGGCCATCCACGAAGCTGTCTGCCATAAGGTCATTGATCTCGCACGCGGCCTCGCTTTCATCCCGAAAGCGCTGACATTTTCGCCCGTCAAGGGGCCCGAGGGCAACATCGAATACCTTGTCTGGCTCACGAAAGATACATCCGCTGCGGATAGCATCGCTGACGGCCTCGTCGAAACGGTCGTCCGGCAGGCGCACGAAGCGCTCGATAAATAAAAGAAGGAGGCGGGACACATGACAAAGTGTCAGCCCATGCAGATTGCCATCTACCCGAATCTCGACAAGAAGGATGTCCATGGTGTCGTGCGGCGCATCGTCCGGTTCTTTTCTGACAAGGCCGTGCACCTCATGATGCCGCAGAAGGAAGCGGCGGCGCTCGGCATGGAAGAGCTCGGCGTGCAGCAGATTGAGCAGCTGCCCGTCGATATGGCGCTCTCGCTCGGCGGCGACGGCACGCTCCTCGGCGTCTGCCAGCGCTATGGCGCACATGTCGTGCCCGTCTGCGGCGTCAACCTCGGCACGCTCGGCTTCATGGCCGACATCGAGCCCGCCGAGCTCGAAGACCGCCTCGCCAAGATCCTTTCGTGCGATTACTACATCGAAAGGCGCCTGCTGCTTGCTGGCTGGCTGCGGCGCGGCGGCAAGGATACGTTCCTCGGCCATGCTATCAACGACGTCGTCGTGACAAAGGGGGGCGTCGCGCGCATGCTCTATCTCGGCCTGTCCATCAATGAGACGCATATCGTCGATTACAAGGCCGACGGCATCATCGTCTCGACGCCGACCGGCTCGACGGCCTATTCGCTTTCGGCTGGCGGCCCGATCATGAACCCGGCCATCCAGGCGCTGCTCGTGACGCCAATCTGCGCGCATACGTTCAATATGCGGCCGCTCGTAGCGCGTGATAGCGACGTCGTCCACATCCACGTCGCCTCCGTGCATCAGGACATCCTCGTGACATTCGACGGTCAGGAGAGCGTGCCGCTGCTGCCAGGCGACGAGGTCATCGTGCGCAAGGCGCAGGAATCGGCGAAAATCGTGAAATTCGAAGACAAGGACTACTATCAGGAACTCAAGACAAAGCTCTGGAACTGAGCCGTCACAGGAGAATGTTGTTTTGAAAAAAGAGGAACGCTACGAGAAGATTCGCGAAATCATCGACCGCCAGGTCATCGAGACGCAGGAAGACCTCACGAACGCATTGCGCGAAGAGGGCATCGAGGTGACGCAGGCGACGGTCTCCCGCGACATCAAGGAGCTCATGCTGACAAAGGTGCCGATGGGGCAGGGGCGCTACCGCTACGCCGCGCCGTCCGCACACGCCGAAGGCGGCGGCTTCTTCCAGGCGAGCCGCATCGCACGCCTGTTCCGCGACACCGTGCTCAGCATGGACTACAGCGAAAACCTCATCGTCGTCAAGACCATGCCCGGCGCGGCCAATGCCGTGGCATCGGCCATCGACTACACGAAATGGCCGCAGGTCATCGGCACGATTGCAGGCGACGACAACATCCTGATCATCGTCAAGCCAAAAGAAGCCGTGCCAGAAGTGCTGGCGTTGCTCGATGCGATGACAAAAGATGCAGAAAACAGCTAGGCGTTATTTTGCCTCCCTCTCAGAGGGAGGGGGACCGCGAAGCGGTGGTGGGAGTCCCCTGTACGGCAATACAACCAGCATGCCGCAAACTTCCGCGGGTGCGAAAGAAAGGTGACGATATGCTCAAATCTCTGACCGTCTGGAACTTCGCCTTGCTCGAACACGTTGAAATCAGCTTTGGCGCGGGTCTCAACATCCTGACCGGCGAGACGGGCGCGGGCAAGTCCATCCTCATTGACGCGCTCGGCGCCGTGCTCGGCCACCGCGTGACGGCCGATGCCATCCGCACGGGCTGCGACTGGCTGCGCGTCGAAGCCGTCTTCACGCTCGACGGGCAGAAGGCGCTCCAGACCTTTTTGCAGGAGCAGGCCATCGACACGAGCGAAGGCACGCTTATCGTGACACGGCAGGTCGCGCGTGCCGGCCGCAACAACGTCCTCGTCAATGGCAGCCATGTGACGCTCGCCGTGCTCAAGCAGATCGGCGCGTACCTCGTCGACATCCACGGGCAGAACCAGAACCTTGCGCTGCTCAAAGAAGCGAGCCAGTATGACCTGCTCGACCGCGAGAATCCCGCCATCACGCAGGCGCTCGCCGACTACCGCGCGCAGTACGCGCTCTGGAATGAGCGCAAGCAGGCGCTCGAACAGCGGCAGATGGATGCGCGCGAATATGCCCAGCGCCTCGACATGCTGCGTTGGCAGGATCAGGAAATCGAGGACGCCAAGCTCGAAGTCGGAGAGGACGACCGTCTTGAGGAAGAGATTCGCAAACTCTCCCATGCTGAAAAGATTTCAGACAGCGTCCGCGAAGCCTATCGCCTCATGGACAGTGACACGCGCGACGGCCTCGGCGTCCTTTCGGCGCTCTCTGCCATCCAGAAAGACCTCGAAGACATCAGCCGCTATGACACGGCGCTCGCCAATGCGCAGAAAATCGTTGAAGACGCGGCTGTCTCGCTGCAGGAAGCGGCCGCCGAGATTCGCGACTATGGTGAGGACATGGACTTCAGTCCGCAAAAGCTCGACGAGCTCCAGAGCCGCATGGATGTCATCTACAAACTCCGCAAGAAATACGGTGCGACCGTCGAAGACGTCCTCGAACACCAAAAGAAGGTGCAGCAGGAGCTCGCCGACATCGAGAATTACGACGAAGACATTACGAAGCTTCGGAAAGACATCGCCGAAGCGGAAGCCGAACTCCGGACGAAGGCAGAGCACCTCTCGGAACTCCGCACGCAGGGCGCGGCCGTGCTCACCGAGGAAATCGGCGCACAGCTCGCGGCGCTCGGCATGCCGCATGCCGTCTTTGCCATCGAGGTCACGCCAGAGGAAACGTTCGGCCCGCGCGGTATCGACCGCGTGTTCATGAGCTTTTCGGCGAATCCCGGCGAAGCGCCGAAACCGCTCGCGAAAGTTGCGTCCGGTGGCGAGCTCTCGCGCATCGCGCTTGCCATCAAGGCCGTCTCGGCCTCGCGCGACCAGTCCGTGCCGAGCATGGTCTTTGACGAGATCGACACTGGGCTAGGCGGCCGCACGGCGCAGATGGTCGCCGAGCGCATCGCACTCGTCGCGAAGTACAAGCAGGTGCTCTGCATCACGCATCTGCCGCAGATCGCCTGCATGGCTGACGTCCACCTCTACATCGCGAAGCACGCGGCCGAAGGCCACACGCTGACAGAAGTCCACCGCCTGACCGACGCGCAGGAAATCAACGAAATCGCGCGCATGGCGTCCGGCTCCGACGTCTCGGCCGCCTCGCTCGACAACGCAAGAGAAATGGTCGCCCACGCCCGCCAGAAGAAAAGTACCTTGGTGCAGAATGGCTCCCCCTCTGGGGGAGCTGGCACCCGTAAGGGTGACTGAGAGGGTAGCAACGTTTGAGAATATCGAAATTAAGGAGGATCTCACTATGTACGAAGACCTGATCGAAAAGAAGCTCAAGAGCGAAGACATCTTTGACGGCACTTTGCTGCATGTCAAGCGTGACACGGCCCTGCTGCCAAATGGCGAGCAGGCGACGCGCGAATGGATCAAGCACCCGGGCGCCTCAGCCGTCATCCCGTACCTGCCCGATGGCCAGATTATCCTCGTGCGCCAGTACCGTTACCCCGTGCAGCGCGTGACGCTCGAGATTCCGGCCGGCAAGCTCGACGGCCCCGAGGAAGACCCGTACGTCTGCGCCGTGCGCGAGCTCTCTGAAGAGACGGGCTACACGGCAAAGACCATCGAAAAGCTCACAACCATCGGTACGACCGTCGGCTTCTCGAACGAGTACATCCACATCTACAAGGCTGAAGGCCTGACACCCGGCGAAATGCACCCCGACGACGACGAATTCCTCAACGTCGTCAAAGTCCCGCTCGAAGAAGCCGTCCAGATGACGCGCGACGGCCGCATCTTCGATGCCAAATCCATCGTCGCCATTCTCATGCTGCAGGAGGATCTTCGTTCATGAGTGATTTCCTCATCGGCCTCGTTGCTGGCCTGCCGGGCCTCATCATCGCCATGGTCATCCACGAGTATGCCCATGCGCGCATGGCGGTAGCGCTCGGCGACTTCACGCCGCGCCTCATGGGGCGGCTGACGCTCGACCCGCGCGCCCATATCGACCCCATCGGCCTCATCATGCTGTTCCTCGTGCGGTTCGGCTGGGCAAAACCGGTCATCATCAACCCGAACAACTTCAAGAAGCCGCGCCGCGACGACATCCTCGTTTCTGTTGCGGGCCCGGCCGCGAATCTCATCATCGCGTTCATTACGCTGTTCCTGCTTGTGCTGTTCACGAAATATGCGGGACGTCCGTCGTCCGGCGCCATCTACGTGCTGCGCCTCATCATCATCTATAACATCAACTTCGCGATTTTCAACATGATTCCCGTGCCGCCGCTCGACGGCTCGCACATCCTGCGCGAGCTGCTGCCGCGCGATCTCGCGTATCAGTTTGACCAGCTCGAACGCTACAGCTTCCTGATACTCATCGTCTTCCTCATGACGCCGATTCTCGACTGGGTGTTCGTGCCGCTGCAGCGCGTCGTCTGGGATCTCTTCACGGCGCTCTTATCCATCTTCTTCTGACGTTTTATGGAAAACTACCAGATTCACCTGCAATCCTTCGAAGGCCCGATGGACCTTCTGATGCATCTCATCGCGAAAAACAAGATCGACATCTACGACATCCCGATTGCCACGCTGACGGAACAGTATCTTGCCTATCTTGACGAAATGAAGCGCTTTGACATCGAGATCGCGAGCTCGTTCCTCGTCATGGCGGCAACGCTTCTCTCCATCAAATCGCGCATGATGCTGCCGAAAACGGTCATCACGGAAGAAGAGGAAGAAGATGACCCTCGAAAAGAACTCGTCGAGCGCATCCTCGCGTATCGCAAGTACCAGCAGGCCAGCCTCGAACTCACGGCGCGTGCCGAGCAGGAAGGGCGCTTCTGTTCGCGTCCGCCGATGAAACTTCCGGCGCATCGCGTGCTTGCCGGGCCGCTGTCGCTCAAAAAGCTCCTCGAAGCCTATGGCATGGCCGTGCGCGTCGGCGAAGAACTCGCCATCCCAGAAGCCCTCGTCACGCCTGACCCGATTCGCGTGCAGGATCGTATCGAGGAAATCGAACATTTGCTCGAGCGCACGCAGAGGCCCCTGCGCTTTTCCGAGACATTCCGCATGGGCGACCTCGGCAGCCTCATCACCTCGTTCCTTGCCGTCCTCGAACTCCTGCGCCTCGGCCGCGTCCACGCTTGGCAGACAGCAGATGGAAGAGAATTCATGATCCAATCGCGGAAGGAGGGAACACCGCATGACGCCTGAACAATATGGACAAAACGGGCAAAATGAACAAGAAGGGCAGGGGAACAGCCTCGCCCAGATTCTTGAAGCCGTCCTGTTCGCCGCCGGCGACCCCGTCCGCATGGACGAACTGCTTCGCATTCTCGAATGCACGCCAGAAGCCCTCGAAAATGCCGCCGCTGACCTCCGCACTACGCTCGACGACCGCGGCAGTGCCCTGACGCTCCGCGAAGTCGCCGGCGGCTGGCAGCTCGTCACGCGGCCCGCCTATTACCACTACCTCGAAAAACTCACCCAGATTCTCGACCACAAGCTCACGACCCCGACGATGGAAACTCTCTCCATCATCGCCTACCGCCAGCCCATCACGAAGACCGAAATCGAAGAAATCCGCGGCGTCCGCATCGAAAAATCCCTCGCAAGACTTTTAGAATACGGCCTCATCGAAGAACGCGGCCGCAAAGCGACGATTGGACGACCGATTCTTTATGCCACGACCGATATGTTTCTCGAGGCGTTCGGGCTTAGGAGCCTCGAAGATCTGCCGAATCTGCTGACGGATCAGGAAGCGGCAGAGGGATTGGCGCCCGAGCAGCTGGCGCTGATTGAGACGGGGGAGCTCAAAGGGAACTGACCTCATCGGACTTTAGGAATGCCGTTCAGAAACGTTCGGCTATCGTACCCTACTACTCCCCCCGCCGCTTACGCGGCCCGTCCCCCCTCAATGAAGGGGGCTGAAGTTTGAATGCCTCCCTCCTTTTCAAAGGATATATCCAACCAGGCGACATCCATCGCATCAGGAGCACAAGAAACGTCATCTCGCGCGAAGAAACAAATCACTTCGGGAAGGCGGGGGCTTCCATAAGGGCTCTTTTAGCTGTAAGGAAACGGAAAGCTTCGAGATACCGCAATGTGAACCGAAAGCCGCAAAGTCCATCAAACCTCGCAGGCCGTGTCAGCGTTGAGCCCGTTGGAAGCCCCCGCCTGACCCCGAGCACGTACTCCACTTCGCGTGCCCCGATGTGCGTCTCCCTCTCCTCCCGTTTAGCCTTTGTTTACATCCCTTCCATCTTCTTTTGAGCTTCCTCTGTTACTCTATACACATCAAAGAGATCACACACAGACTACACAGGAGGAACTCCTATGGAAGACCCGAACCCTGAAACACAGGCAAACAACACGAAATCCAGCCGCGTTCTCGCGCATTTCCATGCTTCCCACTTCATCCGCAGCGCCACGGCGACCGTCCTCATGGTCGTCGGTGTCTTTGCTCCGTTTACGCTCGTTCACGGCTTTGCACAGCCGCATCCCGACCGCATCAGCCGTGCCACGATTGCCGAGGTCGCAAACCTCACGCATGAAGACGCCGCACTCAAGAATGGCCTTTCCGCGAAGCTCCGCCTCGAAGACGAGGAAGAGCCGCAGCAGCCGAGCCGCGTGCTCGCAAAAAAGCTGCTCGCGCGTGCAGCCGCCGTCGAAAGCGGTGTCACGCAGGATATGAAGCGCCTCGAGAACGACGACATGCAGCTCCAGGGCCTCGACTACCGCTTCAAAGGCGAGGAAAGCCTCGTGCGCAAGATTGAAAGCGATGCCGTGGCGCAGGACATCGCGCTTGAAGCGGCCGCTGAAAACATTCACGACGTCTTGCGCTATACGCTGACGATTGACGCCGACCGCTATCAGGAGGCCGTGCCGAATGTCCTCGGCCAGCTCACATCGTCCGGCTATACGGTCGAGAAGTTCAACAATGCCTGGGGCGGCAAATATTATCAGGGCGTCAACGTCCAGCTCGAAAGCCCGGACGGCGTGCCTGTCGAGCTCCAGCTCCACACGCCGCAGTCGTTCGCGATCAAGCAGGCATCGCATGGCGTCTACGAGATTCGCCGCGACCCAGCTTCGACGCCCGAGCAGGTCGCCAGGGCAAAACGCCTGAGCCTCGCCTACAATGCGCAGGTCCGGACGCCTGAGGGTGCGGAAGCCCTTGACTGGCCAGCTGCGTAAACAAAACAAACCATATCTGAGCCGAAGGAAAACCCTTCGGCTCGTTTTACATATTGCAATCCCGCCCTGTCCTTGCTAAGATAAGGAAAGTAGTTTTCGAACGGATAAAAAAGCATGACTGGAGGAATCCTTTTTGATCGAATTATTGGCGCCGGCCGGAAGCCGGGAGTCGCTGATTGCTGCTGTCGAGGCTGGAGCAGATGCCGTGTACCTCGCAGGCAGCCAGTTTGGCGCGCGCGCCTATGCTGACAATTTTGACGATGACGCACTCGCTGAAGCCATCCGCTTTGCCCACCTGCGCGGCGTCCATATCCATGTCACCGTCAATACGATGGTGCTCGACGAAGAGCTCGATGATGTCCGCCGCTACTTGCAATTTCTTGAGAAAGTTGGCGCTGATGCTGCGCTCGTTCAGGACCTCGGCGTCGCGAAACTCGCCCGCGAATGTGCGCCGAACCTGCCGCTTCACGCGAGCACGCAGATGACGATTCACAATGTCCAGGGCGCCCGTGCGATGGAAGCGCTCGGCTTTTCACGCGTCGTGCTCTCGCGCGAGCTTTCTCTGCCTGAGATTCGAGAAATCGTGCAGAACACGAATGCCGAAGTCGAATGCTTCACGCATGGCGCACTCTGCGTCTGCTATTCAGGCCAGTGCCTCATGAGCAGCATGATCGGCGGCCGCAGCGGCAACCGCGGCTGCTGCGCTCAGCCCTGCCGCCTGCCTTATACGCTCGTAGATGTTGCAGGGGATGACGTGCTCGGGGACACGGCCGGCAATTTCCTGCTTTCGCCGAAAGACCTCAATACGCTCGACCTTTTGCCGCAGCTCGTGGAGGCCGGCGTCTCGTCGCTCAAAATCGAAGGCCGCATGAAGAAGCCGGAATACGTCGCGACCGTCGTCAAGACGTATCGGGCCGCACTTGACCGCATCCTTGCCAAGCAGGACACGCCCCCGACGCAGGAAGAACATGACCGTCTCGCACAGATTTTTAACCGCGACTTCACGACGGCATATCTCGAAGGCCGTCCGGGCCGCGCGATGATCAGCGACCGCAAGCCGAACAACCGCGGCCGCCTCGCGGGCCGCATCGTCTCGTATGACAAGGCTGCCCGCCGCGCCACGCTCCACCTCGCAAGCGATCTCAATATCGATGACGACCTCGTCATCTGGGTCAAAGTCGGCGGCCGCGTCACGTCGCGCGTCCAGGACATGCAGGACGCCGAGGGACGTGCCATCGACCACGCCGAGGCAGGGCAGGACGTGACGATTCACATGCAGAACACCGTCCACCCGCACGACCGCGTCTTCAAAGTCTACGATGTCCGCCTCATGACTGAGGCCAAGAAATACTATACGAGCGGCGCACCGATCCGCCGCATCCCTGTCGACATCGAGGTCACGGCCCGCCTCGGCCAGCCGCTTGAAATCTCCATGACGGATGCTGACGGCCATACAGCCAAAGCCGCGACGGAGTTCCTCGGCGAGCCCGCGAAAAAGCGTCCGCTGACGGAAGAGACCGTCCGCAAGCAGATCGACCGCCTCGGCACGAGCGTCTTTTCGCTTCGCAATCTCAAAACGACCATCGACGACGGCGTCATGTTCCCAATGAGCGAAATCAACAAGGCACGGCAGAAAGCTGTGGAACAGCTCGAACAGGCGCGGCTCCATGATTTTGACCGGCCGGCAGGAGGGCGTCGTGGCCCGCGTAACCAGCAATCCGGAATTTCAAACTCCCATCTTGTGAGACTCCCTCAGTCAGCCATTCGGCTGACAGCTCCCTCTGAGAGGGAGCTTAAATTCAGTGGTTCCCCTTCTCTCGAACTCGTTGTCTCGACAGACACTCTCGACCAGACGAAATCCGCTCTCTCCGCGGGTGCCGACGCCATTCTGTTTGGCGGCGATTCCTACCGTCACGAAGCTCTCGGCCCCCAGCGCTATGAAGAAGCGCTGCGCCTTGCCCGTGACGCGGGAAAGCGCATTTATTTCAATACGCCGCGCATTATTCGCAGCGAGCATTTTCCGCAGGTGCAGGCTGTTCTCGAGGCCGCGCAGTCCCTTTCGCCCGATGGCGTCTATGTCCAGAACATCGGCATGCTCTCGGCAGCAAAGGCCCTCGGCCTCCCGGTCTGCACGGACAGCTCGCTCGTCGTGGCAAATCACGAGACGCTGGCGTTTTTCGCCGCGCAAGGCGTCCGGTCGGTGACGCTTTCGCCAGAGCTCACGCTCGAGCAGGTGCGCCGCCTTGCGGACATTTCGCCTCTGCCGCTCGAGTGCATCGTCCACGGCCCGCTCGAGCTCATGGTCTCGGAATACTGCGTGCTCGGCAGCTTCCTTAGCACGTCGGAGAAATCCGAGAAAGGGAAGGGCAACCCATCGGCTGGCGTCCCGGGCTGCACGATGCCGTGTGTGCGCGGCCATTATGCACTGCGCGACCGCAAGAGCATTGATTTCCCGATTGTCTGCGACCAGTTCTGCCACATGCACATCCTCAACAGCCGCCCGCTCTCGATGCTGCCGCATGTGCCGGCGTTCCGCTCGGCCGGCATCGCCCGTATCCGCATCGACGGCCGCTCGTACACGCCGCAGGCGCTCGCAAGCATCGTCCGCAACTATGCGCGCGTGCTCGGCATGAGCGAAGGGGCGTTTGCTGCCGTCATTGACAAAATCACCGCCCTCGAGGGCAAGGACTTCACGCGCGGTCACTATTTCCGCGGCGTTGCAGAAAAGGCCCCTGAGCGGGGGCTTTCCTATCGGTAATCAAACTCCTGCCTCCCTCACCGAGGGAGGGGGACCGCGTAAGCGGTGGTGGGTGTGTCGAAGGTAGATCATAGCAATTTGTTCGATTGTACCTGCGAAGGAACATCTTCGCAGAAAACAATCCTGCATGATGCTTTGTCCTACCTTCGACACACCCCCAGTCAGCTTCGCTGACAGCCCCCTCGAAGAGGGGGCCAGAGCTTTGATTGTTTTCAAAAGGAGCATTCATTGGAACAAGAAGTCTATAAAGTTTTAGAATATGATCGCATCCGTTCGATGCTCGCGGACTGTGCGTCTTCGATTCTCGGCAAGGAGCTTGCGCGCTCCATCACGCCGGTGGACGAAGCCGAAGACGTCCAGTCACGCCTCGACGAGACAGCTGAGGCTGTGCGTATCGCGGGCTTTTCCGCGCCGCCGCTCGGAGGCATCCGCGACCTGCGTGCCTACCTCAAAAAAGCGAAGCTCGGCGCGAGCCTCACGCTTGATGAATTCATGGACGTCCGCAGCATGCTCTATGCGACGAGCGCCGTCAAGCGCTTTTTCAGCGAGCTCGAAGTCGAAGCGCCGATGCTCAGGGAGCAGGCGCAGAACCTCGAAATCCTCACGATGCTCGAGCGCAGTCTCGACAATGCCATCGACGAGCGCGGCGAGCTCCGCGATGATGCGAGCGTCGAACTCGCGCGCATCCGTCGTGAGCGCGCTGCCGCCGAAGCGCATGTCAAAGATCGCATCGAAGCGCTTCTGCATGCGCCGCAGCTCCAGAAGCACCTGCAGGAAGCCATCGTAACCGTCCGCGATGGCCGCTACGTGCTGCCCGTCAAGGCCGATGCGCGCCGGTTTGTGCCGGGCATCGTGCATGACCAGTCCGCGACGGGCTCGACGCTCTTCATCGAGCCGATGTCCGTCGTCGATGCCGGCAACGACATCAAGCAGCTCACGCTTTCCGAACAGCAGGAAGTCGCGCGCATCCTCAAATCCCTGACGCGCGACATCGCGAAACAGCAGGACGCGCTGACGGAAAACGCCCGCATCCTCGCCGGGATTGACTTCGCTTTTGCCAAGGCCCGCCTCGCCGAGCGCATGCAGGCCACGGCGCCGAAACTCAGCGCCGAGGGCATCACGGACCTCAAGGGCGCGCGTCATCCGCTGATTGCCCCGCAAAAGGTCGTGCCGATTGACATCGCGCTCGGCGGCAGGTACAAGATGCTGCTGATCACGGGCCCGAACACCGGCGGCAAGACCGTCAGCATGAAGACGCTCGGCCTGCTCGTCCTCATGGCGCAGAGCGGCTGTTTCCTGCCCGTCGAGCAGGGCTCGACGATTGCCGTCTACCAGAATGTCTACGCCGACATCGGCGACGAGCAGAGCATCGAGCAGAGCCTTTCGACATTTTCCGCACACATGACGCACATCGTCGCGATCCTTTCGAAAGTCGGCCCCGACGACCTCGTCCTCGTCGACGAACTCGGCGCGGGCACGGACCCGGAGGAAGGCGCGGCGCTCGCGATGGCCATCCTTGAACGGCTGCTCACGATTCATGCCGCGACGGTTGCGACGACGCATTATTCCGAGCTCAAGACGTTTGCTTACACGCGTGCCGGCATCGAGAATGCCTGCGTCGAATTTGATACGAAGAGCCTGCGGCCGACATACCGCCTGCTCATCGGCATCCCGGGCGCAGGCT
>Ga0256406_1006038_pt1 | contig 12432 bp, 5 predicted proteins | sample RumenRJG_03DNA_FD_185986 | JGI IMG/M metagenome (GOLD analysis project Ga0256406, IMG submission 185986) | Bovine rumen microbial communities from Lethbridge, Alberta, Canada - RJG_03 | ecosystem: Host-associated > Mammals > Digestive system > Stomach > Rumen | place: Canada: Alberta | collected...
AGCGCTTTTCCTCTTTCTTCTTCGTGAAGATCAGCGTGAGAGCGGTTCCAAGCGCCAGTGCCGCAAGCAGAACAAGCTGCAGAATCGGCGCGCTGTCTCCGGTCTTGACCGGAGGAGTGACATAGGTAGAAGGAGTTCCTCCTCCGCCTCCGTAGGTCGGTGTCGAAGTCTTCGTGTCTTTCTTACCGGTCAGGTCGATTTTCTCGTCCTTCGGGGAATCGTACATCGTAACTTCCATGACCTTTCCGCTATCCGTGACATTGAAGACAACGGACTCTGCGACGTCATATCCGTTCGGAGCAGTCACCTCGGTAAGGGTGTACTGTCCGGGCGGAAGCATCTGGATCTCGTGAGGAGTGGAACCGGATGTCCAGCTGTCAATGGTCTTTCCGTTCTCATCAGTGACAGTCAGTTCGGCACCCGGAAGTTCTTCGCCATCTTTCCCCTTGACGATATCCTTCTTGTGAATGATGACCGGTGTCGGCTTGTCAAGCATCGTGACCTTCTGGATCTCAGCAGTATCCTTGACCTCAAACTGCACATCCTCAGCCTTCATGTAGAGGGCCGGAGGTGCGATCTCGGTCAGGGTATAGGTCCCGATCGGCAGCATCTCGATATAATGAGGCTCCTCAGCGGAAGTCCATTTCTCTATCTCGTTGCCTTCCGAATCCTTGATGACCAGCTGCGCTCCCGGAAGTTCCTTGCTGGTGGTGATATCCTCTTTGGAGATCTCCAGCTTTGTCGGAGCATCCTTCATCTGATGAAGCTCACTCTTGAAGTCATCTTCAACCGTGAACTCGATGCTCTCAGCCGTCACATATCCGTCAGCCGGCCTGGTCTCAGTCAGGATATAAGTCTTCCCGACTTCCAGCCCGGATACCGGATGCGCTTCCTTGCCGGAAGTCCAGGTGTCAGCAGTCTTTCCGGTGTCCTTCTCTACAACAGAAAGCTGCGCTCCTTCGACTTCCTTTTCGCCAGTCAGATCCGTCTTGGTGACCTTCACCTGCTTGTTGACCAGGTTCAGTTCATCATTTGCGTCTGGCTGATCGGATACCGTAAACTCAATCGGAGAAGCAAGAACATAACCCTCCGGAGCTTCCGTCTCGACCAGCGTGTAAGTCTGACCGACAACGAGTCCGCTCACCGCATGGGCCGTTCCATCGGATACCCAGTTGTCAATGATCTTCCCGTTCTGGTCCACTACCTGAAGGTGTGCACCAGCGATCATGGTGATCTCGGTATCTACCTTGCTGACCAGGATCTGACGGTCAATCAGAGCGATCTTCTGGTCTGCGTCCTCCTTCGTGACGGTGAAATCTCTCGGCTGAGCTACAGCGAATCCTTCCGGAGCACTCTCCTCAACCAGACGGTAGGTATGACCAACTATCAGACCGCTTACCGCATGAGCCTTTCCATCAGAAGTCCAGGAATCGATCAGCTTACCAGTCTTCATGGCTGCTCCGTTTTCAGGAACGGCTGCCTCTGCTTCAGCTCCTGCATCCGCCGCGGCTTCAGTCCCTGTTTCAGTAGCCGTCTGATTATCCTCAGTCTGGCTCTCTTCTGTCTGAGCAGGAGTTGCCTCGGTCTGTTCAGTCTGATTTTGGCCTTCCTCAGTCTGCTCTGTCTCCTCTGTCAGTTCGTAGACTGCCAGTTTTGCTCCGACGACCGGGTTGCCCAGTACGTCGAGCTTGTCTATGGTAACCCGCTTATCCTTCATGGAAAGCGCCTGGTTCTGCCCGTCATCCGGGACAGTGAATTCAATGGATTCCGCGACCGCGTAGCCTTCCGGAGCGGTAACTTCGGTCAGCGTATAGGTCTTTCCGACTTCCAGTCCGGAGATCGGATGGGCATCATTTCCGGAAGTCCAGGTATCAACAGCCTTTCCTGTTTCCTTATCGGTTACGGTCATCTGAGCGCCAGGGACTTCCTTCTCCCCGGTCACATCGGTCTTGGTCATGGTGACCTGCTTGTCGACCATCTTCACAGTCTTGACGGTAAATCCGTCATCGACCGTAAAGTCGACATCGGAAGCTCTGACATAACCTTCAGCAGAAATCTCCTCATGGAGAGTGTAGCTGCCACCGACATGAAGACCGGAAATGGCGTGTGGCTCTTCTCCGGACACCCACTTGTCGACTTCCTTGCCCGTCTCCTTGTCGGTGACGTTCAGGGTAGCGCCAGCCACTTCCTTCTCCCCGGTCACGTCAGTCTTGGTCATGAAGACCTGCGTGTTGGTCAGTTTAAAGGAATCGTCTGCGAACCAGTTTTTTGTGACCGTGAACTCGATCGGGTCCGCAAGGACATAGCCCTCCGGAGCCTCGGTCTCGATCAGGGTATAGGTCTGTCCGGCCTTCAGCCCGGAAACCGGATAAGCGGTCCCGTCGGAAGTCCAGGCATCTACCACCTGTCCTTCGCTGTCCCTGACCTCAAGCTTCGCGCCTGCGATCATGGTGATCTTGGTGTTGACCTTGCTGACCAGAACCTTCTTGTCCATCATGACAACAGTCTGGTCGGTCAGATCATCGGTTATGGTGAAGTCGATCGGCTCCGCTTCGACATATCCCTTCGGAACCTTGGATTCGACCAGGCGGTAGGTATGTCCGACCTTCAGATTTGAAGTATCGTACTGCTTTCCGTCCGACTTCCATGCCTCGACCGGCTGTTCACTCAGATACTTCGTTCCGTCCTCATGGAAATGGACCTCGTAGATCTCAAGACCTGCTTTCTTTACTCCATCTCCAAGAACATCCAGTTTCTTCACGATGAGTTTCTTGTTGGTCATAATGACCTTGCAGAGAACTCCCGTGTTGGTCACCTCAAAGGGGATATCCGTCGCAAGCGTATAGCCTTCGATGGACTGCTCCTCATGAAGCGTGTAGTTTCCAAGCGGCAGCCTGCTGATGCGGTGTGGAGTTCCGTCGGATACCCAGCTTGCGAGGGCGCCATTTCCATCCTCATCCATATAGGAAGCGAGGTTCCCGGAGGCATCTTTGATCTGCATGACAGCACCCTTCAGTTCTTCTCCGTTCATATCAACCTTGGAGAAATCCCATCTGGTGTACTGGTCTTTCCGCATCGTCTCGACGCGGTCGGACTTGGTCTGCCCGTCAAGCGGATTGCCCTTCTCATCGGACATGAAGACGTAGCCATCTTCATCAACGGTGAAGTAGGTGGGTGTATCGTCCAGAACGTATCCCGGAAGGGTAGCAGTCTCTGTGATGGAATAGATACCGGTCTCAACATACTTGACGACGACTGTTCCATCATCCTTGGTTACTTCCCTGCCGCCTGCGTAGACCTCGCCCGCGCGGGTCCTGTCTGCATCCGCTCCGCCGATCCGGGTGATGTCAAATGTGACTCCGTCCAGCGTTTTGGTCGGATTGTCATCTGTCCACTCGCCGTTTTTGTCGGCTGCCCATTCATACTTGGTCAGCTTGACCGTAGTCGGCTTGTTTTCAGCTTCGATCTCCACCGTCACGACCGGCGTGTACTGGTCTTTGTAGACGAGTTCGAACGGGTGCTCCGTCGGATCAAGAGTGTAGCCCTCCGGTGCCTCGATCTCAGCGGTATGGTACTTGCCGAGATAAAGTTCCTTTGACTGTCCGGTTCCATCCGCTCCGATGACCACGGTATCGACCTGATCGCCCATTTCTGCCTGTACGGTCCCGTCTCCGGAAATGATTTTCTCATCTGCGTAGACTCCGAATTTTGCTCCGGCGATCTTCTCTTTGGTCTCAGCGTCAGCCTTGGTGATCTTCAGGATGCCCTTGACCTCCTGGTCCTTCTCCTGCCAGGTGATCAGCTGGTCCCAGGTATTAGCCTGGTCGACCTCAAACTTCGTAAGCTCCGTGTTCAGGACATATCCGTAAGGAGCCTCCAGTTCCTTCAGATAGTAGGTCCCGACTTCCAGCCTCTGAGGCAGATAAGCCATGCCTTCCTCATTGGTGACGAAGGTAGAGACCTTCTTATGGTTGGTGCTGTCCTTGAACTCAACGACTGTCTTCTGGTCATCCTTCAGGACCTGGATCTTTGCACCGGCCCTGAGGACCAGTTTCCCGGAATCCTTGTCAATCTTGGCCAGCTGGATCCACTCGCCATGCTGGTCCTGATAGATCCCAGTCTGGATCAGCTGTCCATCGATAATGCCAGCTTCCTTTGTGCCGTTCACATGGAGATTGCGGATCGCACCGTAACCGGTCGGAACCGTATCCTGATTTTCGATGATGGTGTAATGGCCGTAAGGCAGCCTGCCGTGCGGGTAAGCATCGTTCTTCGTCGTCGCGTATCCTTCCGAGTTGGTCTCGATCGAGACATAGGGCTTTGCGCCTTCCTTCGGATTGTCGCCGTCCATGTCCGCATCCAGATAAATGTCAAACCGGATGCCTTCCATGGGCTCGAGTTTGTCGTGCGGGTCTTCCTCATTCAGTTCCGCCTGGACCTTGTGGATGTCCACGTCAAACCGGATCACATCGTCCTCTGCGGAGATGGAACCGAGGTCCTTCATGGTCCCCTCATCTTCCTTACGGATAGTGAAGGTCACATCCAGGTTCTTTCCTCTGAGGTTGAATCCTTCCGGTGCCTTGGTCTCGACCAGCTCGTAGGTTCCATACGGAAGATACTGTTCCGGAGGAAGATCATTGCCGTTCACATCCTTGCTGGCCGGAGAAGTGATGATCCCATCCTCATCTGTAGTGAATGTGTGAATAGTCTTGCCTGGTTCGTAAGCGGTTCCGTCAACTACTACCGGATGAACCGAGCGGTTGATCAGGTCGAACTCCGCACCTTCAAGTTTCGCCTCGCCCTGAATAACATTTCCATTCGGGGTAACCTGATCCGCCCGGAACTCTGTCCCGGTCTTGTCGGTCAGGGTGCAGAACTGCTCGGCAAGCTCGAGATCCTTCTTCTGAACCTTGAAACCTGCGCGCTGTGGAATGTTTGCGTGCGGATCCGTCTTCGAGTAGTCCGCCAGCTGTTTCGCTGCAATGGTTACAGGCAGCGGCTTATCGGAAAGGGTGTATCCTTCCGGTGCTGTCTTCTCACGAACGGTGTAGTTTCCGGTCTGGAGAAGATTCCCGGTCGTCTGCCCGGTTCCATCGTCGCCGGTCGTAATGGTCGCCGCAACCTCACCCGGATGGATCGGTTTCTCACGATCAGTATTGAGGACAACATCAAAGTCATTTGCATTGATGACCTCAAAGACCGCACCTTTGAAAGTCGCGTCGCCGTCCGGAGTAGTCCCCTGCTCTGCTGAGATCTTTCCAAGCTTCAGGTCTCCGAAGGTCGGGATCTCTCCAAGTTCCTCAGGATCCATCGGAACGTTCTGAATCTCCGGCTGGGTGGTCGAACTGTAGATCACGCCGTTGCCGCTCTGCAGGATCTGCAGCTTCCAGACCGTGTTGTTGATCAGATAGCCTTCCGGCGCCTTCGTCTCCTGGATCGTGATGCAGCCAAGCGGAAGAACATTTTCTCCATAGGTCAGGGTACCCGATACCAGATGAGCCTGATCGAGCTTCGCTGTATAGTTTCCGTTTCCATCCGGCAGCGTCTGGATGACCCAGGTCTGCTTTGGATTGGCTTCCGGTTCCGGATTGTCGTAGTAATTCACCGTGAGCTGGGCGCCTGCGGTCGGTCTCGTTGTCGCGTATCCGGCAGCCGGGACCTTCTTTACCAGTGCGTTCAGGGTACCGAAAAGCGGTTCGTCCACAACGGGAAGCACCTGGCCAGGTGAGCCTGCCGCGATCGTTACCGTCTGGTCCGGAGCAGTCTTGTAGCCCTTCGGCTGAGAATCCTCGTGAAGATTGTAGGTCTCCGGGAATACTTCCTGTGCGTCGGTTCCTCCATCGGCACGGATGGTGAAATCATAGCGGTGATTCGCATTGGACAGAACAAACTTCGTTCCCGTAAGGGAATACATGCGGTTGTTACTGACCAGAGTCGTATTGGAAGAAGACTTTTGCACCGCAACCGGAGTAGTCGTCGGCCATTTCACGGTCAGAGTGACCGCGGAATTCTTCGTGCGATAGCCGAACCCGATGTCCTGCTTGTTCGCAATCTTCAAAGCCATGGCGTGGAAATCCAGTGGATAATTGCCGGTGACGGCATACTTGCCAGTGAGGCCTGCTGTATTGTCCACCGTTGCCACGAAATGGAAGCTCTGTCCTCCTGCAACTTGTCCGCTTCCGGTGCTCACCGCCCCCGTAGCCTCGTTGACCAGGCTGACTCCATTTTCAAGATTAATGGTGATCACAAATGCAGCATTCGCGTTCCAGGTGAAGGACGGGGATGTCTTACTCGTCGCAACCACACTGGTCGCCGGACCGATCGAGGTATTGGTCGGATCCGGCATCTTCTTCAGGGCCGCCTTGCATTCCTTCAGAAGGTTCTTGCCCTTTGTGGAAAGCATCCCGCCGTAACCGGAAGAACCGTCATAAAGGTAATCCACAAGATAGTGCTGCATCTCACGTGCGTTGCTGCCGACTCCGTATTTATCGAAAATCGCCTTGATGCTGTACCCGTTGAAAGTGCCCTTCCAGCCGGGTCCGCCGTAGCCGTAGAACATGGCCTTGCGGAGGTACTTGTCATCTCCTCCCTCGTCCAGTTCCGTCATCTTCGTGTAAGTCGTCCCGCTGGCCGGGGAATGAAGGGCATGCTGCATGCAGTAAGCCATAACATCATATTTGACGCCACCCACCTTATAGCGGACCCATTTGTAGGAATCCGCACCGCCGTAGCCAAGGTCGTTGTTGAAGACATGGCCGGTATAGTTGCCGTCTGTATGATAGTAATACTTTCCTGCCTCCACATCCGTCTGGTCATCCCAGCCGCCGTCATTGTCATCATCCGCGGCAGCTGCCTTTCTCGGAGCCATCATCCTGCGTGGTGAAGAACCCTCAACCACATCTCTGGAAACAGAAAGTTCAACATCTTCTGCCGGCATGATGAAACTGTTGGAATCATCCTGCGGATCATAGGTGATCTCGCAGTAGTCACCGGTATCATTGTTGTCGTGATTGACCGTGCGCCAGGCCGCGATATTGGAAGAAGCTGCGTCGATATCAGACTTGATCACAACCTTCTCGCCTGCTTCGTAATATCCGTCCTCATGGTCCAGAGTGACGTTGTACTCAGAGCCTTCCTTCAGGATGACCTGATAAGTTCCGCCTTCGGACTCAGTATCGGATTCGGTATCGGCTTCCGTGTCAGCCTCGATTTCGGTCACTCCAGGGAAACCCGCCTCAGTCATGTCTTCCGGAATGATCTCCGCTTCCGTATCCGACGCAGTACTGATCTCCGGCGAGTTCTGTGGATCCGAATCGTCGCTGTCGTCTGATTCCGTTTCGCCTGACTGGTCATCCGAAGCGGAAGAATGTTCCGTTCCATTCTCAGTCTGAGTCTCCGGCTCTTTCCTGTTTTCCACGATGCGGACCGGCCTTACCAGGAACCAGAACTTTCCGGAAGTAGCTTCATCAGCCCTGTACACAACCGTGTAAATGCCGGGAGTCCCGAGCTTCACATCGTTCTGGGCGAGAGAAGTCTGTACCGTATCCTTCGGATAGGTGACATCCTCGAATTTGTCTTCCGGAAGGTCCGTAAGATCCGAAGCAAGTTCGATCTCACTCAGCATCATGACACTTCCCTGAGCAGGAAAGCCATCCGCTTCGATAACAGATGCGGAGCTTTCATTTCCGCCATCAGACAGAGCTTCCGCGTTTTCATCAGGAGTCGTATCGGAATCCGGCTTCCCGGCATCTTCAGACTGCTGTCCATTATTCTGATTCGGCTCATCCGGCATTGCCGACGTTTCCGAAACAGGGTTATCCTGAGCCCCGCTTTCCGCCGAAAGAGCATCGTCAGATACGTTTTCTCCTTCGTAATCAGCAGACAGAGCAGTCCCTGCATCTGTCTGCGAAGAAGACGCTCCTGTCACTTCCGATGAGAGCATGTGATACTCCGTGTGCATCCAAACATCATTTCCCGGCATGGTGAACGTCAGAGTATCTTCGTCCTTCCATTCAAACGGAACCTCGGCATGGATCTGGTCACGGACGATATCATCCGTATCCGCGAAGATCACCTTATCGATCTGGTATCCTGGCTCTGTTTCCATGTCCAGGATGACCTCTTCTCCGGCTTTATACAGAAGAGTCGTTTCTCCTTCTTTCGTTGTTTCTTTGAAATGTTCCTGGTCCCATGTCAGATGGTAGGCGTCCTGGTCTGACAGGATCAGACGGAAATCAGGAGCTTCCGTGTCTGTCTGCGAGGCCTGCGTCTCCGGAGACTGCTCATTCTGACCGCCGGCTGTATCTTCAGTCGAGTTTTCAACGGCTGCCGGCATCTCGTCCGCATAGGAAAGCCCGGATACCGGAAGTCCCAGAGCAAGTGCGCCGGACAGGACACAGGACACAAATCTCTTTCCCTTCATTGATCTCCTCCTCGTGTTTCCATTGGTTTCTGTTTGCAGATTCCAAATCGATCAGGACATAGGCACCACCTCCTCCATGGACGCAAAACGGGCAGGAGGAAGGATCCTCCTGCCCGACAGTTCGCCGCCATATGAATTTCAGTATTGATTCCAATAGAAAAGGGAGGGTACCCGGTGGTACTCTCCCTCTCGATTGCTTTTCTGTTTTCCTTTTCAGGCAAGTATAAGTATACGCACCTAGGAAGTCTACTTCAATATCACTTTGGTTGAAATTAGTCTACTTTGGTCTACACCAGTCTACTCTTTTCGGGTAAACCCTCCGATGCGTATGAAAAATCTGAGGTAGTGCATATGTGCTAGATGAAAACCGCAATGGATATCCGGATCCGTCAGCAAAAAGAACCATTCTTTTGGAACCCGAACCAGCATATTATTTTCTTCTGGAATATGAACAAAGAAACCCGTATCATGTAACGGATAGGTCTTTTCAGACCATGGCATGGTTCATAGGAGGTTTCTGCGATGTTCTGTGATCTTACAGTCAGAATTACACCCGAGATTAGAAAAAAGGCAGAGGAAAATGACCGCTTTGCCCTTGCCGGTCATCTTGGCACACACTTTGATTCCAAAAAGAAGGAGTTCCCGCTTGACTATCTGAGGCTTCCTGCTGTGATTTTCAATGTCTCATCTATCAGAGACAGGGAAATCACAAGGGAAGACATCGAGTTTGGACTTGTGGAGTCGGGAACATTTGTCTGCTTCTTTACGGGATACGAAAGGGAATTCGGTTACGGCAATGCGGACTATTTCAGAGACCATGTAGTACTCTCCAATGATCTTCTGGATGCTTTGGTCGATAAGGGTGTCTGTATCATCGGGATAGACGCACCCGGTGTCCGGCCGGGATATGAACATGCGAAAAGAGATCAGTACTGTGCGGACAGAGGCACATTCATCGTTGAAAATATGAGTGGGATCGAGCAGCTAATGCAGGACCAGGCTTCAGTGAAATGTGTCATGAACACTTATCCCATTCGCTTCAGTGAGTCGGATGCACTGCTCTGCAGGGTAGTAGCGGAAAGCATTTTATAAGTACCGGAGAGAATCGATTATTACTTTGGCTACAATCAGGAAAAGAAGGATATCCATGAAGATAATAATTCGAAATTATGAATCAAAAGACAGTGCAGCATGCAGGATGATCTGGAATCATGTGGTAGAAGAAGGAAATGCTTTTCCGCAGCTGGAGGGACTTTCTGAAGACGAGGCGGATGGCTTTTTCAAATCACAGACCTATACTGGTGTTGCGGAAGATACGGTGACAGGCCAGGTGGTCGGCCTCTATATTCTTCATCCAAACAATGTTGGCAGATGCAGGCATATCGCAAATGCCAGCTACGCAGTCAAAAGCGATATCCGAGGTGAACATATCGGGGAGAAACTCGTAATAGACTGCCTGAAGCAGGGATCGCTATTAGGATTCCGCATCCTCCAGTTCAATGCCGTGGTCGCGACCAATGTCCATGCTATCCACCTGTATGAAAGGCTCGGGTTTCATAAACTGGGCGTTGTTCCAGGTGGTTATTTCATGGATGACGGGCACTATGAAGATATTATTCTCTACTATCATCTTTTGAGGCAGGACTAAGAGCAGGCAGCCGCAGGTAACTGATTTCTCGTTGTGTATGCTACCGGTCAGATCATGATTATTTTCCATCTTCTTTTAAATCCTCATTGTCCATAACCCCATTCTTTCAGATGAGGATGAAATCAAATTGAAGTTCTATCCTGTTCCATAATTTATCCTTTCAGACAAACAGGATCTTCAGGTTACCTTAGATACTTTACAATCTCCTCTGCTATGATTGTCCGTATCTTCTGAAGATCCATGGCTGAAAGAGTCGGGATGAGCTGAATCTCCTTCTGCAGGAGCGCTTGGTCTTTCACGGCCCCGGCAAAGAAATCCGCGATTGAAGGATACCGGCTTTTATCTCTTTCTTTCATCTTTTCATACATGGCTCTTTGAGCCGGCTGTCCCAGGTCAACACGAAACTTCACCCATTTGACCTGTCCGTCGGATGGTCTATCCATATATATTCCTAAAACTTCCCATATCAAAATGGGGTTTGTTCCTTGAAAACTCAATAAAAACAGGCAGTCAAATACAGGTTCAGGCCGTCTGAGTGCCTCGTGCCAGTGCTCTCTGCATATATCCCGGCAAACGATTAACAAACATGGTGATGAACGTATCCATCTGCTCATCCGACACCTGGAATACAGCATAGATGCATTCGAACATAGCTCGTATGAGAATCCAGAGGGATTGCGCAAAAGTGATGTCTGCCAGCTCATCCGTGAAGTAGAAGAAAATTTCTCCAAGTGAACGGAAGTCTTCGTTTTGTCGCTGCTCCATGGCAATCATCATGTAGCGCGCGAATACAATAGCGACATGTGCGGTCAGGGCGTCATATGAAAGACTATGGCATTCGCTGATGAGATGCAGATATGTTTTGCAGGTCTTGAAGAAGACTTCGATCTGCCAGCGTTTTCCATAGATTCGAATGATTTCTTCTTCTGAAAGATCCGGATTTGTGCAGATGAAGGCGATCCAGTCCTTCTTGTTCTTTTTGTTGCGGACACAGACGATTTTCGCCGGAATCTTCTGATCTTTGCCAACCATGACGTTTACCGAAAGCAGATACTTGCTGCGGCCACGGCGCTTTTTGCAGATGCCAAAGATCTTGTTAATGGAAAGCTGCTGGCCGTCGTACTCATAGCGAATACGGCTGCTCTTCTTGATCATAGCAATGGAATCCAGCCCAAGGCCCTTGATTGCAATAAGCTGCGCCGGGTTGGAAAACCAGCTGTCAAACAGCACATAATCAGCTGTGTAGCCGGCATTCTGAGCGGTTTTAATCAGCTCAAGCATGGCATCCGTACCCTTCATCTGTGCCAGCTTTCTGCGTTGTGCAGCCAGTGACCGTCCGTCAAAGTGCTCCTGTGGCCCAATCAGATTGGAAGCCTTCGATGAGGCAAGAAGGCAGCCGTTGACTGGAAGGAAGGTATTGCCATCAGTCCATCCGAGGGTCATCAGGCGATATCCCTTGGTGTAGCGCATGGAAGTATGATCAAACACCCTGGAACCCAGTTCAGTTTTCTTGCAGCTGGTACGTTCGAAGAGGCTGTCATCGACAACGAATGCATTCACCCGGCTTTTATCGGTCAACGGCTCGATTGTATCAGCTACAGCTTTGGAAAGCAGAGTCGTGAACCGCAGCCAGTTGGTTCTCTTTCCGTTGAGAAACCTGTAGAAAGTATTCTTTGAAAAGGTTTCCTTGTAGGATCCGGTTTTATGCTGCATGTACATGCTTCGGTCAGAAAAGACGTTGCAGAGCTTGTATTTGAAGATCTGAAGGATCGGAACGCCTTTTTCCTTCTGAGCATTGCATCTGCGAAGCAGCTTGCCGACACCAAACCTGGTAAAAAAAGAAGAAATCGCATTAAAAAGATCCTGTCCGTCCTGATCCTGTGGTAAACTTGAGTTGGGCATAGAAACCTCCTTGTGTGTATTTGTTTCTCGTCAACTCAATTATACCAAGGCTCAGGTGACTGTGCCTTTTTCATTGCCTGTTTTTATTGAATTTTCAAGGTTCAGCACACCTTTTGGGTGTGGGAAGTTTTAGTAAATCAATAGTTGCTCTTGGGGATTCAGTATTAGAGGAACTTTGATAAGCGTAGAAGATCTAGCGGATGCTTTGCAAGTATGTTTTGATAGTGGGGAAAAAGTTTTACTACCACAAATACCGGCAGTGAACCTGCCGGTGTTTTCCTCCGAACTCAGGGTCCTGAAGACGGTACATATGTAGAACTTGTATTTCATAATGTTTCGCCGAACCAGATTCTCGCTGTATGTACATTCGCAGTACCGGAGAAGCCCGGCGAGATTCATTTGTCAGATCAGCTGTATAGGCTCAGGTATTATTCAGATGGAAACAGAGACTGGGAGTCCA
>Ga0256406_1006039_pt1 | contig 12430 bp, 5 predicted proteins | sample RumenRJG_03DNA_FD_185986 | JGI IMG/M metagenome (GOLD analysis project Ga0256406, IMG submission 185986) | Bovine rumen microbial communities from Lethbridge, Alberta, Canada - RJG_03 | ecosystem: Host-associated > Mammals > Digestive system > Stomach > Rumen | place: Canada: Alberta | collected...
GCTCGGCGATAGCTGCAAGGAAGACTATGACTTCCCCGGCTGGATGCATCGCAGAATCGTCCTCTCCGGACGCATCTCTCATGGCCTGGTCTCCGCCACAGCATGGTTCAGGTGTGGCATGGGCGAGGTTGTGGAGCTCTGGGATGCTGAGACCTTCAAGGCCATGCACAAGAAGTGGTTCTACGACAGCCTCTCTGCTGACAGAGACCCCATCTACGACGAGTGGTACCGCACCCGCCACCAGGCAAAGCCCTGGCAGCTCGAGGCACAGCGCCAGGCACGCTTCAAGATCGAGCCGGTCTTTTCCGTCGTCGTGCCGCTCTACAAGACGCCGGTGCCGTTCTTCCATGACATGGTCTCGTCCGTCACAAACCAGACCTGGGCAAAGTGGGAGCTCATCCTTGTCAACTCCACGCCGGGAGACAAGGAGCTTGCCGAGGCTGTGGCATCTGCTGTCAAGCAGGACTCCCGTATCAAGATCATCGATCTCCCCGAGAACAAGGGCATTGTCGGCAACACGAACGAGGGCATCGCTGCTGCGGCAGGAGACTTCGTCGTCTTCCTCGATCACGACGATATCATCGAGCCGGACATCCTCTACTGGTATGCCAAGGCGCTGAATGACTATCCGACAACCGATGTCCTCTACTGCGATGAGGACAAGCTGCATGATGGGCACTATGAGCAGGCATTCTTCAAGCCTGACTGGAGCCCGGATCTCCTGCGTTCCCAGAACTATGTGACGCATCTTCTTGCCATCCGCCGTGCGCTGCTGGACGAGGTGGGGCCGCTTCGATCGGAGTTCGAGGGGGCGCAGGACCATGACCTCACGCTCCGCGCAACAGAGAAAGCCAGAAACATCTTCCATGTCCGCCGCATCGGCTACCACTGGCGCATCAGCGAGACCTCTACAGCTTCTGCCAGCTCTGCCAAGGACTACGCAAGCAGCGCCGGCTGCCGGGCTGTGCAGGCACAGCTCGACCGTCTGGGCGTCGAGGCTGAGGCCTATGAGGATGAGAGGATCCCCGGCGTCTACCATGAGCGCTTTGCCTGCTCTTCTGCGCCGTCCGTCTCCATCGTCATTCCCAACAAGGATGCAGCAGGGCTCCTCTCTGCCTGCGTCCGCTCCATTCTCGAGAAGACGACCTATCAGAACTATGAGATTGCCATTGTCGAGAACGGCAGCACGGAAGAGGAGACCTTCGCGCTCTACAAGGAGCTCGAGGCGCTCGACAAGAGGGTCAAGATCATTACCTACGTGCCGGATACGCCAGGCTTCAACTTCTCGAAAATCATGAACTACGGCATCCGCCATACCACAGGCGACGTGGTCCTCATGCTCAACAACGATATGGAGATCATCACGCCCGACTGGCTTCAGCTTCTCCTGGGCCATGTCCAGGAGAAGCGGGTCGGCTGTGTCGGTGCTAAGCTCCTCTATGCTGATGGCACGATTCAGCATGCTGGTGTCATCGTCCATAGGGGAGGGCCGAGCCATACCGGCATCTTCATCCCCCACGATTCAGACAACTACTTCCACGCTGCCCAGGTGACGAGGAACTTCCTCGGTGTTACGGGTGCCTGTCTCATGGTGAGGCGCGAGGTCTTCGATGAGATGGACGGTCTCGACGAATCCTATGCCGTCGACTTCAACGATGTGGACTTCTGCCTCAGGGTCCGCGATGCCGGCTACTGGAATGTCTACGAGCCGCTCTGCGAGATCTATCACTTCGAGTCTGTCTCGCGTGGCAAGAACGATACGGCGCCGAAGCGCGTGCGCTTCAAGCGCGAGGGTGCAAAGATTGCCACAGGCCATCCAAGCCTCTATGAGATCACGGATCCCTATATGAATCCGAACATGTGGCCAATCAATCCCTATTGGCATCTGGATGTATAGAGACCCTAGGCAGGAAGCGGGAGAGACACTGTGATATCGATAGCGGGAACCGTCAGGGCAGACAACGGATGCGGCTACCTCGGCTTCACGACAGAAGCTGGCTGCACCCATCCCAAGGTCACGGTCCATCTGGCAGAAGATACTGCGGCCGTGCTTCCCACCTGCCTCATCGAGCTCGACTTGCCTGCTTCCAAGGCGGCACTTCTGCCGGCAGATGCTGACAGCCATGCCTGGGCGGTGCAGTTCCCTCTCATGCAGAAGGACATCTCCATCGATATCGAAGATGGGGAAGGGGGCCATGCAGAGACCGGCTTCTCTGTCCTCAGAAGCAAGATCGACTCCCGCCTGCTTACACGCCGCAATCCAGCTCTGGCGGCAGCTCTGAGACATGCCGAGGATACCTGCTGGACCGGAAGGACAAGACTGCTGGTAAATGGCGTGTGGCCTGCGGGCAATGAGACGGTTCTCCGCTGGCAGGCCATCTATGCCACGGATTCTGCAGATGCTGCCCCCTGGCTCTCTGCCATGGATACGCAGGGAAATGACTTTCCTCTCTCTCCGATCGTCATGGAAGACCATCTCGTCCCTGCAGAGCGGGACCAGCTGCTCTGCGAGCGCATCGTCACATTCTCCTGCCGGGTGCCGGCAGATGTGCCCGACCTCATCTTCAGGACAGGCCTTGCGGGTGCGGAAGGTACAGAAGGCTTCTCAGTCCTTCTTGCCTCAGAAGAGAGACGACTGCTCGATGAGACGAGAGCCCGGATTGCAGGCGCTTCTGGAGATCCTGCCTATGAGCATTGGCTCGACTGCCATAGGTCTTCTTGGAGAGACCTGGAGCTTGAGCGTGCAGTATCGAAGAAGAAGCATGACGAGCTGCCTTCAATGACGGGAATATTGCATATCTCAGCAGAAGATATCCAGAAGAGATCTGAGCAGATACGGCGTGCCGTGCGCAGCCTTCAGCAGCAGACGCTCTCTGGGCTTGAATGCATCGTTGCTGGCACAGCGGAGGCACTTGCTGCTGCAAAGGATCTTGTGCCTGCAGATGAGGGCTTTGTGATGCAGGAGATACCGGCTGGTCCGGAAGGCATCAGGGCTGCTGCAGAAAAGGCTTCCGGAAGCTACCTTCTGCTCCTCGATGCTGACGTGTTCCTTGAGCCTGATGCCTGCTGGCGCCTTGCCGAGGCTGTGGCAGAAGCCCAGAAGCAGGGAAAGGAGGCACCGGCACTTCTCTACGCAGATTCGGATGAGTTTGCGGATGGACACTTCTGCAATCCCTCGTTCAAGACATTCCCGAATCTCGGCAAGCTCACCTCGATGGACTACTTCGGTCCGGTCGTGGCGGTGAGGCGAGATGTGCCAGAATTGGTTGGCTGGTCATCCCCTTTATGCGGAGAGCTGCTGTATGACCTGGACCTTCGCGTCATGGAACAGGGACTTCCTGTCTTCCATGTCTCGAAGGTTCTGAGCCACAGGCAAGGGCAGAATACGGGCGATTGGACAGGCTGTAAGCGTGCCCTCGAGGACCATTTCAAGCGTGCTAGGATAGCCGCATCCGTCCTGGATGGACCCTGCCCCGGCACCTTCCGCATACGCTATGCGCTGCCCGAGCCTGCACCCCTCATCTCCATCATCATTCCGAGCAAGAATCATAGGTCCCTTCTCTCGAAGTGCGTCTCATCCATCCTCGATAAGTCCTCCTACAAGAACTTCGAGATCATGATCGTCGAGAACAACAGCACAGAACCTGCTACCTTCGAGCTCTATGAGAAGCTCAAGGAGACGGATTCCCGTATCTGGATTGAGACCTGGAAGCCTGAGGGAAAGACTGAAGGCGGATTCAACTACTCTGCCATCGTGAATGCTGGCGCACGTGCTGCCAAGGGCGAGTATCTGCTCTTCCTGAACAACGACACCGAAGTCATTGCGGCCGACTGGCTCGAAGAGCTCCTGGGCTGCTTCATGCGCAAGGAGGTCGGTGCAGCAGGAGCGAAGCTCCTCTTCGAGGATGGCCTCATCCAGCACGCGGGCATGACAGCAAATCCGAACTGCGACAATGCGCACTTCAACCAGAACCTTGCAGCTGATGCCTGGGGCTATGAGTGCTCAGCTGCGCTTCCGAGCGACATGAACATGGTCACAGGTGCCTGCCAGATGACAAGAAGGGATATCTTCGAGCAGCTGGGCGGCTACGATGAAGAGCTTGCTGTCGGCTTCAATGACAGCGATTACTGTCTGAGAGTACGCGAAGCGGGCTATGCCGTGGCTTTCACGCCCTATGCTCTCCTGCATCACAGAGAGTTCTCGTCCCGTGGCCGCGAAGCAGCAGATATACGTCTCAAGAGCCGTCTTCTCCAGGAGAAGGCATACATGATTGCAAAGCATCCTGCGTTCTATGCGCAGGGCGATGAGACGATCAATGAGAATCTGGACCGGTTCTCGAACTACTTCTCGCTGCGCTGGTGACGTACGGACAGTAATGGAGCCGGGAAGAGAAGATTCTTCCCGGCTCCATCTGCATAGATGCTGCTGAAATGATTGCCTACTGGAATGCGTAGAAAGCGACGCCTTCGAAGTTCCATCCGATGCCCTGCAGATAGCCCTGCTCATCCTCATTGGTCGTGAAGAGGTGCGAGCCGACCTTCAGCCAGCGGTTGTAGAGACGGTATACCGGCTCGGTCCAATCCACATCCTGCCTGGAGCCGATGGAATAGAAGGCCTGGCCTTCCTGGATCCAGCCGATGCCCGCCAAGGAGCTGTACTCCGAGAGGCTCGTCGTGAAGTGATGGTCTCCCGAGTAGGGGTTGTAGAGACGATAGACCGGATAGGTCGAGATGGCAGCGGATTTCCAGGTCATGCCTTCGTCTTTCCAGCCAACTTTTTCAAGGCTCTTGTCTTCGTTCAGGCTCTCCGTAAAGAAGTGGTCTCCTGTCCACTTGTTATAGAGGCGGTAGACCGGAACAAACTGCTCCCTGATCCAGGTGCCGCTCATCGAGCTGCCGGCATAGCTGGCATCAAGGCTGTCTGCCGTAAGGCCATTCGAGCCATCGGAGAGGCACCACCTGCCGGTGTGTGAGCTGTCGGCAGAGACGACCGGGAACATGTTTGCAGAGCTCTTTGCGTTCTTTGCCGTGAACGTCTTTCCCATCGTTATCGTTGAGAGACTGCTGTCTCCGGCGAACATGTCAGAGGTGTCTGCTGCCTTCGACATATCGAGGCTGCTGATATCGATGGAAGAGAGGGATGTGCAGCCTTCGAACATGCTCGAGAAATCAGTCACCTTCGAGGTATTCAGATTTGAAAGACCTTCGACACTCTTGAGGTTGGAAAAGCCCTTGAACCAGTCTGCTGTGCAGGCAGGAGAGATGGAGTCCTCGAAGACGATGGATGTGACCTTGTCTGCAGATGCGAAGGGGCTAGCCGTGTTGCTGGTCGTCTCTTCGAAGCCGCTGTAGGTTGCAGCAGAAGGCGATGCAGCCTTGCCGGCTGAGGAGCTCCCGCCCGTGCCACCCGATGCTGAGCTGGAGGAACGATAGAACGTGAGCGTGGATCCATCTGCCGAAAGGGATGCGTAGGCAGTTCCGCTCTGCGACGAGGCGGAAGCAAGGGCGGGGACCGGAAGGGTGAGCGCTATGGCAAAGGCTGCCGCACAGCAGGTGGCCAGCTTCTTCAAAGAGAAGGAATGTGTATCGTGAAGCATCGAAGCCCCAATCTATATTGTGCTGGATTCAAGGCGTATAAAGCCTACCTGAACAGTCTAGTACGCCTAATGTGCAGGCTTGTAAAGTTTGCATCAGATGAAATCAGAACCAAGAGTTCTGCAGATAGAGGAAAAGCCGGGGACCCAGAGGCCCCCGGCTTCGAGTGAAAGATGCTGGTCCTGAAATCAGCGGGCTACTTCAGGCTGTAGAACGCGATGCCCTCCTTTTTCCAGCCTATCGATTCGAGATGGTCGTACTCGCTCTGGCTGGTCGTGAAGAGGTGCGTGCCCTGGGTGAGCCATCTGTTGAAGAGGCGGTAGATGGGCTTGCCTGTAGAGGAATCTGCAGAGTAGAAGGATTTGCCCTCCTTTTTCCAGCCTATCGATCCGAGATGGTCGTATTCGTTCTGGTCGCCTGTATAGAAGTGGTCTCCGCTGTAGGGGTTGTAGAGGCGGTAGACAGGATGGCTCGACTTCTCGGGTGCCGTCCAGGCGATGCCCTCCTTTTTCCAGCCTATCGATTCGAGATGGTCGTATTCCGACTTGCTCGTCGTGAAGAGGTGCTCTCCCGACCACCTGTTGTAGAGGCGGAACATCGGCACGGTTCCCGCGGCTGGTGTGTAATTGATTGTAAATGTTGTACTGACGGATCCCGTGTAGTTGCCTATACCAGTCAGAGTCACTGTCGCAGTCCCGGGCTCCACATTGTTGGAGTAGGAGACGGTATAGTCTGTCCCTGCGGCGAGGGTCCTTCCTCCGAGCTTCACCGTGACGGAGGGCGTCAGGGCAGAGCCGGTATAGATCTGGGCTGGAATCGTCTCGATGGTCGCCCCCGAGATGTCTGCCGGCTCTATCTTGAACGGCACCCTGATGGTCCCTGTGTAGCCATTGATGCCGGTGACGACGATATAGCCTGTGCCTACATTCACGTTGTTCTCGAAGGACGCTTTATAGTCGGGGCTATCTATACCCTCCATCTGGCACTGGAGCGATTCAGGTCCATCGTTCGGCTTAGTCTCCGTGACGGTGACCGTCGGCTCTATCGGGCTTCCGGTATAGGTATAGGTATCCCTGCTGATCTTGGCCTTGATCGTGCTTGAAGCGCTGATGTCTGTCGGTCCCACGATCTTGAACTCCACGGTCTTCGTTCCCGTGAAGGCGCCCTTTCCTGTGACGGTCACCTTGGCAGTGCCAACATTCACGTTGTTCTCGTAGCTGAGCGTGTAGTCCACGCCCTGACTCAGACGGTAGTTGCCATCAGTGAAAATGTGAGGGATGGGAGTGGCGGGTTTGCCGGTATATGCCTGATTTCCGATTTCATTCCAACGAAGGGAGCTGATATCGGTGCCTCCAGACACTTTCATTTTCTTGCTGAAATTCTGTCCTGCGAAGATTCCTTTGCCGGTAATGCTGACATTGACGTTGCCGTCAGAGCCAGCATCAGAAAGGGTGTAGTCAAAATCGATGCCTTTCTGCAGATAGAAAATGTAATTGCTGCTTGTATTTATGGCAATGCCAACATTGATGGGATGATCGGCGCTCCGTGCGTCGTATAAGGATGTGAAGCATGAAATGTCGACGCTGGATGAGGTTGCCAGATCGGGTACGCTGTCAGCGATGGCGAAATAGCTGCTTGTCGTGCCAGTATAGTTGCCTATTCCAGTAACCGTTATTGTGGCACCATAACCTACTTCTGTATTCTTGGAGTAAGAGACGGTGTAGTCTGTGCCCTCTCTGAGCTTCTGGTATCCAAACATGACCGTGGGCGTTGGCTCGCAGGCCTTGCCGTTGGACAGAAGCTGGATAGGCAGAGCCTCTACGGTCGCTTCGCTGATGTCGCGCTTCGCGTTCGAGCCCGAGGCGAGGAGGACGGCACGGTAGGCATTGACCAATCCGTACCCCGTGTACCGGTCCCATCCGGTGCCATAGTGTGTCATGTCCGTGGCGGAATCATAGAGATATTGGATGGCCTGCGCGGGAGTCAGGTTCGGATTCGAGGCAAATTCGAGCGCGACGACGCCTGCAACCCACGGCGATGCCATCGACGTACCCGAGTAGTACTGATATTGATCATCGCCGGTATTGATTGAACTAAGAATCCAGCTTCCCGGTGCGCATATGTTCTTATGGGTCTTTCCTTCGGTCTGGGAGACGGTATTGAAGTTCGAACTGCCGTTCAGTGACCAGATGTCGTGGGGTCCCCAATCAGGAGCATATGCATTCATGACAGAGACGATTGGTGCATCAAGGTCGCCAGGGAAGGTGTCATCGTAGGGCATGAACCGCTGGGTGCTGCTGGCATCCTCGTCCATGTATGGATTGTAGTTGCCCGCGCAGCAGACGCTCACGATACCAGCATCATAGGCCTGCTGGATTTCCGAAGCCAACAGCTTGTCCTGTGCAACCCACTTTGGCGAGTCGGAACTCATGCCGACGCCGAAGATGCTCATGTTGATCACTTTGATGTTATATCTGCTCTGGTTGGCGAGCACATACTTGTAGGCGTAGACGATATCGTCGGTGTAGCAGTGGGGAAGCCTCTTGTTCGTCTCTGTCGAAGCATCCCTCACGTCATACGAGGGGAATATCTTCACGCCGACGATGCCTGCGTTGTAGGAGACGCCTGCGACGCCCTTGCCGTTGTCGGCTTCTGCCGAGACGATGCCTGCGACATGTGTACCATGGCCCATGAGGTCGGTCACGTCGCTCACGTCTCCTGCGATGCCATTTGCCGGATTTGCAACAGTCGCATCGTAGGTTGCGACGATGTTGTCCTTGAGGTCCTCATGGGTCGTCAGGAAGCCTGTGTCGAGGACGGCGACAGACACCTTCTTGTTCGACTTTGCGATATCCCATGCCTTATAGATGCCGGTATCTACAAGGCCAGCTTCATTCTGAGCGGCATCACTGAGCTTCGTATCGTTCGTTTCGGAAGCGGTGTCAGCTTTGCTGTCATCTGATGCCTGCGAAGATGTCTCCATAGACGTGCCCGTACCTATCTGCTCGTCACCAAGCGAGTAGGCGAAGTTCGGCTGCGAGGAGAGGCCTGCCTTGCCGAGCTGGTCCACTGCATCCTCTACCGAGACATCGCCTGCGGTCTTCACGCGGACGAATCCCTGGGAGATGTCCTGGTCGTCGACAGACTTCGTGGCGATGCCGTCAGCCTGTTCAAGCTTTGCATCGATGTCCTCTGCCGTCTGCCCAGGCTCGACCGGCACGAGCACGACTCCTGGCTCGTAGATGACACCGTCGGAGGCGCCTGAATTGTTCTCTTCTTCCTGCTGCTGTATGGCTGCTGTTTCCTCAGCAGTGAGCGCAGCCGTCTGTGGCTGGCTTGATTGATGGCTGGTTGCAGGCGTGGACTGTGACGTCCCACCATCTGTTTGATCTGCTGCTGACGTGTCTTGGTCAGAAGCCTCAGCGTCCGATGAGGATGAGGAATCTTGAGCTGTGAGTATAGTCTGCCCCGTCCCGGCAGGGCTGATGGTGCCCCATGAGGTGGATATGCCTATGGCTGCAACGACAGCGACGAGCGCCACGGCTACAGCCGACGCTATCCATATCCTCCACTTCCTCTTCGCCTTCGGACTGAAATGGTTCCCGCTCTTCTTCTTCCTGATGCTCATATCCGCCCCCTCCAGCGCATGTGAACGGCATCCTGAAGAAGACCTTAGGCAAACCTGAGCGGAAGTTGTAAGGATTTGCTCTCCACGCAACAAAGAACCCGGCCAGCGTAGTGAAAGGGAGGATGGATGACAGAGGGGCGCTAGCGATATATTGAGAGCGAAGATGCTGCTTCCATTACCCGCTTTGGCGTGAGAGATAGTGATTGATAAGGAGATTGGTTTGAGCGCAAAACATATGTCGCATATCTCAGCTCAGAGTGCCGGGAGACAGATCTCTCCGCTGATGATTTTCCTGAGCGCAGCCACTGCTGCTGTAACAGGGCTCTATGCCGAACTCTTTCACGAAGCGGTCGTGGCCGACCGTACTGGTGCGGTTACAGGCTTCCTTGCCGGAGCCATATCTGCTTCCAGTCTGGTACATCTGCTGCTCTTTTCCATTGCGGCGTTTATGCTGTTCTTCCTTCTGCTCCGTACGCAGCTCTTCGAGCATATTGTCAGATGGCGCTATCCGATAGCCGTTGTCATCCTTATTGCCTGCGTAGCCCTGAATATCAGTGGTTCATCGGTCGCACAATGGGGGAGGTTCCTGGGAGAAGAAGGCTACCAGGGAACGCTTCTGGGCTTGCCGAGACCGATACGTTCCGACGAATGGGACGTGATGACGCCTTTCGCCTTCTCTCAGGCTGCCTCAGGCTTCAATGCTGCAAGCCCTGTCCTTGTTGGTGGCGGCACCGATGTGACCATGGTCTATGGCCAGCCTTCGTATGCAGTAGCAACACTCTTCCGTCCCTTCCTTTGGGGATATCTGCTGCTGGGTGCAGAGCGTGGGCTTGCCTTCTTCTGGGATGCACGCATGCTGTGCATGATGCTCGTGGGGTTCGAATTCTTCCGTCTTCTGTCCAAGGATGACGGCCTGTGTGCCCTGGGCTCGCTCATGTGCACGCTCTCTCCAGCAACGCAGTGGTGGTTTGCGGTGAATGGGACAGCTGAGCTCCTCATCTTCGGAGAGGGACTCGTCCTTACGCTTCATAGCCTTCTGAATGCAGAGACAGGACGAGGGCGCTGGGGAATGTCTGCCATCCTTGCCTGGCTCTGTGGAAGCTATCTCCTGATTCTCTATCCGGCGTGGCAGGTGCCTTTCTTCTGGATCTTTCTGGCTCTTGGCATCTGGGTCTGCGTGGAGTGGGCAAAGCGGACAGACGGAGACAAGAGGCACAAGCAGATGCGTAGCATCTGTGCGCCTTTGATTGTCTGTGTTGCGGCAGTGGTGCTTCTTCTGGCATATGTTCTCTGGTACTCGAAAGATACCGTCGCTGCTGTCATGGGATCTGTCTATCCTGGCGCCAGAAACGAAAGGGGAGGTGGCCTGCTTCAGCTTCTGCCTAAGCTGACGACCTCGATTGCTGGGCCCATCACTTCAGCTTCCTTCGCCAATGTATGCGAGTCTGCAACGTACCTGGCCCTGGCTCCTCTGGGCGCTATCCTTGCCGTCAAGAATGGTCTGGTCAGAAAGCATGATGGCATCACGCTTGCGCTCCTGGTGCCCTATGCAGTGCTTCTCTGGTATGGCTTCTTTGGCTTTCCCGAGATTCTTGCCAAGCTGACGCTTCTGAATGAGCTCCCTACCTATCGGATTGCCTTGCCGCTTGGCTTCCTGGATGCAGCTCTGCTCGTCCGTGGTGTGGAGCTGGGAGCTCATGATAAAGAGATATCTGAGACAGGCACCTGCAAAGCAGTCAGCCTGTGGAAAGCTGCCATTCCGGCATTCCTGCTTGCTATGCTCTATGCGATGGCTGGACGCCTTGCGAATCCTCAGGCAATGCGTCTTTCGATAGGCGTCGTTCTCTTCGTTGCCACATTCTGCCTTGCAGCTGTCCTTCTTGCTTTGGAGGCAGGGAATCACGCAGCAATCAATGGTGTGGCAGCGCTCGTGATGGCCGTGCCGCTGCTTCTGCCGGGTGCCTTCGTGAATCCAGTCCAGCAAGGTGCGCAGGCTCTCGAAGAGAATGTACCTGCACAATTGGCTCAGCAGGTATCAATGGATGAGGGCGAGGGCGTCTGGGCGACTGATTCTTACGTATTGAGTCAGGATCTTGTGGCCCATGGGCTGCCAACCATCAACAGCGTCAATACCTATCCTCATATGTCGCTGTGGGGAAAGATCGACCCTGATGGACAGTATCAGGATGCCTATAACCGCTATGCTCACATAGAAGTGGGGGCAGCTTCCTCTGCCTCTTTCGAAGTGATGCAGAGCGATCTCATAATGGTGCACCTGACAGCGGACGACCTCAAGACTTTGGGGTGTACGTATTGGCTGGCAACAGGAGATGTCAGCCAGGCCAATACCGAAACGGCTCATCTGGAGAAGGTGGCAGCTGAAGGGCCGTATACGGTCTGGAAGGTCGTATCTGCCTCATAGCAGAAACTCTTCTTCATAGTGCATAGATGCGCAGGGGCCGGAATGCAATGCATCTGCCCCTGCGCATTTTGTCATGGACGGTATGACGCGCTGGGAAATCAGGCAGCTTCTGTGATCCAGGATGAGGCCGAACTTGACCGTTCCCCGTCAAGTGTGGACCACCTGCAAATCAGAAGCTGAACTACGCTTCAAGTAGATGATGCTTTTCTGATAGGAGTTGCCTTTTCGGCCATGAATGCAGCCGAATGGAAGCTTCTTCGGCAGGTCCTTGACTGAAGGAGGCAAACGTACATGGAGAAGTGCTTGCATGCCGGAGATTCCGGCACGAGGCAGAGGTGCGCAGGACGGATGGTGCCATTGCTGCTGGCGCTGGCTATCGTCCTGTCTGCGCTTGCTGTCCTTGCGGTTCCGTCGGTCGCTTCGGCGGAGGACGATCCTACTGCGATAGATGGTGTCTTCTACAAGTGCTCAGATTCCCTGTCCGACTCGAAGAACATCCCTATGGCGTACCACTGAAGCGATACGTATTTCAGCGGAACATCCTCTGAGTATTCGCTTCCTCTGGCAGACATGTCGCTCTGCATGGAGATGGCTCTGGGTCCCCGCGCCATGTCCTGGGATGACAACCAGTACACAGATGGAGACGTGAACATCAGAGCCCTTGCAACCGAGCTTGGCTTCAAGGACTTCGATGAGCATGATCTCACCTCTCCCAGCGCTGAAGAGGGAACCATCGGCACGTTCATCGCATCGCGCGACATGACGGATGACCAGGGTGCCTACAA
>Ga0256406_1006041_pt1 | contig 12426 bp, 11 predicted proteins | sample RumenRJG_03DNA_FD_185986 | JGI IMG/M metagenome (GOLD analysis project Ga0256406, IMG submission 185986) | Bovine rumen microbial communities from Lethbridge, Alberta, Canada - RJG_03 | ecosystem: Host-associated > Mammals > Digestive system > Stomach > Rumen | place: Canada: Alberta | collected...
CAAACTGGTGATTAATGACCAATAGTGCTTCATAAGCATTACAATTTAATAGTTAATAATATTAAAATCAACCAATGATGGTTAATATTCTGACTATAAATTGTTTAAGCAAGGATAAAATGCCCTTTGCGTAAAACTTGCAAGCATCGGGCAAATGGGGAAGTTCGTTTTTCGGTTCTAATTTATGAAGATTTTTTAAATATTCATCATTTTCTCTCAATTTTTCATCCATGATCAGGCATTGCCACGAAACGAAACTTATAAAATAGAAGGCGGCAATGTCCGCTTTTCGCCATTGCCGCCCCCGACTATCTAAGTCACTGATTTAAAATCACAGCTCTTTGATCTTAATATTCTTGAAGCTTACCTCGTTGCCGTGATCCTGAAGCAGGATGTTGCCACGGACATGGTTGCCGAAATTATTCCAATTCTTGTATTTGCTATACGCCACGAGAGCATTCCATTCCTGATTGTTGCGCTCGTATTCGAGAAGTTTCACGCCATTCAGCCAATGCTCCACGTGATTGCCTTCAACAATGATCATCGCAGTATTGAATTCATTGATATCGAACGGCTTGTCTTCCGGAGCCGGAATCAGGTCGTACACGGAACCCAGCTTGCGGTTACCCTTCACGCCTAATTTTGCGTCAGGGTGACGCAGATCGTCGAGAATCTGGAACTCGCAGCCGATGGCAGACCCTTCTCCTTTGTTCTCATCAGGGTCCACGAAATATTTTATTCCGCTGTTGGCTCCCTCCGTGATTTTGAAATCTACTTTCAAAATGAAATCCTTGTAGGTTTCGGTCGTCACTATGTCGCCCCCGTTGGCAGATTCTTTGCCCTCGCTGGCCTGCACCGAAAGCACCCCGTTCTCAATCTTCCAGCCATGATCCGGAAATTCATCAAGCTTGGCTCCGCGCCAGCCGTTAGTCGTTTTTCCATCCCAGAGCAGCTTCCAGCCCTCTCTCACTTCAGTCGGAGACAGGGTGTTGTCCGGGAAAGTTTCATTGGACTTTTTGTTCTGAGATGACAATGGCAATGCCATGATGGCAGCAACTGCGAAAAATAAAAACTTTTTCATGATTATTCGTTTATGATGTCTTCTATTAATTTGCGATAAAGCTTTCAAATTTAAGAAAATTCAACGAAAGTGCGTAAATTGCAGCCGTAAAAATGAAACCAGCCGTCCGAATAATATTATTCTGTGCCTGTCTGATTCTGCTCTCGGGCCTGGACCTTCTATGCGGAGGCTCGTGCTTCAATATTCCCGAATATGTCATATTCATAAAAATCCGCCTTCCACGGATGCTCACTGCGGTTTTGGCTGGATGCAGCCTCTCGCTTGCGGGGCTTCAGATGCAGAGCATATTCAGAAATCCTCTTGCAGACCCTCACATAATGGGCGTGAGCGCTGGGGCCGGCACTGGCGCTGCGATCGCCACCATGATAGCTGGAGCCACTGCCTCCGGGTTTCCAATCGTGCTATCAGCCTTTCTCGGTGCCATGGTGGCCTTCATGCTGATTATGGCAGTGGCTTCCCACATCCAGAGCACCTACACGCTGTTAATCTTCGGCGTAATGCTGGGATTCGTATTCAGCGCCATCACATCCATTCTTGAATATTCTGCCAATGAGGAAAGCCTTAAAATCTTCTACAGCTGGTCTGCAGGCAGTTTCATGGGGACACGCCCGACGGATATTCTCATCATGCTTTCTGCTCTGGCAATCGGGATTTTCATGGCAGAATGCAATTCAAGAGGACTTGACATTTCTTTGTTTGGCGATGAATATGCCGCACTGGCAGGAGCCAACATACTCAAAATCAGGAATATAGCAATGGCAGGCAGCTGCATCATGACAGGTGCGGTCACAGCCTTCTGCGGCCCGATTGGTTTCGTCGGAATAGTGGCGCCGCACATCGCGCGCCTCGCCATTGGCTCTTCCATGCATCGTAAAGTAATTCCTGCAACCCTCACTGTCGGCACTTGCCTGTCGCTGCTTGCTGACATATTCTCCCAAGTATTCGCCACTCCTCTGCCTGTCGGCAGCACGATGGCCATCATCGGCATTCCGTTAATACTCATCATACTATGCTCAAAGCCGAGAATCTGATAGTAGGGTATAAGAAAGCCATCTGCGAGCCTCTGTCATTCGCATTCGAGGATGGCAAGTGCATCATGCTGACTGGTTCCAACGGGAGCGGGAAAAGCACTCTCCTTAAGACACTTGCAGGGTTGATTCCCCCAATATCAGGGAAATTCTCCTCTAGCGGCAGAGTCGTCATGGTCCCTACTCATATTCCTAAAGTCAAAGGATTCACGGTTAAGGAATTCATATTGACAGGAATGCTTCAGTCATCAGGAATGTTCGGCCGGCTGAGGCAGTCCGCAGAGAAAGCGGCCGATGAGGCAATAGACGCTCTCGGTTTGGGAAGCCTAGAGTCGCAGGACCTTAGCAGGATCAGCGACGGGGAGTTCCAGAAGGCCTGCATGGCCACGGCACTGACTAACGAAGCCTCCGTACTGCTTTTGGATGAGCCGACGGCTTTCTTAGATGTAGATAACAGGATAATGGTGCTCTCAACTCTCCGCTCACTCGCAAGGGAATCTGGCACTACTGTCATGTTCTCCACTCACGACATCTCCGATGGCGCTAAATATTCAGATGCAGAGATTTCGCTTTTGAAACATTGAAACTTTTATCTATTTTTGTTTCGCAAAATTTCAGATATGTCAGGAAAACTCTATTTACTTGACGGTCATGCGCTTATCTTCAAGATGCACTATGCCTTCCTGGGGCATCCGATGAAGAACGATGAGGGCGAGGACACGTCCATACTTTTTGGTTTCACTAAATTCCTGCTTGAGCTGATCGAGAGGGAGAAGCCGACTCACATTGCGGTAAGTTTCGACCCTCCCGGAGGCACGTTCAGGAACAAGATGTATCCTGCCTACAAGGCAAACAGGCCGCCTACTCCCCAGCTGATCATCGACGCATTGGATCCGCTGATCGAGATTTGCAAGGCAATGAACATCCCGGTACTCATGATGACGGGCTACGAAGCTGACGATGTTATAGGCTCAGCCTCGAAACGTGCCGCTCGTGAGGGCTACGACGTGTTTATGGTAACGCCGGACAAGGATTACGGGCAGTTGATTGAAGACCACATCTGGCAGTACAAGCCAGGAAAGGGCGGAGGCGAAAAAGAAGTGCTGGGAGTCAAGGAAATCTGTGCCAAATACGGAATCCAAAGCCCCCTGCAAGTCATCGACATGCTTACCATCTGCGGGGATGCCTCCGACAACGTGCCTGGGGTGAAAGGCGTAGGAGAAGTAGGGGCCAGCAAGCTTGTCGCAAAATATGGCTCTGTCAAAGGAATATACGAACATCTGGACGAGCTGACTCCTCGCCAGAGAGGCATGTTCGAAGAGGCCAAGGACCACATCGAACTCAGCCACGAACTGGTTACCATAAAAACCGACATAGACGTGCCTGTGGCCACCGCCGACATGAAACTCTCGGATTCGTGCCAGCCTAAGATTGCCGACTTATTCACGAAATATAAGTTCAACTCGCTGAGGCGTTACATCAGCAACATCGGAGGAGCAGTTCAGGCAAGTGTCTACGAGCGGCCGGAAGTTTCAAAGTCAGCGCCGGACAAGGTAGCGGCGGCTGCCCGCAAAACTGGACTCTGCTCTGTAATCGTGGAGGCATACGGCTCCGACATATTCTCGAAAGCCAGGAGAATCATAGTCGCAGCGCCTCAAGGGAAAGATTTCATAGTCGCCGAAGGTGGTTGTCCAGAATTTAAGGTTTTGCTGGAAGATCCCTCTGTGAGGAAATATGGCGACGACCTCAAACGCCAGATGAACACATTGAGTGCCAGTGGATTGCAGATGAACGGAAGCCTCCGAGACCTTGAACTGATGCACTACTTGATCGATCCTGAGAAGAGCCACAATCTGGAAGTGCTGGCGCAGAGCTATCTTGGAATATCTTTAGATGCACCTGCCGGGGAGGCTAAGGCCACGACCGGTTCTCTGTTCGATGACATTCCGGACAACGTTCCTCTTAAAGACAGGAGCAATGAGGCTGCCGCCATCATCGAACTTGGCCGCAAGATCGAGGGGGAGATGTCGGCTCACGATGTCACGAAACTTTACGAGAGCATGGAGGAGCCACTTTCTAAAGTGCTTTCCAAGATGGAGCGCAATGGTGTCCGAGTAGATCTCAACACATTGAAAGATTTCGCGTTCCATCTCCAGCAAGAGATGAAAGAGCGAGAAGCCAGAGTACGCGGGTTGGCCGGCGAGCCTGCTCTGAACGTTTCATCTCCAAAACAGATTGGCGAGGTGCTTTTCGACAAGCTGAAGCTGTCGGCAAAGCCCAAGAAAAACGCTGGAGGAACGTACTCGACTGATGAAACCACGTTGATGGACATCTATGACAAGCATCCAATCGTGGAAGAAATCTTAGAGTTCAGGGCTGTGAAGAAACTTCTCTCTACCTACATAGAGCCGTTCCCTGACTACGTCAATCCCGAAGACGGCAAGGTGCATACGACTTTCAATCAGGCGCTTACGGCCACCGGCAGGCTCAGTTCCTCGAACCCGAACCTGCAGAACATTCCCATACGGTCAGAACGAGGGAAGGAAATACGGAAAGCTTTCGTGCCAAGCGCTCCGGACGGGATGATCCTCAGCGCAGATTATTCTCAAATCGAGCTAAGAATCATGGCTCACCTTAGTGGAGACGAGCATATGGTGAACGCATTCAGGAATGGCGCGGACGTGCATGCAGCGACTGCTTCAAAGATTTTCAAGGTTCCGCACGAAGATGTGACTCCGGAGCAGAGGCGCATAGCCAAGACGGCCAACTTCGGAATCATTTACGGAATTTCTTCTTTCGGTCTGGCTCAGAGGCTCAGAATCGGCCGGAATGAGGCGAAGAAGATAATCGATGACTATTTCGCAAGCTTTCCTTCAATCATTGCCTACATAGAGAAAGTCAAGACTGACGCTCGTGAGAACGGTTACGTTGAGACTCTATTCCACCGCCGTAGATACCTGCCGGACATCAATTCCAAGAATTCCACTCTGCGCTCGCTGGCAGAGAGGAATGCGGTCAATGCCCCAATCCAGGGAACGGCAGCCGACATAATCAAGCTTGCGATGATAGCGGTGGACGGAAAAATGACTGAGGCTGGCATTGAAAGCAAGATGGTGCTCCAGATTCATGATGAACTGCTGTTCGACGTGATTCCTTCGGAACTGGACGTGCTGCGAGCCATCGTAGTGGAAAGCATGGAGAACGTCGTCAAACTTTCTGTACCTTTAACTGTTGAATGCAATCATGGCAAAAACTGGCTTGAAGCCCATTGATGAATTGATAATTCTTGCCCAGGAGGGCAACGGCCTGGCTTTCACTGCTCTTTGGGACAGACATGCCGGCCAATTGAAGAATTACATAAAGTCCAGGGTTAAGAATATGGACGATTATGTGGTCGATGACATTTGCAGCCGGAGCTTCGAGAAAGCTTTCCGTCAGATTCAGACTTACGACCCTAAGAAGAGCCAGTTTCTGACGTGGCTATGCACAATTGCGAAAAATACCGCATTGGACTATTTAGAGCAGGATAAAAAGATACACCCAAAGGATAGGATAGTATATATTGATGATAGCGATCCTTCCGGCGTGGAGGATATTGCGGATAAGACAGAGGATGCTCTTAACTCCTTGATCAAGAACGAGACCGAGGAGGAGAGGCAGAAATATATAGACCGGCTTCCGGAACTTTACAGGACGGTGGCGCGCAAGCGGCTCATTGATGGGATGAAGTATAATGAGATTGCCGAGAATCTTGGATTGGAGCTGAATACTGTTAAGACCAGGATCCGGCGTGCAAAGAGCATCATTGATGAGTTGCGAAAAGATGATGAGGAGAATTAGATATGATGAATTTTGATGAGTTCATTAATATAGCTAATGCTTCTTTCGGGAATATTCCATCGTCTATAGCATCCTCCGGTGGTTATCCTGAGCCGCTAAAAAATGCGGCTCAGTCCGAACCACCTGTCGGATGCTCTGAAAATATGCATCAAATTAATCAGTTCAGGGTGCTGGAGGCTGGGTATCGGGAGTGGAACTCTAAGATAAACGTAATCTCGAGGAAGGATATTGATTCGTTGTATGACCATCATGTGCTGCACTCGCTGGCGATTGCGGAATATCTGAAGGAGGAGCGGCCGGAGACATATTCATTGATGCAGACCTCCTCGCTGAAGGTTCTGGACCTTGGCACGGGCGGGGGCTTCCCTGGCATTCCGCTGGCGATCCTGTTCCCTTCGGCTCATTTCACGCTTTGTGATTCTATCGGGAAGAAAACGTTTGTTGCCGAAGAAATTGCCAAGCTGGCAGACCTGGCCAACGTCGAGGTAATCAACGCCCGCGCAGAGACACTCAAAGGCCCTTTCGACTTCATTGTCACGCGTGCCGTAGCTACCCTATGCGACATGTGGCCATGGGTGAAGGTGAAATATTCAAAGAGCCTTCTCTGCCTGAAGGGGGGAGCCATCGCCGACGAGATCTCCGACCTTATTTCACGGCACCATATTCCCAAAAGGCTAATCAACATCTGGCCCATCTCCCTCTGGCTCAAAGATGATTATTACGATGGCAAATACGTGGTCGAAATTGGCAGGCAAGATTGACTGCGGCGCCTAGAATTTCATCGTCAGATCAAACAGGGCCTCGGCCTTGTATTCCTTTCTGACTTTCATCAGGAATACAAGGCATAGTCTAGGAAAGACCGTTACAGACAATTCTTTTATTACGGTTGAATAGGATCAAGTCCAGAACCCTGTTTTTAAGAATATACACTGTTTTTAAGAATACACCACGGCATCCTGAACGACCTGCCCCGTCATCGTGAAATGCGAGGCCGCCGGCGAAGCAGTGGTCGCAAAGAATGCATCCATGTCCTCGATTAGAAGGACGAGAATTTATGGGCAACGGTGGCGTGCCACTGGCTGGCTTGTAATGAGGTACAGTGCTGCCCACCCGGTTTCACAAAACGGGGGTCGGCTATGAGAATATGTATCCTTGGCTCTTAAAATGAATATCACCGTTGCCTACGATTGTGAATAATCACAACCTCTCTTCAAGGTTTCACAAAACCTTGTCGATGATGCGAATAAATAATTGCATACGTATATTCAAACCGTTCGGAAGAAGTGTCTCGCAGAACCCTGTCGAGCCAGGCTGCACAGAAGTGCGTAGGGAAGGGCATGTCCCGACATCAAGGCCTCCCAAGAGCCACGTTGTCGACCGACACCCCTTTGCAGAGCCTCAGGAAGGACATACTCCGACAGCACTTTGCGAAATCTCGCTCCATCATCCTGTACGACCAACCCCGTAATCGCGAACCAGGGACCAGCCGCCCTCGAATGATGATTATTCATCCACGCAGGTTCCTTGTGACTGGCGGAGATAATCTCCGACGTAGTCATCTGCACACATTTTCCTGCCACGGTCTCGAGCGTACCCAACTCATTTTTCTGAAAGAAGGAGCCATTAAAACCATTGCATGAGAATTTGCCGCACTCCATGCCGCGGGACAGAACTATTTCCGATTCAATACCTAGAATATTATCATAGATGGTATTGTAATGGGCAGGTAGAGGGCCATGCTGGACAGCTTTATATTCCAGGCCCGTAATACCCTGGCCATGATGCTTGAAATGAAGAAAATCTGCATAGAAAAGTTTCTTGTTGAGCTTTGTCGGGAAAACAGAGCCCTCGCGGCTGACAAAGAATCTGACGACCTGCTCCAGTTTTTCAGCAGATGGAGTGACGTAGCCGTTGTTCAATGATTTGTATGTTCCCTGAAAGAACAAGGGAATCCGCCAATCCTTATCATCTTCCTTCGAACTTGCTATGGACTTCCTCAGAGCAAGATATTCCTTTTCTCCAAGTTCATTCCTTGCGTTCTCAAGGAAGATAAGCATTGACTGCTTGTTCCGAACCGCGGCAAGTATTCTTCCGTCGGAATCGGAAGGTATCTGGCCGTTCTCGTATTGCGAGTATTGGTTGGGTCCGAAGCTGAGGATTTTGCTAATCTGAACATAGTTGAGTCCATATCTTTGCCTCATGGACCTCGTCAGGGAAAGGGATGCCATGCTTTATCCTGTACTGTGAATACAGGTCTCTGAACATGATCGCGTGCTGATTTGTGGTTGTAAACTTCTCTCCCGTGTCCTCATAGACATAGTAGCGGGCATGAACAGTGAAAATCTCCTTACGGAATTCCTGCTTTTCCGTCGTTGCTATCTCCTTGACCTTTCCTCCAGTAAAAGGACTCTTTATTTCAGATACCATCTCCATCATTATCTTTCTTGAAAGGATATTCAAGCTTGTGTTCTGCGGCTCGGTGTTATTCCCAACGACTTCAGAGCATCATTGTTCTTGTCTATGTCTATGAATATTGCACCCAGGCCTTGAACTTAGGCTTGAACTGCCGAAGAAACGCCCATGCTTACTGATTCTGCAAGCCAAGAGCTTAGAATTTCATCGTCAGCCCGAAGAGGGCTTCGATGCCTCTGAGCTTGATGCTGGAATACGATGAGCTGTAGGAGGTCAGCGTCTCTGTCCTCAGTTCCTTGCAATTGAGCAGATTCCTACCCTCGGAGAAGATTGAGAATTTGTCGAACTTCCATTCAGCCCGACATTTCACAAGCGGCCTGTTATTGATTTTGGACATGGAGAGCCACTGCCTGCGGTAATACACATCGGCACTCAATGTCAGCCTCTCGAAAGGCAGGGCGCTCAGACTGCCTTCTATGATCAATGAATTGTCATGGAATGATGCCGTTCCCTTGTTACGATTGTACCTGTGTGTCGCAGAAGCCGAGGCTACAAGCCATTTTACTGGCGTTGTGCGAAGGGTGAGGCTAGACTCCACGGACCTTGTGGTGTAATCGAAGAGCGTTCCCTGCAGGCAGGATGCGTAGTCTGTCCTAGAGTAGTTCGCTCTGGCTCCGATGTAGAAAGTCTTGACCCCGAAATATTTCGACATGTTCAACCCAGCCGTATAGCTGTTCCCGGAGGCTCCTAGCGGAAGATATTCAGAGATGGTGTAATCCTCGCTGTAGAAGCTTGACCCTATCCTGTCAGACCAGTTGTGCGAGTAGCCAGCCGTCAATCCAGCATAAAACATGGCTGGGATATTGCTGTATTTGATGTTTGCCAGCACGGAAGCATGCTCGCTCTTGCTGAGACTGTCGCCAACGGACAGTCTCCGGTAATCCGTCAGTACGACGGACCGCAGAAGATTCTCGGCATCCGACTTGGAGGTGCTCCAGGCTCCGCTGGCATACCACTCCCAGTTCTGCCCCAGCCGCCCTCTTAGATTCAAGCTTGGGCTGAAATCAGGATAGGTTCTGGCTTTCATTCCTGAAGGCGATATTATCTCGTAGCTGAACGGAAGACGGATGCGCACATCCACGCCATAGACAGACAACCTGAATGTCGGCGTAACTCTAGGAGAAACCTGACAGAATTCCAGCCTGTCCGAATAATTGAGATCAAGACCCGGCAGGCTGTCAAGATCGGTCTTCAGCCTGTCATAGCGAAAATTCACTCCTCCCTCAAGACCTATGGTCACTGCGCCCATATTCGTGGAATACGAGGCATAGTTCTCTGAAACCACATTAGTCTTTGACAGGGTCTGCTGGGTTTCATTCCCATGATAGGAATATTTCGCATCATGGCTGCTCCTCACTGCCTTGGAATCGCTGACAACCGTTACGGCTCTTCTACCATTAAGTTTGACGGTCCAGCGTGCTGTATTGGAAAGCTTCAGGGAAGGAAGAGAGTATCTTTCTTTGAAGAACCTTCGCCCTTCCACATTGGAATTGGTCCTCCTGCCCTGCCCGGAGAATGTGAGATTGTCATTGAAATAAAACTTGTCCCCATTCTTCTCATATTCATTGCCTATGGTCCAGAAATATTCCTTGTCGGTCAGTTTTGAACTCTCCTCTATTTCAATACTGTCTCCGCTCGCATATTTCACTTTCTCCGAGTCTAACGCAGTCTCCTTGTACCTTTCTCCCGCCACATTCACCGAAACTTTGAACTGAGAATCCTCGCCAAGGCGCTTCAAGTGATTGAAGGTTCCTATCCCTGAAAGGTTGTCGTACCAATAGTCTTTAGGAAGCGTGAGAAACATTCGCCTCGGATTGAGCTTCGTGGCGAAATCCGCGTCTGCGTTCTCTTCAGACAGCAGGAAAAATCCTGACTTCCCAAAATATTCCTGTTCCCTCAATTCCTTGACTATGTCGCCTCCCACATTGTTGCCTTTCACCATGTAAAGATCCTGGCTATTCCTTGAGAACCTGGTTATCATTGCCTTTCCATTGAATAGCGGCAGCGGTGGGAATCCCAAGGCCGCATCCCCCGTAAACAGCCAGGTGTTCTTCGCATCCTGCTTCAGGATAATGTTGAGTGCCCCACGCTCAGTGTCCTCAACTCCCTGCAACACCCTGACCGGCTGATGGTTCTTGTAAAGCTCTATCCTGGATATCTTGTCCACATCCAGGTTGTTGGTTGCGATCGTATACCGTCCGCCAAGCAGATCCAGCCCCTCGATGTAGAATTTGTTGATAGGCTTTTCGTTCTGCCTCACGCCGCCAGTTGCCGTTACCTCGATTCCAGGCAGTTTCTCTAGCAGATCCTTTAGCACCTTGTCCCCGGCATCCTTGAATGCGCCCACCTCATAGATCACGGTATCGCCTTTCTCAATGATTGGCGGAGCCGACACGGTGGCCTGCCGAAGCATAAGCTTCTGTGCTTTGAGCTTGATGGTCATCGTGGCCGCCTGAGGAGTAACTTTGACAGGTTTGTAGCCCATCATCGACACCATGACTGTGTCTGGCATGCTCCTACACTCAAGCTCGAACCGGCCATTCTCATCCGTCATTGTGTTTTGAGCCAGAACCCTGTTGAGATAGGCCATGACGAAAGCTCCGGCTACTGGTTCGCCCGTGTCCTCGTCAACCACGATTCCCCTGATGCGTGTCTGAGCGGCACCAATAAGTCCAAAGGCAACGGTGATGGCCACTGCCAGGAATAGTTTTGCGAATATGCTGTTACAACCCCTCAATTATTCTGGATGTTTAATGCGTCATTTCCAGTAGGATTCCGGTATCAGGGGAATATATTTAAAAGCAGCGCTCCTTTCTGCCTTCGTAAGCTCCCGTCCAGACTTATCGTATGCTTTGGAACTGATAATGCCCTGTATTTTATGAGAATAGTCCATGTCATTTTCCATTCTCGTGTACATCTTCTCGGCATCTTTCAAGGCGAACCTGTACATCCCGTCCTTCTCCCTTTGCAAAGAAGACGACGGATCATAACAGGCGTTGATGAAATCATACCTGGACTTGGAGGCCAATTCCTCGACATAGATCATATAGAAAGAGAATATCTTGTCTTCATCCTCTGCCTTCACGATCAGCCCGGGAGCACCCCAGAAAAGCCATGGGCCGACATCGTATGGGATTTCCTCCGTGTACCAGATCGTCCACTTTCTCCCATAATACTCCCCGACTGCCTTCTTTGTCTTGTAACCGTTCAGCTCATCGGTCTCTTCCGTGAGTGACCACTTAGGCATCTCCAGCTTCCCCTCGCCTCGTATCAGAATAAAGCTAGGCTTATATCCTAGTACAATGGCATTATTTTTAAAATCTATAAGCGACACCTCTTTCAACCCACCATGCAGATCAACCAGCTTCGAGTAAGCTTCATTGTCCAATGCATTGCCATTCTTGTCAAATGCGAATTGTTTCAAAGAATCTCTCAAGAAGGCTTTCTCACTATAAAATGCAGCGGTGCTTCCATCATAATCTGTCCGCATGTCCATGCAAGCTTTGTATTTCGTTGCTTTTACATCATTTTTCCGCTCGAAGCCGTAGTGAATGCGTATCCCCTGCGCATCGGCAGCCACGGAGCAGAACGCAAGGACTGAAAGCGCAGCAAATACCAGCACAGTGAATTTCATTAACGTTGTTTTCATGAACAATGATTATAGTGTCAACGTCAAATTTATATGTAATTTCACAAAAAAACAAAACGTTTTAATTTAACTTTTGACACTCAAATTCAGCAATAACTGTCAGCACTAACTCACACATACAAGCTTCTTTTTGCGGACATGACCAATAGCTGCATCCTGTGAAACATTTAAGTCAATGTAAATGGAAAGAAAAATATTTTGGATTTTAGAGCAAAAGGGTTAAATTTGCAGTCCAAATTCTGGAATATAAAAATATTAAGATATGAAAAGAACATTTCAACCATCCAGACGCAAGAGGATAAACAAGCACGGTTTCCGCGAGAGAATGTCAACCGCCAACGGACGCCGCGTCCTGA
>Ga0256406_1006042_pt1 | contig 12424 bp, 9 predicted proteins | sample RumenRJG_03DNA_FD_185986 | JGI IMG/M metagenome (GOLD analysis project Ga0256406, IMG submission 185986) | Bovine rumen microbial communities from Lethbridge, Alberta, Canada - RJG_03 | ecosystem: Host-associated > Mammals > Digestive system > Stomach > Rumen | place: Canada: Alberta | collected...
GCAGAGCCAGTTTGGCGGCATCGACGATGAGAACCAAATGATGTGGATATTGAAATAGTTTATTTATAGAGCACATGAGAATCAATTGATGTGCATTGCACATGACGGGCTAGAAGAACTACTGGAAATACACAAATATTCCCATATTCTTCTAGCCCTTGCAAAAAAAATCATAACTTTGACAACATGAAAGCATTAAGTCAATTTATACTCCTGGTCGCAATCTTGCTTGCTGCAACGGGCCAAGCACAAAACCTGCAATTCAACCGCAACAGAGAGTTCAAGATCGTGCAATTCACCGATCTCCACTACAAGTTGCACAATCCCGCCTCACAGGTAGTACCAGAATGCATCACCGAGATCGTAAAGGCTGAAAAGCCCGACTTGATCATAGTGACTGGAGATTTCGTATATTCCCGTCCTGCCGACAGCACCCTGACAGCAGTGCTCAACATCATAGAGGCACAGAACACTCCATTTATCATGCTCTTTGGCAATCACGACAGCGAGCGGGGCATGACCAACGGTGAGCTACAACGCATCATTGCGACTTACAAGCACAACGTGATCACTGCCCCCTACGATTCAATTACCCCCGACCACGTGATCACCATCAAGGACCATAGCGGCAGCCGCGATGCTGCCCTGCTCTACTGCTTTGACACCCATGCCAATGCACAGATCAAGGAAGTGGGTGGTTACGCCTGGCTCACAGGCGAGCAGGTACAATGGTACTCCAGCCAGAGTGCATCCTTTACCCGCAGCAACGGCGGTATTCCTTTGCCCGCACTGGCATTCATGCACATCCCGCTGCCCGAGTATGCCGAGGCGGCCACCACGCAAGATGCCATCTTGATTGGCACGCGCATGGAAGCCGTGTGCTGTCCAAAAATCAACACAGGCATGTTTGCCGCCATGAGAATTTCAGGCGACGTGATGGGTATCTTCAGCGGTCATGACCACGACAACGACTATGCCACCATGTGGCATGGCATCTTGCTGGCCTACGGCCGCTTCACGGGCGGCAATACCGAGTACAACCACCTGCCGAGCGGCGCTCGCGTGATTGTGCTCAAGGAGGGGCAACGCAGCTTTGAGACGTGGATTCGCCTGCGGGGCGGCCAAACACAAGACCACACGGTTTATCCCACATCCTATATAAAAGACAACTGGAGATTGAGAAAATAGCACAAAATCCAAGACTGAGCACGACCGCGTTTTTCCTATACCCAAATCATTAAAAAAAAAGATGACACTCTTCCTTTTTATCATGGCCCTATTTTGCACAAGCATGCACTGCGTGGCACAGGATGCTTGGACACTCACGGCCAGCCACCCCACGGCAACACCCTACTTCGGAGAGACCGTGGCCAACGGCCAGCTGGGCCTGGTATCATCAGCACAACCATTGAAAAATGCTGATGTCGTGCTTGCTGGTGCCTACGACAAGTTTGGTCGCGGCAATGTGAGCAACTTCTTCAGCAGCGTGAAAATGATGGATATGGAGATCGACGTCGACGGCACACCAGCGACCGCAAGCAACATTGAGCACTACGAGCAACAGCTCGACATGCGCCAGGCCTTCATGAGCCAGCACTTTGACGTGCCTGACAAAGCCCACATCGGCTATCGGCAATGTGCCTTGCGGCAGTTGCCCTTCAATGCGCTCAACATCGTCGAGATTGAGGCAATGAACGATATCACAATCACGGTGCGCAGCATTCACCAAGTGCCCACTACACTGCGCAGCGTGCATTTCCGCTACAACAAGATGACCAAACGCACGGGCAACATCTACCTGCTCTCGACCGATGCCAAGAGCCCCACGGGGCGGCTCGACGTCACCGCCAGCTCCTCGTTGATTTTTCCTGGCGGCCACGACCCCGAGGTCATCCACTCCAGCCACGACAGCACACAGAATGTGGCACAATTCAATATCAAGCTCAACAAGGGGCAAAAGTTCAGCTTCGCCATCACAGGCAGTCTCATGACCTCGGCCAGCCACCCCGATGTGCAAAACGAGGCCGACCGCCTCGTCATCTTTGCCGTCAAGCAAGGCATTGAGCAACTGGAATCCATGCACGTCAAGTTGTGGCGTGACTTGTGGAAGAGTGATATCACCATCTCTGGCGACAACCAAGCTCAACAAGACGTGCACTCAATGCTCTATCATCTCTATAGCTTTGTGCGTGAACGTTCAAGGCTTTCAGTATCACCCATGGGGCTCTCGGGACTGGGATACAACGGACACGTGTTTTGGGACGCCGATGTATGGATATTCCCCGCCTTGGTACTGTTGCACCCCGACATGGCTCGCTCCATGATCGACTATCGCATCGATCGCCTTCAAGCAGCCATGACCAACGCCTGGGAGCATGGCTACGACGGTGCCATGTTCCCATGGGAAAGCAGCGACACTGGCATGGAAGAAACACCCACATGGGCACTCACAGGCACCTTTGAGCACCACATCACCGGCTGCGTGGCACATGCAGCATGGCAATACTACTGCGTGACACGCGACACAGCTTGGCTCACAACCCAAGCCTGGCCACTCATCAAGGCCACGGCCAACTTTTGGGTGTCGCGCGCCCAGACCGATGCCTCTGGCCATGGCTATCACATCAATAATGTGGTGTGTGCCGATGAATATGCTGCCAATGTCGACGACAATGCATTTACCAATGCCATAGCCATTACCAATCTCAATATTGCCTGCATGGCTGCACACATTGCGGGCAAGCAGCCCAACCCTCTCTGGAGTGAGGTTGCCTCTGGGCTGCCCATCCTGAAAAATGCTCAAGGTGTTACGCTGGAACATGCCTCCTACGCTGGCCAAAGCATCAAGCAAGCCGATGTAAACCTCCTTGCCTATCCGCTGGACATCATCGCCAGCCAAGAGCAAATTCTCAAAGACTTAAACTATTATGCCCCACGCATAAAAAACGGGCCTGCCATGACCGAAGCCATCTTTGCCCTTCTCTATGCCCGAATGGGCAATGCTCAGCTGGCCCGCCGCTACTTTGACCAAGCCTACAAAGCCAACCAGTGCCCGCCCTTTGGCGTGATTGCAGAGTGCAAAGGCGGCACCAATCCCTATTTCCTCACAGGGGCTGGCGGTGTGTTGCAAGCTGTGATCATGGGATTTTCAGGCTACAACATCACCAGCGAGGGGGTCACGAAAGCATCGGTATCAACAAGGCCAGAAGGATGGACTGGCTTGCAGGTGACTTTGGACCCATCGATTCGCGTAGTTTCTCGATAGCGCGGTGCAGCAGATTGCGCACCGACTGATTGTTCATGTTCAACATAAAGGCTATACGCTCCATGGGAAGGCGCTGCACATAGCGCAAATAGAGCGCCTCTTTTTGGCGCGACGACAGTTTGAGAAGGCTCTCATAGAGACGCTGGCGCTGTTGCAGCATTTCATCGTCAAGGCCACTGTCTTCATCGGCCGAAGCCAGCCTGTCGATGTGAAATTTCAAACTCTCGCTGGAATCAAACGATATCTCGCTACTCACACTCATACTTCTGATCAAGGAGCGGCGAAAGGCCGTAAACAAGTAAGACTTCACATTTTCCGCATGCGATAGATTGTCGTGCTGAGTCATGAGACGGAGAAACAGGTTCTGTATCACGTCTTTCACATTGTCTCTGTCGGCTGTAAACTTCAATCCATAAGCAAGCAGCAAGTCGGCATACCTGTGAAACAGAACCTCAAAGGCACTAATGTCCCCTCCACAGGCTTCGGCCCAAACTACGCTGTCAGGAATGTAGTCTTGCATTCAACTTACACTTAATTTAAGTTGAACAAAGGTAAAAAACAAATTACAATAATTCAACATTTTCACCGCCATTTATTATTTGATTTTCACCTCTATACCTCTTATTGAAATTCTTCACACACACCTCTTTTCTATCATCATTTGACGCGCGAGTCTGGCCCCCCCGCCTCGCGGGACTACAGCGGGGTGGAAAAGTAGTTGCTGCGGTCGAGGTTACGGCGTAGAGCAATTTGTTTTGTGTCTCAGCAAAAAACATTTGAGTGGCCTTATCGCTCTTGTCATAGTCGCTGCTCAGTGAGAACAAATCGCGATTTTTTTTTGATAGAATCGTTTCTCAGAGGCACGAATGTCGCGGATTCGAGCGAGCAATTCATCAAAATAGTCGGGACGGCCATCAGGGTTCTTTAGCCTCTCGTCGTCAATCACAAAGCCCTTGACAAGGTACTCCGACAGATGCCTCGTTGCCCATTGACGGAATTGAGTTCCCCGCACGCCACGAACACGATATCCCACCGCAATTATCATCTCAAGAGAGTAAAAAACGATATTGTAACTCTTGCCATCGGCGGCAGTTGTCAAATATTCTTTGACAACTGAACTCTCGGTTAATTCATTCTCTTTCAGAATGTTGATTACATGATAGCTGATGGTTTGCTTAGAGGTGGCAAAAAGTTCTGCCATCTGCTGCTGGTTGAGCCAGATTTTGCCAATAATGCAACAGAAGCGTTACCATCGGCAGTGCGGTATATGATAATATTTTTCTGGTCTTCGTCCATAGAGTAAAAACATTACAGGTTGAAGTAGTTGCTGCGGTCGAGCGAGCGGTAGGAGATGGCTTCCATGATGTGAGGGGCGCGCACCTGGGGGCTGGCGTCGAGGTCGGCGATGGTGCGGGCCACCTTGAGGATGCGGTCGTAGGCGCGCGCGCTCATGTTCATGCTCTCGATGGCGTGCTTGAGCTGCCGCAGGCCTTCGGCATCGGGCTCGGCCCACTGGTGAATCATGCTGGGCGTCATCTGGGCGTTGCAGTGCACGCCGGCGGTGGCGCCGAAGCGCTGCGTCTGCAACTCGCGGGCCTTCACCACGCGGGCGCGTATGGCCGCCGAGGGCTCGCCGGCCTGCTTCGAGGCCAGCTCGTCGACCGCCACGGGCTGCACCTCGATTTGCAGGTCGATGCGGTCGAGCAGCGGGCCCGATATCTTGGCCAGGTACTGCTGGCGCTGGTGGGGTGTGCATATGCACGGCTTCTTGGGGTGCCCGTAGTAGCCGCAGGGGCAGGGGTTCATGCTGGCAACGAGCATAAACGATGCCGGGTACTCGACGGCATACTTGGCCCGCGAGATGTGGATGAGGCGGTCTTCCAGGGGCTGGCGCATCACCTCGAGCACGCTGCGGTTGAACTCGGGCAGCTCGTCGAGAAAGAGCACGCCGTTGTGAGCCAGGCTTATCTCGCCCGGGGTGGGGTAGGTGCCGCCGCCCACCAGGGCCACGGCACAACTACACGATTATGTGGTGGGAATACTTCTTTTTTTCACGAGGAAAATAAGGAAGCATTTTCGCCTATTTTTTTCTTGTTTTCTCAATTTGTACCAAATAAGCATGAAATTAATTGCTTATTTGGAGCATTTTATTATCTTTGCGCAAAATTATAATACTTAAATATGCTTTATGGAATATACCGAATTACTGGAAAAGCAGATAATAGGAAGGCTTAGAATTGATAACCCTTGGTGGACGGAGGGAGCTGTTCCGCAATTCTATCAAGACATGAAGCCAAGATTGTATCTGGATATTTTTTATTCATTAGTAACTGATGTTGACTTGCAACGTGCTGTAGTTTTGATGGGGCCAAGGCGCGTGGGCAAGACTGTTATGCTGTTTCATACCATTTCACGGTTGCTTGCTGAAGGTGTTCCCCAGCAAAATATCATTTACATCTCGGTAGAAACTCCTATCTATAATAAAATATATCTTGAGCACCTTTTCAATCTCTCAAAGAAGACTTTAGGTAAACCTGAGAATGATAAAGACCAATACTATGTTTTCTTTGATGAGATTCAGTACTTAAAGGATTGGGAAGTAAACCTGAAGTCACTTGTTGACACTTACAAAAACGTTAAATTTGTGGCAAGTGGTTCGGCTGCTGCCGAGTTGAAAAAACGTAGCAATGAAAGTGGAGCAGGGAGGTTTACAGATTTCAGCTTGCCTCCATTGACGTTTTATGAATATATACATTTAAAAGGATATGAACAGCTTATGTATAAACAGAAGATGCAATGGAAGGAAACCGAAATCGATTGTTATGGTAGTGTTGACATTGACAAACTAAATGCGCTTTTTGTGGATTACATCAATTATGGTGGATATCCCGAAGTGGTATTCTCCGATAAAATACAGGAGAACCCAGGCCAATTCATCAGACATGATATTATTGACAAAGTGCTGTTGAGGGATTTGCCAAGTCTATATGGCATTAATGATGTGCAGGAACTAAACTCACTTTTTACCATGATTGCTTATCATTCAGGAGGTCAGTTTTCTTACGAGTCGATGTCGAAAGAGTCGGGTGTTAGGAAGGATTTGTTGAGACAATATATCGGTTATTTGGAGGCGGCTTTCCTTATTCGTAAGATACATAGAACAGATGACAATGCCAAAAGGTATCAAAGGGAAACAAGCTTCAAAATATACCTTACTAATCCATCACTGCGATGCGCTCTTTTCCAACCCATCAAGGTGAGTGATGAAGAGATTGGCAATTTGGTGGAAACAGCCGTTTTTGCCCAGTGGATACCACGCCAAGGTGTTGATATCTCATTTGCCAACTGGAGGTTAAGCAACAAGCAACAAGGCGAAGTGGATATAGTTGGCATAGATGCTGGCCTACAAAAGCCACAATGGGCTGTTGAAATCAAGTGGAGCGACCGATATGCTCAGAACCCAGGCGAACTTGAATCACTTCTATGGTACATGCCCAAGAACGGATTGACCGATGCCATTGTCACCAGTGAAACAGTGACTCTTACAAAGAAAATGCAACAAGTAACTCTTCACTTTATGCCAGTTGCTTGTTATGCTTACACTGTCGCATCAAATACTCTAAAAAACACACGCATGATTTACGGGTTATAATACTGTTGCCAAATAAGCATGAAATTTCATGCTTATTTGGCAAACGCTATATATTTTATTGACGTCCAATAGCATACACGTAGAAATTAAGAGGGTGGAGTGTCGTTTTTCGAGATACACGAAGTTGTGATGTCTAAAAATGACTAGCTAATCAAAGTACACAAGCAGTTGTCGGAGCCAAAGAGAAACGTTGCAAACAAGAGCTATTACAGGTGGGTTCTATAAATTAAGAACAAGTATAATAATGTTTTGGCTGTATTTTGTTTTCTGCCGGCATAAATTCAAAATCCATCTCAATTAATTTTTAGAACCCACCTACAAAACATCCCACCCTCAGAGCACATTAATAAAGTGACAATATTGACAGATTATTAATGTGACTACACTGTTTAATTTTTCAAAGACAACACCCTTAGTGTGCCTCACAAGCTGAAGTAGTTGCTGCGGTCGAGCGAGCGGTAGGAGATGGCTTCCATGATGTGAGGGGCACGCACCTGGGGGCTGCCGTCGAGGTCGGCGATGGTGCGGGCCACCTTGAGGATGCGGTCGTAGGCGCGCGCGCTCATGTTCATGCTCTCGATGGCGTGCTTGAGCTGCCGCAGGCCTTCGGCATCGGGCTCGGCCCACTGGTGAATCATGCTGGGCGTCATCTGGGCGTTGCAGTGCACGCCGGCGGTGGCGCCGAAGCGCTGCGTCTGCAACTCGCGGGCCTTCACCACGCGGGCGCGTATGGCCGCCGAGGGCTCGCCGGCCTGCTTCGAGGCCAGCTCGTCGACCGCCACGGGCTGCACCTCGATTTGCAGGTCGATGCGGTCGAGCAGCGGGCCCGATATCTTGGCCAGGTACTGCTGGCGCTGGTGGGGTGTGCATATGCACGGCTTCTTGGGGTGCCCGTAGTAGCCGCAGGGGCAGGGGTTCATGCTGGCAACGAGCATAAACGATGCCGGGTACTCGACGGCATACTTGGCCCGCGAGATGTGGATGAGGCGGTCTTCCAGGGGCTGGCGCATCACCTCGAGCACGCTGCGGTTGAACTCGGGCAGCTCGTCGAGAAAGAGCACGCCGTTGTGAGCCAGGCTTATCTCGCCCGGGGTGGGGTAGGTGCCGCCGCCCACCAGGGCCACGGGCGATATCGTGTGGTGGGGTGAGCGGAAGGGCCTGCGCGTGAGCAGCGTGGTGCCGCGACGCAGCTTGCCGGCCACCGAGTGTATCTTGGTGGTCTCGAGTGCCTCTTGCAGGCTCAACGGCGGCAGGATGCTGGGCAGCCGCTTGGCCATCATCGACTTGCCGCTGCCGGGGCTGCCTATGAGCAAGATGTTGTGCCCGCCGGCGCAGGCCACCTCAAAGGCCCGCTTCACGTTTTCCTGGCCTTTCACCTCGCTGAAGTCGTAGGGAAACTGCCCCTGGGCCTTGGCAAACTCGGCGCGTGTGTCGACGGCGGTGGGTTGCAGCTGGGCCTGCCCGTTGAGGAAGGCGATGACCTGCTGCAGCGAGTCGAGGCCATACACGTTGAGGTTGTTGACGATGGCCGCCTCCATGGCATTGTCGCGCGGCAGGATGAAGCCATCGAGATGCAGCTGGCGCGCCAGTATGGCCATGGGCAGGGCGCCCTTGATGGGGCGCAGCGAGCCGTCGAGCCCGAGTTCGCCCATGATCATGTAGCGGTCGAGCAGCTGGGTCGACACCTTCTCGTCGCTGGCCAGGATGCCTATGGCGATGGGCAGGTCATAGGCCGAGCCCTCCTTCTTGATGTCGGCCGGCGACATGTTGATGACCACATTTTTGCGCGGGAAGTCAAAGCCCGCCTCGATGATGGCGCAGCGCGTGCGCTCGCCACTCTCCTTCACAGCGGTGTCGGGCAGGCCCACGATGGTGAAGCCGCTGCCCCACTCGATCGAGACTTCGATAGTCACTGTTATGGCGTCGATGCCTTGCACGGCGGCGCCCAGGGTCTTGCTTAGCATTTCAATTCAATGGTTTTAGGCAATGGGGCGCGATAGCGCATGGCAGTGCGCGCGCCCTATGGTTATGTTCACTTCAAGAGGCGAGCCAGGCTGGCTGCCACGCGAGCCGGCTGGTCGCCGTTGTACACTATCTTGCCGCGCGCGTCGGTCACCACATAGAGCGGTGTCGACTGGATGTCGAGGCCCAGCAGCTGGCGGTCGAGCGGGCCGGCCGGAGCCCAGTAGTGCTTCCACGCGCCGCCGGCAGCCGCGATGGTGCCGCGCCAGGCACTCGTGTCGGCATCGAGGCACACGTCGGCAAGGAGCAACCGGCTGCCGTAGGCCGAGCTCCACTGCTTGAGCTGAGCTGCCTGCTGGGCGAGGCTGCCGCTGTTGCCCGTCCACAGGCACAGCAGCGAGGCCTGGGCCGTGGCCGGGTCGAAGGCGGCATAGTCGCCGCCGCTCTCGTAGAAGAGGAGCGACCCTATGCTGGCCGCCTTCCTGGCCACACGCCTGTGTATGGCTGTGTAGGCAGCCATCAAGCCGGCTGGCTTGTGGGTGAGCCCGGCAAGCAGGCGGCTGGCCTGGGCGGCGTTGTTGAGCTTGCTGTAGTCGCACAGCACGAGCAGGGTCGAGAGTAAGTCGGCGGGGTGGGAGGCCGCCTGCTTCTCAATGAGGCGGTCGAGCTGGCTGTGGTCGGGGCTGTCGTAGAGGGCGGCGTGCTCGGCCATAAACTTGTACCACTGCTCGTCGACGTCGGGGCCCTTCACCTCGAGCCGGTGACGCTGCCCCAGGTCGCCGCGCACCTTGACCGTGCTGCCGCGCTCGACGGCAAAGCGGGCCACCACCTGCGACTGCATGTCGTAGAGGTAGACCAGTGTCCAGTCGTCGGCCTCGAGCGGGGCCTTGAATTCAAAGCGGTCGGCACTGGCGGGTATCTGGGCATCTTTCACCCCCTGGGGGGTGTAGTACACCACGCGCAGCATCTGGCTGCCCACGCCCTTGATGTTTCCCTTGATGGTAAACGCCCGGCTGCAGCCGGCCAGCAGCGGCACAAGCGCAAGCCACAGCAAGGCTGTAATGATGTATCGATGTTTCATCGGCAATATTGCAACTTAGTGATAGCACAAAAGTAACAATTATACCCGACAAAGGCAAAAAATCGTGGGCAAAGGCAAGAAAAAGGAACCTATAAATTTGGGACATCTTGAAAAATTGCTTACCTTTGCAACACGCATTTCAAATGGCACGGGTAGATTCCAGAGTGGCCAAATGGGGCAGACTGTAAATCTGCTGCTTTATAGCTTCGGTGGTTCGAATCCATCTCTACCCACACTGCAAGACTTCGCACGAGGCCTTGCAGTTTTTTTTGCGCCCTGGGGGGTCATCGACACCCGCCCGGGCATGAGCCCCTCACAGCGGCCGCAACGCCACGGCGCTGCCGCCGCGTCACGGCACCAGTTTTATGCACACGGGCTTGCTCACATGCAGGTCGCGGCCCAGGCGGGTCAACAGGCCCGTGCCAGGGTCGATGCTATAGAGCTGTATCACGTTGTCGTCGCGGCAGGCACACAGCAGCAGGCGCCCGTCGGGGGTGATCATGAAATTGCGCGGGTGCCGGCCCGTGAGCTGGTAGCCAGCACGGGTGAGCCGGCCGTCGGGCCCGATCTTGTAGATGGCAATGCCGTCGTCGACCAGCCGCACGCTGGCATAGAGATAGCGGCCGCTGGGGTCGATGTGAATGTCGCCGCCCCCGTGGGCAGGGCGCAGGGCGGCATTCAGCGTCTGCAACAGGCCGAGGCGCCCGTCGTCGTAGTCATAGGCCAGCACGTCGTCGCTCAGCTCGCCCAGCACATAGCAGTGGCGGCCGTCGGGGGCAAAGGCCAGGTGGCGCGGCCCGGTGCCGGGTGCCACCTGCACATCGCCGTGCAGTTGCAGGCGGGCGGTGCCGCGGGCGGTGCGCTTAACAATGTCGAACACATATACCAGGTCGCCGCCCAGGTTGGTAGCCAGCAGGTGGCGGCCGTCGGGGGCCACGGCGGTGTAGTGGATGTGGCTGCTCGCCTGGTTGCGCTTGATGCTCGTGGCGTGGAATTGCAGCACCTCGACGGCCTGTGTCACGGTGCCGTCGTCGTTGAGGTCGAAGAGCACCAGCGTGCCGCTCGAGTAGCCCGCCACGCTCAAGGTGCGGGGCGACAAGAAGGTGATGTGGCACGGATCGGCACACTGCGCGTCGACGCTGCCCAGCAGCTGCATGCGGCCCGTGGCCGGGTCGAGGCTCAAGGCGTTGACGCGTGACTTGCCCGGCCCGTTCTCGCCCACGGTGTAGACGTGGCGGCCGTCGGGGGCAACCACCAGATAAGACGGGTTGTCGACCTGCACCGAGTCGAGTGCCTCGACCTCGAGGCTGGCCGGGTCGATGCGACAGGTGTACACGCCGCGGCTGCCGCTGCCCGTGTAGGTGCCCACCACCAGGGTGAGCGGTGTTGCAGCAGCACTTGTTGTGATTGATAGCGCACTCATGAGTGATAGTATTTTATGCATTGCGATTGTCGTTGATAAAAAAAATGCAGCAGCCAGAGGGGGGGGGCGACTCAGAAGTCGCTGAAAAACTTGGGCTTGATGAGCAGACCGAACCTAATGCGCGAGTGAAACTTGTTGTAGTCGAGCAGGCTCTCGCCATAGCCGTTGTAGAAATGAAGCACAAGAAACTGGTTGTCGTTCTTGCGCAGGCGGTAACCCAGGTCGACAATGGTGTTGTAGTTCAGGTTCCAGCCCTCGCGCTTGACCAACGTGAGCGACAGCACCCACCGCTGGTCGTTGGACACAGCTTGCAGGCCTGCCTGGCAAAGACCGCTGTAGCGCAAGATGTCCTTGTTGTTGCCGCCGTCGATGATGGGTATCCAGTACTTGCCGTGCACCATGAGATTGGGGTCGAGATACACAGCGCCCGAAATCGATATCTTGTTCCAGCTGCGGCTCGCCATGCGGCTGCGGCCGTTGCTCTCGTGCTCGACAAGAAAGGTGATCTTGCCCACCAGGCGGTTGTGGTTGATCAAAAGCTTCGACAGCCCTATGCCGGGATTGAAATTGATATCGTGCACGGGCAGCGAGTTTTCAAACACATTCCACATGCACCTCTGCGAGTAGAACAAAAACAGATAGGAGTGAAACGGCAGCACACTGCGCGTGAGGCGCTGCGCGATGCTCACCTGAAATTTCACATCGCTGTTGGCCTGGTTGGGACGGCCCTCGCCCATCGAGGTGCCCACTGTGAAATAGTTGTCTTTGTAAAGCCCGAAAAACGGGCGGTTGTCATAGTCGCGGCGTATCGAGTCGGCATTAAACTCGCTGCTGGTCTTGGGCACCACGATTTGCCCCTCAAGGCACAACGGGAATACCGACAGCGCCACGACGAGCAAGATGAATTTTAAAGAAAACCTTAATTCCGCAGCACTTTAGTTTAACTTTCTTTATAAGTTCCTGAGCAACAAAAAGTTGCTCAGGATTTTGCCATGTCAGATTTTTCACTTACCTTAGTGCTGCAAATCAAGACAAGCAAAA
>Ga0256406_1006043_pt1 | contig 12416 bp, 9 predicted proteins | sample RumenRJG_03DNA_FD_185986 | JGI IMG/M metagenome (GOLD analysis project Ga0256406, IMG submission 185986) | Bovine rumen microbial communities from Lethbridge, Alberta, Canada - RJG_03 | ecosystem: Host-associated > Mammals > Digestive system > Stomach > Rumen | place: Canada: Alberta | collected...
CCGGCAGAGGATTTTGTCTTCCTGACGGATGAACCGGGTGCCTCCGCTTCCTGAGCGCTCATATCCACCCAGGAACCCTGATGTCCCGGATCAATACACACGGAGTACGTAGTATCCTCCTGCGCATCTGCCTCCGCACTTGTCTGTGTTGTGCTTTCTGCAGCATAAAATGTCCCCGTTCCCATAGAGAACATTATTAGATGTATTATAAGAACATTACTAAATTTAATCCATATTTTTCCAAACATTTTAATTCTTAATTCTTTCTGTTGATTTTAATAATATGATTACCGTGGTAAAAGTCCGCCACCACGCGTAATCATAAAATATCGCTGCCTTTTATTCTCAAATGATGCCATGAGTCGGTTATTATTAAAAATGCTGTGGCCGGACTTTCGGCCACAGCATCTGATATTTCTTATCTCTATTTACATATTTTCATCCGGGTCTTCAGAGTTTTCCTCATCAAATTCGTCTGAATTCTCTGTCTGATCCTCATCGCCGTCCGAATCAAAGGTACTGTTTCTCTCCTCACCTACCGATTCTACAACCTTTGCCAGGCAGGCTACCTTTTCATCATCCTTCAGATTCATCAGCTTCACGCCTGTCGTGATACGGCCGGTTATCGAAATATCCGCACATCCCATACGGATAATAATTCCCCCGGAATTGATCATCAGAATTTCATCCGCATCTGTAACGGCCAGAGCACCGATAACCTTTCCGCTCTTTGGAACAATGCGATAGCATTTCAGTCCTTTTCCGGCTCTCTTCTGCCCGGAAAATTCCTGCATGCGGGTCATTTTTCCAAGTCCTTTTTCAGAGACAATCAGCATATAATCGCCCTGATCGGTATTCTGCATGGAAACTACTTCATCACTGTCATCAAGATCAATGCCGGCAACTCCCTGGGAAATCCGGCCGGTCGGGCGGACATCCTTTTCGTTAAAGCGGATCGACATACCGTTCCTTGTAACAAGAATAATATCTCTGTTTCCATCGGTAAAGTTAACGCCGATCAGTTCATCATCATCCCTAAGTGTGATGGCGCCAAGTCCTTTTTTACGGACATTGGCATAATCCGAAAGGGACGTCTTTTTCACAAATCCCTTTTTGGTTGCAAAGAAAAGATAACTTTCGCTGTCAAATCCGGTAACCGGAATAACGGCATTAATTTTCTCTTCCGGTTCCAGCTGAAGCAAATTAATAATCGCCGTACCCCGGCTGTTTCTGCCTGCTTCCGGAATCTCATATGTCTTCAGCCGGTAAACGCGTCCCTTATTTGTAAAGAACATAATGAAATTATGCGTCCCGGTCATGAAAAGGTCGGTTACATAATCATCATCCAGCATCTGAAGACCGCGGATACCCTTGCCTCCCCGATTCTGCGTGCTGAAGGTATCACTGCCCATCCGCTTGATATAACCAAGATTGGTCCTTGTTATGACAACATCCCCGCGCGGAAGCAGATCCTCATCGGTAATTTCTTCCACATTGGTTTCAATACGGGTCCGGCGGTCATCTCCGAATTTATCCTTAATCTCAAGAATCTCATTTTTTATAACGCCGAGAAGCACATTTTTATCCGCCAGAATTTCTTTATAACGTGCAATCTGTTTCTGCAGCTCTGCATACTCATTTTCCAGTCTGGAGCGTTCCAGACCTGTCAGAGCACGCAGCCTCATATCCACAATTGCCTGCGATTGTGCATCGGAAAGTGAAAAACGCTGCATCAGATTTGCCTTGGCAGATGCTACATTTTCCGATTCACGAATAATTTTTATAACCTCGTCAATATGGTCCAGCGCAATCAGCAGACCTTCCAGGATGTGAGCACGTTCCTGGGCCTTGTTCAGATCATATCTGGTACGCCGGGTTACGACATCCTCCTGATGTTTCAGATAATACTGAAGCATTTCCAGAATGTTCATAACCTTCGGCTGATTTCCGACCAGCGCCAGCATAATGACACCGAAAGTATCCTGCAGCTGTGTATGCTTAAACAGCTGATTCAAAATAACATTCGGGTTGGCGTCACGCCGGACGTCAATCGTCACGCGCATACCTTCACGGCTGGACTCATCTGTAATTGCCGTAATGCCATCCACTTTTTTGGTCTTCACAAGCTCGGCCATCTTTTCAATCAGGCGGGCTTTATTGACCAGATACGGAAGTTCTGTGATAACAATACGGCTTTTTCCGTTCGGAAGTGTTTCAATATCCGTCACAGCGCGGACAATTATTTTACCGCGCCCGGTCCGGTAGGAACGTTCAATCCCGTTCCGGCCCATGATAATGGCGCCGGTCGGAAAATCCGGCCCCTGGATGATCTGCATGATCTCATCAATACCTGTTTCCCGATTTTCGCTGACACGGTTGTCAATAATCTTAACAACGGCATCAATAACCTCGCGAAGATTGTGCGGAGGAATATTCGTAGCCATGCCGACGGCAATACCTGTGGCTCCGTTTACAAGCAGATTCGGGAACCTGGAAGGAAGAACCGTCGGCTCCTTCTCCGTTTCATCAAAGTTCGGTACAAATTCAACCGTATCCTTGTTGATATCCGCCAGCATCTGCATGGAAATTCTGGAAAGTCTGGCTTCGGTATAACGCATGGCTGCCGCACCGTCACCATCGACGGATCCGAAATTACCGTGCCCGTCAACCAGCGGATAACGAAGAGACCAGTCCTGCGCCATGTTTACCAAAGCGCCGTAAATGGAACTGTCGCCGTGCGGATGATATTTACCCATGGTATCGCCAACGATACGGGCGCATTTTCTGTGCGGTTTATCCGGACCGTTATTCAGCTCAATCATAGAATAGAGGACCCGGCGCTGAACCGGCTTGAGTCCGTCGCGCACATCCGGAAGAGCCCGGGATGCGATAACGCTCATAGCGTAATCAATGTACGATTCCTCCATCGTCTTTTTCAGGTCCACTTCCTGGATCTGATCAAATTCATTATCTTCCAAGTTGTTTCTCCCTGTTCTAGAGTGTTCTCAGGTTAACTGTTTATCAGCATATACAAAATCAGATGTCCAGGTTCCGGACTCTCTCCGCATTTTCCTCAATAAATTCGCGGCGGGGTTCTACCTGATCACCCATCAGCGTGGTAAAAGTAAGATCAAGCGCCGACTGCGCATCCGCATCCATATTTACCCTCTTCAGGATACGTTTTTCCGGATCCATGGTTGTCTCCCACAGCTGCTCCGGATCCATCTCACCCAGACCTTTGTAGCGCTGAATCTTGTTATTCTGATCTCTCCCGACCTCATTCAGTATTTTTGCCAGCTGTTCATCACTGTACGCATACCAGATTTTACTATTCTTCTCCAGCCGGTACAGCGGAGGCGTTGCCAGATACACATGACCCTGCCTGATCAGCTCCGGCATAAACCGATAGAAAAAGGTCAGGAGAAGTGTAGCAATATGAGCTCCGTCCACATCGGCATCCGTCATAATAATAATACGGTTGTAGCGAAGCTTTGTAATATCAAAATCATCGTGCACCCCGGTTCCGAACGCCGTAATCATGGCGCGGATTTCGGCATTTCCGTAAATATGATCCAGACGTGCCTTTTCAACATTCAAAATTTTGCCGCGGAGCGGAAGAATAGCCTGCGTTGCACGGCTGCGGGCTGTCTTTGCCGAACCGCCGGCGGAATCTCCCTCGACAATGTAAATCTCGCAGTTTTCCGGATTCTTGTCCGTGCAGTCGGCCAGCTTGCCCGGCAGTGCCAGCCCGTCCAGCGCGGATTTACGGCGGGTAAGATCTCTTGCCTTCCGGGCTGCCTCACGGGCGCGCTGGGAAAGAATAGATTTATCCACAATAGTCCTGGCAACATTCGGGTGCTGCTCCAGAAAAATCTCCAGCTGTTCTCCGACAACACTCTCCACTGCCCAGCGGGCTTCGGAATTGCCGAGCTTCTGTTTCGTCTGACCTTCAAACTGGGGCTCCTGAATTTTGATGGAAACAACGGCTGTCATTCCCTCACGGATATCCTCGCCCGTCAAATTCTGATCACTGTCCTTAAGCAGTTTATTGCTGCGCGCGTAATCATTAAAGGTCTTGGTCAGCGCATTTCTGAAACCGGTCAGATGGGTTCCTCCCTCCGGCGTGGTAATGTTGTTTACGAAGCTGTAGACATTCTCCGTATAGGAATCATTATGCCTCAGAGCAACCTCCACCAGAATTCCGTCCTTCTCACCCTCACAGTAAATTATTTCCGGATAAAGCGGAGTCTTTCCGGTATCCAGATACGATACAAACTCTCGAATCCCGCCTTCATAATGAAATACATTTTCCCTGACCTTCTTTTCTCCGGTCTCCGGATCTGTCGGACGCTCATCGCGAAGCGTGATCTTCAGTCCCTTCGTCAGAAAAGCCGTCTCCCTGAGTCTTTCCTTCAGCGTATCATAATCAAAAACAGTTGTCTCAAATATTTCCTTATCCGGAAGGAAGGTAATGCAGGTTCCTCTCTTTCTCGGATCGCACTCACCGGCTACCTCCAGCTTATAATCCGGTTTGCCGCGGTGGTAGCGCTGCTTATAAATAACTCCCTGCTTGTAAACCTCGACTTCCAGCCATTCGGACAGTGCATTTACGACGGAAGCTCCGACACCGTGAAGACCTCCGGACACCTTGTATCCCCCGCCTCCGAACTTACCGCCGGCGTGCAGAATGGTAAATACAACCTCCACTGCCGATTTTCCGGCTTTCGCGTTGATTCCTACCGGGATACCGCGTCCGTCGTCCAAAACCGTCACGGAGTTATCTTCATGAATAGTTACTATTATATGTGTACAGAACCCTGCCAGTGCCTCATCCACGGAGTTATCCACAATTTCATAGACAAGATGATGAAGACCTCTGGACGAGGTGCTGCCTATATACATACCGGGCCTTTTTCTTACAGCTTCCAGTCCTTCCAGAATCTGGATCTGATTTGCATCATAATTATCGGCCATTCATATCCTCCCGTACAATTCCACATTTTACATTGAACAGACGGTCAATCGTAAATTTATTAGCGGTAAAATCTTCCACACCCGTACAGGTGATCAGTGTCTGAATCTGATCAATGCTTTCAAGAAGAAAATGCTGTCTGTACTTGTCAAGTTCAGATAATACATCATCCAGAAGCAGCACCGGCACATCACCGCTCTCTATTCTTGACAGCTCAATTTCCGCAAGTTTCAGGGAAAGAGCCGCCGTCCTCTGCTGTCCCTGCGAACCAAACCTGCGCACATCAATATCATTGACCTTAATCATAAGGTCATCCCGGTGCGGTCCGGAATTCGTAGTTTTCAGCAGCAGGTCCCGGTCACGATTCGATGCCAGGGCCAGGGAAAATCCATCCTCCGACACATTCATTTCATACGAAACAGACAGCTTTTCCTTTCCGCCCGAAAGATTACTGTGAACCGAGGAGGCCAGCTCATTGATCCTGTCTGCAAATTTTCTCCTCATACTGATCACCGGCTCCGCGTAATTCACAAGCTGCTCATCCCAGATATCCAGCGTATCCTTCAGTTCGGGGTGAAAATAAATATCCTTCAGCAGTTTATTTCTCTGCATCAGGATATGATTGTAATTTGAAAGTGACTGAACATAAAGAGCGCTTAACTGACACAGCTCCATGTCCATAAATCTTCTCCTCTCGGCAGGACCATCCTTGATAATATTCAGATCCTCCGGAGAAAAAAAGACGAAATTTCCAAGACCAATCAGTTCACCGGCTTTTTTTATCGGTACCCCGTTAATGGCAATTCCCTTTTTTTTATTTCTTTTCAGATGCATATCGATTCGGAACGGAATGTCTTTCCTCACGATCTGCATACAAATATGGGCTTCCTCCTGGCCAAACCGGATCATTTCCGAATCCCTGCTTCCCCGGTGTGATTTCGTCGTTCCGCACACATACACGGATTCAAGAATATTTGTCTTCCCCTGGGCATTCTCACCGTAAAAAATGTTCGTGCCCGGATTCAGTTCAAGCTCAAGGTTCTCATAATTGCGAAAGTTTTTCAGTTTAATGGATTGAATAATCATTTCGTAATTTTAACGGCATACGAACCAAATTCAATTTCATCGCCGGGTACCAGTTTGCGGCCGCGTCTTAGTTCAACTTCACCGTTCACCTTCACTTCTCCGTTCTGAATCAATTCCTTCGCATCAGATCCCATTTCCACAAGTCCGGCGGCCTTCATAGCCTGGCCGAGCTTAATAAATTCATCTCTGATCTTATATTCTTTCATACCTGTACACTTTCAAGCTGTTTTATGCTGTTAAAAACAAAAGGTCTGTATTTCTGTTTTCAGCCGGACTCATACAATGAAGTTTACCGGCAAAATCAGGTAAATATAGCTTTGATCCTTATCACGGATAAAGCACGGAGACTTGGAATTAATAAAATAAATATCCACTGTCTCATCCGGAATCGCGCGAAGGGCATCAATCATAAAATTCGGATTAAATCCAATCATGATATCCCGGCCTTCTTTTACAATCGATACATCTTCATCCATCGATCCAATCTGCGAATTGATTTTCAGTTCCATGCTGCTGTCCGTAATATTCAGAACAATCGGTTTCTTATCGTCCGACTTTACCAGCAGCGTCGAACGATCTATGCAGTCCAGCAGCTGACGGCGGTTTACGTTGATGCTGGTTTCATAATCTGTCGAAAGCATCTGATCAATATTAAAATACTTTCCTTCGATCAGCCTCGATACAACAATGGTGTCATCGAACTCAAACATAATCAGACTTTTTGTAAAATAAATGCTGATCATGGATTCCGTCTCATCCGAAATGATTCTGGAAATTTCCTGCAGTGTCTTTCCGGGCACAATCACCTTCTGTTCTGAGCACTGATTCTTCAGTTCTACGCGGCGAATGGAAACACGGTGTCCATCCAGAGAAACAACTCTCAGATTATTGCCGGTAAGTTCAAAATACTCACCGGTCATAATTTTGTTGGTATCATTAACAGCGATGGAAAAGATGGTCTGATTGATCACTTCCTTCAATGTGAACTGAGAAAGAACCAGCGGTTCGCTCTTTTCCACAATCGGAAGTGCAGAGAAATCCTCTCCGTCCTTTCCCATGATCTTGAACTTCGCTTTTTCACAGGTAATCAGTGCCGCCATGCTTTCATCGGTTTCGATGGTAACATCGTTATCCGGGAGCTTGCGGATGATATCTGAAAAAATTTTAGCGTCCAGACAAATCATTCCTTTTTCCAGAACTTCACCTTTCACTTCGGTTTCAATACCCAGCTCCATATCGTTGGCAGTAAATTTAACTTTATTCGTCTGAGCATCAATCAGGATGCATTCAAGAATAGTCATGGTCGTTTTTGAAGGGACGGCCTTCAGTACAATGTTCAAACTTTTCATCATCTCAGATTTTGCACATACGATTTTCATTCTGTTTTCCTCGCGAAAAATTTCCACAGGCAAAAACGCGTTTATCATGAATCATTAATGATTCAAATACGTCATTGCATTAATAGCGCCTGTTGAAATGTTGAAAGTATCGATTCAGCACGTAAATACGACATTTCAGGCCATTGAAATTTACGTTAAAAGTAAGTTTGAGCCTATGGAAAAGTAATCGGTTTTCAACACAGGACCCAAATCGAAAATTTCGAATAGCTGAAGTACATTTTCTTATCCACGCTCCTGCACACAGATCTCACATCGAAATATGTGCATAAGTGGATAAAAGTGTGGATAAAGTTTATATGTTCAAAAATAGTGGACAATCCGTGGAATTTTATCTCTTTCACGTTAGTCCGGATTGAGTTTCTTCTTTATTATATCTACGGTATTGCGCATATTTTCAGAGGTTTCAAGTTCCTCCTCAATTTTACGTATTCCGTGGATAACTGTGGAGTGGTCCCGGTTGCCTATGTAGGTACCGATCGACTTCAGAGGAATGTCAATCATGTTGCGGCACAGGTACATGACAATCTGCCTTGGAACTACTATTTCACTGTTGCGCTTGTTGCTTACAATATCGGCGGACTGAATGTGGAAATGCTCCGCCACCGTATCGATCACCAGCTGAGGAGTTATCTCGCGCGGCTGATCCGGTGAAATAATATCCTTCAATGCCTCCTCCGCCAGCTCAACCGTAATCTCCCGATTTTCAAGGTTGCTCAGAGCAATCAGTTTGTTCAGCGCTCCCTCCAGCTCACGGATATTTGATTTGATGTTGTTGGCAATATAGTCGATGACCTTGTCGTCAATGTTGTATCCTTCCGACTCTTCCTTTTTCTTCAGGATGGCGACTCTTGTCTCATAATCCGGCATGGATATATCTGCCAGAATACCCCACTCAAAACGCGAGCGAAGTCTGGCTTCCAGCGTCTCAATTTCCTTCGGCGGTTTATCCGACGAAATAATGATCTGCTTTTTAGCTCCGTGCAGATCATTGAAGGTGTGGAAAAACTCTTCCTGCGTCGCTTCCTTGCCGATGATGAACTGAATATCATCGATCAGGAGCACATCCACGCTGCGGTACTTTTCACGAAAAGAAGAAATCGCGGTATTATTCCCGTTTCGGATGGCGTCGATCAGTTCATTGGTAAAAGTCTCCGAAGTTACATAAAGTACCTTCATATCCGGATTCTGCTCAATAATGAAGTGAGCAATTGAATGCATCAGATGCGTTTTCCCGAGCCCGGCACCTCCGTAGATAAAAAGAGGATTGTAGACCTTTCCCGGAGACTCGGCAACGGCCAGAGCCGCTGCGTGGGCAAATTTATTGCTGCTGCCGACAACGAAGGTATCAAACGTGTATTTCGGATTCAGGTTTGCCTGTTCCAGACGCAGATTCATCCTGTCCTTGTTGATGCGTCCGGAAGAGACAGCGTTATTCTTCCTTGCCTCGTCCGGAAGAACAAACTCAATGTCGTATTCCGTTCCCGTCATTTCAGCAATCGCCACTTTCAGCGGAAACATATATTTTCTTGTAATATAATCCACGCCCATCTGTTCGGAAGGAACCAGAATAGTAACGACATGACGGTCTTCATCCACATTCTGCACTTCCAGAGGAAGAAGCCACGTTTTGAAAGAAATATCGGTAAGGTCGTGTTCTTCCTTGACCTTATAAAGAATATTCTGCCAGTTATCCCTGATCTTGTCCATAAAATTAGTCTGCACCTCGACATTTTTTGCTAATGATATAATACCCCAAAATGTGCCTTTTATCAAGCAATCGGAGGTTGACTTGACAAACAATTATGATATAATATTTCAGATGTTTTCACGGCTTGTTTCAATGGCAACGAAACTACGCCAATAATGATAGATATTTGGCTTCAGAGGGAGGTGTAAAAATCATGAGAAAAGGGACAATGACTTATCAGCCGAAGAAGAGATCCCATGCTAAGGTTCATGGTTTCCGTGCTAGAATGTCAACTGCCAACGGCAGAAAAGTTTTAGCAGCAAGAAGAGCTAAAGGCAGAAAAGTATTATCTGCGTAAAAACCGGCCTGATTGATCATAACAGAATGCTTTTGATTTGAATGGAGAGTTTCGCCGGTCGAAACTCTCTTTTGCGCTTAAGAGGCGTATGTAATCCAAAATTGGAGTATTTATGAAGTTTTCAGATTCACTGAAAAAAAATGCGGATTTTCAGTTTATCTATCAAAACGGAAAATCTGTCGGCAATCGGATCATGGTACTGTACGTGTTTCGCACACACAGGGATACCAACCGGATTGGTATTTCCGTGAGCAAAAAGGTAGGAAACAGCGTAGTGAGACATCACCTGACACGTTTGGTTCGTGAAAGTTATCGCCTGAATGAGGAAAAATTTGTTAGAGGTCTCGATTTCATTGTGATCCTGAGGCCTGGCGCGAAAGAAAGCAATTTCTTTGAAGTCGAACGCGCATTGCTGTATCTTGCAGGAAAACAGCACATTTTAAGAAATGAAGATGATCAGATTTGAAATGGTTACTGATTAAATTGATCAAGCTGTATCGAAAGTATATTTCGCCGGCTAAAATTACGAAATGTCCGTACACACCGACCTGTTCTGCCTATGGTCTGCAGGCTATTGAAAAATACGGTGCCCTGAAGGGAGGACTGATGGCAGCCTGGCGTATTCTTCGATGCAATCCGTTTTCACATGGCGGGTATGACCCCGTCCCGTGAAAAAGAAGGGATAAGGAATATCAAAATTGAAACTGTTAATGACAAAAAGCAAAACATTCCTGATCGGATGGATTGCACTCGGTCTCGGCGCCATCATGAATGGCATTTATTACGGACAAAGTGCGATTGGTCTTGAGAATATCGGCCTTTGCATTATCTTATTCACATTGGTTATTTATCTTGCCCTGACACCGCTGACCTATCAGCAGCAGAAATTTTCTATTCTTTCTGCAAAGATGAATCCCGAAATACAGGCGATTCAAAAAAAGTATAAAGGGAAAACAGATCAGATTTCCATGCAGAAGATGAATGACGAAACCCAGCTGGTTTATGCCAAATACGGTGTAAATGCGATGGGATCCTGCCTTCAGCTTGCCATCCAGATGCCTATTCTGTTTGCTCTTTATCAGGTTATATGGCGTGTTCCGGCCTACGTTACCAAGGTAAAAGAAGCATTTTTGCCGCTCGCCAATGCACTGATGGGAATATCCGGTGCAGAGGATTATATGACGGGCGTTGCAAAGACATTGAATGTAAACTTTTCATCGATGACCCAGAATACGATCATCGATGTACTTTACAAGTTCAAGCCTTCGGATTGGACGGCACTTTCAAAAGAGTTCACAGACTTAAAACCTGCCATCGCAGCTACTCAGAAGCAGGTAGACAGAATGAACTATTTCCTCGGACTGAATATTGCAGATTCTCCGTGGAACATCATAAAGAGTGCAGCAGCCAGCGGTGCCATTCTTCTTCTGATCGGCGCTGTTATGATCCCGTTACTGGCAGCACTGACCCAGTGGATCAGCACAAAAATTTCCATGTCGGCTTCCGGCAGCAGCAGTTCCGGAATGACGGATACCGCAGCTCAAAGTATGAAGACAATGAACACCTTTATGCCGATAATGTCTATGTTCTTCTGCCTGACGCTTCCTGTAGGTATGGGACTTTACTGGATTGCCGGTGCGGTTATCCGTACGGTTCAGACAGTGATCATCAACAAAAAGCTTGAAAAAGAAGGTGTTGATGAAATCATAGAAAAGAATAAGGAAAAGGTCGACAGGAAGAGAGAAAAACAGAAAGAAAAAGAAGGACTTACATCGGAAAAGATGAAGCAGTACGCTTACCTGAACACAAAGAATATTGACAGAGAGAAGAAAAACCGTGATCTTCAGAGACAGGCGGCCAGCGCCCAGATCGATGAATCAAAAGAAAAGCCGACCAATGTCAGAAAAGGCTCCATGATGGAAAAGGCAATGATGGTTCAGGAATACGATGAGAAGCATAAAAAGAAATAAATATTGGAAACAGGCGTAATCATCATTTTGGAGGGAAGTACTTTAGATGTCAGATTACATCAGAGTCAGCGGAAAAAACGTTGAAGATGCTCTTCTGGAAGCTTCCATTCAGCTCCAGACCAGCAGTGACAACATTGAATACAATGTAATTGAGAAGGAAACAAAGGGATTTCTCGGGATTGGAGCAAAGAAAGCCGTCATTGAGGCAAGAGCCAGAAGAACGGATGAAGATATTGTTAAAGAGGTCTTCAGCAGCAAAAAAACCGGGAAAAAACCGGAATCTGCTGTAAAAAAGCAGGAAAACACCAGAGACACGTCAGGCAGCGGACAGCCTGCGAAAGATAAATCGGAAACAAAGAAGGCAGAAAAGTCTGTTTCTGAAAAAGCAGCAGAAAAGATTTCTGTACAGACAGAAAAATCTGCTGAAAAGACGGCCGAAAAAACATCGGACAAAAATAACGAGAATAGAAAGAATATCCGCAGACAACCGTCCGGGAAACCTGTTCCGCCGTCCGACAACAACAGGGTGAAGGATGTGCCTGCAAAAAAATCAACAGAAGCAGCTTCCAGAAGAGAAACGGAGCCGAAATCAAAAGCTCAGGCGGATCCGGAGGAAGTTAAAAAGTCGGCGGAACAGTTTCTTACGGATCTTTTTAGTGCTATGGGTGCAGATGTAAAGATCACGGAAGAGTTTGCGGAGGATGTTCTTTCCATTAATCTGGAAGGTGATGACATGGGTATGCTGATTGGAAAGCGCGGTCAGACACTGGATTCCATTCAGTTCCTTACCAGTCTGGTGGTAAACAAGGGCAAATCTTCTTATGTACGGGTAAAGGTGGATACCGAAAATTATCGTGACAGACGGAAACAGACACTGGAAAACCTGGCCAGAAACATTGCCATAAAGGTTAAAAAGACCGGAAAACCGGTTTATCTTGAACCG
>Ga0256406_1006044_pt1 | contig 12416 bp, 11 predicted proteins | sample RumenRJG_03DNA_FD_185986 | JGI IMG/M metagenome (GOLD analysis project Ga0256406, IMG submission 185986) | Bovine rumen microbial communities from Lethbridge, Alberta, Canada - RJG_03 | ecosystem: Host-associated > Mammals > Digestive system > Stomach > Rumen | place: Canada: Alberta | collected...
GTCTCCGCCTTGTTTTCTTCGCTCTTATTGCTCTCTGCGATCTTCCGCAGTTCTGCAAACGAATATGTCTCACGGAAATCTGTTTCTGCCTGTCTGTTGGCGGGATCAGAGTCCGAAGAAGAATCTGTTTCCGTCAGACTGGTGCTGTCAAGGGGAAGGAATACACAGTCCGGGCTTACATCCGCAGCGATCATTACCTGATGGATGCCGGGTATTCCTCCCAGCAGTACGCAGGGAGTATCCGCTGAAAAATCATTCGGATTCAAAATATCCCTGGTTTGCTGGTCAAGGCTCCTGTAGTTCTTCGTAAAGAAAACGCTCACGGGTGTCCATTTTCCCTCATTCTCAACAATCCTTTGCTTTTCTTCTTCCGTCAGAAGATCCGGGGAAGACTCATCAAGAGGAAGCCCCCTGCTGACTTCGACAACCGCAACACTGCCATCCGACTCTACCGGAACAGAATATACTACTGGTGCATTTTTGCACAGGTTTTCGATCTCACTGTAGGTGCTGCTGTTTCCGGCAAACAGATCCACATCCACGTAGATTTTTCCAGTGTCACCGTAAGCAATATTCATGTTTTCAGGCGAGGAACCATACTCCGACTGATAATTCTCCGCGACATATTTCAGAATATCCTCCGATGCGTCCTGCCAATCATCCGCGGACACCTCTTGGGCTGGTAGAGAAAAAGAAAGAAATATGGTAAACAGAAAAAATAAAAATAAAGCAAAAACCCGGACAGGCCGGCGCAAAAAAGATGCTTGCAGCTCTCTCATATCTTTCCTCCTCGTAAGGCTCTTCTGCTGTGACAGAGATGCTTTCAGATTTCCGCTATTTCATGGTAAATTTTCTGATTTAATTTTATATTACATCCCGTTATCTGTCTAGTTATGCCGGTTCTTTTCTGTTTTTTTCTTCTTTGTTCATTTTCTTTCTCCTTCTGACGGTGATTCTGCGGCAGAGAGGTTGCAATGCCATCTTTTTTCCTATAAAGTAAGAAATTGAGTTTAGTGAACAAAACAAGAAAGGACGATATCAGAATGGAGTGCATAGGCTTTATCGGGCTGGGACTGATCGGCGGTTCTCTGGCCAGGGCAATCCGGAAATTTCACCCGGAAATCCGCCTGACGGCATACTCTCACACCAGAGTGACGCTGGATGAAGCTCTCTCCGAAGGAGTGATTGATGAAGCATGGGAGCAGAATGATCCCCGTTTTTCCGAATGTGACCTGATTTTTCTCTGTGCCCCGGTGCAGACAAATATCTCATATCTTCCTTTTTTAAAAAAAGCGGTAAAATCTTCCTGTCTGATTTCCGATGTGGGGAGTGTCAAGGGCGAGATGCAGGAAGCTGCAGAAAAAGCGGGACTTTCCAGGCAGTTTATCGGCGGGCATCCCATGGCCGGCTCGGAAAAAACCGGATTTTCCAGCTCACGCGCCTACATTCTGGAAAATGCCTGGTATTTTCTGACTACGACGGAAAAAAATGCTCCGGAAGATATCCGAAAAATCCGTCAGCTGGTGACAGACATTCATGCACTGCCGCTGGTTCTGAATCCGGAAGAGCATGATTTCCTTGTGGCAGGTGTCAGCCATCTTCCCCATCTGGTTGCGTCCGGACTGGTAAACACCATAAAGAATCTGGATGATCCTGAGGAACGGATGAAGCTGGTGGCGGCAGGAGGTTTTCGGGATATTACCCGGATTGCCTCTTCCTCTCCCGTCATGTGGGAACAGATCTGTCTGTCTAACAGGGACTGCATTCTGAAGGTTCTTGACTCCTATCTGGACTTTATGCAGCATGCCAGAGAACTGGTGGCGGCAGGAGACGGAAAGGCTCTGAATGAGATGTTTACATCCTCACGGAATTACAGAGATTCCATGGACGATACCAGAAAAGGTTCTGTCACCCGTCAGTTCCTTCTATATGTGGATATACTGGACGAGCTGGGCGGCATTGCCACCATCACCACTCTCCTTGCCATGAATCAGATCAGCATAAAAAACATCGGTGTCATCCATAACCGGGAATTTGAGGAAGGTGTTCTGCGGATTGAATATTATGACGAGGAATCCAGGAACCGGTCGGCGGAGATTCTGCGGAAAAGAAATTATTTTATCCGCAAAACCATGTAGACGTTTCTTATCCGGATATTTATTGAACTGTCAATAACAGGCTTACGGGTTGTTCCTTCCTTTGTGTCCCACAATCCGACATATCATTCTATAAAAATTTTAAAAACAGAAAGCTGGAATATGCCATGATTTTTACTCCTGCATCAAAGCCGCTGCACGGTACCATAGATGTGCCCGGCGATAAATCTATTTCTCATCGTGCGGTTATGCTTGGCTCCCTGGCGGAAGGCGATACGGAAATTTCCCATTTTCTTCCGGGGGCGGACTGCCTTTCTACGATTGCGTGCTTCCGTAAAATGGGAATTCATATTGAATTAACAGAAAACAATACCCATGTGGTGGTACACGGCAGGGGACTGCACGGACTTTCAGCTCCGGATTCTGTTCTGGACTGCGGAAACAGCGGCACTACAACGCGGCTGATTTCCGGAATACTGGCCGGACAGAAGTTCTCTTCCGCACTGACCGGTGACGAATCTATCCGGAAGCGTCCTATGAACCGCATTATTCTTCCGCTTTCGGAGATGGGAGCGAAAATCCGCAGTGAAAACGAGAACAGTTGTGTCCCCTTGCAGATTTCCCCCTCCCGTCTGAAGGGCATCTGCTACCAGTCTCCGGTTGCCTCGGCGCAGGTAAAATCCTGTATTCTTCTGGCAGGCATGTATGCAGAGGGACAGACCAGTGTGACAGAGCCCTCCCTCTCCCGAAACCACACCGAGCTGATGCTCCGCGGATTCGGTGCTGAGGTAACTTCAGAAGGCACGACTGCCACAATCACACCGGAACCAGTTCTTCACGGAAGAAAACTTACGGTACCCGGTGATATTTCCTCCGCCGCCTATTTTCTCTGCGCGGGTCTGATGGTGCCGGATTCCGAGGTTCTTCTGAAGCATGTCGGAACCAATCCAACCAGGGACGGCATCCTGCGTGTTATACAGGAGATGGGCGGCAGCGTGACTTACCGCCATCTGCTCTCGGATGCGGGAGAGTCCACCGCTGATCTGGAGGTGCGTTACAGCAGGCTGCACGGAACCGTGATCGAGGGTGATCTGATTCCCACTCTGATTGATGAGCTTCCGGTCATTGCCGTACTGGCGGCCACGGCCGAAGGAGATACCGTTATACGGGACGCGCAGGAACTTCGCTATAAGGAATCGGATCGGCTTGCTCTGATTTCGGAAAATCTGGAGGCCATGGGAGTCAGTGTAGATCCCACGGAAGACGGCATGATTATCCACGGAAGAAGAAACCTTTACGGCGGCACCCCCGCCGCAGAAGGAAAACCTCTGCACGGCGCCGTTATTGACAGCCACAAGGATCACCGGCTGGCCATGTCTTTTGCTATAGCCGCCCTTGCCGCGGATGGAGAGACTGAAATCCGGGACGCGCAATGCGTCAACATCTCCTACCCGGATTTCTACAGAGATCTGCAGTCCCTGTCTTCGTGATTTTAGAACGGATATGGAACTCCAATCCGTGTATCAGCTGCAGTCGGTATTTTCTGTCTTTATGAACACAGATGCCCGGAAGGCTTAACAGCCTGTTCGCCATAATCAGAACCGGAATTTTTTCGACAGTTGCGGATCTGCCAGGAGAAAGGCAGACAAAGCGGCACAGTCCTCTTCTTCAGAGAGCTGTGCCGCAATTCATTCTTCCGGCTTTTCCAACACGCATAATAGCTAACTTTTCCGCATTCCTAAACACCGTTTCCTCTGCTTATCAACACCCGGAGCCGTCCAGTCTGCAGGCTGCGCCCGAAGCCGGTTCCGGTTGGTTCGCCGCCAGTCCGACTTCCTCCGGATTCAGCGTAATCATACCATCTTCCAGCACAAAACAGGGAATCCCCACAGAACCGTTCTTTTTGGCGTCATCAAAAACCGGACTCATATCGCGAATTTTCATGAATGCTTTCAGATAACGGATGTGCTCTCCGATATTCACAAACTGAAACGACGGATTTCCCTCTATCTGCCTCTCCACCGAGGAACAGTCCGGGCAGGACGGCATACCGAACACGGTAATGACACTGGTGTCTTCCACGGAACGGTACTTCGGTTTTTTATCAAACATCCTTCTGGCATAGGAACAGAACGGCTTGATCTTTTTATTCATAGTGACCGCCGCCTGCACGACACAGTCCACCAGCTTTCCGGCGATACCCTGTCCGCCGTAGGAAGGATCCACCACCGTGTGAGTAATAATCCAGAAGGACGGAAGGACGAGGAATTCACAGGTTCCCGCCATTTTTTCTCCATCCCATGCTGAAGCCCGCTTTTTATCCATTTCAAATGTCATTTCAATCATAACCGTACCCCTTACCGCAGCCTGAATTCTGCTTTTTTGTCTGTACCTGCACTATTTGCCTGTACCTACACTATAAGGGTGCTGCCGGAAAGATGCAAGCCCCTGCACAATAACTGTCTGTTGCTTAATATCTAGAGAATACTCTGCCAATGATTTCCGGATTTTTTGTCTCCGTAAGGCAGAGCTGCAGAAGAATACGTGCCTTCTGCGGATTCAGGAATCCGGAGGAGATTATTCCGGATTGTGAGCCGCCGCGGACATGTGCAGTTACCGGCCCACTTCCGGTTCTGGAACTGACGACGACGGGAATCCCGCTTTCTGCCGCCCGTAAGAGTTCCCTCTCATCCTCCTGATGAACAGAGCCATTGCCGGTTCCGGCATAGACAATGCCCTCTGCTCCGGCCCGGACAGCGGCTCGTACCATGGCTCCGTCCGCACAGGTATTTCCATACAGAATATACACCGTCGGGAGCTTTTTTATTCCCTCAAGAGAAAACATCCCAGGATCTCTTTTTCGTTTTTTTCCTTCACACTCAGTTTCCGTCCGCATCAGCTGCCGGTCATCTGGAATTCCTGAAGACCTCTCTGCAAAGAAAACTGGAACTCCGTCACGGATCATTCCAAGAGAACCCCTGTTCGGCGAACAGAACGCGTCAAGGGACGTGGTGTTTTTCTTGGTGGCATCCACGGCTCCCTCTATGCTGTCATTCATGGTGATAAGAACACCTCTTCCCGCAGCATCCGGAGAGGCGGCTGTCCGCACCGCGTTGAGCAGATTCATAGGCCCGTCCGCGCTGAGTGCGGTTGCCGGCCGCATCGATCCGGTAAGAACCACCGGTTTTCCGGCAGGTACGGTAAGATGCAGAAAAAAGGCGGTTTCCTCCATCGTATCCGTTCCGTGGGTAATGACGATTCCGTCCGTACCCTCCTGCCCGATAAGCGCAATCACCCTTTTAGAAAGCCGCAGAAGAAGATTCTCCGTCATATCCCTGCTGTCGATATTGCAGAGCTGCTCGGCGGAAAGCTCCGCGCAGGAGCTGATACCGGGAACAGACTGTATAATCTCCTCAATTCCAAGACTTCCTGCCTGATAATCTGATGTGTCCGCGGCGGAATCTGCCGTCCCGGCTATAGTACCGCCCGTAGCGATGATCCGTATTTTTTTCATTCTGCAATTCCTCCGTTATCCTTACTATATCATTCTCCGACACATTAACGAATCATTTTTCTCTGGTCTCCAGGAAATATTCTTTCCTTCCCGCAAAATAATCTTTACTTCCAGCAAAGTAAAAAAAGACAGTCCGCGGTTTTGCTCCGGAACTGTCTTTTTCTGATGCATATTTGTTGATATTTCGCCACGCAGATTTTTAAGCCTGCGATCCTATCTGCGCTTTTGTTACCGCTCCTGCATTTTCAAAAAATACAAGTTTACAGGGCTTTCTTTCTGGCCTTGACCATCTCTGTGAGCCTGGGAACAATTTTGTTCAGGTCTCCCACAATGCCGTAATCCGCCACACTGAAGATCGGCGCGGTCTCATCCTTGTTAATGGCAATGATAAGGTCGGACTCCTCCATACCGGCAACATGCTGAATGGCGCCGGAGATTCCGATGGCAAAATATACCTGCGGACGTACGGTTTTTCCGGTCTGTCCTACCTGCATATCCTTCGGCATCCAGCCGTTGTCTACAGCAGCACGGGAACTGGATACTTCGCCTCCCAGGGCATCCGCCAGATCCTGAAGAATCTTGAAATTCTCCTTGGAACCGACTCCGCGGCCGCCCGATACCAGAATTTTTGCTTTCTGGATATCTACGGTTTCACTTACAACCTTGACGACATCCTCAATCTCTACATATTTATTATTCGGAGTGAAGCCCGGATTAAAATCAATAATCTCGGCCTTTGCCCCCTTGACCGGCTGGATGGCCTGCATAACTCCGGGACGAACCGTGGACATCTGCGGACGGTTATCCGGGCAGGCAATCGTTGCGATCGTATTTCCTCCAAAAGCAGGACGTGTCATCAGCAGCTGATTGTGCTTCTGCTCATCCTCATGTCCCGGTCTTGCCACAAGCGGGAAATCACCGATATCCAGACTGGTGCAGTCTGCGGTTAGCCCGGTTCCTACACGCGCGGAAACCGTCGGACCCAGATCACGGCCGATGGCGGTTGCTCCGACCAGCATAATCTCCGGCTTGAATTTATTGATTACCTCAGACAGTGCATGCGCATACGGCTCGGTTCTGTAATCCTTCAGCTCCGGATCGTCTACAACAATTACGCGGTCTGCGCCGTATTCGGCAAGCTGATCAGCAAGATCTCTGATTCCGCTTCCGACAAGAACAGCAGTCACCTGCGTGTCAAGCGTCTTTGCGAGATCTCTTGCCTTTCCGAGAAGTTCAAAGGCAATGTTGTTGATCTGGTTATCTACCTGCTGCGCATAAATAAATACGCCCTTATATTCTTCCAAATTCATTTTTCATCGCCTCCGTCAAATGATATGTTTCTCTGACAGGACATCTGCAATGGATGCCGCCGCCGCGTCCGGATCCAGATCCTTAAACATGGTTCCCTCACCCTTGCGGACCTTATCAGAAGCCTTTGCGATCTTCGTCGGCGATCCTTTCAGACCGATGTTCGAGTCATCCAGATCCTTCAGGTCATTCCGGCCCCAAACGGTAATCTGTGCGTCCACCGCATCCCAGATACCGCCCGGCGTCATGTAGCGGGGCTCATTCAGCTCCGACAGAGCCGTGATCAGACAGGGCATTTTTGCCTTCAGTACGTGATAGCGGTCTTCAAACTGACGCTGAACCACGACACTGTCGCCTTCAATTTTAATATCCTGTGCATAGGAAATAACCGGAATTCCCAGATGCTCCGCGATCTGCGGGCCTACCTGTGCGGTATCTCCGTCAATCGCCTGACGTCCGGTAATGATCAGGTCATAGTCCAGATTGCGGATTCCTGCCGCGATTGTCTGAGAGGTTGCCCAGGTATCTGCGCCTCCCAGTACACGGTCTGTAATCAGAATTCCCTTATCCGCGCCCATTGCAAGTGCTTCCCGAAGGACTGCGTCTGCTTTCGGCAGACCCATGGTAATTACCGTAACCTCCGCACCGTTCTGATCCTTGATTCTTAAAGCGGCTTCCAGTCCGGCCTTGTCATCCGGATTCATGATAGCCAGCATTGCGCCTCTGTCCAGTGTACCGTCCGGTTTGAATTTAACACCGCCGGCAGTATCCGGAACCTGTTTGATACATACAACAATTTTCACGGTCTCGACCTCCTGCTTATCTCAGCAACGCGCCGGAGATAACCATACGCTGAACCTCGGAGGTTCCCTCGTAGATCTCGGTAATCTTCGCGTCACGCATCATACGCTCTACATCGTACTCCCTGATATAACCGTAGCCGCCATGGAGCTGGACAGCCTTAGATGTTACCCAGGAAGCGGTTTCTGCCGCAAACAGTTTTGCCTTTGCTGCTTCCACCGTATAGACCGGACCGTTGTCCTTTGCCCTTGCAGCCTTATATACCAGAAGCTGGGCAGCCTCTGTACGGGTTGCCATATCCGCAAGCTGGAACTGTGTGTTCTGGAACTGGGAAATAGACCGTCCGAACTGTTTTCTTTCCTTTGTGTAGGCAATTGTCAGATCCAACGCCCCCTCTGCCAGGCCTAGTGCCTGGGCAGCGATTCCGATACGGCCTCCATCCAGGCTGTGCATGGCAATATTGAAGCCCTTGCCCTTCTGGCCAAGCAGATTTTCCTTTGGAATTCTGCAGTCCTCGAAAATCAGCTCATACGTAGAGGAACCACGGATTCCCATTTTCTTTTCCTTTGTGCCAAAGGAAAAGCCCGGTGTCCCCTTTTCCACGATAAACGCGGAAATTTCCTTCATCTTTTTGCCTCGTTTTTCTACAATACCGGTCACGGCAATGATGATATAGACATCTGCCACCTTTCCGTTTGTGATAAAGCATTTGGATCCATTCAGAACCCACTCGTCTCCGTCAAGGACAGCCTTTGTCTGCTGACCCTGTGCATCGGTTCCCGCCCCGGGCTCGGTGAGTCCGAAAGCTCCGATCTTTCTTCCCGATGCCAGATCCGGCAGATATTTCTGCTTCTGCTCCTCGGTACCGAAGGTAAGAATCGGATCCATGCACAGAGATGTGTGAGCGGAAAGAGCGACAGCAGTCGTACCGCAGACCTTTGCGATCTCTTCTACACACATGACATAGGTCAGAACGTCGCATCCCTGTCCGCCGTACTCACGCGGAATCGGGATTCCCATAAATCCGTATCTGGCCATTTTCTCTATTGTCTCTGCGGGGAATCTCTCCTCTTCGTCAATCTCCTGCGCAAGAGGCTTTACTTCATTCTGCGCAAACTCCCGGAAGAGGCTGCGCGCCATCTCATGCTTTTTATCCAATGTAAAATCCATGTCATCCTCCCGACATTAAATGACTGTTTCCTCGTCTACCGGAACCTTCTGGCCGTCCGCGTAATCATAGAAACCGACTCCGGACTTAACGCCCAGCTTGTTTCCTCGAACCATCTTGCGAAGGAGAGGTGCCGGACGGTATTTGGAATCTCCGGTATCGCGGTAAATAGTTTCCAGAATAGCCAGAACGATGTCCAGTCCGATATAATCGCCCAGCTCCAGCGGTCCCATCGGATGATTGCATCCAAGCTTCATAGCGATATCGATGTCGCGGATCTTTGCGATACCCTCAGAGTAAACGAAAATCGCCTCGTTGATCATCGGGATCAGGATTCTGTTGACAACAAAGCCGGGAGCTTCGTCAACCTGTACCGGCGTTTTTCCGAGCATCTCGGAAATTTTCTTAATGCGGTCAACCGTCTTCTGGTAGGTATTAATACCCGCAATAACCTCTACCAGCTTCATGGCAGGAGCCGGATTAAAGAAATGCATGCCGATGCAGGGGCTGGGGAGGCCTGCGCCGATCTCAGTGATAGAAAGAGAGGAAGAGTTTGTCGCGTAGATACATTTCGGATTACGGACAATCTGATACTGCAGCTCACGGAAAACATTCTTCTTGGACTCCATATCCTCAATGGAAGCCTCGACAATCAGATCCGGATCAATGCAGATAGTGTTCAGTCCTGTCGTAATTTTTCCGAGGATCTGATCCACCTCTTCCTGTGTCATTTTTCCTCTGGCAACTCTCTTGTCCAGAGCCTTTTTAATTTTGCCTTTTCCTTTTTCCGCAAATTCTTCTTTTATATCGCAGAGATAAACTTTCTCTACATCCGGGCACTGCGCAAAAGTCTGCGCAATACCGGATCCCATGGTACCGGCACCGATAACTCCTACCTTCATCTTTTTTCCTCCTGTATTTACATAGTTTCTGTTACTTTTTCAAAACAGATATGATTGTTTTTCTTTATTTATTCTGAAAAGCGACGTGCTTCACTTTTTTCGGGTCATCCTTTTTCCGGAGGAAATTGGCCATTCCCTCTCTCTGGTCTTCCGTCTCGAAGCAGGAGCCGAACAGATTCTCCTCTGTCACGACTGCCTGATCCATATCCTGCTGAAGTCCGTCGTTGATTGCTTTTTTGCAGGCTCTTACCGCAATCGGAGCATTGCCGGCAATTACCGCAGCAAGCTTTTTCGCCGTGGGAAGCAGATCTTCATGCGTTGTAACCTGATTTACCAGACCAATCCGCAGTGCCTCATCTGCCTTGATATTTCTTGCTGTATACACCAGCTGCTTGGCCATTCCCGGACCTACCAGTCTGGCAAGTCTCTGTGTTCCGCCAAAGCCCGGTGTGATGCCAAGCCCGACCTCCGGCTGTCCGAATACCGCATTATCCGAGCAGATACGGAAATCACAGCTCATGGCGATCTCATTTCCACCGCCCAGCGCAAACCCATTGATGGCAGCAATCACCGGGATCGGGAATGTCTCAATTCTGCGGAACAGGTCATTTCCCTTCTTTCCGAAAGCCGTTCCCTCTTCTTTAGAGAGCGTGCTCATCTCCCCAATATCAGCGCCGGCGACAAAGGACTTATCTCCGCTTCCTGTGAGAATCAGAACACGAATAGTTTCCAGATCCACGCCGTCCAGAGCTGCGCCCAGATCATCCAGCACCTCGCTGTTCAGCGCATTCAGCGCCTTTGGACGATCAATGGTAAGGATTCCTGTTGCTCCTTCTGTTTCATATCTGACATATGCCATTGAATAAATCCTCCTTTTTTCATCCCCGCACCGCCTGCATTCGCTTCGGAAATCAGGCGGTGCGGAAAATTACGGATTAGTCTCTCTCTACCACTGTCGCACAGCCCATGCCGCCGCCGATGCAAAGGGTAGCCAGACCCTTCTTCGCGTCTCTCTTCTCCATCTCATGAAGCAAAGTAACCAGAATTCTGCAGCCGGAAGCTCCTACCGGATGTCCCAGAGCGATGGCACCGCCGTTTACATTCAGTTTTGCCGGATCAAATCCAAGCTCCTTGCCTACGGCAACAGACTGAGCAGCGAATGCCTCGTTCGCCTCTACCAAATCCATATCCTTAACCTCAAGTCCAACCTTCGCCATAACATTCTTGGTGGCAACAACCGGGCCGACGCCCATGATAGCCGGGTCCACACCGCCGAGCGCGCCGCCAAGCCACGTAGCCATCGGTTTTACACCCAGTTCTTTTGCAGCTTTTTCACTCATAACAACGACTGCTGCGGCACCGTCATTGATGCCGGAAGCATTTCCTGCGGTAACAACTCCGCCGGCCTTGAACGCGGGTTTCAGTCTTGCAAGGCTTTCCGCTGTTGTTCCCGGTCTCGGTCCTTCGTCTGTATCAACAAGTACCGTCTGCTTTTTCTGCTTTACCTCAACCGGAACAATCTCATCCTTGAATCTTCCGGATTCCATTGCCGCACATGCCTTCTGCTGGCTGTTTGCGGAAAACTCATCCAGCTCCTCACGGGTCAGATTCCATTTTTCCGCGACATTCTCTGCGGTAATTCCCATATGATAGTTGTTGAAAGCATCCCACAGGGCATCATTGACCATGGTATCTACCAGCGTGTTGTTTCCCATGCGGTAGCCGAAGCGTCCCTTCATCAGTGCGTAGGGAGCCATGGACATGCTTTCCATACCGCCCGCAACGACGATCTCTGCCTCTCCGGCGCGGATCATGGCCGCCGCTGTGTTAACAGCGTTCAGACCGGAACCGCAGACAATGTTCATGGTTACTGCCGGGCACTCTACCGGAAGTCCTGCCTTAATGGATGCCTGACGTGCTACATTCTGTCCAAGCCCGGCCTGGATGACGCACCCCATATAAACCATGTCTACTTTTTCCGCGGGAACACCGGCTCTCTTCAGAGCCTCTTTGATAACAATAGATCCCATATCAACTGCGGGTGTTGTTGATAACCCGCCGCCCATTTTTCCGATTGCGGTTCTGCATGCACCTGCTAGAACGATTTTCTCTGCCATAACACTTCCTCCTTTTGTTATCCTCTGCGGATTGCTTCACGAAATTGTATTTCCATTGATACAACCACTATACTGGACGCCTCGGATTTTGTCAATGAATTAACAATCGTATGAATAAGATTCCTCCATACTGTCTGTTTATTTTTTAACAATAACTACAAAGTGTAGATTTTTATAAAAATTGAGTCGACATGATTTACAAATTTTATCCTGGTTTTTTGTGCAAAAAAGCGGAGAGTCTGGAACCTCTCCGCTTCTTCTCTCTTTCTTATGCCATTGTTTTTTTGCACTTCAGCCCTATTTAGTTCTGCTCTGCATTTCCGCAAAACCGTATGTTTCAGAAAAATGATCCTTGGTGCTTTTACCTTTTGTTTGATCTTCTCCAGATGTGCATCTTCTCCGCGTCCTCAATCAGGCTGTCTCTGAAATCCGGATGTGCAATCCCGATTAAGGCTTCTGCCCTCTGCCATGCAGAAAGCCCCTTCAGGCAGATCATCCCGTATTCTGTCA
>Ga0256406_1006047_pt1 | contig 12410 bp, 8 predicted proteins | sample RumenRJG_03DNA_FD_185986 | JGI IMG/M metagenome (GOLD analysis project Ga0256406, IMG submission 185986) | Bovine rumen microbial communities from Lethbridge, Alberta, Canada - RJG_03 | ecosystem: Host-associated > Mammals > Digestive system > Stomach > Rumen | place: Canada: Alberta | collected...
GGCTGCTGAGGCTGCTGTACGTACGCCGGTTGCGCCCAATCCGGCTGAGCGGGAACGTCAGGGGTGGGCAACGGCGGAACTGTCGGCTGGGACTGGTCTGGTTGGGTTGCGGCAGTGAATGGCTGAGTCTGGGCAGGCTGGGTGGGCTGGAATTGGTCAGCGGGCTGTCCTTCGGCAGGCGCGTCCCATGGAATCTGGCCGTTGGTCATCGTAGTGTGCTCCTTTGCTAGGCGTTGGATTCGAACATCAAGTACGGCCTGCAACACACGTGCCACATAACGCGAGCGCATCAAACCATGCATCACGCTGGTATTTGCCGTATTTTGTCACTGTACCAGCGAATCGTCTGTCGACACTTGGCAATGACATATTTCAGTGCGTAGAACGTTTGCCTTTTCTGTTGTTGGGGCGGCGGGCCGGTACAGTGGTGGGCATGCAGATCGATATCGTTTCCGTGTTCCCCGAATACTTCGACGTGCTGAACTTGAGCCTGTTCGGCAAGGCGCAAAGCAAGGGGCTTGTCAGCGTTCACGCCCATAATCTGCGCGACTGGACGCATGACGTGCATCATTCGGTGGATGATACTCCGGTCGGCGGCGGCGCCGGCATGGTCATGAAGCCTGAGGTCTGGGCGCAATGCCTTGACGATCTGCTCGGCCTGGAGCCGCAGGATATGAGCGCGAACGATGACGCCGACAGTACCGCCGCGCCCGCCGAAGCCGATGGAGCGGCACAGGAGACCGCCGCCAGTGATGCTTTGCAGGATGCACAATCCGGTAATGATTTGCGAACTCCCATCCACATCCCCGATACCGTGCTCATCTTCCCCAACCCTTCCGCACCCCTGTTTACGCAGCGTGACGCGACCGAGCTCAGCCACGCCAAACGGCTGGTGTTCGGCTGTGGGCGCTATGAGGGCTATGACGCGCGTATTCCGGCATACTATCGGGCACAAGGCGTGGATGTGCGCGAGTATTCGATTGGCGATTATGTGCTCAACGGCGGCGAAGTCGCGGTATCGGTGATGTTGGAGGCGATTACGCGCCTGCTGCCAGGGTTCATGGGCAATCCGGAATCCATCGTGGAAGAATCGTATACCGGCTCCGAAGCGCTGCTCGAGCACCGACAGTACACGCGGCCGGCCGTATGGCGCGGCATGGGTGTGCCCGATGTGCTGCTTTCGGGTGACCACGGGAAAGTCGACCGGTTCCGCCGCGATGAGGCGCTTGCCCGGACTGACGCGATTCGTCCGGATCTCATTGAACAGTTGGATTGTGCTCGGCTGAGCAAGGCCGACCGCAAGACGCTGATGGCGCTCGGCTGGGAGGTGTCCGCCGAACATCCGCGGCGATTGAAGCGGGGATGAATTGTGTTGTGGGCGCCCCTTGCACCCTCGCACAGGTACCGGCGAATAATCCGACATCTACGACGTGCCGGGCCACCCACCGTACAATCCCGCGAGATACACGGCCTTCTTGCACACCATGACGCAGATGCCAAGGCATACTCGTCATCCTGCGGGCACCGCGGATCAGCAACCGCCAGATGGCTGTGTATCTGAGGGTTCCCGGAACATCAGCGCAACAGCAAACCGACACTAGAACCCCATCTCGCACAACCGCCACGAAATACCGCTACAATCCGTACTTTCCGCAACCGACCTATCGCGGGAACACCGAATTAGCGTCACAACAACAAAGGTCTGCCAGAATCGCTCCCGGCAGACCTCAGGTTTTCAATCGCACGAACGCGCGTCACAGGCCGCGCACCTGAACCTGCTCATCCAACGGCATATGCTCACGCTCGCCGGCAGGCGCAGTGACCTCACCGAACGGCATCTGCGCAATCAGCTTCCAATCCGCGGGAATACCGAAAGCATCACGGACCGCATCATCAATCAGCGGGTTGTAATGCTGCACGTTCGCGCCGATACCGGCTTCGGCAAGCGCCGACCATACAGCGAACTGAAGCATGCCATTCGCCTGCTGCGCCCACACGGGGAAGTTCGCCGCGTAGGAGGGGAAGCGTTCCTGGAGATTCTTGGTAACCGTAGTGTCATCGAAATACAGGATCGTGCCGTGCGCAGCGTCAAAACCGGCGATTTTCTGTTCGGTCGCAGCGAACGCGGTATCGTCCTTGACGACTGCGCGCAAAGCATCATGCACGATCGCCCACAGACGGTGATGATCCTCGCCGAACAGGACGACGGCACGTTGCGGCTGAGCATTGAATGCGCTGGGGACTTCGCCTGCGACCGAACGGATGAGATCGACAATCTCCGAATCGGACAGCGCAGCCGCGTCAGTCAGCGCATACTGCGAGCGGCGAGCGGAAATCGCGGAAACGAACGTGGACATGATACCTCCAAACGTGGCGGACTGATTGGCTTGCGGAATGCTCCGGCTGTGCGGGTTGACACGGTTCGATACCCCGCTGTCGAGGATAGATGCGGCGCTTCAGCTCCGTTCCGCGTTACGGTGGAACACGTAATGGCGCAATGACCATCTCTCCTGCTGCTTTCAGGCTACATGTCGAACCGGTTCGACACCCGCAGTTTCTCTGCTGGAATACTGTGGGCGAAGTCACAGTGACGGCCGCGACCGGGGCGCGGGTTAGAGTGGTCGGTATGCGCGTGATTGCAGGACGATTCAAGGGCATGGCGTTGGCCACGCCGAAACCGGGGACCCGGCCCACTACCGACCGCACCAAAGAGGCGGTGTTCTCTCATCTCGACTCTTGGGGTCTGGTGCGCGGAGCCAGCGTGCTAGACCTGTTCGCAGGAACGGGAGCGCTCGGCATCGAAGCGTTGTCTCGTGGGGCACAATCGCTGGTGGCTGTGGAGTCCGCCGGCCCCGCCGCGGCGCTCATCAACGGTACGCTCACCCAGCTCAAGCGTTCCAAGGCGTGGCGGCCGGAATTGTCCGCGCGGGTGATGCGCCGGCGTGCCGAAGTGTTCGTTGACTCGTATCATGGTGCGTCTTTTGACTTGGTGTTCATCGACCCGCCGTACGCATATGCGACCGAAGAGTGCAACGCGCTGTTGGAAGCGCTCGCCCAAGGTGAAGCGACCGGGCCGGACACCATGATTGTGGTCGAGCGTTCCGCCCGATCGGATGCGCTCACTCCGCCAGCAGGTTGGCACGAGGCGGATGCGCGCAAATACGGCGAAACCGCGGTCATCTATCTCGAACCCGACGCTCAGGACGCCGATACCAACGCCGCGTCACCACGCTGACGCCTCTGCTTCTACCGACGCTCATGGGCCTGCCAGCGTCGGCAGAAGCAGCACCACGACCCTCCGCCGACGCCCACACACCACCCAGCGTCGGCAGAAACTGGGGCGTCAGCTGCTGATGAGGTGGGATTCGTTGCCTCGGGTGAAATCGAGGACCGCTCCGGCGAGCTGGACCTCATGTTCCAACCCCGGATCGGCTGCAAGCACCTGTTCGGCTCGAGCTCGGGCGTCCGCGATCATCTTCGCGTCCTTGACCACACGCAGTAGTTTGAGCCCTGATTTTCCGCCGGATTGTGCGTCGCCCAGCACATCGCCGGCCCCGCGCAGCTCCAAATCCGCCTGTGCGATTTCCGCACCGTCAAGCGACCCTTGGATCACAGCCAGTCGCTGTTCGGCGATACTGCCCGGCTCGGCACGGGACACGAGGAACGCCCACGAATCCGTGCCGCCACGGCCGACACGGCCACGCAGCTGATGCAGCTGCGACAAGCCGAACCGGTCCGCATCAAACATCACGATGCAACTGGCCTGCGGCACATCCACACCCACCTCAATCACCGTAGTCGCCACAAGAATCGGCGTGATGCCGGCCGCAAAATCAGCCATCACCTGCTGTTTAGTCGCATCATCGTCACGGCCGGTCAGCGTGGCGAACCGCACGCCCTCGAATTGTGGAAGCGCCTCAAGCCTCGCAGCAATCTCACTGACCGCATGCAGCGGCGGTTTCGGCTGGACTGCTGCCGACCCGCCGGGCGCGTCCCCTGCTCCGGCAGCTTCATCCGGCTCCTCGAACAGTTCGGCGTCCTGCCCGGCCTGGTCAGCGCTCTCGTCCTCGTCAATGCGGGCGCAAACGATATACGCTCGCTCCCCCGCGTCAACCCGATGGCGAATATGCCAGAACATATTCGCCATGGTCGGACCATCGGCCTCTGGGATTACGAAGGTGCGGATCGGTTTGCGCCCGCCCGGCAGCTCCGTCAGCCACGACAGATCAAGGCTGCCGAACCATGTCATTGCGGCCGTACGCGGAATCGGCGTGGCTGTCATGACCAGCAGATGCGGGATTTTCTCCCCACGTTGCAGCAGGGTCTCGCGCTGTTCGACGCCGAATCGGTGCTGCTCGTCGATGACCGCAAGGGCAAGGTTCGGCGCTTGGAAGGTCCGCGAAAATGCGGCATGCGTGGCGATGATGATGCCAGGCTCGCCGCTCGCCGCCACCGCAAGCGCCTTGCGACGTGCCGCAAGCTTCATGCCGCCCGTGATCAGCGTGACCGGAATAGCAAGTCCCGCCTTGGAGACCATGCCTCCGACGGTTTCAGCGTGTTGCTCGGCAAGCACCTGCGTAGGCGCCACAAGCACCGCCTGATAGCCTGATCCGACGGCTTGCAGCATCGCGGCGAGCGCGACCATGGTTTTGCCGGAGCCGACTTCGCCTTGCAGCAGGCGCTGCATCGGGTAGTCTCGGCCCATGTCTTGGACGATGTCGTCGATGACGCTGGTCTGCCCGCCGGTCAGGGTGAAGGGGAGCGAATCGATGAAAGTTTCGCGCATGTCGCCGTCAGTGCAGGGGAAGGTCTCGGCCTTGCGCGCCTGTTCACGTTCCTGCAGGACGGCGGTCTGCGAGATGAACGCTTCCTCATATCGCAAGGTGTGAAGGGCTTGCCGGAACGAGTCCACCGAATCAGGTTCATGTATGGCAAGGAAGGCTTCGGCCCGATGCATCAGGCCGCATGCTTCACGCACGCTCTCGGGCAGGATGTCGGGAATGGCTCGACGCAAGGCGGCAGTAGGGATTTTGGGGGATGTCTCGATGCCGTCGGGGGCTGGCGAGAAGGAAGATGCGCGGGACGGTGACGGTGCGGATTCTTGGGGTTCCGCGGGTTCCGGGGATGTTCCGGTTGTGCTGGTCGTTCCGTGTGTTCCGGATTGCGTGGATTGCGCGGTTTCGCCGGATTGCGCGGCTTTTCCGGATTGCGCGGCAGATGGCTCGGCATTGTCATCGTCTCCGGTAGCGAGCGCACGCAACACGGTGACGATGGAATCGTGGATATGCTCGCTGGAGATACGGGAGTTGGCGTGGTAAACCGGGCGCGGACGGCAGACGCGCCGCAACGCGTCATCGATGCTGTCGGCATCGAACCGCTGGCCATGGCCGGGTTCTTGTGTTGCGGAGGGGGATGCCGGGACGGTCAGGACTTCAGGATGGGTGAACTGCGGCATGCCGTCGTATTCGCTGGGCGTGCCGCACACGACCACCGACGCACCGGTGTGCAGTCGGGCGCTGAGCCAATTGACGTACTGCTGTTTGTAGGAGAAAAACACAAGCGCGGTGACAGTGCCGGCCACGCGGCGTTCGGCGGCGAACGCGGAATCATCGACCATGGCTTGCAACCGGTAGCCGCGACGAGCGTTCATCGGCATCACGCGCACATCGCGCACGACACCGGCGAAAGCCATCGGCTCGCCAATCCGGCCTTCCCGCACCGCCCGCAGGGGCACGGGATCGGTAACCCGGAACGGGTAATACGTGAGGGCGTCGGCACACGTGACCACGCCGAGGCCTTTCAGCGCGCTGATCCGTCGGCGGTTGGTCAGCAGCTTGGCTAGCGGGGTGGTCAGTGAAACGGTCATACCTCTTATTGTCCCACATCCGGTTCTGTGCGGCGGGGAGAGCGATGAATCCCGCCTGTCGTGCGATGATGGGGTCGCACAGCGGGCAGATAGTCCCGACTTCTCAGGGTGAGCCTGTAGCAATCCCGGCGCTGTGCAACACCCCAGTCGCATAGCTAGCAGGCAGATAGCCCCCACCAACTATCGGAAACCGTCGATATCTCACCGCCGTGCGACAACCCAATCACACAGCAGGCAGATACCACCGGAATCCAAGACAATACCGCTGTCACCCAGCCGCCATGTCATCCACTAGTCGCACAACAAGCAGATACCTCCAGACCACCAGCCGAACCCCACACAATCCCGCCGCCGTGCGACCATCCGGTCACACCGCAGGCTGATACCGCCGGCAGCACGCACCCTGCCCGCCTTCTCCACTCCGACGGCAAAAGCAAAGACCCCGGAAGCTTGAAGCTCCGGGGTCTTGTTTCTTCATTCGCGATTCACGCGGCCACACGCTGAACCTTGCCAGCCTTAAGGCACTTCACGCACACGCGCAGACGGACATTCTGACCGTCAATCGTAGTGCGGACCGGCTGCAGGTTCGGGCGGAAGGTGCGCTTATTGCGGATATGCGAATGCGACACGGTGAAACCGGTTTGCGGTCCCTTGCCGCACACTGCGCAACGAGCTGCCATGATGGACTCCCTATACATTCTTTGACTTGCAAGTCGTGTCTGCCCGACCGCCGCATATGCGTCCGCCGAACACACAACTACACTAGGATACAACTAAACCGGACCAAGCGCAAACCTGCGTGCCGGACACGCTCGACGAGGGCGGAATCCCAGCATTTTCATGCAACATGTCTAGCTTCAACCTCCGCAACATCCGCGAAAACACCGATACAATATGAAAGCAACCGGCGGCAACGACGTTGCCTCGCACACGAATCACACGAGTGAATCAGGAGGTTGTATGCTTCACGATATCCTCAACGCGCACAAGCCAGAACGCACACCAGCAACGGCATCCGTGATTTCGCTAGGTCAGGTCTGGGTCGACATCATGTTGGGTCTGGGCGAACTGCCGAAACCGGGCGGATTCGCCGTCACCGATTCAGTCAACCCGTCGGTAGGGGGCAGTTTCCGCGTACTGCAAGCCGCGGCACGATCAGGATCGCCGGCAAAGCACGCCGGCATCGTCGGCACGGGATTATGGTCATCGGTTATCCGTGACGAATTCGACGCGAACGGCATCCAGCATATCGGCGGCGATCGGCTCGACGCTGATTCCGGATTCCGTCTGGTGCTCAACGACGGGTCGGACAAAACCTTCATCGCGACATACGGAGCGGAAGCGCAGGGCGACGAACGTACCTTCGATGCGATCGAACCGCAGGATGGCGATGTCGTTCACATCAGTGGCAACACGTTGATGGATCATTCCGCAGCCGGAATCGACGGGTTCCTGCATCGCGCCGGCGCGAACCCCGGCAAACGCCCGTACACGATTGTGCTGAATCCTACCAATTCCTTGCATCTGGTCAGCGATCGTCTCATTGAAGACACGGTGCTATGCCGGCCGACATGGTCGTGCAACCGTCAGGAAGCCAATACGCTTGCCGAGCGGCTCGGAATCCCTCCTATGGATGATTCCAAACTGACAATCGGCGGCGGTTTCGACGACGCGATGACCGGTCTGTGCGACGCGCTCGGCTCGACGCTGCGTGCTCCGCTGGTATTGCGAGCCGGAGCACGAGGAGCATGGGTCCGTGTACCGGGCAGCGATGTGGTGCATGTGGAAGGTTTCCCGGTCAAGTCGACGCACTCCCGTTCCGCGGGATCATGCCATACGGGCGTGATGTGCGCGATGCTCGCCCAAGGCTGGTCGCTGTTCGACGCGGTACGGATCGCCAACGCCGCGGCATCCATCGCCATCAGCAACAACAAGGCCGGCGTGCCCGACTGCCCGCCTGTCGAGGATGCGATCGCACTGATCAAGCGGCACGAAGAACACGCGGACGAATCCGCGGAAGCCTGAACGCAGCAGAGACGTCACGGCATCGCGGATACGACATGCATGCTGTCCGACGGCAAGTTGGGCAGCCGGACAGCATGCCGCCGAAGATACGAGGTATCGTCGTCCACGGGCTGCCAGTCAGCCATGTGATTTCACGTCAGTCACGTACCGCCCACCGATCGTATGCCGTCACACCGGCCATGCGCATCCCATCCGCCGCGCATTCCCGTGCCAGCCGCGCATTCCCGCACTGGCCGCGCTCGCAATCTATGATTCGCGCACCGCCGGCCGCCACAAGAAATCGCGCATTATTCACGGTCAGTTCACCCGTTGCACCCCATCCGTTGTTTGCACAAACATACCCTTCTTGGTGACAGATGGGAGTTGCCATGACCGATATCCTTGACACAGTGCAGCGACAAGCCAACACAACAATCACTGGCATAACGCTGCAAAGCCGAACACAGCATCTCACCAGATTGGATGCAGCGATCCCCGGCAGCCAACGCATCGACCCATCACCATCGGTCGGCGCAATGAACAGCACCTTGTCAGGCAGCATTTCCCCGGCCGATGGTACTCCGGCAGGCAACGCCCTAGTAACCGCCCGCACCGCCAAGACCGGCGCCAATCATCTCAACCGCCGTGAAAAGCAGTGGATCCTGTACGATGTCGGCAATTCCGCATTCGTCCTGCTATCCACGGCAGTCGTCCCCATCTACGCGAACTCCTTGCTCGAAGCCGCTGGGGAATCCAATATCGTGTCGACCTGGGGCTACATGCAGACCATCGCATCCCTCATCATCGCGCTGCTGATGCCGATCCTCGGCTCCATCGCCGATGTGCAAGGCATGAAAATCAAGTTCTTCATCGGTTTCTTCGGCACCGGCGTCCTTGCCTGCTGCGCGATGGCGCTCCCCTTGGGTTGGGTCGCATTCCTCGCGGTGTGCATGCTTGCCACCATCGGTTTGAACGGCTCACTGACCTTCTATGATTCGATGCTCATCGACACCACCACCAATGACCGCATGGATCAAGTCTCCTCACACGGCTACGGATGGGGGTACGTCGGTTCGACCATCCCGTTCATCGCCTGCATCGCGCTGATTTTCACCGGTCCTTCGGCATTCGGGTGGAGCACCGCGGCCTGCACTCGCGCGAGCTTCATCATCACCGCCTTGTGGTGGGCGGCATTCACCATCCCGCTGATCAGCAGCTACCGCCAGACGCATTATCGTGAAACCGCCGACCATATGCGCGATGCCGTACACGGCACATTCGCCGAGCTGGGGCACACCTTCCGCGAGATTTCCCGCAACAAACCGCTGTGGATGTTCATGATCGCGTTCTTCTTCTATATCGATGCCGTGAACACGGTGATTTCGATGAGCACGTCATACGGCACGCAGCTTGGCATCGACTCCACGCAGCTGGTGCTTGCCCTGCTGGTGACCCAGTTCGTCGCCTTCCCGTGCGCAATCGCCTACGGGCGGCTTGCCAGGCGATTCGGATGCAAACCGATGATCATGGCCGCGATCATCGCGTATCTTGGCATCGTATGTTTCGCGGCGTTCTTCCTGCGTTCCGCCACCGAATTCTGGATTCTCGCGATCCTGGTCGGCATGTTCCAAGGCGGTATTCAGGCGCTCAGCCGCTCATATTACGGCAAAATCATCCCCAAGTCGCACGCCAACGAATACTACGGTTTCTACGACATCTTCGGCAAGACCGCGAGCATTCTCGGCACCTTCATCGTCGCGGCGACCACATCGGCCACCGGCAATGCGTCGCTCGGCGTGCTGTCCATCAGCGTGCTGCTTGTGGTGGCGCTGGTGTTCCTCGTCTTGCAGCGCGACCCGGCTGCCGCAAGCGAAACCGCGGCATGACGCGAGTCCATACCACCGTTTGGCGGATTCACGGATTCTGCTGCCTGACCGGCTGTCTCTTCGGTGCCCGAATGCTTCGATGAGACAGCCGGATTCCCATAATTACAGCACCTTTTCCAACGATTCGTTCGCATCTGAAATCGGCTATATTACAACGTTCCTGTGCCATCACTACCGAATCTGCATAACTCTCACTACCAGATTTGCATAAGGTTGACTACCGGATTATCATGACTTCCACTACCGAATCTGCATAATCGCGATCGCATGTGCACGGTTCGCTTCGCCAAGGAAGGAGCATGCATCATGATTCCCCGCACACTGTCCACGATGGCCCAACGCATGGCGACTTGGTTCCCCGTCGTCTCAGTCACCGGCCCCCGGCAAAGCGGCAAATCGACCCTGCTCAGGCATGCCTTCCCGGATTTCACCTATCTCAACCTTGAGACCCGTAATCTCAGAATCAGCGCCGAAACAGACCCCGTCGGCTTCATCCATTCCCGCCCGAGCCATCTGTTCATCGACGAAGCCCAATACGCGCCGGACATTTTCGCGGAAATACAAGCAGCCGGCGATGAACGGCATGACATGGGCCAATACGTGCTTTCCGGCTCACAGAATTTCCTGCTGCTGCACAATATCGACGAATCCCTCGCCGGACGCGTCGGGCTGCTGCAACTGCTTCCTTTGAGCTTCGTTGAAGCATCCCAGACATCCAGCCAACTCACGGTCGACGATTTCACCGTGCGCGGCGGTTACCCGCATCTGTACGAGGTGGATGTCCCGCTCAACATCTATTTCCAAAGCTATATCGCGACCTATATCGAGCGTGACGTCTCAGGCATCGTCAGCCCGGACAATCTCACGACTTTCCGCACATTCCTGAAACTGTGCGCCAACAGCACCGGCCAATTGCTCAACATCACGCATCTCGCCGCGGAAGCCGACATCTCGTTCAAAACCGCGCGCGCCTGGCTGTCGCTGCTCGAATCCAGCTATATCGTGTTCCGTCTGCCGCCATACGCATCAAACGCGCGCAAACGGCTAACCAAAACACCGAAACTGTATTTCTACGACACCGGCCTGCTCTGCCATCTTCTCGGAATCACGACAACAGAACAATACAACACGAGCGATAAACGCGGGGACGTATTCGAAAACCTCATCATCGAAGAAACACTCAAGCACTACTACAACCACGCGCAAACACCGCAACTGTGCTTCTACCGTGATTCCAACCAGGTCGAAGTCGATCTCATGGATCTGACGGATCAATCATCGCCGAAACTCATCGAAATCAAATCCGGACAAACGGCCCGACTCACCTTCGCCCGTCATCTGTCAACCGTCGGAACGATGCTGGACATCCCAGCCGAACATCGGTTCGTCATTTATCGAGGCGACGAAGGGTTCGCGGCGCAATCGGCGATGTTCCAGCCGGCGTCACAGTACCTGCGATACTCTTCCGACGTGCGATGACCCGCCCAACATCACCCCACCGGCCACCTGCACCCGAACACGTTTCCGCGCAGTTTCAGCTTCAGGCGTGTCATGTTACGATGCGGCATCATAGGTAACGAAGAAAGCCTAGGGTGAAACCATGGATACAGCAGCTACCAGCAACGACACCATTGACACCGCGGATGTCGCGGACACCGCCATCAGCGGCATCACAACGATGCCGGCCAACAGCGGGCACGACGCCGACGCAAAAGCCGCCGCAGCGGCAGTCAGCGAAGACGCGACAGAACAACTCCGCGACCCTCGGGACGCAACCGTATCCCATATGCCGCTGCCATTCAGCGGCCCGGCGCGCATCGAACACGATTCCCTCGGCGAAATGCCGGTTCCAGCGAACGTGTACTGGGGCATCAACGTGCAACGCGCCATCCAGAACTTCCCCGTTTCCGACACGCCCATCAGCAGGCATCCGGAACTCATCGCCGGGTACGCGCAGGTCAAGCGCGCATGCGTGGACGCCAATGAGGAGCTCGGACTGATCGACCCGATGCGCGCTGAGCTCATCCGACAGGCCTGCCGCGACATCGAAGCCGGCGAACTCGCCGACCAGTTCCCCGTGGATGTGCGTCAAGGCGGCGCCGGCACTTCGACGAACATGAACATGAACGAGGTCATCGCCAATCGCGCGCTCGAGCTCGCCGGCCACCAGCGCGGCGACTACGGGTATATCCACCCGAATGATCATGTGAACAAGTCGCAGTCCACCAACGACACCTACCCGGCAGCATGCCGTCTCGCCCTGATCACCGCACTCAAGCCGATGATCGAGGAATGCCACCTGCTCGCCCGTGCCTTCCACAAGCTCGCCGACAAGCACATCAACGACGTGACCATCGGCCGCACCCAACTCCAGGACGCCGTCCCGATGACATACGGGCAGGAATTCCACGCGTTCGCCTCGTATTTCAAGGCCGACAAGGCGTCTCTTGACAAGCTGGAGCCTGAACTCGCGGTGATGAACCTGGGCGGCACCGCCATCGGCACCGGCATCTGCGCGGATATCCGCTTCCGCAAGTCCGCCATCGAGCATCTCGGCGAAATCACCGGCTATCCGGTGACCGCCGCCCCCGACCCGATCGCCGCAACCAGCGATATGAGCGCGTTCGTCAATACCTCATCCGCGTTGAAGAACC
>Ga0256406_1006048_pt1 | contig 12403 bp, 14 predicted proteins | sample RumenRJG_03DNA_FD_185986 | JGI IMG/M metagenome (GOLD analysis project Ga0256406, IMG submission 185986) | Bovine rumen microbial communities from Lethbridge, Alberta, Canada - RJG_03 | ecosystem: Host-associated > Mammals > Digestive system > Stomach > Rumen | place: Canada: Alberta | collected...
AATTTCGCCATCACAAAATCGGAAGCTACCTTTTGCGTTTTGCCGAAGCGAAAATCAAAGAACTTGGCGGGCGAAAAGTCATCTGTCTCGTGCAAGAAGATAAAGTTAGCTTCTATCAACGAAACGGCTATCTCGTGGCTCATGATGATGAGGTCGTTTACGAAGAGAACGTGCCCCATCTATGGATGGAAAAAGTCATCGTGAAACCACGACATCCGTATCACAAATAAGACTTAGCGTAAGTTAATGGAATCAATCGGCTTCTTCCGCGAGATTAAATAACTCGGCAAGAATGAGGCAATGGCGCTGACTAAAATCGAGAGCGCAAGAATCACTAAGACGGTGCGCCAAGAGAAGGTGAAAATCGCTAACGGAATGTGATATTGGTTCACGATGCTATTGTTGATACCCCAGGCAACGACGCCCGTCACGATAGACGCTACCACAGAGTTCATGAGCGCAATGATTTCACTTTCGTGGAAGAAGATGCCATAAACATCAATGCCACGCGCTCCTACCGCACGAAGGATGCCGATTTCTCGTTTCTTTGCGGCAACGGAATTGGCCACGAAGTTCATCATCAAAAGCGCTGCAAAGACCGCGACTGCTAAGCCGAAATAGAAGAATACAGGACGTAAGCTCTTCGCTGCGCTATTTGCCGCATCAACCATGGAAGTGCATTTATTTCTAAGCCGATAAACAACATCCCCTGCGGCTTGCGCAGTTTGTGTTCCACTATAATCAACAGCTTTCTTCGCTAACGAGCGATTCCCGTGAAGCGGCGCAATCACGCTGATATATGGATTGGCTTGATGCGCGGCGTAAAGCGCATCAAATTGCGCATCGGAAATCACCACTGGCGAAGCGCTGTAATAATTTTCGCCACTATCTTTGTAATAAAATCCACGAGCATGGAACGTAATAGAGCGTTTGTCTACCGAATTTCCCATTCTTGTGGTGATGCCGCCATTTATGTCCGTGCTCGAAGCGTCTAAGAAACCTTTTGAAGCGTGTTTTCCGAAGTTAAGGAGAAACTCTTGGCAAATTTCTTTCCCGCTCTTTTCTCCGAAGGCGTTTTTCTCATAGCCACCTAGACCAGCGCTTGTCGACCCGTTTGTATAGGAGGTGATATATTTTTCGGCTAAATAACGGGCATAGAACGTCTTTAAGAGATCTTGTCCATTTTCGGAAGCCACATCAACGTTGCTGGCTAGACCCATGTCTTCCGCCATTTTTGCCATTTGATTTAAGGTATCGGTATCCGTTGACAACCCGTTTTCTTTGACATAAGCGCCGGCTGCATAATAAGGAAGCTGTTCCCCAATGGTATAACGGGATTTAGTGTTACTTGTATCGAGCGTAGAGAATCCAAATAGTTGGGCATTGCTGGCGAGCATTCCATAATTCGGAGCCAACGTATCATCTACCGTAATGTCTTCGTCCAAATCGGAGTAAAAAAGTGAAGCGTATGCGCTCCAAGGAAGCAATATATCGTCTTCTCCTAAAGTTAAGGAATCTAACGATGAACTTGTTATATATTCTTTCCGTTTAACGTAAGAATTCTTAGCAAAATAACTATATTCGTTGCCATATCCTGCGCTAGCGACGAGAGAAATTGAAACTTGGTTTTGGAAGGAGAAAGCGTCCGCGGCATTTTGTTCTTCGATGAACTTCGGAGCGACAAATAACATCCCCGCATAAGAGGAATTCAAGTCACTAGACACCATTTGCTGGGCCATGTATTGCGTAAAATCCGTCGTTTTGAAAATGGGTTCATAGAATGAGAATGGGAATTGCGTGTCGACCACGCCGACGATGGTGAGCTTCGTTTGTGAATAATCTAGGCCCAAATTCAGCGAGAGAACTGGCTTCTTCGTCAAGAAAGAAGCAACGTCTGTCACTTCATTTCCTTGCATGACGAGATTATTACCATCCCCATCTTCTCCCACAAATCCAAAACGTTGAATTTGCGCGAACACATAATCCGAAATCACGGCTTCGTTATTTTGAGAAGGAAGCGATCCCGTTAACGTCAAACCCCATGAAGAAACCGAGTCTTCCGTTAACGGCACATAGCCATAAAAAGAAGAGCTGACACGATAAAGCATGTCGTTTTCGTTAGAAGACATCGCAAACGTATTTAATGCTGATGAATAATCAATGCGGTTCCCATTAGCCGCCGCATAAACCGGAGTTAATGACGCGCCCAATACTTCCGAAAGTTTCGATATATCCTCATCATTCATTGTCTGTTGAGAAAGATAAAATGGTTCTTCATAAACAGCGGAATAATCCGAAGCATAAGAAGTTAGCGCAACCCGTTTTTCAAAACAAAGCGCAGGAACGTCTGACGCCATCATTGAATTGAGATAAATCTGATTCGGCGAATAAGCGTTCATGATATCGGATAGGCCGAATAACGTAAGCGCAGCGCTGGAAAGCAAAATCGTCATGACCAACTTGAATGGCTTTGTCTTCAAAGAAGAAGCGCCCATGCGGAGAGAATTGCGGAACGGAAGACGAGACTTCACAAGATGGAATTCGGATCCGTCGTATTTTTTGGATTGAATATCCTCAGGTTTTGTTGAAGCAAAGACATCTTGCTTGCCATTTCATCCGTTTTCGTGAATTGACGGAAGCTTTCGTTGGCTTTCGCGTCCATGGAAATCACTGCTCCATCTTTAGAATTCCGAAGATAGTTGTTAATCATGGTCAAATCGCTGGGTTGCAAAGTATAGCCCGGTTTGACTTGGATGGTTTTGCCTCCAATCACCGAAACGCCTTCTGAAATTTGAGAAGGATCGACTTTGTGTTTAGAGATATCACTGATGATCTTGCCATCTTTTAATTCAATCACACGGTCACCATAGAGTTCCGCGAAGTCGCGGTCATGAGAGACGACGATCACAAGATGCGTTTTCGCTAACGACTTTAACGTATCGAATACGGCTTTGCCGGTGGAAGAATCTAAAGCACCCGTTGGTTCGTCCGCCAAAATGACTTCTGGGTTTTTGATTAAAGCACGGGCAATTGCCACCCTTTGTTTCTGACCACCGGATAATTCATTGGGCTTGCGTTTTTCTAAACCAGTCAAGTCTACTTCCGCTAAGATTTTTGCTAGTTCTTCCTTCGTAGCTTTTTTGCCCTGTAATTCAAACGCCAAAGAGATGTTTTGACCCACCGTGAATTCTGGAAGAATGTTATATTCTTGGAAAATGAAGCCTAAATAAGTGTTACGATACGAGTCAAATTCGCTTTGGGTGAAATTTTACTCGATTTTCCTTGAATCACAATTTCACCGGAATCAATGCGGTCTAATCCACCGATGACGTTCAATAAAGTAGATTTTCCTGACCCCGATTTGCCAAGAATGAACACTAAGCCCTTTTCACCGAAAGAAACACTGACGTCGTCTAAAGCTTGAACGTCTGGTGCGCCTTTCACGTGATAGCATTTCGATACGTGAATCAGCTCAATCATAAAAACTCCTGTGAAACGTTTTTTCTATTATACAAGAGATACAAATATGTTTGAACTGCTATAAGAAAAAATACTTTCAAAAATGATGGAAGTCATGAAAAAAAGATGAATTTGATTTATCTAATTCAAAGGTGTAAAGATCGTAATAAAGGTCGATATTTTCAAAAATATTGGTGACATAAAATCCACGATTGTCGCCTTAAGGGAACAAAAAACGTTTGCCTCATCGTTTTGACCACCGGTGGTTACGGCCATAAAGCGGTAATCGGCACGATATAAGTGCCATCTTGAGTTTGATAAGCAACATTGCCAACACCATAGATACGCATTTCATCTTTGGCTTTTTCTCAACGGAAGCGCACACCCTTTCAAGATTGGCAGCGCCCGCTAGCGCCTGATCAATTCCCAATTTGATTTCAAAAGCGCACCAATTACCTTCATCAGGTTCGATTACCGCATCAATTTCACCATCGTTGTAATCCTGATAGTGATATAGTTTTCCGCCGATGGCTTTGGGGCAGAAGAACAGGTTAGAATGATTTGCCCTTTTTCTCCTTTATGGCCGACGTAGCTCCGCGTTGTATCCCATATCAACGGCGCTTCTTGCCATTCATCTATCAATCTCGGTGTCGCGCCTTCTAAAACAAATTCAGGATCAACTTTGGTCAAAGCACGATTGGAAAAAATGTTTGCTGAATCAGCGACTAAAAACTTACTCTTTGCATGGTGGAAGGACGTCCAGCTTTTTCCGTACCATTTTGGGCTTCGATGCGGAGACGTCAAAACCTCTAATTATTTCGTGATAATCGGATTGATCAATCGATTAATGTATTTTTTCTCATCGACGATTTTATCCATAAAATCCCTTTGCAATGGTTATTATGTAACAAAATTAGTCCAGTTTTGCCTATAAAATCAGTCCAAATTTTCCAATAAAATTAGACCATATTTTTAATACATTAGAAAAACGCTGGCATTGAGCGCAATTTTCCGTCAGAAACTTTTTGTTCCATATCGTGACCAAGGTAAGGGTGTTGATCTTTGCCTTCTTTGTTTTTTACCCGTTGGTTTTTCTCCTTTAGCCCTTTTCGATTGGCGGAGGGTCGATGAGCCTTTGACGCTGTTACATCTAGACTTTTCGTTGACTTTCGCCACGAATTGCCACATTATAACTTGGGTGGTTGAGTTTAAAGAGGCTAAAGACCCCACGGCTAACCACTTTTTCTATTGACGCTCTCCGCTTAATGGGAGAATATTACATAGGCGACGCAGTTCAAGAGGCTGATGACCCCACGGCTGGCCGCCTTTTTTATTGCTTGCTGATCAATCGGTTGAAAACTTTCTCGTTTCTTTCGTTACTATCCATTTCTTCATTTTCATCAAATCTTTTCGATTCTTTGCTTTCTTTTACTGCATTTGCGAAGCGACTGTTGTGATTTGGTTTCCGAAGCTCATGACTGGCTTTCGCTGCTGCCTATCTCAGGCGGCCATTTTTATTTCTATTTTGTTTCTAAAGTTGTCATCGGCAACGACGGGAGGATAGAAATCATCTTCCACGTCTTGGATCCCAATGAAAGAAAACGCGTCACTGTCTTCCGGTGATGCGTTTAGAGACTTATGGTGACCTGTACGGGATTCGAACCCATGAATGTATCCTTGAAAGGGATATGAGTTAAGCCGCTTCTCCAACAGGCCATTTAAAATGGCGCTCACTATAGGGCTCGAACCTACAACAAATCGGTTAACAGCCGATTGCTCTGCCATTGAGCTAAGTGAGCGTCAGCTTTGCACGCTTTTAGCGCGCATGCAATATCATAACCACTCAAAAACCTTTTTGCAAGAAAAGTTAGAAAGTTTTCTTATTTCCGCGTTTCTCTTAATCCTTAGAAAGGAAAAGCCCCGAAAATTCGGGGCTACACTTCATATTTTTGAAGTTATTTGGCGTTTAGCTTTTGCTCAATGGCATGGAATAAATCGCCAACGGTTTTCAGCGAAGATAATTCGTCTGCGGTGAATTGGAATCCGTAACGATCTTCTAAATCCAAGCAAAGACCGACCACATCGAGGCTATCGAGGCCAAGATCTTTCAATGCTTTATCATCGCTCACAGAGTCCACGTGAATTTTCTCACAGAACGCTTTACGAATTTCTTCAATTTGGTTCGCACTCATATTTCTACCTTCTCTCAACAAAAGAGATTATAGAAAATTGAAACCACAAGAGCAAGTTATGCGCCAAAATCGATTTGCAAAGCGGCTGCTTTCGTCTCCGTGACGCTGCCGTTGCTATCCACTTCAACGTTTTTGGCGACCGAGTTGGCACTGTTTTTGAAGGCAGGGATCAACACCGCTGCAATGGCACCAAAGGCCGCCAAAGTCAAAACCATGGCCAGCAATTGTCCTTTTAATTCGCTCATATATTCCTCCTTTCTAGCCTCGATATCCCAAGACCACTGTGCGATTGACAGCTAATCGTTTACTTTCTCCGTCAAAGGCAAGTGGCCGATAGGTTTTCCAAATCTGAAACGAAAAGTTGCTATATTCCGCGAAAGTAGCATCCGATGGATTGCAGTCCACGATGTGGGCTTCATAAGATTCCACGAACGAAACGACCGCAGAATCAATCTGCCAACGTCTTGAAATCATCTTTCCAGCCGTTACCGCTATCTCATCCATTTCGGCATATAACGTCTGCATCCGGCATAAATCACCGGCATACCCCATCATCACGATGACGTAGATGAGGGATAACATGAATCCTAAACTAGACGACATGGTTAAATTGCTCCATTAAAATCACGATTGCGACGGCGATGATGCCCATGGATAAAGCAGAAGCCATCGTCGGTAAAAAGTTAAAGTTGCTATAACGCTTTTGCTCTTGTTCCATTCGCTCTTGCCGCTTTCCGTCGGCTAAACTTTCAAAAATGGTTTCAAATTGCCGTAAATAGGCCTCCCCTTCTCCTTCGACCGACATTTTATAAACGCTGATCATCACCTGTTGGATCTCCAGCGAAGGGAAGTTTTCTGCAAAGGCAAGGTAAGGCTTCACGCTTTTGTCTTCATCGATGGAAGTAAGCAATGTTTGAAGTTTGCTTGCCATGCCGCTCGAGGCATAACGTATCGTGTCTTCTAACGCGGAATAAACCGGTTCGCCATTCCGCACATAAATTGAGAAGTAAGAAAAGAGATGTACAAACTCGTTTTCGTCTTCCGCTCTTTTCCGCTCTAAGATACGTTTTGGCTTGCCCAATATCCAATAATCCACGGCAATGCCCGCCAATAAAGGCGACCATAATGCGATTTGGTTACGGCTGGTGGTATAAAGGAAGAACGCCAGCACAACTAGAATGACGTCGATGAAAATCAACTGAATGAGCTCTCTTTTTGATAACAAGGACGCCTCAATGCAACGTTTTGCCCAGCCAGACGGCTCTTTATGCTTCTTCTTTTTGCATTTTGCCATGTGCTTTTTCTCCTTTCACAAACACTTTTTCTCCCGTGATGCCACGGACAAATAAGAACAACGATGCCATGGCAAGCACGCCATAGGTGGCACACATCGCCAAATACGCTAAGTTGCCTTGTAAGAGGTCAAAGAAAGAGCTCATACCAAAGCGAAGGATAATCATGACAAGGCCGCTCATCATCCATAAAGTCGTGAATTCCAGAATGGCCCGTTTCTGATTTCTTCGGTGTTGCATCCGCTCTTCCTCTTGCCTCGTGCTTTCCCGAAGCAATGGCCCTGCTACATCAAGGATTTCGCCGCCTTGTTCTTCGTAGAGATGGACGACGGAGGAAAAGACGTGATAAATATCGCCCGGAAAGAATCGTCCAAGGTAATCCAGCCGTTCATCCACACTATAGGAAGACGTTTCGGCAAACATCTGCCGTTCTTCACCACTTAAGAGATCGGTCGCATGTTCTATGGCGTCATCAAACGAATGACTCGCAGACAACGTAATAATGAACGAACGAATAAAACCATGTGCTTCTTGCGCTAAACGGTTCTTATTTTCGGCTCGCCGAACCATCGGAACCAAAACGAATATTCCGAACAACAGTTGGCAAAGAAAGATGGTAGTCCCTAAGATCCATTGCCCACTGACCGCATAGCAAACGCCACCAAAAAATATGGCGACTATAATGGAAATAACGATGCTATTCGCCATAATTGCTCCTTTCATATAAGGGAATTAGCTTCCCGCTTTCTTCGTCTAGCTTTGCGATAGACTTCAAATAACGAAGCACCGATCCATCTTCTCCTCGTTCTTTTGCCACATAGACGTAATAGGGAAAATGATGACCCACATCTTCTAATAGTTCGGAACGCTTTAGCATGGGATTCCCCATCATGGCAAGGCGAGCAATCCGCTCTGGCATCGCCGAAACGTCTTTCGCGTGAATCGTTGTTAAAATCGGGTGACCTGACATCGCACAAGTTAAGGCATCTAACATTTCCGCGCCCCTTGCTTCAGCCACAATGATGTAGTCCGGGTTATTTCGTAACGCGTTCTTAATCAGCAAAGAAAACGAAGCGCATTTGACGTTTTGATCGTTCGCAATCCACATCGTTAAATCGATTTTTGGATTCGCGACCAAATCCAATTCTTCGACATTATCAACGACAATGACTTTCGTGGCTTCTCTAAGGTGCAATAAGCACCACTTTTCTAATTCCGTTTTGCCAGAACCCGTCAATCCGCCAATGACGATGGATTCTTGTTCCCACAATAGCTTTTCTAGAATCTCCTTACTATCCCCCGCAAAGAACAAGGGATTGTCGTCGATCGTGCAATGGGCTTTTTCGATTCTTAAAGAGAACGTATAAGCCTTTTCATTGTTCCACCTTGCTAGCGAACGATTCACGGCATTTAAACGATACGGACCGAAAGAAACGTCAAGGATGGGTTGAAGATAAGAAAGCTGTCTTTCACTTTGATTCGCAATCTGGCGCAAGAACTGTTCGATTTCTTCTTCGCTTGGTGCAATTTCGCTTTTGGCGCGGCCATAACGATTGGTCACGTAATAAATTTCCTTGCCGTTATAGGAGATGTCAGTGACATCCGGTAATGCCAATAAAGGCGCTAAAAAGCTTTGCTCTACATAGGTTTTTAAGTCGAGTGCCATGGTTATTTTCCTTTCACAATCTTGAAAGTCTTCGCGTTTTTATAGTGATAAACGCCTTGAAAGCGACATTCCCAATGGATGGTGAACGCTTGGTAGCGGCCAGTCATCACACCTTTAGAAGTCACAATTTCTTCGCCATAAGTAAATTCATAAGAGGGATATACCCGATTTTGAATGCGTGACAACGTATCCACGAAATATTGTTTCGTGGCGTTTTCTACGGCATCCTTTGGGAAATAAGGCGGTAATACTTCTCCATACGTTGCTTCGTCGATCCAATACTGGCTCACCACTTCTTTTTGATAGACGGTGTAATCCAGATTATTAAACACGCGGTTGACAGTTCCGTAATCAAAGGCGAAAAGGAACATCTTCGTGGAGAAGGAGAAAAGCAACGCCATCAATAACCAGTTCATCATGCCGGCATTTCCTCCACGTAATATTGAGAGTTCGTGTGATGGCCAAAGAAGTTCTTGCTACGGGTAAAGTAGTAATCGATTTGATAGTTAATCTGCTTATGAGGGCCACAACCCAGCAAATCCAGCCGAAAATGATATTTGACAGCAGCATCGCTCTTTAATGGAGGCAAGATGAAATAATCTGTTTCATCATAGAGGTTCTTTGAAAAACCAGCTGGCAAGGCATTCTCACGGTAAACCTCTAATCCATCTTTCCGCACATAGAAATGTTCTTGGAATAAGAAACGATTGGACCAATTCTTCAAATAATAGTCATGCTTTAAAGAGAACTTATAACAATTCTGTTTCGTGAAAGCGTCGTAGTCCGCCTTACCGAATGGAAAATTCTGATATCCTTCCAAAATATAGAAATTCGCAGTAACTCCATTGTTTTTCAAGCTATATGGCCGCTTTTTGTCGTCGTAATAACGAACTTCAAAGTCCAAAGGAACCAAGGATTGATTCAAGGTTCCTCGATCTTTGCTTTGATATAATTCTGCATTGAGATATTCATAATTACGAATCGCTTCTTCTTCGTACGTCCATAATCGTCCGCCAAAATTTTTCACGATACGCGGCATATAATGCTGGCGATTCCGATCGATAAAATAACTCTGCCCTCTTCGATTGACATTTTTGATCCAATAAGTTGTAGACAGGTAATAAGGCAATGGGAACGAAATGTGGTAGAAACGTCCTTGATAGGCGTTGCCATTTGCATCTTTGCCATCTTCATCGATATAAACCCCGACTGCCATCCAGGCATCGGAATAGGAATAACCCTTGGCTAAGGTGATATTCTTCGCCTTCATGATCCCAATGGGGTAACACATCAAGGGATATTCGTTTTCCGGACGATACGAGAATCCCCAACGACTGATTTCCACGCTTTGCACTTCTTTGTGAGCAAGCCAATCTTCTTCTGATCCTAAATAGAGATAGGCGGCAATGCTGCAATAAGCCGTTTCTCTTTGCACGAAGGTGAGAGTGATCTGCCACTCCTCTTCTTTTCCCGCTTCGTTACACGGAATATCCATGGTTTTAAAATAGCCATAACGCCGATTCACAAAATCGCGATTCTGATTTGTGACGGGCGTGCGTAGCCATTCCGAAAACTCATGTTCTTTGTTATGTTCTGGTAATGGAATCGTCTCGCGTTTTACCCCTGGCAGCCAAGAACCCAATAATAACCACGGGAAGAACCATCCAACTTTTATCATTTTTTCTCCTCCGATTAACCCCTTCACCATCAAAAAGACTTCTTTTTGGGATTTGGGACAGAAAAAAGAAAAAAATCGCTTCGCTTTTCTCTCTTCGTCGCCATGGGTTATAATCAAGCCATGATTCTATTAATCGGTCCCTCCGCCTCTGGCAAGACGGCAATTTCAAAAGCCCTAAGAAAACGTTATGGCATCATTAAGGCCATCACGCATACGACACGTGCCCCCCGAAAAGGCGAAGCCAATGGGGTGGATTACTATTTCGTGACCGATGAAGAATTCGATGCGTTAAATAAACGGCATATGTTAATCGAAAATACGCTTTATAACGGCCATCGTTATGGCTGCTCGAAAAGTGAAATCGACGATGATAAATGTGTCATTGTAGATCCCAACGGTTATCAAGCCTTTATTGCCTTGAAAGATCCCACGATTGTAACGTTCTTTTTACATGCCTCAGAAGCAACGCGGAAAGAACGGATGAAAGAACGGGGCGATGAGGAGCAAAGCATTGCTTCACGGATCGAAAATGACCGCACGTTCTTTGACCCGAAAAAATTAACGAATTTAGATTATGAAATCGAGACGGATCACCGCTCGTTAGATGACATTGCTACGGAAATATACCGCAAGTATATTGCGAAATTGAAAGAACGGGGCATTCCTAACCCCGACGCTTCGATGCCCTTCTAATGGGCATCTTTCTTTTTTAATACCTTAACGTAAGCTTCTTTGACAGTGAAGGCATCGCAACGTAACACAGTGACTTCAATTTGATCGGTGCGGAATGAATCACCAACAACGGCAAATCGTCCTAAGTGATCCACAATCCAACCGCTCACCGTCGTGTAATCATCGGGCAATAACTTGTCGGGATCTAAACCTAAGAAATTATACAAGTCATCAATATTCTCATCGCCGGTAACGTAATAACAATTCCGCCGGCTTGCTTTCCGAATGTCGTGATGCGGATTGTCTTTTTCGTCCCACATTTCGCCAACGAGTTCTTCAAGGATATCTTCCATCGTGACGATGCCTTCCATGCCGCCATATTCATCCCGCACAATCGCGATATGATGCTTTGTTTGTTTCATTAACGCCATGGCCGAAGAAATCATCATGGTGCGTGGCACATTCACGATTGGCACCAACACATCTTGATACGATACGTTTTTGCCTTTGACTAGCTCACGAAGCAACGTTTTGACGGGGATATAGCCTAAAACATGGTCAAAATTGCCCTGATAAACAATAATACGGGAATGTTGAAACGCATCTTTTCGTTTTAAGAATTCTGAGAAAGGGCCATCCGTGTCATAACCATACACGTTGACCCGCGGGGTCATGACTTCGTAACAAGACGTCTCTTTGAAATCAATCGATCGATGCAACAATTCGGATTGGTCTTCATCAATGATGCCTTCTTGCTCAATCGTGTTGACCATGGCTTCTAGTTCTTCATCGCTGGCCAACGGGCTTTCGTTGTTTTTGCGACGGGAAGCAATAGGTTTCACCAGCCACACGGCTAACTTATTGGATGGATAGACGAATGGGAAGAAAAGAATGGAGACAACATCTAAAAGAGGAACAAAGAAACGCGTGACGGCAAACGAATGTTCTTTCGCGATTTGCTTCGGCGTAAATTCGCCAAATAACAATAACACCACGAGTAAAATCAACGAAGTGACGGTGCTATAGGCATCGCCGATATAGGGTTCTAATAAATCACGGCCCGCCAAGGCACCCAGTGAAGAGAGCAAAACATTCGAAAAGTCGTTGCCAAACAAAATCGTGGCAATGCTCTTGTCATAGTTTTGGGCATATTTTAATGCTTTTTTTGAACGTTTGTCCCCTTCTTTTGCTCTCGCTTCGAGACGAGTTTGGCTGACCGTGCCATAAGCCATATCCATCGCGCTATAGCAAAAGCTAAACACGACGAGGAGAACCATGAGCACGAGATAAACGATATCGATTGTTTTCATGCGCGTTTCTCCTGCTTCGGCTTGGAAGAAACCTCATCGCTCTCGTCTAAGGAACCAACGAGTTCCTCTAGAACGTCTTCCATCGTGACCATGCCGACTAAGGTTTCGCCTTTATACACCAAAGCCAGCTCTGC
>Ga0256406_1006049_pt1 | contig 12403 bp, 7 predicted proteins | sample RumenRJG_03DNA_FD_185986 | JGI IMG/M metagenome (GOLD analysis project Ga0256406, IMG submission 185986) | Bovine rumen microbial communities from Lethbridge, Alberta, Canada - RJG_03 | ecosystem: Host-associated > Mammals > Digestive system > Stomach > Rumen | place: Canada: Alberta | collected...
AGATCCGCAAAGCGACCACCGTCATCTGCATGGCGACGATGCTCCACACCATCGCGACCGGCAACATGACGCCGTCCTACCGCGTGCTGCCGGACGGAACTGTCAGACAGGTCTATTTCTACTGTGTTGACATCTCCGAGTTTACCGTCAACAAGCTGACAGACCGCGGCAGCCTTGCCGCCCACGGCATCGTCACCAACGTACAGGACTTTATCGTCAACATCAGCAAGGGCCTGGGTCTTTGACAAAAATAATGAGCGGAGCAGGTTCCATCTGAATCTTCGATCCAGGTGGATCCTGCTCCGCTGCCCGTCAACAGCTATATTTGCCCTGACGGATACTCATTTCTGATCATAAAGGTCCGGGTGACGACCTTGTATTATCTGCTGTGATTGCCTGTTCCAGTTCCTCATTTGCGAACCTTGGGCCTGGTGAAAAGAGCCAAACATTAGTCGATTCATTTGGGCCAATGGATTTATTTCATGATGCACTTGACACAAGCCTCCATCGCCCATGATGTCTTGAATCCTCGTAATATAAGCGTTTGCCTATGGCACGATAGCCTATCATGGGCTGCTCATGTCACGAGCCTTTCACGGCATAAAACCCTTGACCCTTTTATCCGGCTGAAATTGGTCATTTCTTCCCGGCTCTGGAGTAGCCCTTTTCGCCCGGCCCTATCACCATCCTCTTTTACGATGACCATTGTTTATTTAGCTACTTCAACATATTTGTCATAGGCACGCTGATATGCCGCGATATACTCTTCTACGCCCATGCTCTTAAGCTTCTCAATATAAGAATCCCAGTCCTTCTCAATATCCATGCTGCCATCGATAAATTGTACCAAAGCCTGGTTTACATATCCACCTATCGTTAATGTCGACTCTGTAACGATCTTGGCATCGTCTTCATCAAAGGACATATTGGGAACCAGTGTATCTATAGACGGAGCATATTTGTCATACAATTCTGCACACTGCTGGAAGAAGTACTCGGTAGAGTGTTCAGGATCTTCAACCCTGAGATTTCCCCTGTATTCAGTCGAACCATGCTGGAGCATTGCATCAGGGGTATATCTATAATTTGCGTATGTTTTGGACAATCCACCATCCTTAACATAGTCATAATCTTCAGGAATTGTATGCTGCTCATAGGTAGGTGTTCCGCCGCTAAGTGAAACACCTTCGTTTGTATAATCCCAGCCAATGCCCTCAGGACCTCCACCAATGTGATGAACTGCATCCTCAGATGTCATCCAGTCAAACAACGCAACTACGATCTCTGGATACTTGCATGTAGAGGATATCGCACCAAGACAGCCTTCAAAATATGTCTGAATGCAACGCCCTGAATATCTGACGCCGTCAGGTCCTGCAACGGGAGCTAAACATTCCCAATTCTGCCATTCGCCGTCAACCTGCTGCCAGAACTCAGAGTTTTGTACGCCGCCGCTTGAATAGCAAGCAACCTTATTAACATCGGAAGCGTCCATAGTTGCTGAAAACTGCGTGTTGTCCTGTAAGAAGGTCTGATTATCAAGAAGCCCTTCCTTAAAAAGCTTATGCATGTATCTAAGGCCTTCCCTGTACTCATCCTTCATAACAGCATACTCAATCTTGCCATTATTTACTACCAGTCCGCCTGCTACAGTAGGATTAGTGTTGCTTATAGGATTTACGCACTGTGTAAAGGAATTCATCATCCATACGGTAGGATCACTTGCCCATCCTCCAATGTACCCGGTCATGGGAACCTCATCTGCTATGCCGTTCCCATTGGCATCATCCTCTTTTACTTTCTTTAAGAATTCGTAAAGCTCTTCTGTGGTCTCCGGATTCTTACCCCCACAGTATTTTTCAACCCAAGGCTTATAAATATACATACGGTGCTGATACATGCAGTGGAAGCACTCGTTCTGTCCGCCATAAGTATAAATATGTCCATCGCTCATGGTAAGATCTGCTTTTCTCATAGGACTTTCTTCATTCATGGCAGTCCAGTTGTCCATCTGAGAAAGCATATCCTCCAGAGGGATTATAAGACCCTGTGTTCCATACGACTGCGTCTCTGCTTTAGACCATCCGGTACGTAAAAAGAAGTCAGGCATGGAATCAGGGTCAGTCATGATCAGATTCAGTTTTTGAGTGGCCTCATCTCCGGTCAGATCATAGATATAATCCAGATGAATATTGGTCTGTTCCTCAATCCAGTCAGTAACCCAGTTATCCTTGTAGCTTGTTACACTCTGATCAGGGTTATTAACAAATACGGTCAGGGTCAGCTTATCCTTTAACGGGAATTTAACATCCTTCGGGGATGCGAAATTGAACGCATCTGATGTATCACCGCCATTATCTGCCGCCTGCTCCGCTCCATTACCTTCAACATTGCTGCTCTGTACCCCATTGCTTTGCTGCATTTTTGACTTTGAACCGCAGCCGGTAAATGCCGTGGTCAGGAGTGTCAATGTAGCTGTTACCGCTACCATCCTTTGAAACATACTTCTTCTCATACATTTCCCCTTTCTTGTTTTTGGGGATAGCAGCTATGCTATCCATACTTTTTTATAAAGATCAGCCCTTTACTGAACCGATCATTACTCCCTTTACGAAATACTTCTGTACAAACGGATACACGATCATAAGCGGCAATGTGCTGACAATAATTGTGCCGTATTTAAGCATCTCTCCAAGATACTGGTTTCTTCGAATCATTTCCGGATCTATACTGGTCTGATTCAAATTGACCTGCGACAAAAGCAGAATTCTTCTAAGTATCAGCTGAAGCGGATATTTTTCTTGCGAATCCAGATAAATCATTGGTACGAAATAGGAATTCCATATACCAACGATTACCCATAATGACAACACTGCGATAATCGGAGCAGATAACGGAATTACAATTTTCATAAAGAACTTAAAATCCGAACATCCATCCATTTCTGCAGCTTCCTGCAGTTCTTTCGGAATAGTATTGTCAAAGAAAGTACGGGCTACGATAATGTTGTAGGCATTCACTGCTCCCGGCAGAACTACTGCCCACATCGTATCTAAAAGATGAAGATTCTTTACAAGCAAATAGCTAGGAATAAGTCCCCCCGAGAACATCATGGTGAACAGGATCAGAACCATAAAAATTCTCTTTCCCCTGAAATCGCTGCGAGAGAGAGGATAGGCCGCGAACAGGGTTAGCCCCATACTAATGATTGTTCCGACAATTGCATAAATAATAGAATTCTTATATCCCACCCATATGCTGCTATACTTAAACACTGCGCGATAGCTCTGTAATGTGGGTTCTACCGGGAAAAGCCTTACCTTACCGCTCATAAGTGCATCGCCCGAGCTGAAGGAACAGCTGATTATATAGATGATGGGATATAAAACTATGATCAAAAAAATCGTAAGCATAACATAGTTTATAAAGTAAACTGCTTTATCCTGCGTTATCTTCTTAGAATTCACCATGACTCCTCCTCTGGCTCGTTTCTATATGAAACCCTTTCCCGACAGCTTGTCCACGATTTTGTTTGTCACCAGGATCAAAATAAGCCCAACCAGAGACTGGAAAAGACCGATTGCTGTGGAATATGAAAAATCCGGGAAAGTGGAAACCAGCGACACTTTATATGCGTAGGTATTGATAACTTCTGACTTCGCTAAATTGTTCTGGTTCTGCATAGCAAGAATCTTTTCGTAACCGATATTCAGAGTACCCCCCATGTTCAGAATGAGCATGATCGCAGCCGTTGGAATCATAGCCGGAATATCCACATACCATATTCTTTGCAGCAGTGTTGCTCCGTCGATTATCGCCGCTTCATGCTGTTCCTGATCCACGCCGGCAAGTGCTGCAATATAAATGATTGCTCCAAACCCGACCCCCTGCCAAACGCCTGACCATACATACAGTGATGAAAACAGGTTGGAATTACCGAGTACGTTAATGCCAAAATGATTGAAAAGAAAGCTTCCAATTGCCCCCGCACGATTATCAAAGATCATATTGAGGATTCCGACAAATACAATTGTGGAAATAAAGTACGGACAATAGCTGACCATCTGCACAAACTTCTTCAGTGAAACCTTCTTCGTATAGTTCAGTGACAGCGCCAGAATTATCGAACACGGCATACTGACTATCATTGAATATAGTGAAAGAACTATCGTATTGCGAAGACATTCCTTAAAATTGTAATTGTTAAAGAACCTGATAAAGTTCTTGAACCCGTAATTATCTGCCCATGGACTGTTCCATATTCCCAGGCTCACCTTATAATCCTTAAACGCCAGGATTACACCATACATTGGTGCGTAAGCAAAAATAAGCAGCATGACAACTGGAGGTACCATCATTGCATACAACTGCCAGTGTGCTCTGAAATACTGGCGAAAAGATTTTCTATGCCCAATTGATATTTTGAGAACCTTAGGTTTTTTTGACATTATTAAGGATCCTCCTTGTTGTTTATGTTTTCCTATAACTCACTTTACGCTCCCCAAAAAATTAAAGTAAATATACAGTTCCCCTTTGTGGCTATTCTTTTTTTAACCTCTTTGAAAGCCAGAAAAATGCACATATATTCATTTATTATTTGCGAATTATCAATTCTTAAAACAAAATAAATCGTATGTTCCATGGCTCTTTCAGAGTTTTGGGACATACGATTTTGATCAATGTCATTTAGTTAGCCAATCAGTTGCGGATGAGCAAGCCTGCAAAGGCCGGGCGCCCGTTAAGTTAAGCTGATCACTGGGCTAATCATTCCATCGTGTGGTAAATCAAATAGCGCCGTTCTTGCGATATTCAGATGTGCTCACACCGGTCACTCTCTTAAACGTACGACAGAAAGAGTTGGTAGACCCATAACCAACCATCGCACTTATCTTGCTTATTGTCAGATCCGTTGTATTGATATAATCCTTTGCCTTCTCTATACGGATATTCTCAATATAAGTCGAGAGATTGATCCCCTGAGTCTGTTTAAACAAACTGGATAAATAAGACTGACTGATCTCAAACTGGTCTGCCAGCAGGGCAAGCGACAGATTTGGATCACCATACCTTGCATCAATAAAGGAAATAATTCCTTTTGTTATCATATCCACGTCCCGGACATTTTTCTGCCTGTTCATATAACTGCAAATATCCCTGAACAGATTAAGCGTAATCGTTATCTGGTTCAATACAGGCATGTTGACATTTTTCTCAAGCTGCGCATAGTACTCCGCATATTCACTCTCATCCAGTTTGATGATTCCAAGGAGTCTGAACAGAATAATTTGCAGTTCTGTGATAAGAATATGCTGCATGTATACAGGCATGTCTTTTTCCACAAAATACTCCCTGACAATACTCTCTAAATAGTCATGAAGCCCCTTTTCATCGCCTGCAGTTACAAAATGAGTGAGCTTGACCTGCATGTCAGCTGCCGGATAATCGATTGAATGGTGATTATCTTCACTGTACCAGATAATCTTGTTTTCGCTCTCCTTGGCATCCCTGTAGCAAAGGTAAGATACATTCTTATAGGACTCGGCAATCTGATCCGCCCGTTTCTCAACACTACCGCCATATACATAAACTTTTTGGGCGATTACATCTGTCATTTCCGATTTAATATAACTTACCAGTTCCTCCGCTCTTGTCATTAATCCCTTCGGATCATCATTCGGCACATTCATGATAAGAGCAATCTGTCCTTCGCCAATATCCGTTAAAAGGTTCCCCGGCATCTTTTTATCTATAAGCTCCGACAAGGATGCTGCAAATGTGCCCCAAAATCTCTGCTCCGGCTCTTCTGACCAATCTGTCATCATATGAAGTCTGAAAACAAGGACACAGAACAATCTGTTTTCCCATGGCCACTTAAGATATTCAGCTATGCCCACTATCTCTTTGTCGTTCTGACACCCGGAATATAAGAGTCTGTTTGTAAATGCAGTTTTTAAATATGGCTTTTGCATATTGATGGCATTGGACAGATCCTCATTGTTTTCAACCAGATCATTTACCGTATTTACTATACTGGAAAACACATCGTCATGAACATCAATGGACTCGGCACTAATCGCCATCTTATTCAAAATATCATTGATCGGTACAGTATTCTTCTTAGATATATAATAGCTAAGAGCCACATTCGCAAACAGTCCCAGAACAATAAATAAAGCCAGCAGATAGAGGCAGTTTGTCAGTCTCTCGTTGATAATGTTATTGGGCACAAAATAGGAATAACAAAGTCCTGAAGATTCCGATCTGTAGGAAATCAGCATGTACTTTGTTCCCCTAAACCTTACCGTTTTCTGGAGCATAGACTGGCAGGGATCCAAATTTTTAAGCAGCTTTACCAAATCCTCACCATGGTCGTCATCTCCTCTGCAATACAGAATATCCCCGTTTTGATCCTGGATCACCTGAATACTGTTTTTCTCTGGAATTGGCATTACGGATTCAATCAGACTGTCATCCAAGTAAATGTATATATAGCCTGTCGCAGAAACATCAAATGCATATATAGGCCTTGTATAGGCAATAAGATTTTGATGAAGGTCGCTAGCATAATGCCTGTGTATGGCATATTCTTCCATCGGGAGGAAACCGCCGCGCTTCCCTTCTTTTACCAGTTCTTCCTTCCAGTCATTAAAACTTCCCACATCATGCTTGGTCATATATAATGAGTAAAACTGCTCATAGGTATATGCGATTGATGGGTTGATCACTACTTCTGATTTGTCAAAGAAAATAAAATAGTTGTACACAGCCTGGTTCACAGACTGCAGATTAGGAAGAGATGCCTGCAACTCATGAATTCTGTGCGTATTAGGATAGACCATCACATCCTCAAGATTTTTGAAAATATTTACTTCGTCATTGGACGCAATATAGTCTCCTAGATAACCAATTTCGGACGTTACGACATCAAATCTTGAGGCCGCATGAACCAGTTCGTTTTTGCGCTCTGAAATATCATCTGAATTGATTACAAGCAGCATATAAGAATAATAGACACAGCAAATTATCATGGGGACAAGGCTCACCAAAAAATACATGACGAAATAACGTTTAAAAATCTTATCACCGTTTTTTCCCCACATATTATGATTGCCTCCGATGAATTATCTCATACTTATCTGTGAACTTCCTGAAAAATTAACTCTCGACGTTTGACTGTCCCATTTTTATACCGGGACGCAATCAACGAAGTCCGCAAGGACCGCTGACGCGAAGCGTATGAATAAGCAAGCAAGGGATAACCCGCAAAAGCACGGCCATCCGAAAGCTAGCAACAAGACCGCCAAAAAAGTAAAAGCTGCCAGCAGAAGTTTCTGATATCAAAAACTCTGCTTGTACTCTTGGCAAAGTGCCGGAGCATCTGGTCAAAAACAGAAGATTTGCCATGATATGATCCAAGCCAACGATCCGCAGCGATTCTTTCAGCCAGTATGCCTGAAAGAATCGCTGCGTCTGCTGCTGAAATCAACTGATGTGACGCAAACCGTGGCAAATCTTAAACACTAGAAACCTATGACTGAGGATCAGCTTAGTTACAGAAAAATGATATTTCTAAAACAAAGGGATCCTTGAATAGTTTTATCTTATTGGTTTGAGCTCATATTCTGCGTTTGCAACCCCCATAAATGTAAATCCTGTTTCGGTCCCGGTTTCATCTACTTCCTTTCCATTGCAGGTTACAGAAAACTCCTTTCCGATTACTGGTATTACACCATCTACACTGGGCTTTACTACCGCACGTGTGAGCTTCCCTTTTTCCCAATACAGATCTACCTCGCATCCGCCTCTTGCAAGAAGTCCCTTACAACTTCCCTTTTTCCAGGAAGTCGGCAGCGCAGGAAGAAAATCCAGTCCCAAATGGCTTTGCAGAAGGCATTCGGCAATTCCTGCAGCCGCGCCAAGATTTCCATCAATCTGGAAAACAAGCCCTGCATTTAGTAAACTTCGTGAAGCAGAATCTTTCAACATACGTGCGATTTCTTCATCGGTATCCTTGCCATTTTTGAACCGTGCGTCCAGACAGATATACCAGGCCAGAGGCCATGCCTTTTTACCGGCTCCGTGATCCTTGCGACGTTTCAGCGAAACCCTTGCCGCTTCCATAAGCTTTGGAGTGTCACGCCAATTTATGGAACATCCGGGATAAACAGCATACAGATGTGAAACATGTCCCATGCCTGGACACTGCTCAGCAAAATCTTCATACCACTCCATCAGCTGGCCATCTATGCCTATTTTATCTCTTGGAAGCTTTTCAATCATGGATTTCAGAGTTTTTCCATACTCCAAATCCGTTTTCAGTATTTTTTGTATCTCAATACATGCTCCCAGGAATTCACGAAGAATCTGATTATCCATCGCAGGACTGAAACAAAGCGGTGTATCAGAGCCATCCGGAAGATAGTAGCGGTTCTCCGGTGAAACCGATGGACAGGTGAGAAGTTGGCCATCCTTCTCGATTAGAAAGTCCTCATAAAACATTGCCATATCCTTTAGTATCGGATACATGCGCTCCAATATATTCCTGTCTTTGGTAAAAAGATACTGTTCCCACACATGCATTCCCAACCATGCTCCGCCCATCACCCATGGGGTAGATGCCATATAAATATCCTGTGGGGCACAATCCCCGTAATAATCTGTATTGTGATGGCATACCATTCCCCGCATACCGTACATAATTTCTGCTGTCTTTCGCCCCGGTTCATGCATTGTCTCAAGCAGATCAAACAATGGCTCCTGAAGCTCTGTAAGATTGCCTGTTAAGGTTAACCAGTAGTTCATCTGAAGATTTATATTGATGGTATATTTGCTGTCCCACATGGGCATAAAATCAGCATTCCAGATTCCTTGAAGATTAAGTGGAGCGCTGGCTTGTCTGCTGCCTGATACTATCAGGTACCGCCCAAATTGAAAATACAGTGCAGCAAGGTCTGGATCTTTTGCACCATCACGAAAGGCATCCAGTCTTTGCGTAAGGCTCCCCCTGGCTGGTTCTCCAAGATCTAACTGACATCTCTCCATAAGGGAAGAAAAGTCCCTTATGTGCTCTTCCTTCAGGTTTTGATACCCCTGCTTCTGCGTCTCGTCCAGTACCTTAAGCACTTCTTCTTTCGGCTTTTCAAAACGATTCGAAGTAGCGCATGTCAGATATATCGTCACATCACTGCAATCTAAGGCCGTTAACTGGGAAATTGGATTGATCAGTTTTCCGTCGCAATCTACGCGAAATGCCACAGCAAAATGCACCCCGGAATCGTTCCCCATCATCAGATACGTACTATCATCCACCGTTCTGGAAAAATCCACTTTAGTTCCAGGCCATCCTCCACCTCTTGCCCTCATTCCCGGACGTCGGTCATCCTCTATAAAGGTATCTGAGATGGCGACTCGGTCCAGCTTCAATTCCAAACGAATTGCTCTGGCCGCATCTGCAGTGAGTCTGATGCACAAAACTTGAGCCTGATTACTGATAAACATCTCCCGGCGATAGGAAATCCCATCCATTTTATGCTCCACCTTAAGGATTCCTGTCATCAGGTCTAAATCCATTTCATATTTCTCTGCCTTCTTTGATGCCTCTCTTCCTCCCATGGCAAATGGCATATCCTGATTTAACGCCATATTCAGCTGTCCAATAAAAGAATATGGACGTTGAGAATATGGGACGCCTGCCATGTACTGAGCAATAAGCTCCTCCGCCTCATGCATTTTTCCATCAAATATCAGTTTTCGTATCTCCGGAAGTTTCTCACGATACGATGGATTATTGCGGTCCATTGCAAGACCATTCCACAGAGAATCATCATTTAATGCAATATGCTCTATATCTGTCTCACCATAAACCATGGCCCCCAGTCTACCGTTCCCAATCGGAAGCGCATCCCCCCATTTAGCAGCGGGGCTGTAATAAAGCATATGATTTCTTTGTGACATAATGATCTCTCCTCCATAAACATAAGTTTATATCCGGCTTTTCCCTGTCATATACAAACAGCTTTTTCATAAATCAAAAAAGAAGTATAAAAAATAACACGAAGAAAAAGAAACTATACGTTAATTTTATGAAAGGAAGTATTTTTAACGATAGATGTGATGCCGATATTACTGTTTTTGCCCTGGACACCATTAGAACAAACAGTAAAAGTGGTATACACATCGCCATCAGATATAGCGTCAGATTTCCGAAAAGCTGTGTTCCCATTCCTGGATTTTGCCTTTCCATATATAGAAGCTCTGCCAGATAGACCTGCCCTGTACAAAGAAATTCTCCGGCAGAAATCACTATTCCCAGTAAAAACAACATTGGAATCCAGAACTTTCCAGGTATTTGTAAAAGTTTCCCTATCATTTCATGATTCCATTTACGAAGACGTACCGGAAGCTGCAATCTAACTTTTCCGTAGTCCTCCTTTATGACATGAATAAAATCAATCAGGTAAAAAATGCCAAAGGAAAGAGCCAGAACGGCAAATACAATTTTAAGCCCTCTTTGTAGCGCCCAGAATGCAGTGCTCTCTATCGCGCCCAGAAAGGTTTGTATCGTGAATCCCAGCAGCAAATACGTCAGAAATTTCCCCAATATATAGGCCAGGCTTCCGCCGAAGAAACTGCGCTCTGACATGAGCAAGACAGACAATACCATAAGGAGCATGGAAATCCCGCAAGGGTTCAGACCGTTAATCAGTCCCGTCGTGATAAGCTGCAGCTTTGATATCGAATGTTTTTCTTTTTCACTGGAGAGACTTTGAAGCACCTTTTCCCAGGATCCTCTTGCCTCTTCATTTACAAGCACCTTACTTGTATCATTTAATATTGCCTCGACGCCGGACAGATAATTTACCCTGGTAAACAGAATCGGAACCTTCTGCTGACTTTCTGGCACCTGATATAGCCTGACGAGACTTTGATACAAATCCAAATTGGTCCCTTCCAAAATATTGTAAATAAAAAGTCCTGACTGATCCGTCAGATTTTCTTCTAAATAACTTTGTGCTTCATGACAGCTTTCACAGGCACCTGTCACAAATAAAATCAGCGCCGTATCATCCTCTGAAATCCCCATAACGTCGCGATAGAACGCCGCATCCGTTGTCTGTTCCATGCTCCCGCCATAAGCCTCATCCAGACTTTGTTCCCGCACAGGATTATTTTCCTCGTTTGTTGCCTCCTTCTTAAAATTCTTGACCAGTGCCTTGCCGATCTCCTGATAGGTCCCCTGATAAACACACCCATTAGCAATAGCAGCAGGAAGATCCATCGTTGTAATATTAAGCTGAAATTTATCCACTGTTTCTGAAAAATGCGCAGCTCCACTTTCTTTATAGACGTTATACACTATGATTTTATTGCTGTCATATCCTGCCAGTTTCATCTGGTTTGATATTTCCCGGCGAAACTTATCTTCCTCATGGCAACTCTCGCAGGGCGCAATGACAAACAATTCAATGGTAGTATTCGGCTCCTGTTTCTTAAAAGAGAACCTGGTTTTCCCTGCCGCTTTGTACATTACACAGGTCAATGCAAGTATAAGGACAATCATTATCATGACAAGGAAATATTTACTACGCCCTTTTTTCATACTCTTATCTGTCCTCACCATTCATCAACTTTCCGTCCTATACAATCTCCCATATCCAGATAAAGAAGTAAATCACCACTTGCACTTTTGCAATTATTCATTTCTTAATATGCTTGAACAGTCAGTCAAAATAGTGCCGAATAGCTGTTTGCTGAGGAAAGCCGGATGGACTGCGTGCCGGTTCTGGTGAACGGAAGAATCGAAGTGACCGAACCGCGCCGGCTGAAGAAGGGAGATCAGGTGATCTGCGGCCGCACGGAGAACTGCGAGGAGGGCATCTACCTGTACCCGGACGGCTTCCGCGAGGGCGCTGCGCATCACGATACCTTCGCGTTCCGGCAGGGCCGCTCCCGCGAGACCGCGTTCTCGAGAGATTATGATGAAATCTACGATCTTCTACGTTATGAAAAGGACCACGGCTATATTGTATGGGTGATGGGCCCCGCGTTCGCCTTTGACAGCGACGCAAGAAATGCGTTTTCAAAGATTATTGCAGGCGGCTATGCGGACGCCGTGCTCGCCGGCAATGCGCTGGCCACACACGACCTGGAGGGAGCCTACCTCCACACGGCGCTCGGCCAGAATATCTACACGCAGGAGAGCCAGCCGCTCGGCCACTACAACCATCTCGACACCATCAACCGCGTGAAGTACGACGGCGGTATCCCGCAGTTCATCGAGAAGGAACACATTGACAATGGCATCATCTACAGCTGCGAGAAATACCATGTGCCCTATGTGCTCGCCGGTTCGATCCGGGACGACGGGCCGCTCCCGCCGGTCTACGGCAATGTCTATGAGGCG
>Ga0256406_1006050_pt1 | contig 12402 bp, 7 predicted proteins | sample RumenRJG_03DNA_FD_185986 | JGI IMG/M metagenome (GOLD analysis project Ga0256406, IMG submission 185986) | Bovine rumen microbial communities from Lethbridge, Alberta, Canada - RJG_03 | ecosystem: Host-associated > Mammals > Digestive system > Stomach > Rumen | place: Canada: Alberta | collected...
TGCCGTAATGACGGAAAGCTTGATCTCCGTCGGCTACGCTCCTGCGATAGAAGCTTTCCTTCGGAGGATACGGCGTTGCCGTAATGACGGAAAGCTTGAACTACGTCGTCCTCGCTCCTCCGATAAAGTTAAACTTTAAAAAAGGGTCTTCCCTATTGGGACGGCCCTTTTAAAATGCTATCTCAGATTCAGCGTTATCTTCCACTTGAAGCCTTCCATAATCTCGTCATAGTCTCCAACCTTGAAAGTGCTGTCCGGGAAGCGTTCCTCCCAGCCGGCGGCAATTGCCCCTGCGAACTTAATTGCAAGAGGCGTTCCTATGCGTGCAGCTGCGGGCACGATAAAGAGGGAGAGGACTATATGGTCGTCCGCCTTTGCACTTTCTTTTCGAAACTTGAATCTGTATTGCTCTGTATTAGCTTCGACCTCATCGAGAATCTCGTTTGCGGCCGCCAAAACAGCCTCATCCTGCGCTGCAGGATCCGTCGGAAACTCCGAGAAGTATTCCCTGAGATCCTTAGTCACCCTGTCAAACATCGCAGGATATTCGTCTTTATTGAAGTGGTCCCGAAGGTATCTGAAATCCCGTATGAAATGGGCTGCGTCCATACTTGCTCCTTTGCATTCGTACTGCATAATCATACTTGCTTTGATTTGATATAGGAAAAGTATATTTGTTTCTTGCATCCTTGGCAACGTCGTGCAATAAAGCGATGAAAATTAGGGCATTTTATGGTATTATTTCAAATGTGGGTAACTAGAGTAAAAAGGTTAGCATTCCCTATATTTACAGAGAGGATAACGACAAAATATGAACCGTATCGTATTAATTGTCGATGATGATCTGACCAGCCTTAAGAGAGCGAGCAGCATCATAGAAAAGGACTACCGCGTGGCGTCTGCCATCAGCGGTGCAATGGCCTTTAAGTATCTCGAAAAGAATACACCGGATCTTATCCTGCTGGATCTCAATATGCCGGACATGGATGGTTTTGAGGTAATGAAGAGGATAAGCGAAAATCCTGAGTATTCCAAGATACCGGTAATCTTCCTTTCGGCTGCACAGACACCGCAGGAGGAGGCAGAGTGTCTCGAGGCAGGGGCAATTGACTTCGTCGGCAAACCTTTCATTCCGCAGGTTCTCAAAACGCGTGTTAAGAGGATAATCGAACTTTACGATTACAAGAATCAGCTCGAAGGCACGCTGCATGAGAAGGAAAAGGAACTCCTGGAGAGGAGCAATCGAATCAATGAGATTCAGGAGGCCGTTATTGTAGGAATGGCCAATCTCATTGAGGAACGCGACAACAGCACCGGTTTTCATGTAAAGAATACTCAGAAATATGTCAGATTGATCTGCGAGGCTCTGGCCGAACGCGGAATGTATTCCAACATTCTGACTGAGACTTACATGAATAATCTGATTAAAGCCGCGCCGCTTCACGACGTAGGAAAGATCAAAATCGGTGATGCTATTCTGCAAAAGACGGGAAAGCTTTCGGAAGAAGAGTACAAGATTATAAAGAATCATTCGCGCTACGGAGCGGATATCATCGAGGACATACTCGGAGAGATTGAAGATACCGATTACATGGAAGTAGCGCGTGATGTTGTTTTGTATCACCACGAACGCTGGGACGGAAACGGATATCCTGAGGGACTCAAAGGTGAGGAGATACCGCTGGGTGCCAGGATTATGGCTATAGCGGATGTTTTTGATGCAATTTCCGCAGACCGCGTTTATCACAGAGGCATACGCAAGGTTGATGAGGTCTTCTCCATAATGGAAGAGACAAGCGGTACGCAGTTTGATCCGACGATATTGGAAGTGTTCATGAGTCTCAGAGATGAGCTCGCAGCACAGCTTGAGGAAGAGGATAATTTATGAGTGAACAATTGCTCATCCGGCAACGCCGGAGAGAACTTCTGATTACAGTATCATATACGATTTTTTCCGTATTGATGATTGCTGTTACGGCAATCGAACACTGGCCGGTACTCTACATACCTATTATAGCTGGCGAGCTTGCTTTCGTGTGGTGGAGCTATGCCACCGCATTCAGGTCGTATAAGATACGAGCCTTTATTGTTACGGGCATGACATGCCTTAACATCTTTCTTTACGGAATTCAGGGAGAGAATTTTGAAGTTTTGATTCCGACCCTTTGTGTAGAGATTGTCCTGCTCTCATTGTATGAGATATCTCACGTTATGAGCATAGCGGTTGTACAGACACTTCTGCTGTTCTTATATCATGTCTTAATTAAGGGCACCTTTGTAATTCCGGATAACTCCCTTGAGAGAAATCGTATGATACTGCAGCTTCTCTCGTTTGTCATACTGACTTTGCTCTGCATTTACAGAATGCGTCATCATGAGCAGGAGGAAGAGGATTACACGGAACTCGAAAAGAAAGTGGATATGGAGCAAAAGATAAAGGATGACTTCGTAGCCAATACTTCGCATGAGCTCCGTACACCTATCAATACGATATCCGGAATGAGCGAGATACTCCTGCAGCAAAATCTTCCGGATGACATCCACAGCAGCGTGCTCGACATTCAGATGACCAGTGTAGAACTGCACAGCATAGTTACGGACATTCTGGACTATGCCGCTCTTGAGTCGGACACCATGGAGTTGGCCCCTCGTTCATACAGTATCACATCTACAATAAACGACGTCATGAACATGACGGTATTTGAGAATAAGGATAAGCAGCTCGAGATCATATTCGACTGCGACCCTAACATCCCTCGCCTGCTGGAGGGAGATGAGCATCAGCTGAGACGTGTGCTCAACAATCTCATCAGCAACGCGATAAAATTTACAAACGAGGGCGGAGTTACCGTGCAGGTTTCCTACCGTCCTGAGAAATACGGAATCAACCTGATCGTATCCGTAAAGGATACCGGAGTAGGAATCAGCCTCGAGGATCAGGAGATGATTATGAGAGGTTTCTACCAGGCGGACAGCGACAGGAACAGGAGAAGCGTCGGCATGGGACTCGGTCTGACCATATCCACGGCGCTGATCAGAAAGATGGGAGGATTCCTCACCGTCAAATCACAGCCTGGCAAGGGCAGCGAATTCTCGTTTGCCATACCGCAAAAGGTGATTGATGACCAGCCTTGCATCTCGCTCCTGCATCCTGGAACTATCAAGCTTATCTGGTACTACAAGCCTCAGTCGGATATGCCGTCAGTGCGCGACTCCTTCGTGGAGCACATCAAGCACTTCTCGGATTACTTCGGCATCATCTCGCATCAGGCCAATTCCCTTGAGGAATGCAAGAGGCGTGTTACCCAGGGACAGGGCATACAGCTCGTACTCGGACGTAACGAGTATCTCGAGGACAAGGAATACTTCGATGCACTGTCTGAAACTACACCTATTATCTTGGTAGCTGAGCATAATGATTCGCTGGCGGTGGCAGACAACATCCACGTTCTCTACAAGCCGTATAATGCGATGATGCTTGCCGAAATATTCAATGGCAGAGATGTTACGGTACCGAGACATAAGAATGAGAAGAAGAAATTCATAGCACCTGATGCCAAGATTCTTGTTGTTGATGACAACCTCATGAACCTCAAGGTAGTTGAGGGCATGCTCAGAAAATATAGGATTAAGATTGTGGGCGCATCCTCCGGAGAGGAAGCTCTCTCGCTTATTGAGTCCAAAGACTTTGACTTTGTGTTCATGGATCACATGATGCCGGGAATGGACGGAGTCGAGTGTTTCCACCATATAAGGGAAAAGGCAGGTCCGTACTACGAGAGAGTGCCTATCATCGCGCTGACCGCGAATGCCATTGCAGGCTCCCGCGAGATGTTCCTGGCAGAAGGATTCAACGACTTCGTGGCCAAGCCTATAGACAGCGCTCTTATGAACGATGTACTTAGGCGCTACATTCCTCAGGAAAAGCAGCTTTCGGAAGAGGCGATAGAAAAAGCGGCAGCCGAGGAGAGCAAGGAGGAAGCTAAGGATAATAAGCAGGATAAGAAGACTGGGAAATCCAAGGAGAAGAAGAGCGGTAAATCCTCCGCAAAGGGTGCCGGGCCGGCAGATCCGTTTGCCAAGTCATCCGGCATCGACAAGGAAACCGCCCTTATGTACTGCGGCAGCCTGGAGGACTTCAAGGAGCTTGCAGAGGTTTACTGCAAGACGGGTGAGACATATGAGAAGGACCTCGAGCAGGCATTCAAGGATATGGATCTCAAGAAGTATGCCATTACGGCGCACACCATTAAGAGCACATCCAAGACGCTGGGCGCGATTGCACTTTCCAACTTAGCGCTCACACAGGAGATTGCATCCAAGGAAGAAAAGGAAGATCTCGTCCGTGACAATCACGAGGATTTCTGCAGGGAGTACTCGAAGATCCTCGAACTTCTGAGGGCTTATCTGAAAGAGGATGATAAGGAAGACGCGCCGGAAGAAGCGCCTGCAAAGGGGGCTCCGGCCGATTTCGACTGGAACAGTCTGAAGGCCGATCTCCTCGAAAGCCTGGAGGCTTTCGAGGCAGGCAGTTTCGAAGAAAAACTCAAGAGCGCAAAGGGACAGCTGATAGACGGAAAACCTATCGAAGAGAAGCTCGCCGAAGTGCTCGAATTAGCTAACAACTTTGAATTTGACAAGGCGATAGCCGAACTGAACGATATCGGAGGAAAGGCATGATAAAACGACTGCGTGAATTAACATTTTCAAGTAAATACACGCTTGAGGAACGCCGATTCCTGCTAACGGGTCTCGTCAGTTTCCTGGCACTGCTCGTGGTGTTGGCAAGCGTCTTATTTACGGGGCAGAGCAGATTTTTCGCTCTTGCCATTGTATGTGCAATAATGCTTCTTGGTATCGTTATACGATACTCGCTGAGATACAGGAGTTTGAAGCTCGGTGGTAGCATCATAATACTCATAAGTAATCTGCTCATCATACCGGCCGGGTACTTCCTAAGAGGCGGCATTGACAGCGGAGTGCCTATTTGGTTTGTACTCGGATTGGTGCTCGTGTTCGTAATGTTCAGAGGAACGCTCTTTTGGATTTACTTCATCATGTCCATGGCATCTTTCATCTTCACGGTATACTTGAGCAGTATTCATCCGAATTGGGTAGTGCCCCTAAAGGAACAATTCAGTATCTATTCTGATGTACTTTTGGCAATGGCTCTCGTGTCTGTTATCTGCGGTATGTTATACCAGTTCCAGAGTCAGTCTCTCGAGAACGAACTTGAAAACGCGGAAGAGCAGAGGAAGGAAATCGAAAAGCTCAATGACATGCAGAGCAACTTCTTTGCATCCATGAGCCATGAAATACGTACTCCTATCAGCACCATCATCGGTCTCAACGAGATGACCATGAGAGAGAAGAATCTCCCTGAGGAGGTAGTTGAAAACACACTCAATATACAGAATGCAAGTAAGATACTTCTTTCTCTCATCAATGACCTCCTGGATATGTCCAAGATACAATCGGATAAGATGGATATCATTCCGGCAGAGTACGATACGAGCGCTATGCTCAGCGAGATTACCAATCTGCACTGGAACAAGGCAATCGACAAGGGCCTGCACTTCGACGTACAGGTAAGCGAGGAGATGCCTCAGTTCCTCTATGGAGATGAGACGAGAATCAAGCAGGTTATCATCAATCTTGTAAACAACGCAATCAAATACACAGAGGAAGGCTTCGTAGTAGTTCGCTTCGGTGGCGAGGTGACTGCTCCTGACAGATTCCTGCTCAGTGTTGAAATCGAGGACACGGGTATAGGTATCCGTAAGGAAAACATCCCATACCTTTTCGACGCGTTCCGCCGAGAGGAGGAGGGAGAGAACAAGAACATAGAAGGAACCGGACTCGGACTTTCTATCGCCAAGCAGCTTGTTGAACTCATGGACGGTGTTATTACGGTTAACAGTATCTACACCAAGGGATCCACATTCCGTGTTGAGATACCTCAGGGCATAGTCAATAATTCCGTGACTGTGGCAGAAAAACCTGGAATAATGAAGATGCAGAAGTCAGAGTATCAGCACTCGTTCGAAGCACCTGAGGCCAAGGTCCTGATAGTCGACGACAACGATATGAACCGTATCGTTTGTCAGAAATTACTGCGCGCGACGGGCGTCCAGGTAGATCTCGCCGGTTCAGGCAGGGAGTGTCTTGAGAAAACCAAGATGAATCGCTATGATGCCATTCTCATGGACCACGAGATGCCGCAGATGGACGGCATAGAGACTCTCCACAGACTCAGACAGCAGTCTGAGGGTGCATGCAGGGATACCCCGGTAATTGCCCTGACGGCCAACGCGGGAAGCGACAGAGAAGCATTTTATATGGAACAGGGCTTCTCGGCATATCTTTCCAAGCCGATACAGTCGAGGCAGCTTGAGAATTTGCTGTTGGCATGCCTGCCTGAGGAACTTATAGAAAAGAATTACGTCAAAGAATCCGAGGAGGAGACCTTCACTGTATTTGATACGATACATAAGATACCGTTTATGGTCACGACGGACAGCATTTGTGATCTTCCTGATTACATGCTCAAGGAATATGAGATACGCACAATGCCTTACTATATCGAGACCGAGAAGGGCCGCTTCCGCGACATGAAGGAAATCGATGCGGATAATCTGCAAAAACTCCTTAACAGCGGAAAGCACGAAATACACTCTGACCCTGCTTCCATCGAAGAATACGAGGAATTCTTCGGCGAGGCTCTGACTGAGGCCAGATACGTAATCCACTTTTCGGCCTGCAGAAAGGTCAGCCAGGCATTTGTAAATGCAAGTATGGCGGCCAAGAGTTTCGGAAATGTAATCGTAATCGATTCAGGCCATATTTCCAGCGGTCTCGGTATGGTTGCGGTCAGGGCATCGGATCTTTTGAGGAGGGGCGTAAGACTTGATGAGGTGCTGAATGACGTCGATCAATATAAGACCAAGGTGCGCCTGAATTATCTGGTACCGTCGATTCTCAGCGCCAATACGAAATATCGCACGTCGTTCATCACAAAGACCTTAATGAAGCTTCTGAACATGGAGGCCGTATTTACCACGAAGAACGGCAGTCTGAAAATCAGAAGGTTCCTGATGGGATACATGCACGGAACTTCCGAGCAGTTCATACGCACATCTCTTGCTCACAAGGGCGTCATAAATACGAGCAGAGTCTATGTGACTTTCTCGGGATGCTCTGCAGAGAAGAGGAACTATGTCCTCGACGAGATAGAAAAGTATGTACAGTTTGATGACGTAATTGTGAATAAATCATCCGCATCTACATTCTGCAACTGCGGTCCGAACGCCTTCGGTATAACATACGAGATTTTGGACAGATAGTTCAGTGACACGATGCTCAATAGGCAAAGAAAGAACCCGGAAGTTCCGGGTTCTTAAATTGCCTTTGTCTTGTTTTGTTAATCTGTGCTCCTCAGTGCCTTCAGCAGGTAGTAGGCACCTCGATAGTTCTCATCCCTGCCTACCGTAAGAAGTCTGTCAAGTTCAGCCTTAACTTCAGGCTCTTCTAGCAACTCTGCTACATAAGGTGCGTAGCGTGTGCCGCTCTCCGCCTTAATCTCTTCTATGACAGCGTCAAGGGATTTGCCCTGTTTGTAGCTTCGGCCTATGGTGTCTGTTGCCGCATCCAAGCAGTCAGCCGCCTGCACGAGAGATATGGCTGTCTTGTACTTGGAATCCTTTATTCTGAAATTATCCGGATATCCCTGGGAATCATCATACCAGCGGTGGTGTCCGAGAGCGATATCCGCATATTCGGCAGTTCCCGGATAGCGTTTCAGAAGTGATGCACCGACAACGGTGTGCACCTTTATGAATCCGGCCTCGCTTTCGAGGAGATTTCTGCCGTATGTGAGTATGGTCTCAATGATGAAGAGTTTGCCGATGTCATGCAACAGAGCTGCGTTGTATATAAAGTTAATGACTTCCTCTTCTCTCAGTGCAATTTCCTCAACACTCTTGGTATCCTCAACTCCGAGGAAGAGCTCAGGCTGGCGCTTGATCAGCTGTTCTGCCAGGTACTTGGTAATTGCCGCAACGCTTACCGTATGCACATATGTAGGCGGATGCATGGCTGACATAATTTGTCTGCACATACCTCTGAATGTCATGCCGCCCGGCACCTCGATGTAATTCTTGAGGACTATGATGATGAAGGTGAGCATGAAGGAAAGCACACCTGTCTTAGGCATGCGATAGGCATATACCGCCAGCATCTCGTAAGCCTTCCTAACTGTTTGCTCCTGCTCTTCGGTCAGATTATCTCTGTCGAGCGTGCGTATGTACTCAAGAGGCACGGTGAAGTTGACGAACATGCCACGCGAACTGAAGTCATCCATGTCATTTGCATACATGATGCGAACGAGCTCTTTTCGATAATCCTCCAAAGAGAGTTCTCCGGCCAGATATGAGTTTCTGGCCATGTACATTTCCTGCTCGTTTTTCGGGCAACCATCTATATCCGGATGCTCTTCGAGGAAAGTCACAAGTTGCCTTGTATATTCATTGATCTCGCGGAGCTGTTCTTTGTTGTAATTATGCGCATTGCAGTCCACAGTGAAGTCCGCAAGATACTGCAGGGAACGGAATACATGAGTGTCCCAAAGATAATTCGGTATTATCTTGCGATAGAACGGATCGTCAGCAAGAGCTAAGGACTGCTTGATGAGTCTGAGGTCCTCTTCGTTTATTGCCGTCCTGTCTTCCTTATCATCCCACTCGAATAGGCAGCGCATGTATCTGGAATTGATGATTACGAGTTCTCTGCATTCATCATCCGGAAGAGCTTCGAATTTCTCAGGCGGCAAATAATCCAGAAGTTCATATGCAGCCTTGAGTCCGATGTCCCGGTAATGGTAGCAATCATCCATGTCAGGATAGAACCTCATCGAAAGGTTCATCATCATGCATGATGCAATTACCATGTTGTCCAAAGCAAGAATTAAGGACCTTAGGTCTCCGCTCTCTCTGGCTTTTTTGAGAATAATCTCTGCCTGCATGTAAAGAAGAGGGAGATCCATATTCTCCATAGTAGTGGTGTCGATGAGCAAGGAGCTGAATCTCCTCATAAGCTCGATATCATCATCGCTGAGATCGGCACCCGGCTCCAAAAGAGGGAGGAGATACTTGTTTAGGGTCTCGACATTCTGTTGTCCGAGTTCTCCGATTTCCCTAAAGCAATTCTGGAGATAAATGCGATATTCCTCGGCGTTTTCCATGCCTTCAAGCTGAGGAGATGAAAGCTCAAGTATTTTCTTGGCTCTTTCGATATACTCTTGTAATGCTTCGAGACGTTTTTCGATATCCATTCTTCGCTGCCTTTCTGTAAGTTTAATGTTCATTTTCAGGCGGTAATGTAACGGTGACCGTGGTACCCCTTCCGAGCTCACTTGTTATAATCATATCTCCGTTAACTTCCTGTCTGATTAGACTTCGAATCTCATCGAGTTCGTGGGCTGCGGCTGTTCCTTCGATTGCCTCAACGTCGAAGCCCACGCCGTTATCTATTATTCTTACCTGCACACTGCCGTCAGCTGCACGCCTTGTGACGATTCTTACCGTACCGAAGCCCTCTTTGACAACGATACCGTGTTTGACCGCATTCTCAACGAGCGCCAATATGGAAAGAGGCGGCACCTTGAAGTCGACAACATCCACGTCGTAATCCACGCGTAGTTGTTCATCGAGACGTTGCTTTTCGAGTGTCAGGTAGTTTCTTACCAAATCAAGTTCCGTGGCAAATTGCACCGGAGCCTGCCTGTTCATTGTATCCAGGGTGTTCAGCAGGTATCCCGAGAACGCCATGGTTTGATTCTGAGCCTTGCTCGCATCACCGTCGCAAAGATAGTAGATGGAGGTCAGTATATTGTTAATGAAGTGAGGCTTGAGCCTGTTCTTGGTCAAAGGATAGAGCCCTGAATCTTCATCTCCGCCTGCGCTGAATGCATATGAGGAGCCCGTATGGAAGTTTGAAAACACTATCAGCAGGCTGATGACAATGGCCGGGAAGCGAAGCGAGATACCATGATTAACAGGCTCTATGAATGTAGCGGCCAGAATCAACACCGGCGCAGATGCAAGACTTATAATCTGCCCTTTGCTGAGATACTGACGATTTGACACCAGAAGCCAAAGTGAGATAAGGAAGAATGCAAATTCTCCTATATGACCCAGCCAAAAGAAGATGTCATAATTAGATGTAATTACCTCCGGGATTGGCACCCTTCCTTCAAAGAGAGAAAGAATCCAAAGCAGCCCACTTATAAGGCAGAATACCAGCTGTATAATAACTGCATGAGGTGGCATGGCGTGCGGCCTCATCGTATTTATGATTTCCACAAGGTAGCGTACGTACTGAAGCTGAAATGCATAAAAGCCGACATACGCAAAAACGGCAAATGTCGTAAACATCGCATTGTGCGGATGCTCGTGCGGTAAGAAGAAACATACCGAGTAAGACAGTAATGTGGCCGCGGCCAGTATCATTGCGAAAAACAGAATCCTTGCAGCTCTGTTTCTGATCATTGACTTTCTGAAACCGGATGCCATAGCCAGGGCTGCGATTGCTCCGATAATCAGCAAAGTAGCATTTTCTCTTAAAATAATAGGATCGTCTACAAATTGACTGTTCATTAAAAAACTCCGAGACGCTCTTAATCTACCCCTCGGTAGTTTGCCCGACAGCTTTCTTATTGAGTCTGCCCGGCACTGCCCGAGGAGCGTGCGTCGTGCTACTATTTTAACACATTATATATAAGAAAAAAGCAATTAAATCATAGAAAAATACACGCTTTCAAAAAGCCTCGCATTCTTGACAATCAAAGGCCTTTAATGTACTATCTATTGTGCTATGCGCTGATGTAGCTCAGTAGGTAGAGCACTTCCTTGGTAAGGAAGAGGTTTCGGCAGTTCGAGTCTGCTCATCAGCTCCAGCAACCCGCTTAGGGACAGGGACGCTTGTCCCTAAAAATATTTCAAAAGAACGTTTTTTTGAAGGAGGAAGTTTCAAATGGCTAAGCAAAAATTTGAGAGGAACAAACCGCATATCAACATCGGTACAATCGGCCACGTTGACCACGGTAAGACAACTCTCACAGCAGCAATCACAAGTGTACTCAACAGAAAGTACGGACTTGGCGGAGACGTAGCATTCGACCAGATCGATAAGGCTCCGGAAGAGAAGGAAAGAGGAATCACAATTTCAACAGCGCACGTTGAGTATGAGACACCGAACAGACACTACGCACACGTAGACTGCCCGGGACACGCAGACTATGTAAAGAACATGATCACAGGAGCAGCTCAGATGGACGGAGCAATCCTGGTAGTAGCAGCAACAGACGGACCAATGCCACAGACAAGAGAGCACATCCTGCTGTCACGTCAGGTAGGCGTACCATACATCATCGTATTCCTTAACAAGTGCGATATGGTAGACGACGAGGAGCTTCTGGATCTCGTAGAGATGGAAGTAAGAGAACTTCTTGACGAGTATGAGTTCCCTGGAGATGACACACCGATCATCAGAGGATCAGCTCTTAAGGCACTCGAGGATCCGACAGGTGAGTGGGCTGAGAAGGTAGTAGAGCTCATGGAGGCAGTAGACAGCTATATTCCTGAGCCTGAAAGAGCTAACGACCAGCCATTCCTGATGCCTGTAGAGGACGTATTCAGTATCACAGGTCGTGGAACAGTAGCCACAGGAAGAGTAGAGAGGGGAATGCTCCACACAGGCGACGAAGTAGAAATCGTAGGACTAACCGACGAGAAGAGAAAAGTCGTAGTAACAGGAGTAGAGATGTTCAGAAAGACACTGGACGAGGCAGAGACAGGCGACAACATCGGCGCACTGCTGAGAGGTGTACAGAGAACAGAGATCGAGAGAGGACAGGTACTTGCAAAGCCTGGCACAATCGAGCCACACACAAAGTTCAAAGGACAGGTATACGTACTGAAGAAGGAAGAGGGCGGAAGACATACACCGTTCTTCAACGGCTACAGACCACAGTTCTACTTCAGAACAACAGACGTAACCGGAGATCTGAATCTTCCTGACGGCACAGAGATGTGCATGCCTGGCGACAACGTAGTAATGACAATCAGCCTCATTACACCGATCGCTATCGAGGAAGGACTGAGATTCGCTATCCGTGAGGGTGGACGTACAGTAGGTTCCGGCGTTGTAACAGAGGTTATCGAGTAATTGCTTGTCGCCTCGCTGTGAACGAAAATAACTTCGCAATTGAAATGAAGAATAGAGGCTGTCGCATTTGGATAAATGTGGCAGCCTCTTAACTTGCCCGTCTTGTGGCGGGTTCTTTTGATGCAAGCAGTCTGAAAGCCTTGCAAATGCTTGGTTTTTTCAAAAAACAAAAAAGCTCCG
>Ga0256406_1006051_pt1 | contig 12398 bp, 12 predicted proteins | sample RumenRJG_03DNA_FD_185986 | JGI IMG/M metagenome (GOLD analysis project Ga0256406, IMG submission 185986) | Bovine rumen microbial communities from Lethbridge, Alberta, Canada - RJG_03 | ecosystem: Host-associated > Mammals > Digestive system > Stomach > Rumen | place: Canada: Alberta | collected...
AAACGGCTGTGCCTGACAATCATTTTTTTGGTACCGGTTGAACCGCTACGGGTGGTACCGGTTGAAGCGCTACGCATGGTACCGATTGGAGCGCTACGCATGGTACCGTTTAAGCGATACCGTCACAAATACTAACAAAGAAAAAAAGATGATTCTATTCTTTCCGAATCTCTCACCGTGCTGATCTTCGTTATCCTCAGAATTGTCATTCGTTTTGGCTTTAAAAGTCTCTCTATCCTCATAGCTGTCAGTACAAGCTGAATTTTCACTTACTATAGTTGGCTCTTCGTTTAGCTGACTTTCTAATGAACATGTTGAGTTATAGTTTTCTTTTATTTGTTCACCAATTCCACTATAATGACTTTCAATGAAGAGTTCAATCTCTTCAATACTCTGAGGACGTTTTGTACGTCCAACATTCATAATCCAATAGATAAGCTGTTTCGTATTATCGCTAACAGCAAAAGGGAAATTGAATGCTTCATGTCCGTCCTCAAGGATATCTGAGATGGCTGGAGGCTTTTGTAAACTAACCATGTTATATAATGTAGCACCAAGACTGTAGAAATCAGTCCACGCACCAAACTTTGCGTTGTCATGATCCATCAGTTCACTCGGAGCATAACCCGGCGTGTAGCTAAGTGGAGTATCTGTTGTGGCACCACCTTCTTCCTTCATCTGCTTACTTGATCCGAAATCAATTAGAATGGCTCTACTATTTGAAATCATTATGTTAGAAGGCTTGATGTCCAAATGATAAAAATGATGACCATGAACTTCCCTTAAAGCATCAAGAACCTGTAAAACATAATCGATTGCAGTAGACTCGTTTAATGGAACACCAGAATCTGTTAGTATATTGCCTATAGATTTCCCATCTATATATTCCATCACATAGTATGCAGTACCATTTTCCTCAAACAAATCATATAGCTTTACAATATGTTCATTATTCAATTTGCGGATAAGCTTGGCTTCTGTTTTAAATTTCTCTCTTTGAGCAGAGAAAACCACTTCATTGTCAGAGTTACTTATGCTTACGGTAGTGTTATTTGCATCACGTTGGGCAACCCCCCTAAGGAAAAACTCCTTGATAGCATACCTCTCTCCGAATTGCACATTAGTTGCTTCATAGGTATTACCAAACCCACCTGAAGCAAGATATGCCTCTATGCGGTATGTACCATGTAGCAAAGTACCAACACGAAGCATATTATTGTAGTTATTATTATCTGCCATAGACTTATATGAGTTGTAATTGTTCATATTATTTTATAAATTTAGCTTTGCAATACGGACAAACATCGTATTGCGAGAGTTCATCGTAGGGCATGGTGAAATGATGGCCGCAGTTAGGGCAGACATACTTGCTACGGAACTCTTTTTCCTGCTCTTTTCGTTTCTTGGGGACATTTGTTGAGTCCCTGTATGCCTTGATGGTGAAGAAGAAAGAGGCGAAGATGGCTACGCAATACAGCATGATGTACCAAACGTTGCGCCCTACAGTCAAGGCAAGTATGATGGCTGTCATGGTGATGAGTCCCGTCGCACCTCGCAAGGCGTTGAACTTTCTCTCTGCAATCACCTGATCCAAAGAGTGCTGGTCATGCTCTTCCCATAGCGCTTGCAACGGGCGGATGTCGGCTGTCTTGGGTGCCAGTTGCCGGACGGCTTTTAGAATTGCAGCTAAGTCAATGCGATATTTCTCAGGCCCGAGAGTAATAACATCTGATTCTTTGACGCTTTTTTGTGCTATGGCCATGCCGTTGACGAACGTAACATTCTGCGGTTTTAGGTTCTTTATTGTGTAATGATCATTGTCAACTGTCAGCAAACAGTGCTGGCGACTTACGGTCATGGGAACATCACCTGGATTACCCAACCTTATCGATTGTTGACCGCAGGCAACTTTGAGTTGAGAGGTTTGAGGATCGCGTCCTATAATAAATTCCATTATTTGTTATTGTTTTTGCTCTCCATAAGGAGTTGCTTCATGTTCTTGAGGGCTTCTTTGGAAATGCTAAGTTGAAAGGCAAAGTGCATCAAGTCAGACAAAACAAGCATCTGTTTCTGGATATTGAATTTATATATGAAGTTCCGATTTACGATGTACCTTTTGCCGATGCGTATAAAGATAGTGGAAACAGGCCCCAACTGTGAGGCCAAAGCTTTTTCCATCTCGCCAAGGTTCATGCCAACGGTGCTTCTAAGCTTGTTGATGGTAATGACGTTCGTATAGTTGCCGTCGCTTTCGAAATAGACGATGCTGTTGATGGACAACCTAATTAGCTCATCCCGTGAGTTGAAGTATATGAATTTCATTCCTCTTTCACTCTTAAAAACGCCGTGGGTATGTACGCCGTGGTGATGCATCCTATCCCGTCGAGCTCGACGACGACGCGCTGCTGGCGGGCGACACGGGCGATACGGCCCTCGATGCCACGGAAGTCGCCATCGGTGACGATGACATGGTCGCCATTCTTGAAGTGGCACTGGGAGCGGTCGACGAAGAGGATGTGGTCGCTGTCGATGCTCGTCAGGCGGATGAAGTTATCCATCTGCTTATCGGGAACGGCGAGTGGGGGATTCGTGCCGTCGGCGTTGGTGCGGAAGTGATTGTAGTAGTAACTGAGATAGGCATTGGCAGGGGACACGAGGGCAAGGTTAAGTCTTTCCTCCGTAGTCTGGACGAAGAGGAGATTGGGTATGAGCGGCTCTTGCACGCGTTTCTTCTTACCAGCAACCTCCTTTTCGGTATAATGCATGGGGAGATAGGAGTCGATGCCAACCTCTGCCAGCCAGTCCTTGGCCACTTGCTCGTGGTGGTAAGCCACACGCAGGACAAACCATGATGGTTCCTCCTGCGATGAATTATCAGTTGGTAACAAGCTGACTCTTTTATTTTCATTTATCATCAGCAAGAATACAAAAATGATGTATTATCAATAGGCGATTGATAAATTAAGACTTATTTGAAGAGTTTCTTTTTGTCTTTCAAATCTTTTTTGTCATCCTTGAATTTTTCGAGGTACCCTTGAAGCTGATCTGCAAGATTCTGTATGTTTGCAGCAGGAATTAGCAAATGGAATTCGGGCTTCAATGTAAGGACAGCTTGTGAACTTGAAGCACTTGCACTTGCACCGACTGCTACATTCCCATGATTATCGGCCCCAACTGCAACACTTGCACTACTTGATTCGATGCTGATATTTCCGTAATGGAACTTTTGAGGGTTCATAAGACTGAAGAAGTCAAGGAAGCAATTGCCTTGTTTGTCAATAATGAACATAGATTGGCAATAAGGGCGGCCTGTCTCTGATGATCCTGTGAAGATATTTCTCGTCAAGAAACTACCTTCGAAAGTTGCTGCTCCTTCAATATAATACGGAGCTCCTTTGTACTCCAAAGTCATGTATGAGAATTGGGTAGCTCCCTTCATCTTTTTCTGCATGTCAGTCACATGTTCTTTCTCTGCAACTTTAACCCAATTCTTAATTTTCTTGTTTCTTTGTTCAAGGTCGTAGATGAAGTCTTCCAACTTATTCCCGCGAAGATAGATCTTCACATTCTGGTACTCTTCTGATACAGGTTGAACATCGATACTCACATACTGAGTACCATCTGAGAATTTTACGACATTGACATTCTGAGCCTGCAAAGACAAGGAAATGAATGCCATGATTAATAATAAGATTTTTTTCATACTTATATTTGAAATTGAATTATATGTGCATTCTCTACCGACACCCCGGTTCTGTCTTGACTGGAGGTGGTGCGCAGGATAAGCCGCGCACTGTAAAGGTTATTGCCGCCTTCTCGGCTGTACACATTAGACAACGTGTCCATAGGTTTTATGTTAGGTATATGAAAAAAGCGTGGAACCTTCGTCACCCGTTCCACGCATAGAGGCTCTGGTAATGCCCATTACTGTCAGAACGAGCAACGCAGAAGCCCACGCCTGTATGTAATCTCACCATTGGCATACCTTATATACAATAAGGTATACCTCCGGCTGGTGAATACACACCCATGGACATCTACCGCTGCCATGTTCCTTGACAGTAAGTGAAATTTACCAGATTTCTATGCGTCAAGAACAAAGCGTCAAGTAAACGCCTAATCCATAAATGGTTCCCCACTATCAAGCCGCTTCTCATAAGCAACTCTTTCCCCACCCCACCGTGGGCTTCTGCCTTTCGGACGGCCACAAGGGCCATTCCCAGCATCAGCCGATAAGGTTTCGAACGTGGTTCACGAGGACAAATTTACGAAGAAATATTGAAAAAACTAAAAAATAAGAAAGAAATTTTTGAAGTCAATGATAAAAAAGATATTTTGCTTAACTTTATGCCTAAAATCAGCACGTTACTGCAATAGGCATAGGCAAGGAGGAAGGTCTCTTTATGCTTGATATGTTTGGCGAAAGCTGACGCGTGCGGATATTTGTAAGAGATGACGGCATGGGATAAGCTAAAGTCCGTTCTACTTACACTACTGTCTATTAAGTAACGTTTAAAAATTAACTTGGTATTTTTTATCTCTCCATGAAAACTTGTAGTTCCATTTAGGGAGCTCTTTATCAAAGGTAATATGCCGTTGACAAACATCGTCATTACTATCCACACAACGAGAAGTGTCGTACTTCTTTCTGATGATGTTGGTGAAGGCACAAAGGTCGGATTTCATTCTGGTCTCTGCGGCAAGTTCGCGTGACTGCTCAACGCTCTCCAAGAAAATACCACTCCATACTCTGGTGATTTGAGAGAAAAGCCAGGGTTCAATGGGGTTCACTTCGATGTGTAGGGGGTAGAGTGTCACTATTATGTCAACATGGAGGTCTTTAGAAACTCTGATCAGCCCTTGCTTGAAAAGCCTACTGGAACTGCTGTTGCTACCCCCACCATCACAGAGCAGCATGATGGTAGTTGCATGTGAATAGATGCCTTGGAGCACACTATTCCAGTTATACTTGAAGTTGTCGCAAGAGAACTCGGCTGTGTCATGACTTATTCCGAAGCTCATGTATCCAGTATTCTTTTGAACAACGTAGATGCCATGAGAATGATTTTGCCGCTTGCAAAGGAGGAAAAGTCATGTTATAATAGCTGTATCTGCCTTGTGACTTAGCACCGACAGAAGAGATAAAGGTCTTTGTTGTAGCCATACTGTTTTGTTTTATGTACAAAGATACAACATTATTTCTAAAATGATGTAAGTTCGTACATGTCTTTTTAGCTTTCTAGTGCCTGGCTGTCTCCTTTTATAAGGATTATCTTGACCATCATTGACAAGAAAGCTCTTGAGTATGGCTTGTTCAAATAGTAATATCAAGTATCATTTGCCAGCCATCGTCACCTCTTTGAACAGTCGTTTCGATAACTCATCAAAGGAAGTTCCTTTTGGTATCTTTCCTCCAGCCAACTCGTTGGCTACTTTTGACATGCATACTGCACCGACAGCTGCCATGGTTGACAGGTGCAGCTTATTGGCAATGTACGTTGTTAGCCTCGTAAGCAATTTCTCTATTTCGAGTTTATCTGTTATTGTTTGCATCTGAAGTAGATAAATCCATCAAATCAAAATACATCAGTCTCGTATCTAACTCGACGGGCTCGCCCTTCTTGCCGCCAGTATAGATAAGCTCCAGCTCCTACAACGTTAACAGGAATATAACGCCGTCCCATTATTTTGCCATTCCTGATTTACGCAGAATGCTCTGCATCGCCTTAAATGCGGGTGTATTCTCTATGCAACCAAAGCCCTTGAACTTGCGTTCTGCTTCATCAGCACGTTCTATGAATCTTTCTGCATCCTTACCGTCCAAGGTAGGTATTGCCTTAATTTCTATTGCCATAATCTTCCTTTCTTTTTTGCAAAGGTAACCATTTGTTTTGAAATAGCTGGAATAAAGGGGATTCTCTTAATCATGGAGAGTAGCAAACACGTAAAATAATATTTAAAATTCAAGCACAAATTTTTAAAGTTTGCTAATGCGGCAACGTGTCAATAGCATAGAATGTCAATAAATTACTGGATTCCTACATGATTAATTTTTGTACCATTTACCTTGTAACTATTTGATAATCAAGCAACATTTTATTTCCACATGTATTCATGCTGAATCCGTGGGCAACAGGCAACCTTTTTTCCTGCTTAACTCAGTTGCTTGCGGTCGTCGGCAAACTTGCTGACGGTCGCCTGCAAACATGCTGACGAACGTCAGCAACCCAAGGGAGACGGCAAAACTCCTATAGTCTTACGAATCTTCGCGAGAGTTTTCCTATTAGAATGTAAGCCCTGCTTCCTAGGTAGGTGACCTAAAGCTGAAGAGAGAAATGTCTCAATAACTTCCCCTTAATTCCTCTATAACTTTCGAATCTCTTTAATTTATATTCTTTAACTGCTGAGTGAAGGACTTTACTCAATAATTCTATAACTTTGCAGCCGACAACAGACTGAAATGGAAACAAACAAGCAAATCAACAAAGTGGAACTGCGCACCCTGCGCATGGGCGACTACGACCAATTGGCAGGTTCGTTCAAACGCATTTATGGCGGCAGCGATGTGTTCTGGACCCACAAGCAGATAAAGAAGCTCATCGACATCTTCCCCGAAGGACAGGTGGTGGTTGTGGCCGACAACCGCATTGTGGGCTGCGCGCTGAGCATCATTGTAGACTACGACTTGGTGAAGGGCGACCATACCTACGCCCAGGTGACGGGCAACGAGACTTTCAACACCCACAATCCCAACGGCAATATCCTCTATGGCATTGAGGTATTCATCCATCCCGACTACCGCGGACTTCGTCTTGGCCGGCGTATGTATGAATATCGCAAGGAGCTCTGCGAGAAACTCAATCTCAAGGCCATCATGTTTGGCGGACGTATTCCCAATTATCATAAGTACGCCGACACCATGCGCCCCAGGGAGTATATTGCCAAGGTCCGCTCACGCGAGATCTACGACCCGGTGCTCAATTTCCAGTTGAGCAATGATTTCCACGTGCGTCGCGTCATGCGCAATTATCTTCCCAACGACGAGGAGTCGAAACACTATGCCTGTCTGCTGCAGTGGGACAATATCTACTATCAGCCGCCGACGAATCAGATTGTTGAGCGCAAGCCCACCGTGAGGATAGGAATGGTGCAGTGGCAGATGCGTCCTTACAACAGCATCGACGAACTGTTTGAGCAGGTGGAGTTCTTTGTCGACTCGGTGTCCGACTATAAGAGCGACTTTATTCTCTTCCCCGAATATTTCAACGCCCCGCTTATGGCTATGTACAACAACCTGGGCGAGGCCGAGTCGATTCGTGCGCTGGCTAAGTTTACCGATAAGATACGCGACCGTTTCCGCGAACTGGCCATCAGCTACAACATCAACATCATCACGGGCAGTATGCCCTACGTGAAAGATGATGGGCGGTTGTACAACGTGGGCTTCCTCATCCGTCGCGACGGTACCGATGAGATGTACGAGAAGATACATGTTACGCCCGACGAGCAGAAGTGTTGGGGACTGAATGGAGGTCGACGGCTGCGCACGTTCGATACCGACTGCGGCAAGATTGGCGTGCTCATCTGCTACGATGTGGAGTTTCCCGAACTGTCGCGCATTATGGCCGCACAGGGCATGCAGATTCTTTTCGTGCCCTTCATGACCGATACGCAGAACGCCTATGCCCGCGTGCGCATCTGCGCCCAGGCCCGTGCCGTGGAGAATGAGTGCTATGTGGCCATTGCCGGAAGTGTGGGCAACCTGCCCCGCGTTCACAATATGGACATCCAGTATGCTCAGTCGGCTGTGTTCACGCCTTGCGACTTCCCCTTCCCCAACGATGGTCGCCGCGCTGAGGCCACGCCCAACACCGAGATGATTCTTGTGGCCGATGTCGATCTCAACAGTCTCAACCAGCTGCACACCTACGGAAGCGTGAGAAACCTCAAGGACCGGCGGACAGACCTCTACGAGGTGAGGCTGAAGCAATAGCTTCACGACCGGACACAGGACCAACAAAAATAGGAAATGAGCGTTTGAAGACCTTTCTTCAGACGCTCATTTCCTATTTTTATATGGCGTTTACGTATCGAAACTTCCAATATTTTTCAGAGTTTCACCGACGACAGGTCCACGAGTCCGTTGACGATGGCGTAGATGGTGAGGCCGGCTGCAGAATGGATTTGCAGTTTGCGGGCAATGTTGCGCCGGTGGGTGATGACGGTGTTGAGCGAGATGTTGAGATGGTCGGCAATCTCCTTGTTGCTCATACCGTGGACCAGGCTCACCACCACGTCGCGTTCGCGTTCGCTGAGCGCATTGGCCGATGCGGGATTAGGAATGTTGATGTCTTTCTGTACCTTGCTTTCCAGATGATGAATGGCGGGAATGAAGATGTTGTCCTCTACATCAGAGTGCAGACTGAGCCATTCCTCATTATTATATAGGTCGTAGAGCACAGCCGTGAGGCGGTTGTTGCGCAAGTTGTCGCTGGGCAGGTATTTGATGATGATGCTCTTGAGCTCCTTCAACTTCTGGGTGACAGAGGTGTGGTGCTTGGAGAATGTGTCGATATTGAACTTCCCGCTCACCTGTCCGTCGATTAACCGCTGCACATAAGGGAAGAGTGTGCGTTCTTCAAACAGCATGTGCGACGTGATGCTGTGCACATAGTTGTCATAAAGTTTGAGGATGAGTTTGGCCACATTGTCATTCTCGTCGAGAGCTTCTGCCAGATTCTTGCGGATGAAAGGCAGCTGGAACTTCATGAAATATTCGTGGCTCGCCTTTAGATAATGCAACAGTGTAGTCACGTCGAGCTGAGCAACCTGTACCTTGTCGAGATACCCATTAATGGTGAAATTCACTACGGCAAGAAATGTGGTCGTGTCGACGTGCTCTTTCTCGCAAACCTCGTTTACCGTCTTGTCTCCGAAGCCGAGACTGATGCCAAAGGAACCAAGGCTTTGCAACACGTTGTAGTTGTCGCGAATGATTGAAATCAGCTGGTCATCTGCCTCATAAACTTTTTGATTCTTCATGTGCCGCTCTGTTTTATTATCAGGCAAAGTTAAGAAATTTCCTTCAAGTCCACAAGTCGGAAAATAAAAATACCCACAAATAGGGATAGCTGCGGAGGGTGTAATTTTATTGCAACACGCTTATCTCTTCTCTTTAAACGGAATGTAGAATTTCTGTAATGCCCGTATCGTAATTTTGCATTCGGAAAACATAATGATGTAGCCAGCTCTATGATGCAGGAATCAATGCGGCCAAGATTGGATTCTAAAGCATAAGCCGCATAAGCGGAATATTCATCTCAGTTTCTGAGCCGGTTGCGGATGGGTCCGTAGCCGGCTTATTGCTAGGTGTTGTCCGACTGGGCTGATTGGTCCGACCAGTCTGACTAGTCCGACCAGTCAGATAAGTCCGACCCGTCTGATTACTCCGACCAGTCCGATTGGTCCGACCAGTCAGATAAGTCCGACCAGTCTGATTCCTCAGATTCCTCCGACCGGCCAAAAATAAAATTAATTTTATTTTGAAATTACCCTCGTTTGCTGTATCTTTGCAGCATGATTGACGCAAACCCAATGATAAACGGCAACGGCTTCGAGAAAGATGTGCGGTTGCTGACGGAAGTTTCGGAGCAGGAAGCACGATTCGTGCCGAAGACCGATTCTCCCATGCCTTCGGTCGCCTCATTGTGTGAGGTGGTCGATCTAGTGCGCCAACTTGTGTTCCCTGGCTATTTCGACCGGCGGCAAAGCGACAAAGAGTTGCGGTCTTATCATATTGGCGTGAATATGGAACGTCTCTACGATGTGCTCAGCCATCAGATTCGATTGGCTTTGCAGTTCCATCATTGCTCTGAGTGTGAGGCCGATGAGAAGAGGGCGGCCAAACTGGCTCAGCAATTTATCGACCAGTTGCCAGAGGTGAAGCGCCTGCTGTTCACGGATGTTGAGGCCATCTTCAACAACGATCCCGCTGCGGCAACGCCTTCCGAGGTCATCTTCTGCTATCCCGTCGTTCAGGCAATGCTCCACTATCGGGTGGCTCACGTGTTGCAGGAAATGAAGATCCCTGTGATACCGCGAATCATTACCGAGAAGGCGCATAGCGAGACGGGCATCGATATTCATCCTTGCGCAAAGATAGGCGAGTATTTCGCCATTGATCATGGTACGGGTGTTGTCATTGGACAAACATGTATAATAGGCAATCACGTCACGCTCTATCAGGGCGTCACGCTTGGCGCTGCTGGTCACCGTCCATTTGCCACCAATAACAATTTCGATGGCGAGCAATTGCCCCGTCATCCTATTTTGGAAGACAATGTGACGGTCTATTCCAACTCTACACTTCTTGGCCGTATCACCATAGGTCATGACACCATCATCGGCGGTAATATCTGGGTCACGCACGATGTGCCACCCAACAGTCGCCTGCGCCAAAGCAAGTTCGTCGACTCACAGTTTGAGGGCGGTTTGGGTATATAATAGTAGAAATGTATTATAGTCTGAAGCTTTTGATATGGAAGCACAACAAAAATCTAAATTTATTAAAGAGTTGCGCGATTATGTGATGATCGCCATAGCCATGGTTTCCTATGCCATCGGCTGGACCATTTTCCTATTGCCTAACAATATCACAACGGGTGGTGTGCCTGGTATCTCCTCCATTTTGTTCTGGGGCTTGGGCATACCCGTACAATGGTCTTACTTCGCCATCAACATCGTGTTGCTGGCTATCGCTTTGAAGATCCTTGGATGGCGGTTCTGTGTAAAAACCATCTATGCCGTGTTTGTGTTGACCCTGCTCACGACTTATTCCCGCCAATATCTGTCGGATGTTCATCTTCTGGCCGACCAGCCCTTTATGGCTTCCATCATAGGCGCCATCTTCTGCGGTTCCGGTGTGGGCTTGGGCCTGGCTTCAAACGGTTCAACGGGAGGCACGGATATCATCGCTGCCATTGTCCATAAGTATTACGACATCACGCTAGGACGCGTCATCATGCTGGTGGATATCGTCATCATTACGTCTTCCTACTTGGTGTTGCGCAACTGGGAGCAGGTGCTCTACGGCTACGTGGTGCTTTATGTCACGGCATTCTGTATCGATCAGGTGGTCGGCATGCAGCAGCGCAACGTGCAGTTCTTTATCATCTCCGATAAATATAAGGAAATAGCTTCACGCATTGCTGTCTATCCCCATCGTGGTGCCACTGTGATTGAAGCCTATGGTTTCCATACCGGTCGTGAGGTCAAGATGCTTTTCATTATGGCAAAGCGTCGTGAGAGCCATGTGATTTTCCAACTCATCAACGAGATCGACCCGAATGCCTTTGTGACGCAGAGTTATGTGCAGGGCGTATATGGTGAGGGCTTCGACAAGTTCAAAGTCCATTCCAATAAGAAACCAGCACCGCTCAATGGTAACCAACTAGGAAATTTGAGTAAATAAGATATGTAGAATAGGAAGCGCCTTGTGTGTTTCCTATTCCTTTTATATATTGTTCGTTTCCTAATCCTTATATATAGTAAGAACTAAATCTACCACCTTTCTCTCCACTTACATTCTTCAGTGTGTGAATGTCGCACTTGATTATCGTAGATTCCTATGTTTCCTTATTTTTTAACCTTGCATTCTTGCCGGGCGGCAATTGCCGCCCTTAAGGCTGCCAATTGCCGCCCTTAAGGCTGCCAATTGCCGCCCCTACGGTTGCCAATTGCCGCCCTTACGGTTGCCACGTGCCGCCCATTGTGATATTAGCGATATTACAGTATAGCCGTTTGTAATAGCGCCGTCATTCCTGACGGCATAGATTGGAATCTGGTAGAGCATCTATCAAGGATTCTGCGGTTTTGAGAATTTATCGTATGTCTGGAAAGAAAGGAATTCTCAAATTCTAGCCTGCATTATTCATGAACATTAAACGCTACTTTTTTGAACATGAATTATCACAAATTACCCATAAATTATTCGTAAATGATTATATTCATGAGAAATTTATGGATAATTTATGGATATTCGTGTGAAAAATAATCTCCATGAATAATGTAGGCTAGACCAAAAAGCCTTGTTCTTAGAGATTTCTCCCTCAAAGCGGAAATTTGGGGGCTAGCTGTGCCAATTCAGCCCTTTTCTCTTGATTTAAATCAATTAATGTTAATTATTGAAGAATATTTTGAAAATTTCCCTCGAAATATTTTGGTGGTTCAAAGAAAAGCACTACCTTTGCACTCGCTTACTAAAAATCAAGCGTATGAAACTTGATTGAAACATGAGCAAAGCGATATTTGAAAAGTTTGAATCAGACAGAGAAACAGTACAGGAAGCGGCGGGAAGCCAACGGCTTTCCGTCGGGTGAAAACAAGTTATCCGTCATTCT
>Ga0256406_1006054_pt1 | contig 12390 bp, 10 predicted proteins | sample RumenRJG_03DNA_FD_185986 | JGI IMG/M metagenome (GOLD analysis project Ga0256406, IMG submission 185986) | Bovine rumen microbial communities from Lethbridge, Alberta, Canada - RJG_03 | ecosystem: Host-associated > Mammals > Digestive system > Stomach > Rumen | place: Canada: Alberta | collected...
CGGAGCGCTTTGCTAAGGACGTGCTTGACGCGCCGGAGCGGACTTCACTTCGGAACACGACGGTCGTGAATAAGCTGATCATGCGGTCCTGCAAATCCGCGGTCAAGGCGAGCGATGCATTGTCAGACGCGGAGATCAGTGATCTTCTGAAGCAGCTGTCCAAATGCGTCAATCCGTTCAGCTGTCCGCACGGCCGGCCGACCTTCGTCCGCGTCACGAAATATGAGATGGAGCGTGCATTTAAGAGAAAATAAGAATTGAAAGAAATACAAGCTATGAAGAAAAACAACACTGTCTATATTATCACCGGCCCGACCGCCGTCGGGAAGAGTATCATCGCTTTTTATCTTGCAAAAAGAATCAACGGCGAGATCGTGAACTGCGACTCGATTCAGCTGTACAAGCACCTGAATATCGGCAGCGCGAAGCCGTCTGAGAAGGAAATGTCAGAGATTCCGCACCACCTCTACGGTGTGGTCGAGCCCGACGACAAAATCACGGTCGCCCGGTATCAGCAGATGGCGCTGAAGACAATCGACGATATTCTGGACCGGGGCGCCGTGCCGATTGTCTGCGGCGGAACCGGCCTCTACGTCAATTCCATTCTGTATGATATGGATTTTGCCGCGCGGCCGGAGGACAATGGAAAGCGCCGGAAAGAGCTGGAGGAAATGGCGAATAAGATGGGCTCCCAGTACATGTACGAGTATCTGTCCGCGATCGATCCGGTCTCTGCCGAGCGGATCCATCCGAACAATACGCGCAAAGTGATCCGTGCCATCGAAGCATATGAGTACGGTTCAAACGTCAAGGACATGGAGGAATGCCGGCTTCGCATGACATATGATTTCAGGCTGTTCGGCATCACGATGGAACGGAAGTGGCTCTACGACCGGATCAACCGCCGGGTCCTGGAGCTGGTCAAGAGAGGGCTGCTGGACGAATTCAAAGAACTGAACGAGAAAGGCTATACAGAGAATACGCCGGCGATGAAGGCCATCGGTTACAAAGAGTTATATGATTTCAAGAACGGCAAAAAGGACCTGAAAACCGCTATTCTCGATATCATGAAGAATTCCCGCCATTATGCAAAAAGGCAGATGACATGGCTGAAACGGTATGACGGCCTGATTCACTGGATTGAAATCCAAAAGAATCAGTCGGTCGGCGAGATCGTCGACGAGATCCTTCAGGTGGAGCAGTGATTCGGAATGAAGGAGAAAGAATACAGGATTCACAACAAAAGCGACAAACCGGACAACATTGTCGAGAAGGACAATGAGATTTTCCTGGAGTGCGAGGAGATTGAACGGCAGCTGCCGAATTTTCTGCGCTCGTATTTCATCTATCTGAAGGGCAATGTCCTGCCGATGACCCGGCTCGCGTATCTTCATGATGTTCGTTTTTTCTTCCAGTATCTGGTACAGGAAACTTCGCTGACGGAGGCGGAAGACATCAAGGATATCCGCCTTTCCGAGCTGAACGTGGTCGAAGCGATGGACATCAATATCTTTCTTGACTATTGCCGCAAGTACAAAGTCGATGACGGAAAGAGCATCACGATCTATGAGAACAGCAACAAGACGCTGGCGCGGAAGAAGTCCTCGGTGTCGGTGCTTTTTAAGCAGCTGTACCGGGACGGACTCATCGACCGGAACATCACCGACGGGTTTGACCCGATCCGGGTGCAGAAGCCGGGAGAGCGCGAAATCAAAGCGCTGCAGGACGATGAAGTGATGGTTATGCTGGATGCGGTCACAACCGGCTCGCATCTGACACCGCACGAAAAAGCCTACTGGGAGAAGACGAAGCTCCGGGACAAGGCGATTCTGATTCTTTTCCTCACGTACGGGCTCCGGCTCTCCGAACTGCAGCAACTGAACGTCTCTTCGTTCATGTTCTCAAGAGGAGAGTTCAAGATCTACCGGAAGAGGGGAAAAGAATCCCTGATGCCGATCAACCAGTCGGTCGAGATGTGCCTCCGGGATTATCTCGATAACGAAAGAAGCCATATCACGATTCAGGACGAGGCGGACGAGGACGCGCTATTTCTTTCTCTTCAGGGAAAGCGCATGACGCAACGTGCGATTCGCGATCTCGTCAAGAAATACACTTCCATTCCGCTCCATACCACCCGGAAAGGCGGCTACAGTCCGCACAAGCTCCGGGCTACGGCAGCAACCAGCCTGATCGGAAGGGGGAATTCGATCTACGATGTGCAGGCGCTTCTGGATCACGAACAGGTCACGACAACTCAGCTGTACGCATCTCACAAGATGAACGTCAAGCGCGATCTGGTAAAAGACATGGAATGGGAACTCGAAAGAAAGGACAATGATTAAAATTGACAGAACATATTTATAAAGAACATCTGATCCGGGAGTTCGGTGTAGACCGGAGCATTCTGGATCTGGTAGAAGCATCGGAAAATGAACTGGCGGAATCCTTCCGCGAACTGGATGAGATCTGCGCGATCAATCAGCTGAAGGTATTGAAGGCGTTTCAGGACAACCATATCAGTGACATGCATTTCGGCTGGAACACCGGCTACGGTTATGATGATGCCGGCCGGGAAGCTGTCGAAAAGGTCTATGCCAGCATTTTCCATACAGAAGCTGCGCTTGTGCGCCCGAATATTGTAAACGGCACGCACGCGATCGCCACGACGCTGCTAGGCATGCTGAAGCCGGGAGATGAACTCATCGAGGCAACCGGCACGCCGTATGACACGCTGCAGACCGTGATCGGGCTGACCGGAAATGAAGATGGAAAATTCCACGGTACACTACTGGATTACGGAATCAAGTACAAGGAAGTACCGCTCAACGAAAATATGGATGCGGATGTCGATGCGATTGTCGGTGCCATCACCGATGATACCCGTGTGGTTGCGATGCAGCGTTCCACCGGATATGACTGGCGGCCGGCGATCTCGCTGGAAAGCCTTCACAGGGTGACGGAAGCCGTGCACCGCGTTCGTCCGGATATCATCGTCATGCTGGACAACTGCTACGGCGAATTCGTCGATACGGAAGAGCCGACTGATTTCGGCGTAGATGTGATGGCGGGTTCGCTGATCAAAAATCCGGGCGGCGGCCTGGCGCTTTCCGGCGGCTACATCGTCGGACGGCAGGATCTGATTGATCAGATCGCTTACCGGCTGACCTGTCCTGGCATCGGTGCGGAATGCGGTCTGACTTTCGGTCAGAATCGTTCTGTGCTGCAGGGAATGTTCCTGGCGCCGAAAGTCGTAAATGCAGCGGTCAAAGGAGCCATGCTGCTCGGCGTCGTATATGACCATCTCGGCTATGCAGTTATGCCACCGGCCTTTTCGAAGCGGAGTGATATCGTTCAGGCGATTCGATTTGAAGATAAAGACAAGACCGTTGCATTCTGTCAGGCAGTCCAGTCCGCATCCCCGATCGACGCCTATGTAACGCCAATTCCGTGGGATATGCCGGGATACGATGACGAAGTGATCATGGCGGCCGGCGCGTTTGTTCAGGGCTCGTCGATCGAACTCAGCGCGGATGCTCCACTCAGAGAACCTTATATCGCCTATTTTCAGGGCGGACTCACTTATGAGCACGCCCGTTACGGCATCATAAAGAGTTTGGACACAATGATCAAAAGAGGCTTTATCCATGTCAGAAAGCAAAAGGAAACGGATTAATAGATTAGAAAGGAAAAAACAAAAAGACGCAAAGAAACAGGCCCGGCAGCGGTTTTATCAGGATGTTCGGTATAACATCCGGAATTCTTCATTCAAAAGCAGGCTTCGCGCTTTCGGAAAGCTGATCATACTGCTGCTGATTCTGGTCGGGATTCCGCTGTTTCTGGTGATTTTTTATAAGGACACGCTGTTGAACAGCGCGACCTGGTCCAATCTGCCGACTATTCTCGGCGCTCACCGGAAAGGTGCTTTTCTCGCGCTGATTTTTCTGCAGATGCTGCAGATTGTGGTCTGTATCCTGCCGGGACAGCCGATTCAATTTGCATCGAGTTACCTGTACGGTGTAGTCGGTGGTCTCTTGATCGCGCTGATCGGCGCAGTGATCGGTTCAATCATCACGTACCGGCTGGCCAATTTTCTCGGAAATGACGCTATGCACCTGGTCTTCGGTGAGCAGCGCGTTAAAGATTACATCCGCAAGCTGAACAGCAGCCGGTCCCTGACAATAGTTTTTCTGATCTATCTGATCCCGGGAATCCCAAAAGATCTGGTCAGTTACGTGGCCGGCATCTCGGATATTGAGCTGAAGTCCTTCTTGCTGGTTTCGACCGCCGGAAGAATCCCGGGTTTGATGGGCAGCCTGCTGGTCGGTACGTTCTGGCAGTCCAAAAATTATGTCGGACTCGCAATCGTCGCGATTATCATGCTGGCGATTCTTCTGCTGTGTTTCAAATACCGGGAACGGATCATGGATAAGCTGGGCGAATTCGAAAACAAACAAGAAAAGAAAGAGGAAGCTCATGAAAAAGCAATCAAAAAATAAAGACAAGACGAATGCGATGCGCATTCTGGATCAGAACCACATCGAATATGGTACTGATGAATATGAGTACGACGAATCAGACCTTTCCGGAAAACACGCAGCGGCCGTGATGGGGGTTTCGGAGGATGAAATTTTCAAAACACTGGTAACTCGGAGCAGTTCGAATGAACTGTTTGTCTTCGTGGTACCGGTTGCATCCGAACTGGATCTGAAGAAAGCAGCGGCGGCCGCCGGCCAGAAAAAGATCGAAATGGTGCATGTAAAGGAGCTGGTCTCTCTGACCGGTTATATGCGTGGCGGATGCACGTCGATCGGCATGAAGAAGAACTACCCGACCTTCATCGACGAGACGGCGCAGCTCTTTGACCGGATCTACATCTCCGCCGGAAAAAGGGGACACCAGATTATCATTGCGCCGGATGACCTGGCCTCGGTCACATCGGCTAAGTTTGCGGATATTACGAAAGATGAATAGGGCGGATAGGGGAACTTTCCCGCTGTCCTGCTGAACTTTTGGTCTGTGTGCGATTGCAAATCAGACAGTTCAGATGGAAATCAACAATGATTAAGAAACGGTCTTGCTTATCGCAAAGGCCGTTTTTTTTACCGTTTCGATGAAAACAAATGTTCTTTTATTATTGACATCCCCGTAATAATTCGCTATAATACAACTACATTAAAAAGAACAGACGTTCTCTTAATTGATACGGCAGTTTCAATCATAAGTTTGTACAGGGAGAGATATAAAATGAAAAGGAAATTAAGAATTGTCAAACCATTCCGTTTCTTCACTTTTGTTCTGGTTGTCACTCTGACAATTATTTTTATTCTATATACGATTTTAAGTGGTACGACAGAAGCTTCCGCTATGGAGACTTATAGACAAGTTACAGTCCATCAGAATGAGACATTATGGACGATCGCTGAGGAGAACAGCAGCAATCATGTCGATACGCGCGATCTGGTTGCAGAGATCTGCGATATCAATGATGTTAAGCCGGACGAGATTCAGCCTGGCGATACGCTTATCGTGCCGGTCGAAGCCTCTGAGGCTGATAACGAACAGACAAATTAATATATTATGATATAAGTAATCGCTTTTGTTTTGAAACAGCTTACGTTAATTAGTTAATTTTTTAAATAAGCCTTCCAAATTTATTTTCCAAATAAAGCTCTATTTAAAAGGTCGTACGATTAATCAGTCGTTCGGCCTTTTAAATTGCCTGAAATCGGAAATATCGGGAAGAAGTCCGGCAGTAGTTCGTTTAGTAAAGAAATAATAGAAATAACGGAAATAACGTATCTGGCTTCGAAATCCGGGAAATCAGTATTCAGTATGAAGAAGCCTGAAGATGCCTTAGTGGATTATAGAATCATTATAACTATTCCCAAAATTATGATTTTAGGAATAGTTATAATTCGGATGCAGAGTGCTCTGCTCTTCTATCAAATATCCGATTTCAACCGATCTGATGGACATCATAGCCGAGCAGTTTCGCCATGATATAGACTGGGATGCCATGACATAGCTGTTTTTTCTCATTCATTTGATATTTACCGTAGTTTGTATTCATTAGTTTGTATTCATTAAAGTTCGACTTGGTCAGGATGACCTTGACATTGCATTTGTAGATCTGTTTTTCGTATTCTTTTTTTCTGATGAGCTGCTCCTTTTCCTGTAAAATCCTCAGCTGCTGAATTCGTCGATCTTCTCCAGAAGTTTCTGATTCACATCAGACTCCGGAAGAAGCAGGTACGCCGAAGCGTATGCGTACTTGTTCAGCCTCCTGAGATCTTCCGCCTGCGGCTTCGGAATACGGGAAATGTCCATATTGTTTTCAAGGTCTGCTCTCTTTACGGCTCTTGTGAAGCGGTCCTTGGCGGCGCACTCAAGATACTCACTGTATTTCTGCCCGTCTTTCCTGGTAAGGCGGCTCAGGCGCAGAATGATCCTCTCGGGGAACCCCTCCGCCCTGAGGTCGTCCTCCGTCACATCCGTGTCCTCGAGCACGTCGTGAAGCCACGCCAGGACTTTTGCTTCTTTTTCTGCGACCCGGTTCGCGACCCATTCCGGATGACGGATATACGGGGCACCGCCTTTATCCGTCGCGCCGGCATGCGCTTTCCAGGCGATAGCGGAGGCCTTCTCGATCAAAGTGTCGAACAGCGCATCCTGCTCCGCAATTTTCTTAGTCGCTTCTTCCGCCGGGATTTCTTCGTACTCATTCTCGTATGTAGCACCCGAGTTTGTGTATCTCACAGCAAACAGGCCAGTGTAAACCCAGTTTTCTTTACCCGGAACGTGAAGGTAAAAATTCTCCTCGTCAGACTTGACGACATCGCCTTTGTTAAGTTCGTTGTTGAGCAGATAATACTTCTCCATTGTTCCTTATTATTAATTACCTCGCTATTAATTACCTCGCTGATTAGTAAAGCAAAACCTTCTTCGCTATTTCACTGCTATTTCACTTTCACGGTGACGGCTTTGTACGCGCCGTTCTGGGCGTAGCAGTAGATCGTGGTGCTGCCTTTGGCTTTCGCCTTAATAGTGCCCTTGCTGCTGACTGTCGCAATCTTCGAATTGCCGGTTTCGAAAGCGATCTTCCGATAACTCTTTACTTTGAGTTTTTTGTTAGCCTTCACGGCGGCTGCCTTCGGATTAAAGCTATTGCCTTTTTTCAGTGTGACACTCGGCTTACTGACCTTTACCGCTTTGTAGTTTCCGTACTTTCCGCCGGTGGTTGCCACGTAGACGGCTTTTGAGGTCGCTTTCGTGCTGCCGTTCGAGTCGATTGCGACGATTATGTATTTATAATACGTTCCTTTCTTAAGCTTTGTCTGCTTGTACGAGAACCCGGATGTCGTTTTCAGCTTCTTGAAGTGACTGCCCGATCCGCACTTCGCGCCGTAGACAGCGTAGCTTTTCGCGCCGCTGACGTGGTTCCACTGAACTGTGATGCCCGAATTCGATGCTTTCAACGCCTTGGCATGGATTTTGGCAAACGAGGATCCGCTGAGGTCTTTATCGCTCTTCACTTGAAGAATCTTCTGCTCGGACTCTTCCGCGCTGCCTTTGCTGCCTTTTGACGAAGCTGTCGCCGGGATGGTTTCGGTTCGGGTCTCGCCGCAGCGTTTGCAGGTATAGACCTTCGTTCCCGCTTCCGTAGTAGTCGCCGCTTTGGTCACCTTCCCTTCGTCCCAGTCATGGCCGAGCGCCGGAATGCTATCTCCGTCTTTTAGCTTGTTTCCGCAGTCCGTGCAGTACGTATCGCCGGTATAGCCCATTTCCGTGCAGGTCGCGGCTTTTTCGCTGCGCACCTTGGTATGAATGTGATTGTCCCGATTTTTCGGGATTACTTCGGTCTTCGTCTTTCTGCATGTGCTGCAGGTATAAGTCTTCTCGCCTTCCGCGCTGCAGGTAGCTTCTTTGGTGATCGTCCCTTCATCCCATTCATGTTCATGGTCAGATGCCTTCACCGTGAGGTGGATGGATGCGGAGTACGTGTTACCGCCATCATCTTGCGTGGAAGCCGTGATAGTCGTTTCACCTCCGGATTTTGGTGTGACGGTGCCGTCACCGGACACTGCTGCGACTGAATCATCGGAAGAAGTCCAGGTTACTGTGCTTTCTACGGTGCAGTTGTATTTATCATTTTCATCATCGGGCGAGGTATAGAGCGCGTTAAATGTCAGTTTGTCGCTATTCGCCAGGTCAAGTGTATAATTTCCGTCACTTGTTTTTTCACTCACAGAAGGAACGATGGACAGGCTGCACTGCGCCGCGTCTGCCTCCACCGTCTGAACTGCTTTACCGGTGAGGCTCCTCGGAGTCTCGGTAAAAGTAAATCCGGACGGGGTTTTACCGGTTTCAAGCGCGATGGTCATGTATTTATTATCATCCGTCTTGAAAGCGGAAAGTCCGATATAGTAATACTTTGGCGTAATCAGGAGGCTGTAATGACCATAGTCTGAGTAGCCGTTGCTGCTGGAATAGTTATCCTGTTCATCAATCCAGAGATCGATCCCACGCATCACAGCATCATCCCCACTGGCTGTGCTGACCCCGGAGAGGCATTCGCCATAAGTATGGTATGTGCTGCCTGAAATGACTTCCATATTGTAAGCGTGGCTGCTGCCGCATCCGGGACGGATATGGCTCCATTTAATCGAGGCCTCTGCGGAACGGATCTCTGCATTGCGTTCGATTTCAGCGGACCATACCATCGGTATGTAATCGCCGTTCTGCCTGGAAAGCTGTTCATCAGTCGGGTTTTCTCCGTAATCGGTGTCGAGATGGAGCTTAGTGGTACCCGGATAACCATCAGCGTCCGGCTTTGGTTTCTGATCCCGGCACGCGAGATAGCGTGCCTTATTGATTTTCTTCAGAACTGCCGAAGAATTTGAATTGTAGAACGTGCCCGGAACGCCGATCAGGATGTTCCCGTCTCCGGCCGTCTGAACATTTGTCGGATACACCGTCGCGCTGTCAGCGTATGCAGCTGCTCCGAAGGCCAGCGTTATAACCATGGAGAGCAGCGCGATTAAAAGCCCGCGGTGAAGGTCTTTGTTCTTTCGTCTATGAATCATGTAATTGCCCTTTCTCGTCCTCCCGCAGAAGCGGGATCCCTGAGCTGCTGTATAATTATTATATATTTGTCTGGCTAAAAGCTCGAAACGTCACGGCGGTGACGGCTGCATCATTAACTATTGTATTTTCCGGATGTACTAATTTGCACACTATATACCGGATTACACCGACGTGATAATCGGCTTACTCTTCTTCAGGATGATATTAGTTTATACCCGATTCTCCTTCGAGTAAATAATTGTTGAAGCAGAAAGGTGTTCGGAAATTGGTTTTTTAGAAAAACAGATTTACGATAAGTTCCTCATTCCGGATATGAAAAAACCGCTGCAATCTACAGCGGTCAACTGGAGCGGAAGACGAGATTCGAACTCGCGACCCTCGCCTTGGCAAGGCGATGCTCTACCCCTGAGCCACTTCCGCATATTAAATTGGTCGAGGGAGATGGATTCGAACCATCGAATGCACAGCAAACGGATTTACAGTCCGCCCCCTTTGGCCGCTCGGGAATCCCTCGACGTAAGCCGCGACAAAATCAATCACAAGCGACTTTGTTATGATACATTAAAATCCGTCTCATGTCAACTGATCTGAAGAATTTTTTTGAATGAATCACTGAAATCTCGTCGAGCCTTATTGAAAAAAACAGACGCCGGATCCGCTCCGATTGGTGCGGATCCGGCTCTTGATGATTCTACAGTGTCCGTAAGTGTCCGTGAATGTTCCGGCGCTACTTCAGACTCTTGCCATAATTGAACTCGGTGTTCTCTTTTGTCTTCTCATCCAGCGTGTATTTACCTCTCTCGATCGCGAGAATCCCGGTGCGGGCAAGCTCGAGGATACCAAACGGCGTCAGCAGATCTTTCAGCGCATTGATCTTATCCTCGTCGCCGATCAGCGAAAGCGTCAGCGTTTCCTGAGAGACGTCGATGACCGATGCCCGGAAAATATTACCGATCTGGATGATTTCGTTCCGGGTCTCATAATCCTGCGCTTCGCATTTGAACAATACGAATTCGCGACGGATTGTCTTGTCATTCTCGAGCAATTTCGCGGAATATACCGGAACCATCTTGTTCAGCTGCGCGAGCAGCAGATTGGTATGATTATCATCTGCTGTCACTTCGATCGTCAGACGCGTCAGCTTCGGATCCGTTGTCGTGCCGGCGCAGAATGATTCAATGTTGAATCCGTTTCTGGAAAACAAACGGGAGACGACCGAAAGCACGCCCGGCCGGTTTTCGACGAGCACCGAGAAGGTGCGTCTTTTCGAATGTGTATCTTGAACTCTTCTAACTGCCATGAGTGATCTCTCCTATCCTGTCATTAACATGTCAAAGTCGTTAATATTCCGTATTCCGCATTAATTCAGCAGAAATTCAGTGATGTGTGTGCCGCCGTTGACCATTGGACGAACCATTTCATCCGCAGAGACGGCGCAGTCGATCACATAGCCTCTGCCCTGCTTCTGTTCTTCCAGAGCGTCTGCGATTGCGGCGCGGAGATCCTTGATATTCGTGACACGCGCGCCTTTAAGGCCATAAGCTTCTGCCAGCTTGACGAAATCCGGACCGCGATCGAGAACCGTCTGGCTGTACCGTTTGCCATACATCAGATCCTGCCACTGGTGTACCATACCGAGGACGCCGTTATTGAAAATAAAAGTGATGACCGGGAGTTTGTAATACTCTTCCGTCGCTAATTCGTTGCAGTTCATCCGGAAAGATCCATCGCCGGTGACGTGAATCACCGTCTTGTCCGGGTTGCCGACCTTCGCGCCGATTGCAGCGCCCAGACCGAAGCCCATCGTCCCGTAGCCGCCGGATGTCAGCAGCTGTCCCGGATAGCTGAAATGGAAGTGCTGGATCGCCCACATCTGATGTTCACCGACATCAGTCGAAACGATCGTTCCCTTCGGCACCATGTCCTCGATGTTTGACAGAATCTGCTTCGGCGTCATCGCATCCGGAGTGCCTTCGTCATATTCGGTCTCTGTAGGGAATGAGAACACATATTCCTTCCATGGCGTGTGATCATACTGCGGAATCGCCTCGTTCAGCTTCCGGAGGACAACCTTCGCATCCCCTATGATATGGTGATCCGTCAGGACATTCTTGTTGATCTCCGCGCGGTCGATATCGATATGAACAATCTTGCCGTTTCGCGCGAAAGTCTCCGGTTTAAGTGCAACACGATCTGAAAAACGGCAGCCGACAGCGATCAGCAGATCGCAACCATCCACGCCTCTGTTCGAAGCCTGGGATCCATGCATGCCGATCATGCCGGTAGCCAGCGGATCCGCACCGTCCATGGCGCCGCCGCCCATCAGCGTAATCGCGACCGGCGCATCCAGCTTGCGCGCAAATTCACGGAATTCTTCGTGCGCGCGGCTTCTGGTTACTCCGCCGCCGCAGATCAGCATCGGCTTCTCAGATTTTGAAATCATATCTACAAGGATATCGATATCCTCCTGGTCAGGTTCCGGCAGAAGAAGGCTGCTGGTACGGGAGCGGCTTATCAGCTTGCCGAGTGCACCGGACTTCTTGTGCTTCTCCCTTGGAAGCGGCGTGTAGTCCACCTTGGCAGCAGTGACGTCCTTAGTTATGTCGATCAGGACCGGACCCGGCCGGCCGCTTCTCGCGAGGCCGAAAGCTTCCCGGATCGTATCTGCCAGCATATTGACATCGCGGACCAGATAATTGCATTTCGTGATCGGCATCGTGATGCCGGTAATATCTACTTCCTGGAATGCATCCTTGCCGAGTGAGTTCTGGCTGACATTGCAGCAGATGAAAACAACCGGCGATGAATCCATATAAGCGGTTGCGATTCCTGTGGTCAGGTTCGTCGCTCCCGGACCGGATGTCGCCATACATACGCCGACTTTGCCTGTGGATCTCGCATAACCGTCTGCCGCATGGGCTGCTCCCTGCTCGTGAGATGTAAGGTAATGAGTAATTCGATCCTGATACTTGTATAATTCATCATAAATATTCAGAATCGTTCCGCCGGGATATCCGAATACTGTGTCGACGCCCTGTTCCAGCAGACACTCAATTACGACCTTCGCCCCAGTCATTTCCATAATTGTAATCCTCCGAATTGCTATTTGATGATCGGCAGACATACCATTAGACCAATCTGCCGAAATTACAGTATATTATATCAAAACCAGTTGTATTTTTAAACTGTTTATTAGGAATAATCAGTTAACAAAAAACAAAAAATCGATTGTGTCAAGATGTTTGTGTAAACACATTCAGATTTCCTGCTCCGTGTAGGTTGATTTACTAAGCTGCGGATGCGTCT
>Ga0256406_1006056_pt1 | contig 12389 bp, 12 predicted proteins | sample RumenRJG_03DNA_FD_185986 | JGI IMG/M metagenome (GOLD analysis project Ga0256406, IMG submission 185986) | Bovine rumen microbial communities from Lethbridge, Alberta, Canada - RJG_03 | ecosystem: Host-associated > Mammals > Digestive system > Stomach > Rumen | place: Canada: Alberta | collected...
CACCGGTTCCCTTCTCCGGATCCGGGTATTCATCTGCAATAACCGGGATCTCACGGTTCAGAATCGGGAGGTATACCTTCGTTCCGACCAGGTCCTTATAGCGCTCATCGTCCGGGCTGACCGCAATCGCAACATCGCCGAACATCGTCTCCGGACGGGAAGTTGCGACCGTGATTCCTTCACTGCCATCCACACCCGGATAGCGGAAATACCAGTACTTACCGTTCTCATCCTCGTGCTCGACCTCCGCATCCGAAAGCGAAGTCCCGCAGCTCGGACACCAGTTGATCAGCCGGTTTCCGCGGTAGATCCATCCCTTTTTATACAGGTTGATGAAGAACGTTGTAACTGCTTTGCTGCAGCCTTCGTCCATCGTGAAGCGCTCTCTCCGCCAGTCGCAGGAATCGCCCAGCTTCCGGCACTGCTTCGTGATACGGCCGCCGTACTCCTTCTTCCACGCCCAGGCGTGTTCGAGAAATTCTTCACGAGTAAATTCGTCCTTGCGCTTACCGGTCTCTTCATACAGCTTATTCGCAACCTTCACTTCGGTCGCGATACTGGCATGGTCGCTTCCCGGAACCCACAGCGCACTGTACCCCTGCATTCTCTTCCAGCGGATCAGCACATCCTGCAGCGTCTGGTCGAGCGCGTGTCCCATGTGCAGCTGTCCAGTAATGTTTGGCGGCGGCATGACGATCGTGAACGGTTTCTTGTCCCGGTCAACCTCCGCGTTAAAAGCTCCGTTCTCTTCCCAGGTTTCGTAGATCCGGTCTTCGAAATCCTTTGGATTGTAAGTTTTTGCCAGATTTTTCTTCATATACATCCCTGCCTTTTTACGATATATTGTTGTCTGTATTAAAAATCATCCTGCCTCCGGACAGCCCGGCTGCTTCAGAACACCTGATGCCGGATCCGCTCCATCTGAGAATCCACATCGGCCAGCGTTCTGGCACACTGCTTCAGCTGCTCCAGAACATCATCCGAAAGGGATCCTTTATTCTTGTACTTGAGTTCGTGCTCCAGACTCGCCCAGGTATCCATCGCAATGCTCCGGAACTGAATTTCCACAGGAACCGTTTCCTTGCTGTTCACCAGGAAAACCGGAACCGTGATCACTACGTGCAGGCTCCGGTAGCCGCTCGGCTTCGGATTCTGTACATAATCCTTAATCTTGATCAGCTTGACATCCGACTGCTTCAGCAGCAGCTCCGACATCGTGTAAATATCCTCCTGATAGTTGCAGACTACCCGCACCCCGGCGATGTCGAAAACTTCATTTCGAACCGTATCCAGGTTGTGCACCGGATCCTCAATCCCGTACCGCTCAGCCTTTTCGATCATGCTTGAAAAAGTCTTCAGACGCGACTGCATGTGATGGATCGGCACATAGGCATGCTTCATATTGAAGTCATCCCCGAGTACATCCAGCTTCGTACTGACTTCCCGGATCGCCGCGCTGTACAGTAGATTGATGTCCTTAATCTGCTCCTGCAGCGCCGGATCGTCCTGCAGATCTTTCGGCAGGGTCGAACGCATGTTGTCCGGTCTGTAATACTGAGAAAAAGTCATGATTATATATTATTCCTTTGTAAAAAATTTATCTGCCGTTGACGGTACCGGCTGCAGCCCGAACGACGTTCCGGAGGAGCAGCGTCGTATTTACCGTCCCGACACCGCCCGGCACTGGTGTGTAAAACAGATCCGCCGGCTTTCCGGCTTCTTCAATCGCCCGGAAATTCAGATCACCCGCCATCTTTCCGTCCGCACCTGTTCCGGCGCCGGCATCGACGATGATCTGTCCGTCCCGGAAATCGTCCGGACCGAAACTCTCAATCTGTCCGGTCGCCAGCACGACGATATCCGCGCTCCGAATCGCTTCCGCGCGATCCTCCGCCTTCGTCCTTGTGTGGCATACTGTAACTGTCGCGTTCGCATTCAGCATCATCAGCATCAGCGGTTTGCCGACCCGGACGCTGCGTCCGATGATCGTCACTTTTTTTCCGGATACCCCGATCCCGTTCCGCTGAAGGATTTCCATGCAGGATTCTGCCGTGCATGCGCAGAAATACTGATCCGGCGTCTTCCCGCTGTCAAACAGATACGCGTAGGACGCATCGGTAATCGCATCGATATCCTTTGCCGGATCCAGAATGCTTCTGAGCCTCTCGGAATCAACGCCTTTCGGGAACGGCATCAGCATCAGGATCCCGTGAATTCCCGGATCGTCATTGAGTGCCATCAGCGCCAGTTCGATCTCTTCCTGCGGCGTCCCATCCGGGAAAACCACATTGCGGCAATGAATTCCGTATTTCTCCGAATTCTTACGAACTGCTTTCTCGTAATAGCAGTCACCGGCATTATCACCGACACGCAGCGTCGCCACCGATGGCTGTACGCCTTTGCTGATCAGCTCCTCCGCCTGATTCCGGATCTCGCCGGCAATCGCATCGCGCACCGGCGCTCCTCGTAAAACTCGATACATAAAAGCCCCCTTCAAAAAACATTCTATGCATACTCATGGATTATATCACAGATATAGTCAATATTCCAATACCTATTGGATCCCCAGCGCCGCCTTCGCGAGACGGTCCGCCATCTCGTTGTATCGGTCCCCCGTATGCGCGGCGACTTTGCGGAAAGTGATCCGCATCTTTTTGCGCGCATCCGCTACGAACTGCTTGTACTCCCGGGTCATCGGCAGGTTGGCTTTCCATTCATCGTCTCCCCACTTGCCGATCCCCATGTAGTCGTAATAAATCACCGCTTCCGGAATACTGTGCTCCAGGCAGTACGAGATGCCGCACTCTGCACCCATGACCTCGCCGGCGACATTCCGCATTTCCGCTGCTTCCGGATCCTCATACGCGTGGGAAAACGTCTCCGTCTTTCCCTGATACAATATCACGCCGCCGCAGGCGAACCGCCTCGTTTTCCGGTCATAACTTCCATCCACATAGATCCTTGCGGCATCCGGCGAAATCTGATCCGCCGGCTTTCCGTTTCCGAGATAGGCCTCTGCTTCTTCCACTGTTGCAAATCCTTTATATTCTGCGCCCGGAAAGCCGGTCACCTGTCTTCTACATTCATCCCATGTGTCAAAAATTCCGGTGTTTCGTCCGACGCGGACCGCGTATGCCTTTTTCTTTGCCATTCCATTTCCCCTGTGCTTCGTGTCGAAATTTTTTAAAAAACTGCGCCGGTGCAGCGGAGTGATTCCGAGATTTCGAAGTCCTTCGTAATGCGCTGCTGTGCCGTAGCCTTTGTTGCTCGCAAAAGCGTAGCCCGGATACTTCTGATCCATCTCGATCATGTAGTCATCCCTCGCCACCTTTGCGACGATCGACGCCGCGGCAATAGAAACCGAAGAAGCGTCCCCATGAACGATGTTTTCCTGCGGCACCGGAATCGTGTCCACTGTCAGCGCATCGATCAGCAGCCGTTCGATCGACGCGCCATTGCACTGCTTCCCGAGCTGCTCCGCCGCTATCCGGTATGCACGGTCCATCGCGGCCTTCGTCGCCCCTAGAATATTCATTTCATCGATTTCCTCAGCAGATGCGGTGCCGATTCCCACAGCCAGCGCAGACTGTCGGATCTCAGAATCCAGCTTCCGGCGGTTCCGGTCGGTCAGCTTCTTCGAATCATCCACACCGAGTACTGCAAAATTCTCCGGCAGCACCACGCAGGCCGCATATACCGGTCCGGCGAGCGGTCCTCTTCCGACTTCATCCATTCCGGCAATATATCGGATTCCCTCAGCGTGAAGGCTGCGTTCATGTCCGGTCAGCTCGATCAGCCGCTTCTTCTGCTTTTCGATCCGCTCCTGCTTAGTCATCGGCACGCCCCTCACCTTCAATAACCGGCGCCGCCTCCAGCGTGATCCGGCCGAGCCGCCCCGACCGGAATTCATCCAGCACGGTCCGCCCCGTTCTCTCATAGTCGATGCGCTTGCCCGGCTTCAGGAATCCGCGCCTGAGCGCGATTGCGTCCATATTCTCGAGCGTGTCTTCCGAGATCTGCTCGAGCGAATAGCGTGTCTTCAGGGCCTCCGGATAGCGTGTCTCCAGCACCTTGATCAGTTCGAATGCAAGATCCTGTACATCCAGAATTTCATCACGGATGCTTCCGCAGAAAGCCAGGTACAGTCCGGTCTCCGGATCTTCGAATTTCGGCCACAGTATTCCCGGGGTGTCCAGAAGCTGCATCCCGTTAGCCAGACTGACCCACTGTTTGCCCCGCGTTACGCCGGGCTTGTCGCCGGTCCGTGTGCTTTTTTTGCCGATCATGCGGTTAATCAGCGAAGATTTGCCGACGTTCGGCACGCCGACAATCATCATCCGGATCGGACGGCTCATGCTGCGTGCCTTATCTTTTTCCTTCTGGATTTCTTCCAGCGCCCGGAAAAGCTGCTGAACATTCCCGCCGGACCGGGTATCCATCGCAATGACACGGTCGCCATTCCTTCCGAGGTACCGCTTCCAGCGCCTGGTTTCGTTTTCATCTGCCAGATCGGATTTGCCGAGTACAACGATTCTCGTCTTACTGCCGACCAGCTCATCGATGATCGGATTGCGGCTTGCATCCGGAATCCGGCTGTCAACGATCTCAATGACCAGATCCACCGCTTTCAGATTAGACTGAATCAGCTCTCTCGTCTTCTTCATATGCCCCGGATACCAATTAATGTTGTCGATCATAATCTGCCCCTCTTTGCAGCGTTCTATGCAATCTGTTTAAAAAAATATATAAAAATGCATACCAGGGACTCTGCCTCGGTATGCATCCAATGCTTCATAACCAATGTTGTTATTTCGCTGTCTTGATTCTTGCAGCCTTGCCTGTTCTTCCGCGCATGTAGTTGAGCTTCGCTCTTCTGACTCTGCCGCGTCTGACGACCTCGATCTTCGCAACCTTCGGCGAATGGATCGGGAAAGTCTTCTCTACTCCGATACCCTGCGCCAGTTTTCTGACGGTGAAAGTCTCGGAAATGCCGCTGCCCTGCTTCTTGAGAACATATCCTTCAAATACCTGAATTCTCTCTCTCTGTCCTTCAATGATCTTGACGTGCACTCTGACGGTGTCGCCGACATTGAACTGCGGAATATCATTCTTCTTATATTCCTTCGTGATCGAATCAATTACGTTCATGTGTTATTCCTCCTTCCTTTCCAAGACGCTCATGGTACCTTATCATTCTGTCTTAACCCAGGCTCTTGAGCCATCGATGTCGCGACCAGAGGACCGCCCGTAATAACTCGTTAATAATAACACATCTGAAGCTTCGAATCAAGAAAAAAAATAAATTTTCTTTGACCTCTAAGCCCTCGGATGCGTGCGGTTGTAAACGTCACGCACTCGTACATTCAGCACCGCCAGATATGCAATTCCGACGGACATATCTTCAAATCCCATCAGCTCCTGCAGCGTCTTCAAATCCCCGCCATTCTGCAGAATATGAACCGCGAAGCTGTTCCGGAGAATCTGTGGTGTCATCTTCTCCTCAATTCCGACTTCCTTGCCGTATTCCTTCAGTATCTTCCAGATTCCCTGACGGGTCAGCGGCTGTCCGCGGAAATTGATGAAAATATAATCATCATCGGTCCGCTCTTCACCTTTGATCGCATTGTACGCCTCATTCATGTACCGGACCGTCGCATCGTGCGCATAAGATCCGACCGGCACGATCCGGCTCTCGCCGTCGTTGTCCTTCAGCGTAACGAAATTCATCTTCAGGTTGATATCCGAAAAACGCAGCCGAACCACCTCAGTAACCCGGGCTCCTGTGCCGTACATGAACTCCAGCAGAGCGCGGTCACGGATCCCCTTCAGCGAATCGTCCGGAACATCCAGCATCGCATTGACCTCGTCAATGGTCAGATACTCGATCTGCCGCTTGTCATTCTTCGCCGATTTGATCTTCTGGAACGGATTCCTCTCCAGCTCGCCCTCGTCAATCTTATAATCGTAGAACGCGCGCAGCGATGAAATTTTCCGGTTGATCGTCGCTTTCGACTTGCTCTCGTTATTCAGCTCCAGAATATATGCGACCGCGTCGCTTTCCTTGCAGTCCATCAGCGTCTTACCGCCGCGTTCCTGCAAGAAGGATTCGAACGCCTTCAGATCTCTGCGGTATGCAACCAGCGTGTTCTCCGCCTTATTCTTTGTATTTTTTAAATATTCTATAAAGGCATCCATTAAAGTCCCTATCCTCCAGTCCGGTGTCCGCCCGGCCCACAGCTAGATCATTCCGGCAGTTCTCGCGTACAGAATCCCGATTACGGTCTTCGCATCCTGAATTTTATTCTCCATGATCATGTTCACCAGCTCATCTGCAGTGTATTCGTACAAATCCAGATCTTCCGTCTCGTCAAAATGTGTCTCTCCCGGCACCAGATCCCGACAGAGATAAATGTTGAGAATCTCTGAAGTATATCCGCAGCTCGGCGTCATCGTCGTCATATACTCAACAGTACCTGCAGTGTATCCGGTCTCTTCTTTCAGCTCACGCCGCGCAGTCTCCAGCGGATCCTCTCCCGGATCTCTCTTGCCTGCCGGCAGCTCCAGCATCACCCGCTCCAGCGCTTTCCGGAACTGGCGGACCATCAGGATCTTTCCGTCATCCTTCACCGCCAGCATGACCGATCCGCCGTTATGTTCCACGACATCCCGCGTCGAAACCCCGCCGTTCACCGCATGCACATGATGTTTTCTAACCTTGAAAACCGGTCCGTCGTATACGATCTCTGAGTCGATCGTTTCTTCTACAAAAGCCATATTATCCTTTCAGCTCCATTTTATTATCACACTTCGCAATGCACGAAGCATAAGAATTAACAAATAACATTTATCAATTTATTTTATCACTTTTCAAGCCCGTAATAAAGCAAAAATAAAAACGAACCGGCATTTCAGGCGCCTCCGCACGGCCATTCCCTGTTCCGGTCTCTCCGCTTCTCCCCGGCCGGCTCTATGCAGAATTGACAGAACGAAAAGAGACGGCTGATTGGCCGTCTCCCTTCCGTGTGCTGCCGATTAAAAATAATATAAGGTGAAAAACAACAAGCCACATCGATACCCTGCGCCAGGAAGAGCATCTGTAACTTACACGATTACTGTATCATAGAAACCTTTCCCCTTCAGTACACATTTCGCCGGACCAGATTGAGATTCTCCGCTAAAGAATAGATGAACCGCTGCTTCCACCGCTTCCACGTATTCTCGTGCGCGAAGTCTTCATAGCCCGCGCCGCGCACCCGGATGCTCCGAAGCACGCCTTCCCGGTACTCCGGCGGAACCTCCAACAGTGCGCGGTGGATGCAGTCCAGCTTGAACGCCGCTTCCTCCGCTTCCGGCGGCCGCTTGAGAGCCGCTGCTCCGGCTGTTATAAAATCATCCTCTGCCAGCATATCGCCCCGGAAAGACGCTCCGGCCACCTCCTGCAGCCGGTCCATATCCTTGACGATCCACAGACATTGATGATAGACCGCCCCCGGCAGAACCCCTGAACTGCCGGTCCGTATCTGATAATCCTTCATTTCATCACCCCCGGATTTGTTTTTTCCTATCATACCCGGGTCACCGTCCGCTGTAAACCATCCGCGGTGATATGAAGATCAGACCGCCAGAAAAAAAGACGGAACGCGCAGATCGTAAATGCGCCTTCCGTCTTCAGGATTACTAATTGATTAATGATCCGATCAGTCTTCCCCGCCGGTCTCCAGCAGCTCCGCCTGAAGCTCCTGCTGGTTCTCATCCAGCGTGCGGATCAGGTTATTGACCCGGATCAGCTTTTCCGGATTCATGCTGGACCCGGTCGCCATCGCCGCACTGTTCAAAAGATCGCCGATCGACGTGCTGAGCTGAGAGATTTTATTCTGAAGTCCGCGGATCTCTTCGTCACTGAGCTCATAATCGTAGGTATTGCCGACCTTCGTGCCGGAGATTTTCTCTCCGCGGGCCAGCGGGAACTCGCTGTTCTGTTCGACAACGATCGGGTGAATTCCGAATTTTTCCCCGATGAATTCTGCAAAATCATGCTTCGAGTCCGGCTCGCCGTGTACTAGGAATACCACCGGATCCGTCTGGAAATGCGAAATCCACTTCGCCAGTCCGTCCCGGTCCGCATGACCGGAAAAGCCCTCCAGATTTACAATCTCTGCGTTGACTTTGATTTCCTCTCCGAACAGGTTGACGGTATCCGTGCCCTCGACGAGCTTCCTGCCGAGCGTGCCTTCCGCCTGATAGCCGACGAAGACGATCGAAGACTTCGGATCCCACAGATTGTGCTTCAGATGATGGCGGATCCGGCCGGCTTCGCACATGCCGCTGGCCGAGATGATGATTTTCGGTTTGCCGCCTTCATTCAGATGCTTCGACTCTTCCGTGGTCTTTGTAAAATGCAGATTTCTGAATTCCAGCGGGTGGTCGCCGTTCGCGATATACGATTTCGCTTCGTCATCGAACACCGCCGTATTGTTGCAGAAAACCTCTGTCGCCGCGCTGGCCATCGGACTGTCGATATATACCGGCACATCCTTCAGCTGCTCGTACATCTTCGGATCTTCGTCATACAATTTGTTCAGTTCATAAATCATTTCCTGCGTGCGACCGACCGCAAATGCAGGAATCACGACATTTCCACCCCTTTTAACAGTGCGCAGAATAACGGAAACCAGGTTCCGGATGCTCATCGCATTTTCCGGATGAATGCGGTTTCCGTACGTCGTCTCCATGATGACGTAGTCTGCTTTTTTGATAAATGTCGGATCGTTCAGAATCGGACGGTTTTCCACTCCGAGATCTCCGGAGAAAACGATCTTCGTCTCTCTGTCCTGATCGATATCCTTCACCCAGATCTCGATCTCTGCGGAACCCAGAATGTGACCGGCGTCATTAAAGCAGATGTGCATCTCATCGTTGACTTCGATGCGCTGATCGTACAGCACCGGCGTGATGTACTTGAGCGACCGCTCCGCATCTTCTACCGTATAGAGCGGCTCCACAAGCGGCTGACCTTTACGCTCCGCTTTCTTGTTCGCCCACTCAGCCTCTTTCTCGTGGATGTATCCGCTGTCTCTGAGCATGATCGGAAGCAGGTCTGCGGTCGCCTTCGTGCAGTAAATCGGGCCGCTGAATCCGCGCTTGACCAAGAGCGGGATACGGCCGCAGTGATCGATGTGCGCATGGCTCAGCACCATGCACTCCACTTCTGACGGATCAAACGGGAATTCATCAAAGTTCAGTCGATCCTGGGATTTTCCGCCCTGAAACTGCCCGCAGTCCAAAAGCATCTGATGCCGGTCTGTCATCAGGAGATGGCATGATCCGGTTACGCCTTGTGTCGCTCCGCAAAACCTAATTTTCATATTGCCTCCTTGCCTTATCCGAATGGAAATCCGATCCCTTCGTGATAATCAGATTATTTTTTCTCGCCAGCGTCCGGAGCTCCTCGGCCTGCAGCAGCGTAGCTGAAGGATGATAGCATTCCATGCCATCGATACCGTGCCGTATTACACGCCGGAAGACGGTCTCAAACCGGTTCCTGAAATCAGAGAGCTTCTCGCCGCGCCGGCGGATTTCCATCGGGTGCGCAAGCACCGCAATGCCGCCCGCGCCGTGAATCAGATCGACAGCCTTCTCTGTAGCAATCATCTGCTTCGGCACCGCGCGGATTTCATCCCGCCGGAACACCGTCTGAAAGGCTTCCTCGACGCTTTTGACATAGCCTTTTGCCACCATCACTTCCGCAATGGTCGGTTTCCCGATAAAGCGCCCTTCATTGACTGCGAGCAGCTCATCGATCGTAACATAAATGCCCATCTCCCGCAGCGCCGTTAAAAGAGCATCATTGCGGCGGGCACGCCACATGCTGACCTCCCGGAGTGTCCGATTCAGCTCGCGGTCATCATATCGGAAATGATATCCCAGCATATGTATAATATTATGATCCTCATCCGACGAGGTCAATTCCACGCCGGGAACGACCCGGATCGGCCGGCCTGCTGCATAGGCCACTGCTGCCATTGATCCTTCGATCCGGTCGTGATCAGTGATCGCGATCTCTTCATACCGGTTCGCAGCATACCGGTCGACCAGCTCCTCCGGCGTCAGATCGCCATCGGAAAAGCAGCTGTGCATATGGTAATCGACATCGCAGAACACAGTTATTCATCCCCCTGCAGATAACTGATATACGGCAGATTCCGGTATTTCTGATCATAATCGAGGCCGTAGCCGATGATGAACAGATCCTCCACTGTGAAGCCGATATAGTCCGCCTTGAAGTCTGTCGTTCTTCTGGACGGCTTGTCAAGCATGGTGCAGACGCGGATGGATTTCGGGTGGCGTTCTTTCAGCTTCGCCGTCAGATAGGTCAGCGTCTTGCCGGTATCGATGATGTCCTCGACGACCAGAACATTTTTGTTATACAAATTCGTCTCAACATCCAGCGAGATCTTGACGACGCCGGACGAAGTCGTGTTGGAACCGTAGCTGCTCGCTTTTACAAAGTCGATCTGCGTATCGAGATCGAGGAACTTCAGCAGCTCGCACATCCACATCACGGAACCCTTCAGCGTCCCGACTACGATCAGCTCCTGGCCTTCGTAATCTTTGGATATCTGGGCGCCGAGTTCCTTCGCTTTATTGCGGATTTCCTCCTCGGTTATCAATACGGTACCAATTGCATTTCTTTCATCGCTCATTGATCTGTTCCTCCTTGATCAGTAATTCTTCGATTACATCCAGCAGCTGATCCTGTCCCGTCCGCTTCAGAGCGGATACCGGGATGATCTTGTCTGTATTTTTCATGTCCAGCGTCTTCCGGATTGTCTGAAATGCCTTCTGCTGCTGACCTCTGGAAATTTTGTCCGCCTTCGTTGCCACGACAATCCCGTCCAGTCCATAATATTTCAGGTAGTCATACATCTGCACGTCCTGCGCAGTCGGGGTATGGCGGATATCCACAAGCTGGATTACCTTCAGGAGGTTTTCCCGCTTGCTGAGATACCGCTCCATCATCTCTCCCCATCCGGCCTGGCTGGATTTCGCCAGCCGCGCATAGCCGTATCCCGGCAGATCGACAATCCGGAAAGAATCGTTGATGCGGTAGAAATTAATCGTCCTGGTTTTTCCCGGGCTTCCGCTCACTCTGGCAAGGCTCTTCCGGTTCGTCAGAAGATTCAGCAGGGAAGACTTACCCACGTTGGATCTTCCGGCAAAAGCGATTTCCGGAAGGTCACCGGCCGGGTACTGCGCCGGCCGTACCGCAACCGCCTCCAGTTCTGATCTATTGATTTTCATCTTGCTGCCCGCTTTCTGTTTCCGGCGGAAGGAGCACTTCTTTGAACGCGTCCTCCGCAGTTTCGAGTAAGACAAATTCCATCTTCCTTCTTACCGAACCCGGAATCTCCTCGATATCCGCCTTGTTCTCCTTCGGCAGGAGGATCTTCCGGATTCCCTGACGATATGCGGCCAGAACTTTTTCCTTCACACCGCCGATCGGAAGCACTCTTCCCCGGAGTGTAATCTCGCCCGTCATCGCGATGTCGCCTCTGGCCTTCCTTTCGGTCATCGTGGAGAACAGCGCAGTGCACATCGTCACGCCGGCGGAAGGTCCGTCCTTCGGTGTCGCACCTTCCGGAATATGAATCTGAAAATCATAATCTTTAAAAAGATCCTTGTCCAGTCCGTACTTGTCCGACAGGGATTTGATGTATCCCATCGCGGCCTGCGCGGATTCCTTCATCACGTCGCCCATCTGGCCGGTCAGGATCAGGTGGCCGCTGCCCGGCATCTTAACGGTCTCGATAGACAGTGTGACGCCGCCCACCGCTGTCCACGCCATGCCGGTCGTCACGCCGACGGACGGCTCCAGATCCGGCTCATCATCAAGGAAAATCCTCTTGCCCAGATAATTCTCGAGATTTCGCGATGTCACGCTGTATTTTGATTTTTTCTCTGTTACGATGCGCTTCGCGACCCGCCTGCATACCGTCTGAATCTGCCGTTCCAGATTCCGGACGCCGGCTTCACGGGTATAATACTCGATGGTATCCCGGATCGAGCCTTCGGAGAACGTCAGCTGATTCTTGCGGATTCCGCAGGACTTCAGGCTCTTCGGAATCAGATAATTCTCCGCGATTTTCAGCTTCTCTTCTTCAATATAGCTCGAAAGTTCGATCACTTCCATCCGGTCCAGCAGCGGCCTCGGAATCGTCTGCGTCGTGTTTGCCGTCGTGATGAACATGACATTTGACAGGTCAAACGGAATCTCCAGGTAATGATCAGTAAAAGTCCGGTTCTGTTCCGGATCCAGCACTTCCAGCAAGGCGGACGCCGGATCGCCGCGGAAATCGCTGCCGATCTTGTCCACCTCATCAAAGAGGAAC
>Ga0256406_1006057_pt1 | contig 12386 bp, 9 predicted proteins | sample RumenRJG_03DNA_FD_185986 | JGI IMG/M metagenome (GOLD analysis project Ga0256406, IMG submission 185986) | Bovine rumen microbial communities from Lethbridge, Alberta, Canada - RJG_03 | ecosystem: Host-associated > Mammals > Digestive system > Stomach > Rumen | place: Canada: Alberta | collected...
GAGATGGACATCAAGGATGGCAGGACAAACTGTCCATTATGATGGTTCTTGAATTGTCAATCTGTCTAAAAACAGGGGCGATGACCTTAAAAACTGTCCTTGACAAGGGGTACGGTTCAGCTGGCGGCTGAAAGCTGATGGCTGGTCGCAGACCGCAGCCTCACAGCTCCTTACTCCTCAAAATCAGCTCCCGTATGGTCCTGTTCCGCCACAAAAGCTTCAAGAGGACCGTGCCGATCACTGACACGGCCGCAAATTCACCGGCCGCGATGTAGAGCATGGCTAAAAGCGGCGTCACGCCCTCCGGCAGGGCGGAGAAATAGCTGAGTTCCGCTCCGATAATCACGCCGTTTGCGAGGACGGGCATCAGCGATGCCGTAAAGAGGTTCGGGCAGAAACGCATCAGATAAAGTCCCAGGGCTGTCGCCACTGTGCCGATGATCATGTCAGGCAGGCCGAAGGGGCTTGCGATGTTCGCCAGCAGGCATCCGGCCGTAAGGCCGGGGATGAGACGGCGGTCGTAAAAGGCAAGCAGGGTCAGGCATTCCGAGAGCCGCACCTGCACAGGGCCGTAGCTGATCGGCGCAAGGCCGATCGTAAGGACTGCATAGACAGCGGCGAGCATGGCGTTTTCCGCAAAGCGGGACGATTTCCTTACCTGCATGTTCCGAGCACCCGCGCTTTCAGTTCCTTGTAGCGGCGGGAATAATAGGGCTTCAGCTGCGACTCGCGGTGGTCATAGCCATAGGCGCGCTTCGAGATGGCAAGGATGGGCGGAGCCTGGATGCGCTTTGCCACGGAAAGGCCGCTGAAGAGGTTCCACCAGCGTTCCAGATCCTTGATGAAGGCTTCCGGCGTCGGGAAGATCTTGTCCACGAGGCCTTCCTCGCAGCCGATGTGAGCTTCCAGTGTGTGGTCCAGATACCAGCCCAGGTATTCTTCCGGCGCGTTCTTGTACCAGCTTTCGACGAAGGCTCGGAACAGGTAATCATGGTAGGGATAGATGATGGGATCCCCGCCCGTGCCCACGGTCTGGGCGGCCGAAAGTTCCGCGCTCGGCTTGATCTTGAAGATCGCATCGGGGATGACTTCGCGGTGGTAGATCTCTTCGTTGAGGTAGCGCCCCAAGGCGTAGACCTGATGTTTCCAGAGGTCGCCGATGAGGGCAAAGACGCCGGCGATGTCGCCGTAGAATGTGGCATAGCCCACGGTCGTTTCCGATTTATTGGAATTGCACGAGAACGCGCCGCCCCAGACCGACGAAAGGCCGGCAATGATGCGCGCGCCCCGGTCGCGGGCCTGGATGTTTTCCAGGTTGAAGGGGGCCACTTTGACGTAATGGTCCTCTCCCGTCGTGAAATTGTGGATCGGGGTCGTATTGAACTGCTTTACCGTGGCATCCACGACTTCCTGGATGGGCAGGACCGCATAATTGGCGCCCAGGGATTCCGCCATCGTGCGGGCAAGGCTCCTGGTAAGATCCGAATTGTACTTGCTCGGGATGTTGAGCAGCAGCACGTTCTCCGGCCCCAGCAGATGGACGTAGAAAGCTGCCGTCACGGCGGAGTCGATGCCGCCGGAGAGGCCGATCGTCATCTTATGGATGCCGAGATGCTTCAAAAATTCCGCTGCCCCGTAGCGGATGGAGTGGTAGATCTCTTCGATCTCGCTGGCAAGGCGGTGCGGCTGACCATCCGCTTCGATCTTTCCCGTATCCGTGTCATAGCAGAGCGTCAGCAGCGTCTCCTCAAAGCTCGGCGCATCGGCGAGGCGGCTCCCGTCGCGGTCATAGATGCAGCTGCAGCCGTCGAACGTAAAGATGTTCTTGCCGTTATTCTGGATGCCTACGCAGTTGCAGTAGAGCAGGGGCAGGCCGCAGTCCCGGGCCTGGGCCGCAAAGACATCGTTGCGCTTGCGGTTCTTCTGCAGCGTAAAGGGCGAGCAGGAGATGTTGCACAGGATGTCGGCCCCGTTCTCGCTGAGCATCTTCGGGACATTGTAGAAATAATTCTCCGTCCAGCCGTCTTCGCAGATAAAGATGCCGAGCTTTATGGTTTTGCCGCGCACCGTCACGGCGACCGGTTTGATCAGGTCCGTGATCGTCGTGCCGTGGCCCAGTTCCGGCACGAGTTTCGCCAGGCTGTGGAAATAGCGGTCGTCATCGAACTCCCGGTAGTCCGGAAGCGAGGTCTTGCAGATGTACGGATAGGGCAGGCCGCCCCGCAGCAGCTTGCCGTCCTGGGCGATGAAGCCGGCATTGTAGCGGCGCAGCCGGCCGTCCTCGTTCACCTTGTCCCGGTCGAGACCGACATTGCCGAAGACGACACAGATGCCGTCCGAGGCGGCAATGACCTCTTTCCCGTAGGCTTCACAGTCTTTCAGATAGGCGCGCTGCTCCCACAGATCACCCAGAAGATATCCGGGAATCATCATTTCCGGCAGCAGCAGGATGTCCACGCCGGCTTCTCTGGCTTTCTGGATAAAAGCCCTGGCGTTACGGGCATTGGCCTCCGGGTCTCCGGGAATGATCCGGGCCTGTCCAAGTGCAAGTTTCAGCTTCAATTGATCGTCACCCCTGTCCCTGGTATTTGTATGACGGAAACCGTCTTCATTAAGATGCTTTATAAGACCATATTATATCAAATGGGGGCGGGATACGAAAGGTTCGTTCCCGTCCTTTTGCACGCTAAAGGGCCCTGCCATTACGGCTGGAGCCCGTCCGGCTGTGCTTTTCCCGCTTGCTGCGGCTTCTTTCCGGCAGGCTGTAATCCGCCTGCATGGACTGCTGCTTGCGAATCCCAGTTCGGTGTGCTATGATACGATTGCGAAAGCAGAAAGTTGAGGGGAAACATGTTATACGTCAGTACAAGAGGTAAAACTGAGATGGTCAGCTCGGCTCACGCCATTTCCAGTGGGCTTGCTTCGGACGGTGGACTCTTTGTGCCGCGGGATTTTCCGCCAGTGAGCCGCGCCGAGATCGATGCGATGAGCGAGGCTTCCTATGAGGAACGGGCTGTCAGGGTGCTGTCCCGTTTCCTGACGGATTACAGTGAAGACGAACTGCGGGAATGCGTGACCGCTGCCTACAGCAAAGCAAAATTCGGCGGCTTCCCGGCACCGCTCCATGCCCTGAAAAAAGATCTGGACATCCTGGAACTCTGGCATGGGCCCACCTGTGCGTTCAAGGACATGGCACTGCAGATCCTGCCGCATTTCCTGACCCGTGCGGTCAACAAGACGGGGGAACAGAAAAAAGTCGTCATCCTCGTTGCCACGAGCGGTGACACGGGGAAAGCAGCCATGGCCGGTTTTGCCGACGTGGCCGGGACGGAAGTCATCGTATTCTACCCGTACGGCGGCGTGAGCACGGTGCAGCAGCTCCAGATGACCACTCAGCGCGGTGAGAACGTCCATGCCGTGGCGGTGGAAGGCAACTTCGATGATGCCCAGACGGGCGTCAAGATGCTCTTTGGCAAAAAGGAGCTGGAACAGGCCCTGGAAGAGCACGGCTGTGCTTTTTCGTCAGCCAACTCCATCAACTGGGGACGCCTGGTGCCGCAGATCGTATATTATTTCAGCGCCTATGCCGATGCCATCAAGGCCGGGCGTATCAAAAACGGCGATCCCGTCAACTTTTCCGTACCGACGGGGAATTTCGGCGACATCCTGGCGGGCTATTATGCCAGCCTGATGGGCCTGCCCGTCAATAAATTCATCTGCGCTTCCAATACGAACAATGTCCTGACCGATTTCATCAACACGGGCACGTATGACCGGAACCGCAAGTTCTACCGGACAATCTCTCCTTCGATGGATATCCTCGTTTCCAGCAACCTGGAACGGCTGCTCTACGAAAAATCCGGACATAATTCCGCAAAGATCTGCGAATGGATGAAGGATCTTGCCGAAAAAGGTTCCTATTCCGTGGGGAACGAGATGCAGAACCTGATCCTGACGGATTTCTTCGGGACCTGGGTCGACGAGATCGAGACCAAAGAAACCATCGGCGATGTCTTCAATAACTATGGCTATGTGATGGATCCCCATACGGCGGTGGCCTACAAGGCACTTGAAAAATACCGCCTGATGACGAGCGATCCGACCTATACCATCGTCCTTTCGACGGCGAGCCCGTTCAAGTTCAATGATGTGGTCCTGAGCGCCATTGCGCCCGATAAATACGAAGGGAAGACGATGGATCCCTTTGAGGCCATGAAGGCCCTCTCCGAGATCAGCAAACTGGAGATCCCGCCTTCCATGAAGGAACTCCCCGAACTGCCCGTCAAAAAGAGCGATATCGTGGAACCGGAAGGCATGGAAGCCGAAGTCTGCAAGGTCCTGGGCATCTGACTGCATAGAACATCACTGAGGGTGTGGAAGAAGAACTGCTTCTTCCGCACTCTTTTTTTATGTGGATGCAGGGCCGCGGCAGCGTCTGCCGAGGATACTGCACGCCGGATGCTGCCATCCTATCCTGTCCCGTTCCTTTCCTTGCTTCCTTCGCTTCTCCGTGTTAAGATGAGCAAGGCAAAGGAAGTGTATCGTATTGTACAATCATAATGGGGAAAATCGGCAGCAGGGAGGAGACGGCATCTGCACAGAGCCGGCAGCCTGCCGCCTGGAAACACTGCTGGACCGTCTGGCAGCAACACTGCAGCAGAAAAAACTCCTGATGAGGATTGCGCCGTATGCATTTCTCGTCATCATAGGGATCGTGATCTGGTGGCTTACGCGCCATACGCCGTATCTGGTGGATGATTTCGGCTTTTACAGAAAGTCGGCTGCCATCCATTCGCTGCGGGACTTTTATCATTACATCGTCCACTTTTATCTTACCTGGGGCGGCCGCGTCTGGGGCGAGATTTATTCGCTCCTCTTCTTTATGATGCCAAAACCCGTATTCAATGTGCTGAACGCACTGGCGTACGTGGCGCTCCTGGTGTTGTCCGAGGTGAATGTGACCGGTTCGGCAAAGCTGACGCTGCCGCGCCTGGTATTCCTCAATTTTGCGTTCTTCGCCTTTCTCCCGGCCTTTGGCCAGAATATCTTCTGGCTCTGCGGGTCCGCCAATTATCTCTGGTCCAATCTGCCGACCCTGGCACTTTTGGCGCTGTATCGCCGCGTCTCCACGAGAAGCGCGCTGCCCGAAAACTCCGTGCGTTACGTGTTCATTGCAGTGCTGTGCGGGCTTCTGGGCGGCTGGGCCAACGAGAATGTGTCGGTCGGCCTCATCGTCATCCTGCTGGGATATCTCCGGCTCTGCCGCCGCAGATTTGGCAGGATCCCCGGTTTTGCCTGGGCAGGCCTCCTCGCAGCCCTCGCAGGTGCGCTGCTCCTCTGGCTTGCTCCGGGGAACTTCGTCCGTATGGGTGCGGAGCGCTCGGCCCTGACGGCGGGACGGTTCATCGATTTCCTGTTCCGCAACATCGTCTTTCTGTTTGATTTCCGGACGGGCCTTGTGCCTTTTATCCTGCTGGGCCTCGGCATGCTCCAGGGATACCGGCGCCAGGCTCCGGCTGCGGGCATCTATGTGCTCGGCGTCTTTGCCGCCGCTGCCGCCATGAGCCCTGTCGGGACGCTGCATAACCGCAGCTACTTCGGCTGCATGGTCCTCTTGATCCTGGCTGCTGCCATGGTCTTTGACGAATGGTACGAGCGCATCACGCCGCACCGGACAGCTTTCTTCCTGGGCTCCATGCTCTTTGTCGGTTCCATCCTTTTCGTCCACGAGGCCAAAGATGGTGTCATCGATTACGAAAGGGCATGGCAAAAGGATGTGACGCGGATCGAGACGGAAAAAGCAAAGGGGAACATGGACATCCTTGTGGATCCCATCGTACCTACGAGCCGTTTTACCGGTGCGTACGGCCTCGAACCCATCCGCACGCGGGATGATCTGCCCGGGCTCAACTTCAACAAGGACGTGGCCCTGTACTACGGCGTCAGCCGTGTGCGGGCCTGCAGGGCAGAGATCCGGTAACTGATCCGGAAACCCGGATAATTTGATAAAAACAGTTGCACTGGACTGTTATTTTTATTACAATGGATAAAAAACGGCATCAGCAAGACATCAGGACTTGCTGCACCGCCATGTCATCAGCTATTTATGGAGGAATTCCCATGCAAACAATCCGCAAAGCAGTCATTCCCGCCGCTGGTTTCGGCACCCGTTTCCTGCCGGCCACCAAGGCTATGCCCAAAGAGATGCTGCCCATTGTCGATAAACCGACCATCCAGTATATCGTGGAAGAGATCCGCGCCAGCGGGATCGAACAGATCCTGATCATTTCCGGCCATGCCAAACGGGCGCTGGAAAATCATTTCGACTCGGCACCGGAACTGGAACAGCATCTGTACGAACAGGGCAAGATGGAACTCCTGCATGAGATCCGCAAGATTGCGGACATCCAGATCTTCTATGTCCGCCAGAAACATATGAACGGCCTGGGCGATGCCATCCTGTGTGCCAAAGACTTCATCGACGGCGAACCCTTTGGCGTCATCCTGGGCGATGACATCGTCTACACGGGTACAAAGGAGCCGGCCCTCCGACAGCTGATGGACCAGTATTACAAGACCGGTTCGACCATCATCGGCTGCCAGGAAGTGAAGCCGGAACAGGTTTCCTCCTACGGCATCATCGACGGCGCCGCCACAAATGACGATAATCTGATGCTTGTCAGGGACATGGTCGAAAAGCCATCCCTCGAAGAGGCACCGAGCCATTATGCCGCGCTGGGCCGCTATGTCATCACGCCGGATATCTTTGATATCCTGGCAGAAACGCAGCCCGGCAAGGGCGGGGAAATCCAGCTGACCGACGCGCTCCGCGTCCAGGCCCACCATGGTCATGTGTATGCCTATAATTTCGAGGGCATCCGCTATGATGCGGGCAACAAGCTGGGGTATCTCAGGACGGTCATCGAGTTCGCCCTGCGCCGGAAAGATATCGGCGAAGAATTCAAAGCCTATCTGCTCGATCTTGTCAGTAAAATGAAATAAGAAATATCTCCAGGCATTAGGGCTGAAGACACTGTGCACAAGTACAAAAGTATGCCGGGGTCCCGTGACAATCTGTCATGGAGGCCCCGGCTGTTTTGTGGATAGCTCAAATTACCATACTGCGGCAGATCGGGCAGGGAATGGTGCAGCTGGGGCCGCAATTTGTCAAAAACTGCCACTTTCCCTGCAGTTTTTGTTTTATTCTTCCTGATACTTTGGTATAATAACTAGAATAAGCAGGCAGGCCGCAGCAAATGGCCTGCCGGATTTCCTTAATCCACAGCAAAGGAGACAGCTCATGTCCATGTATGATTTCCTGATTGTCGGGAGCGGCCTTTTCGGAGCCGTCTTTGCCCACGAAATGAAAGCAGCCGGCAAGAAATGCCTCGTCCTGGAACGGCGGGACCACACCGGCGGCAATGTCTACTGCGAAGAAAAAGAAAGCATCCGCATCCACCGCTACGGCGCCCATATCTTCCATACGTCGGACAAAACCGTCTGGGACTATGTGAACCGTTTTGTCGAGTTCAACAACTACATCAATTCCCCCGTGGCCAATTACAAAGGTGAGCTGTACAACCTGCCCTTCAACATGAATACCTTTGCCCGGATGTGGGGCGTCGTGACACCGGCCGAAGCCGCCGCAAAGATTGCGGAGCAGCGGAAGGAAGCGGGCATCACGGATCCGAAGAATCTGGAAGAGCAGGCCATTTCCCTCATCGGTACCGATATCTATACGAAACTCATCAAAGGCTATACGGAAAAGCAGTGGGGCAGGAGCTGCACGGAGCTGCCGGCCTTCATCATCAAGAGGCTGCCCGTCCGTTATACCTTTGACAACAACTATTTCAACGACCGTTACCAGGGCATTCCCGTCGGCGGCTACAATAAACTGATCGATGCCCTGCTCAGCGGCATCGAAGTCCGCACCGGCGTCGACTATAACAAAGAATGCGCCGCATATCAGGATATGGCTAAGACCATCGTCTATACCGGCCCCATCGACGAATACTTCGGCTACACTTTGGGAAATCTTGAATACCGCGGCCTCCATTTTGAAACGGAGCGCCTGGAGGAACAGAACCATCAGGGCGTTGCCGTCATGAACTATACGGACCGCGAAACTCCGTGGACCCGGATCATCGAGCACAAACACTTCGAATTCGGCACCCAGCCCGTGACCTATATCACCAGGGAATATCCTGCGGACTGGAAACCCGGGGACGAAGCCTATTATCCCGTCAATAACGAAAAGAACCAGGCCCTTTATGCTAAATATGCAGAACTTGCCAAAAAAGAAAAGAACGTCATCTTCGGCGGCCGCCTGGCGGAATACAAGTATTATGACATGGATGATGTGATTGGGAGGGCTTTGGAGGTTGTGAGAGGAATGCTGTGATGCTTTGAAGCCGTGGTGCTGTGAAGCTGCGAGAGCAATGATGCCATGGGCCGGGAGATGCTGGCCATAAAGCTGGTTCGACTATTTACAATAAAATAAAATCGTTGCAATACTACAATCCCATTTCAAACAAATTCTTGCTAAAGGAAAACTAAGCTATGAACTACAGAAATCTCAACGTATGGAAAAAGTCGATGGAATTACTCGTAAATGTTTATAAAATTGTACGTCTGCTGCCAGCCTACGAATTATATGCACTGTCGGATCAAATAAGAAGGGCAGCTGTTTCCATTCCTTCCAATATAGCTGAAGGAGCTTCCAGAGAATCCGATAAAGACTTTAAAAGATTTCTCTATATAGCCAGAGGTTCAGCTGCTGAGTTAGAAACTCAATGTCTGATTTGTATCTCTATTGGTTATATAAAGGAAAGTCATATCGAGCCATTGCTGGAACAAATTGCTTTACTGAAGTCGATGCTGTCAAGCCTGATCAAACGTCTGAAGTAATGGCGTAAGCGCCAACGCAGCACCAAAGCGCCAAAGCACCATAGCACCATAGCCTCATTCCCCCAAAACCTGTGTGATTACTAATATGCCTAAAAAAGCGAGTATTACCATTAACTTCATATTTAATTTCCTGAACCAGATCCTGACGGTCATTGCGCCCTGTATCACGGTTCCGTATCTGGCACGGACGCTGGGGCCTGCCGGGCTGGGGGAGTATTCATTTGCGCTTTCCCTCGTAACCTATTTTTCAGCCTTTACCAATCTTGGCGTCAATCTCTACGGACAAAGGCAGATTGCCTATTTGAAGGATAAATCCAGGGAAGTTTACAGCAAGGCATTCTGGGAACTGATCTTCCTGCGATGTTTTACGGGTGTGATCTCAATCATTCTTTATTACCTGATCGTCATCCGGCTGAGCCATTCCCATCTGTTGAGTACTATCCTTAGTCTTGAAATCCTGTCCGTCATTTTTGACGTGACCTGGCTTTATCAGGGTTTTGAGAACTTTAAGATTATTGTTGTCCGTAATTTTATTGTTCGGATCCTTTCCATCATTGCGATCTTTACATTCGTAAAAGAACCGTACCATTTATACCGTTATGCCGTCATCCTGAGCGGATCCAACTTTTTAGGAGCTCTCAGCATGTGGTTTTCTTTGAAAAATTACGTAATCCTGATACCAATCCGGGAATTGCATGTATTCTCGCATTTGAAAGGGGCTTTCGCATTATATCTGCCCCAGATTGCCATCCAGGTCTATACGGTCCTTGATAAAACGATGCTGGGATTGATCGTAAAATCAAACTATGAAAATGGCTATTACGACCAGGCACACAAAATCGTCAATATCCTGCTTATGGTTGTGACGGCTCTGGGACCGGTCATGATCCCGCGCATTTCCAATCTCTTTGCCAGGCAGGATATGGAGGCAATCAAGAACTATATCGGCAAGAGCTTTAATCTGGTCTGGCTGATCAGTTTTCCCATTGTTTTTGGCATTCTTGCTGTGGCAGATGTATTTGTCCCGTTTTTCTTTGGTAGGGGATTTGATAAGGTCATCATCCTGCTTTCCATGTTTTCCTTTATTATTATCCCTATCGGTATGAGCAACATTATCGGCATCCAGTACCTGCTGCCAACGGGAAGAGAACGGTACCTGACTGTTTCCGTTACCATTGGAGCTGTTGTGAACTTTATTCTCAATTATTTCTTTATTCACTGGTGGCAGTCCATCGGGGCTACGATTTCGTCCATCATTGCCGAGATTTCCGTAACTGCCTTTCAGCTCTGGACAATCCGCAAAGAACTACCTGTCAGACACTATCTTTTTACTGCCAAGAATTATATGATTGCTGCCGTGATGATGTTTTTGGCTTTACATTTCTTATCAATTCATCGGGTTTCGTTATTTGTGAATTTTGTAATAAAAATTTTTGCGGGTTCTTTGATTTATGTTTTTGTATTGTCAATATTGAAAGATTCATTTTTTAAAGAAGCTATTTTGATTATTTGGAACAAAGTCAGCCACAAAATATCGATAAGGTAAGGAGAGCTTAAATGAATGTAAATGTAATGCATAAGCTTGAAAAATTAGCGTTGCTGCTTTCTATTTTTTTTCTACCGATTACTGGTTTATCTAAAAAGTTAACTATCTCATTTTTTTTGTCTTATCCATCAGAAACTTTTGCAGCAACTGGGATAGTATTGCTGATTATTGAACATTTTCGGTTTGGACTCTCTGTTCCTAAAAAAGCAAAATATTTTATCCTTATCTTTACGGCCTGGCAATTCCTATGTTTGGGAGTAGGTATTGTATCCTTCTCTTATCACGAGTTGATTATGATAGAAAAGAGTCGTTTTTTAAAAATTTTTTCTATGATAGCAGCACATGGGATTCCTGTAAGTAAATATATAGTGGAAAATCTGTGGCTTTTTTATCGCTCTGCAAAAATGATTTTGATAGACTCCAATATTATTTTTTATGCAGCATTCCTGGTTTATCATTTGTATCATGATAATTTTCAGGAAGGATTCCGTGATTTTCGTAAAGCCGTGCTTGCCATGGTCCTTATCATGGGAGCTTATTCGTTGATTGAACTGTGCTGGCTGAAAACGAATAACGGATTTGCAAAAGATTTGTTAAGCGCTATTAATCCATATTTATATGATGTCAAAAGTTCTCACGGCTGGTGGCCTCCATTGTTATGGCAAGGGCAGCTGCGGAGTATAACAAGAGAACCTTCCTTTTTTGGGATCATCAGTGTGTTCTGCCTGCCCTTTTTATGGAGCTATCTGCTTGAGAAAAAGTATTTATTTACTGTGTTAATCTTTTACTTCACACTGATGATTTTTGCCACCAATGCCAGGACAGCCATTGTCGTTACAATAGCGGAATTATTCTTATTGGTACTTTCTGCATTTTGGATAAAGAAAAAGGATTATATAAAATATATGGTGGTAATATTATCTATCTCACTTTGTGCCTTTTTGGGGAATTTAGTGAATGTTAATGCATTATTCCACTATACTAGTAAAGATACGAGTATGAATGTAGAACAATATTATGAAAAAAATATCCAAAGTTTGAGTAAAAAAAATTCCCGTTCCAACAGTGCCCGGTTTGCCAACTTGGAAGCAAATATTAATGTAATTAAGGAACATCCTTTAACCGGTGTGGGGACAGGGTTGATTGATGGATATATCGATGATCACATTCCGGAAAGTGCCTATTCGAATAATGAAGTGAGAAATTGGAGCCGTTACCTGCATATGTTGGGGTTAACTAAAAGTGAATATCCAGCTTTAAATAAATATGCATTTGAAGGCGCTAAAAATGGGATTATTGGACTGATTTTGTTCCTACTTCCATATTTCTATTTAGGGATTCAAATTATAAAATACAAGAATGCTTTAAGTATAAATCAGTATGATATTTTTTTAGAAATTGCATTGTTAGGGCAGCTTGCTTGCTGGATGAGCAATGGAGAGTTTTCTCTTGTAAAGGGTTTCTTGCTTGGGATTTTATTTTGTACTGATGAGTATTATCTTCTAAAAGAATAATCTGTGTTGTTTTAGCATTAAGAATAATTACATATCTATACAATTATTACAAACGAAGATATTGAAAACGTTGAATTAAATAATAATCAATACTTCACTTATTATGCAATAAGATATATGATTTTAATCTATAAGGGAATATGCATACTATCTACTTTTATCGATTCAATTGAATGGAATATCTATAAGTATTACAATGTGATTTTTTGTTTTGCGTAATGTGTTTATTTAGCACTAGATTAGCTTTATCTTTTTAACTTCTGCTAGAATGCGTAGGTTGTGGAAAGATTTCGGTCAGTTGTAAAATGAACTTGAACAGTTAATCAAAAAATAAAAATCCATAGTGAAGCTTCATGGTAAAATGGTTTTGGAGAAATCATCAACAAAGGAGCAATCACTATGGATCACATCCATTCTAA
>Ga0256406_1006058_pt1 | contig 12386 bp, 6 predicted proteins | sample RumenRJG_03DNA_FD_185986 | JGI IMG/M metagenome (GOLD analysis project Ga0256406, IMG submission 185986) | Bovine rumen microbial communities from Lethbridge, Alberta, Canada - RJG_03 | ecosystem: Host-associated > Mammals > Digestive system > Stomach > Rumen | place: Canada: Alberta | collected...
CTACAAGATGCCGGCGACCATCCGGCTTCCGGAAGGCAGCACGGTTTACATGGAGCATAAGATGCTCCGGCCGGATACCCAGTATTCCGACAGCCGTGTGGTTGCCGGGAAAACCGGCTACACCGTCGACTGTGGCAATACACTCATCACGATGGCAGAGGATAATGGCAGAAGACTCGTTGCAGTTGTGCTGAAGGATAAGAATCCACAGCATTATCTGGATACGGAGGCACTTTTGAACCTCGGGTTTGATGAGACAGAGAACCTTCCAGTGCCGGATGGCATGGTCAGTCTGGATGAAATCCGAAGCCGCCTCGTCGCAGACACCATCATTTCCGATGAGACTAAGACATCGGATTTGCATTTTTCCTCTGACATGCTCGTTTCCCTTCCGAAGGGCTCTTCGACGGATGGCATCACCTGGGACCTCCAGTACAACCTTCCGAAGGGTGTTTCAGAGGATACCGTCGCCGAAGTCCGCTTCTATGCCGGCGACCTCGAAATCGGTAAATACTACGTAGAAAAAGAACAATCCATCCGCGTCCAGTTTGAAGAAGCCCCGACTACCACAAAGGTAGCCGTCGCCGCCTCCGTCTCCTTCGTGACAGTAGCCCTCATCATTGCCGCCATCTTCTTCAGCGGCGGTCTCACCCTCGGCCTAAAAAACGTCCACGACGACCACAAACTCAAAAAGAAAATGCAGGATCGCCGCCGCCAGCGCCTCCAGGACATGAACATGTCTGAAGAAGAGTTTAAACAACTCGTGGATGCCAGAAAGAACCGTAAAAATAATTCTGAAATAAATTCTTCTCTATAAGGAAAGCCAAAGAAGTAAAGAGCGAGGAGAAAGCGAGCGGGGTGAAGGGGCACCCTAGCTCGCTTTCTCCTCGTTCATAAAACCTCTGCGAAGAACTTGTCACAGAAGTAAAATTCTGATATGATTGTTGAAATTTATGAGAAGGAGCAATCATGAAATTTACGAAGATGCAGGGCGCGGGCAACGACTATGTCTACGTGGACTGCTTTTCGGAGAAGGTCAGTGATCCGTCGGATCTCGCAATCCGGATCGCCGACCGGCACTTCGGTGTCGGTGGCGACGGACTCATCCTGATCGAACCGTCGGAGCGGGCAGATGCGTACATGCATATGTTTAACTTAGACGGATCCGAAGGCAGCATGTGTGGCAATGGCATTCGCTGCGTGGCAAAATATATTTACGATCACGGCATCATACCGAAGGATCGTACAGAAGCAGTCATCGATACCAAATCGGGACTTAAGAAAATCAGGCTGTATACAGAACATGGAAAAGTGACCGGTGCAACGGTGGATATGGGCACAGCAAAGCTGACGTCCGAACTTCCGGAGAAGATCACCGTGCACGGGATGGAGCTTTCTTTCATCGGCATTGACGTCGGTAATCCCCACGCAGTGTATTTCCTTTCTGATAATCCAGCCCTTGGTGTTTCTAAGGTCTCTGATTTGGATTTTCTTTTATATGGGAAAGATTTTGAGACGCATCCCAGGTTCCCGGAGCGTGTGAACTCCGAGTTTCTTCGTGTCATCTCGGATACGGAAGCGGATTTCCGTGTGTATGAGCGGGGATCGGGCGAAACGCTGGCCTGCGGAACCGGTGCAACTGCATCCGTGGCTGCTGGTGTGTTGGCAGGGAAGTTTCGGAAAGACACCGATGTCACGATTCATCTCATCGGCGGGAATCTCAAGATTCGATTCGATTCCGCGACCGGTCACATGTTTATGACCGGCCCGGCTGTAGAAGTATTCTCGGGTGAATGGAATAACTGAGCGCTTTTTATACCGGCTGAGAAAACAATCAGATTGAGCCGAACAAGGAAGCATTGGAAAATTGGATCTGCGCGAAGTATTCGCAGCAGCTTTTGAAGGAGGGGAAGCAATGGACGCATTTCTGATACTGGAGGATGGTACAGTGTTCAAGGGCACGTCGATTGGTGCCGAGAAGGAGGTCATTTCGGAGATCGTGTTTAATACCTCCATGACCGGCTATCTTGAGGTACTGACCGACCCGTCCTATGCGGGACAGGCCGTCGTCATGACATATCCTTTGATCGGGAACTATGGCATCTGCTACGAGGATATGGAGTCGGAACGGCCGTGGCTTGACGGCTATATCGTACGCGAATTAAGCCCGATGCCGAGTAACTTCCGGTCGGAAAATACGATTCAGAATTTTCTGAAGCAGAACGATATCCCGGGTGTGTCCGGTATCGATACAAGAGCGCTTACGAAGCTTCTCCGCGACAAGGGCACGATGAACGGCATGATCACGACGAAACGCTATCATAAAGAGGACATGCCTGCGCTCCTTGAGAAAATCCGTGCTTATACAGTAACCGGTGTCGTCATGAAGACGACGACCAAGAAGGTCTATGCCCTTCAGGCGGAGAATCCGGATGGCACACGCTATACGGGTGATCAGGAGCCGAAGCGGGTAGCATTCCTCGATGTCGGTGCGAAGCGGAATATGATCCGGCTTCTCCAGCGGCATGGCTGTGATGTAACGGTTTATCCTGCCGATACCCCTGCGGAGACGATCCTTTCGCAGAATCCGGACGGCATCTTCATATCAAACGGCCCCGGGGACCCGAAGGAGAATGTCTCCATCATCGCGGAAATCAAAAAATTATATAACTCTGATACGCCGATTTTTGCGATCTGTCTCGGCCACCAGCTGATGGCACTGGCAACCGGTGCCGATACCTATAAGCTGAAGTATGGCCATCGAGGCGGCAATCATCCGGTAAAGGACCTCTCCACCGGCCGCGTGTATATCACCTCGCAGAACCATGGCTATGCCGTCGATCCGAAATCACTGGATCCGAATGTCGCGGAGGAAGCATTTGTCAATGTTAACGATAAGACGAATGAAGGCCTCGCGTATAAAGGAAAGAACATCGTGACGGTACAGTATCATCCGGAGGCATGTCCGGGACCGCAGGATTCGAGATATCTGTTTGATCGGTTTATGAAGATGATGGAGGAGGGTTGAGATGAGAGATACAAGCATTAAGAAGGTTCTTGTGATCGGCTCCGGCCCGATCGTCATTGGCCAGGCGGCCGAGTTTGACTATGCCGGCACGCAGGCCTGCCGTTCACTCCATGAAGAGGGCGTCGAGACAGTGCTTCTCAACTCGAACCCTGCGACCATCATGACCGACAAGGATATCGCCGATCATGTATACATTGAGCCGCTGACGCTTGAGGTGGTTGAGAAGCTGATTGAGAAGGAAAAGCCGGATTCCGTGCTGCCGACACTTGGCGGCCAGGCGGGTCTTAACCTTGCGATGGCGCTCGATGAAGCGGGATTTTTGAAATCGCATAACGTTCGCCTCATCGGTACGACAGCACTGACCATCAAGAAGGCGGAGGATCGTCTCATGTTTAAGGAGACGATGGAGAAAATTGGCGAACCGGTCGCACCGTCCGAGGTTGTGCATTCGGTCGAGGATGGTCTCAGAGTTGCGGGTGAGATCGGCTATCCGGTTGTTCTGCGCCCGGCGTATACGCTCGGTGGCTCCGGCGGCGGTATTGCGGAGAATGAAGATGAGTGCCGTGAAATCCTTGAGAATGGCCTCCGTCTTTCCCGTGTGCATGAGGTGCTCGTGGAGCGCTCCATCGCGGGCTGGAAGGAAATTGAATATGAGGTGATGCGGGATTCCGCCGGCAATGTCATCACCGTCTGCAACATGGAAAATATCGACCCGGTCGGTGTACATACCGGCGACTCCATCGTCGTCGCGCCGTCGCAGACGCTGTCTGATAAAGAGTATCAGATGCTTCGTACGTCAGCTCTTAATATTATTACGGAGCTCGGCATCACGGGCGGCTGCAACGTGCAGTATGCGCTCCATCCGGAAAGCTTCGAGTATTGCGTCATCGAGGTAAATCCGAGAGTGTCCCGGTCGTCTGCATTGGCTTCAAAGGCGACCGGCTATCCGATTGCGAAGGTGGCGGCGAAGATCGCGCTCGGCTACACACTGGATGAGATTAAAAATGCAGTCACCGGGAAAACGTATGCGTCCTTCGAGCCGATGCTTGACTATTGCGTCGTGAAGATGCCGCGTCTCCCGTTCGATAAGTTCATTACAGCTGAGCATCTGCTTGGTACGCAAATGAAGGCGACCGGCGAGGTGATGGCTATCGCGAATAACTTCGAGGGCGGCCTCATGAAGGCGATCCGTTCCCTCGAGCAGCATGTCGACAGTCTTCTTTCCTACGATTTCTCGGAGCTTGACGATCACGACCTTCGTAAGATGCTGCATCGTGTCGATGACCGCCGAATCTGGGTGATTGCGGAGGCACTGCGCCGTGGTTACAGCTATTCGGAAATCCATCAGATCACGAAGATCGATGAGTGGTTTATCGATAAGATCCAGATTCTCGTCAACATGGAGAAGCGACTGCACCAGGAATCCATGAATGAGACACTCCTTCGCGAAGCAAAGCGGATTGAGTTCCCGGATAATGTGATCGCGCGGCTCTCTGGCTACACCGAAGACGAGATTCGGGAAATGCGCGAAAAGTGGGGTATCACCGCAGCGTTTAAGATGGTCGATACCTGTGCCGCAGAATTCGAAGCGGAGACACCGTACTACTACAGTGTATTCGGCTCCGAAAATGAATCCACCGGTGCGACAGCGGTCGGCCCGGATGGCAAGAAGAAAAAGAAGGTTCTGGTGCTCGGCTCCGGCCCGATTCGTATCGGCCAGGGTATCGAATTTGATTTCTGCTCGGTACATTCAACCTGGGCGTTTGAACGCGAAGGCTATGAGACCGTCATCATTAACAACAACCCTGAGACCGTTTCGACTGACTTCGATATCGCGGATAAGCTCTACTTCGAGCCGCTTACTGCGGAGGATGTGCGGAATGTTGTAGACATTGAGCATCCGGACGGTGCGGTCGTGCAGTTTGGCGGACAGACCGCGATCAAGCTGACGGCAGACCTCCAGAAGATGGGTGTGCCGATTTTAGGAACCCAGCCGGATGATGTCGATGCGGCAGAGGATCGTGAGCGGTTCGATGAGATCCTCCAGCAGACCGGCTGTCAGCGGGCAGCAGGTCATACGGTATTTACGGCAGAGGAAGCGAAGAAGGCAGCGAATGACCTCGGTTATCCGGTGCTCGTGCGTCCGTCCTACGTACTGGGCGGTCAGGGCATGCGTATCGCCATTAACGACCAGGATATCGACGAATATATCGGCGAGATCAACCAAATCGCGCAGGAGCATCCGATTCTTGTCGACAAATATATCCGTGGTACAGAGCTTGAGGTCGATGCCATTTGCGACGGCCATGATATCCTGATTCCGGGTATCATGGAGCATATCGAGCGAACCGGTATTCACTCTGGTGACTCGATTTCTGTGTATCCGTCGAAGTCTTTGACGCCGACTGCAAAGAAGAACGTCATCGATTACACGGAGCGGCTCGCGAAGGCACTGCATGTCATCGGCATGGTTAATATCCAGTTCATCGCTTGCGGTGATGAGGTGTATATCATCGAGGTGAACCCGCGGTCGTCCCGTACGGTACCATATATTTCGAAGGTGACGGGCATCCCGATCGTGCCGCTCGCAACGCAGATTATCTGCGGACATACGATCCGTGAGCTCGGCTACACACCGGGTCTTCAGAAGGAAGCTGATTACTACGCGATTAAGATGCCGGTATTCTCCTTCGAGAAGATCAAGGGCGCGGACATCAGCCTTGGACCAGAAATGAAATCGACCGGCGAGTGCTTAGGCATCGCGAAGAGCTTCAATGAAGCGCTTTACAAGGCATTCCAGGGCGCGGGCATCCAGCTTCCGAAGTACCGGAACATGGTGATCACCGTCCGTGATGAGGATAAGGAAGAAATCGTGCCGATCGCGAAGCGGTTTGAGACACTTGGCTACAAGATCTTCGCAACACATGGTACGTATCAGGCGTTGACAGCAGGCGGTGTCAAATGCTTCCAGGTACGAAAGGTGGAGCAGGAGTCGCCGAATATCCTCGACCTCGTGCTTGGTCATGAGCTCGATATCGTCATCGATACCCCGAAGGAGGGCGCGGAGGCTTCAAAGGATGGCTTCGTCATCCGCCGGAACGCGATCGAGACCGGTGTGAATGTTCTGACGGCGATCGATACGGCGCGGGCTTTGGCAACGTCACTTGAGAACCGGTCGGAGGAGCTGCACCTCATCGATATCGCGAAATTGGATGAGGAGAAGGAGGCAAATGCATGAGCAAAAAGAGAATGGTCATCGCTTTAGGCCACAAGGACCTCGGCTTTACGCTGACCGAGCAGAAGGAGGCCGTGAAGCGGACGGCCGTTATGATCGGTGATTTCATCGAGGACGGCTATCAGGTGGCGCTCGTATTTTCGAACGCGCCGCAGGTCGGCATGATCCATACGGCGATGAAGGATCTGTCGGAGCATTACCCGAAGCAGTATGGCAAGGTGCCACTCAGTGTGTGCTCGGCGATGAGCCAGGGTATGATCGGGTATGATCTTCAGAATGCGGTGCGTGCGGAGCTTGTGAAGCGGGGTATCTACAAGACGGCGTCGACAGTGCTCACGCAGGTGCTCGTCGATCCGTATGATGAGAGCTTCTATAACCCGATCAAGAAGGTCGGGAAGATCATGGGACCGGAGGAAGCGAAGGCTGAAGAGGATAACGGAAACCATGTCATCATGGTAGCGGATGGAAAGTTCCAGCGCGTCGTGCCGGCACCGACACCGAAGTCCATCGTCGAGATTGATGCCATCAAGGCGCTTCTCGATGCAGACCAGGTCGTGATCGCGTGTGGCGGCGGTGGTATCCCGGTGCTCAGACAGGGCTCGGAGCTTAAGGGTGCAGCAGCGGTTATCGAGAAGGATCGGACGGCGGGACTCCTTGCAAAGGAGGTCGATGCGGATATTCTCCTCATCACGACGGCAGTTGACCATGTATCGCTTAACTTCGGTCAGCCGGATGAAAAGGCTATCGACAAGATGACGATTGAAGAGGCCGAGCAGTATATCAAGGATGGCCACTTCGAGTTCCGTTCCATGCAGCCGAAGGTCGAGGCAGGTGTCGATTTTGTCCAGTCCGGCAAGGATCGGAAGTGCATCATCACCTCGATGGAGCTCGCCGAGAAGGCCGTCGAAGGCCTCGCCGGCACCGCAATTATTTAAAATAAAAAGGGAGTGACAGGCTGAAGCTGGTCACTCCCTTCATTATTGTCAATGTGACACCGGGGACGGTTCTCTCTGTCAGCTTTTGGCATAGTATACATGCGAAATGCAATTATTCTATGCCTGAACATTTAACTGAAATCTGAATCGGCATAGTATTGATGGCAAGTGCTTCTATACTATGCCAAATTTAATTCTAAAATTTGAAGGAAAGCATATAAATTTCGGATGAAGAGGTATTACTATGCCTGTAAAACTGTGATTTGGAAATAGAAAAGCATAGAATGGCATAGAATTAAGATCTAAAGATTGGATTCTATGCCGATCTAAAAAATTGTTGATTTAAAATGGCATATAATATGATGCAAACCTTCGAATGCTATGCCTACTGAGAAATTCGATATTCTGAATGGGCATAGTAAATGCTTTGCGTTTTGTATTAATATGCCAAATAGGAAAATTGACAAAATAAAAAACTCCGAAACGCTGCTTCGGAGTTCTTTTATAGTAGCGAGAGGGAGATTTGAACTCTCGACACCGCGGGTATGAACCGCGTGCTCTAGCCAACTGAGCTATCTCGCCAAAGTTCGACCCAGGCCGCGCATATCACGCAGTCCAGACCGAAGACGTGGGGTCTACAGGGCTCGAACCTGTGACCCTCTGCTTGTAAGGCAGATGCTCTCCCAGCTGAGCTAAGGCCCCAACGTGTCGCTCGATTTGCGACTTGACTATAATACTAAATCACTTTTATTATGTCAACCGGAAATTTTGTGGCTTTGCGGACGGCGCGACGCGATGCAGTGCGGGGCTGGCTGTCCGTGGGTGGGCCCGGCGGAAGTCAGGGCTCGAAAGTCTAATCGCGATCCAGCCATCACGAATTGGGCCTAAAAAATCGGGCCTTGTGGGCGCCGATTTTTTACCCTGTCCGTGCTGGCTGGCTCGCGAAGACTTTCGGCTGAAATGACTTTCGCCGGGCCCACCCACGGACAGTCAGCCCCGCACGACATCGCGCCGCGCCTGTGTGGTGAAAAACTTTACGAATGTGTGACGCTCATTTTCTTGCGAAAATGTAGCTGGTAGGGTACACTTGTAGCGTTGTGCTTGATGTAAGCATTATATTTAGAAGAAACTCAAAAATTATTTATGCGAGGTATATATGAAGTTAATCAGTTTTGCTATACCGTGTTATAACTCTGCGGCGTATATGTCGAAGTGCATTGAATCGCTGCTGCCGGGCGGGGATGAGGTGGAGATCATCGTTGTGGATGATGGGTCTCAGAAGGACAATACACTGGAGATTGCGAAGGAATACGAGAAGAAGTATCCGGGGATCGTGAAGGCGGTGCACCAGGAGAATGGCGGGCATGGTGAGGCCGTCAACACGGGGTTGAAAAACGCTGAGGGACTTTATTTTAAGGTTGTGGATTCAGATGACTGGCTCGATGAGGAGGCATTGCCGAAGGTACTTGGGAAGCTTTCCGAGCTTGTGAAGTCGGGACAGTCTGTCGATATGTTCCTTGCTAATTTTATCTATGATAAGGTCGGGCAGGAGCATAAAAAGGTGATGCAGTACCATACGGCGCTTCCGATCGACCGGGTGTTCGGCTGGAAGGATGTGAAGCATTTTCATGTCGGTCAGTATATTCTGATGCATTCGGTCATTTACCGTACGCAAATACTTCGAGACTGTGGACTGCACCTTCCCGCGCACACGTTTTATGTCGATAATATCTTTGTCTATCAGCCGCTTCCGTCTGTGAAGACAATGTACTACATGGACGTGAATCTTTATCATTATTTTATCGGGCGTGAGGATCAGTCGGTCAATGAGACGGTCATGATCGGCCGCATTGACCAGCAGCTGAAGGTCAACTATATCATGATGGATTGCTGTGATCTCATGAAGCTGCAGCCCCGGAAGCTTCGCGGCTACATGTTCGATTATCTCGAGATCATCACGACAATCTCGTCGGTGCTTGCAATTAAGTCGGGCTCTGATGAGAATATGGAAAAGAAGAAGGCGCTTTGGGCTTATATGAAAGAGAAGCACTTCCCAATCTGGATCAGGATGCGGTATCGCTTCCTGGGTCAGGGCGTCAATCTTCCGGGCAAAGCCGGCAATAAGCTGACGATTGCTGCCTATAAGCTAGCACAGAAGTTTTACGGATTTAACTGACAAAGACATGCGTCCGCCTATGGCGGACATTTTGCTTTTTAAACATAACTGTCGATTTGCCGGAAAGGAACCAAAAGCCTTAATTTTACGCGAATTCCAACACAAATTCATATCATATCGCCATCTTTGTTATAACAGCTATGATTATATGATATTTGAACATTCCCTGTGTCTGTGTTAAAGTCTCGGACAACAGAAAAAATTATGGAAGCGATGAACTTCATAACCTGAAGTAATTGCTGCCATAGAGGAATCATCAAGGGGGATGAGCAGAAAGGCGTCAGTCTATACCCGCCCCGGAAGATGTTTCCGGGGCGGGATTTTTATACCCGGTTTTCTGCAATTTGTCACATCCCGACAGGGGACGAAAGGAGAGTATTATGAACAGCTTGGTTATTCTCTTATTCGCAGGCGCGTGTTTGTTCGCCGGCTACATGCTTTACGGACGTTATCTCGTAAAGACATGGGGAATTAACCCGGACGCCGAAACACCGGCAAAGAAGTATGAAGACGGCAAGGATTATTCACCGGCTTCGAAGCTCACTGTTTTCGCACACCAGTTTTCATCCATCGCAGGTGCTGGTCCTGTACAGGGCCCGATTCTCGCTGCAGCCTTCGGATGGGTTCCATGTCTCCTATGGCTTCTCCTCGGCGGTATTTTCTTTGGTGCGGTTCAGGATTTCGCAGCACTGTATGCTTCCGTAAAGAATGAAGGCAAGTCCATCGGTCTCATCATTGAGAAGTATATCGGCAAGACAGGCCGCAGATTTTTCTCACTGTTCTGCTGGCTCTTCTCCGTACTGGTTATCGCAGCCTTCACATCGATGACCTCCTCCACCTTCAACGGCTTCAAGACCGCAGCAGATGGTACGGTTTCTCAGAACTTTAACGGCGCAGCCGCAGCTTCCATCTCGATGCTTTTCCTGGTTGTTTCCGTCGTATTCGGTCTCGTTGAGAGAAAGTTCAAGGATATGAAGGAGGGCGTTCGCGCCGTTATCGCTGTAGCACTGATCGTCGTCATGTTTGCCGTAGGTATGGCAGCACCGATCTATCTCACCGGAGCACAGTGGAATTACGTCATCATGGCTTATCTCTTCATCGCAACAATCGTACCGATGTGGGTACTGAAGCAGCCGAGAGACTATATGACCACCTTCATGTTTGTCGGCATGATCTTTGCAGCAGTAGTTGGTCTTTTGGTAGCACACCCGGATATGAAGCTGAACGCCTTCAACGGTTTTACGATCGTCAATGCTAAGGGCGCGAAGAGCTATCTCTTCCCGACACTGTTTGTTACCATCGCCTGTGGTGCTATTTCCGGTTTCCACAGCCTCGTTTCCTCTGGTACATCTTCAAAGACCGTTTCCAATGAAAAGGATATGCTTTTCGTCGGCTACGGCGCAATGATCTTCGAAACACTCCTTGGCGTTTGCTCACTTCTCATCTGCGGAGCTGTTGCGGTAAACGGCGCAGTTCCGGCTGACCTGACACCGTTCCAGATCTTTTCTGCAGGCGTCGCTGGTTTCCTTGAGACCTTCGGTATCCCGAACGCAGTAGCAAACGTATTCATGACGATGTGTATCGCAAACCTTGCATTCTCAACACTTGATTCTGTCGGCAGAATCGGTCGTATGTCCTTCCAGGAGCTCTTTAACTGGGAAGGCGATCCATCGGATGAGCCGGCTTGGCGCAAGGTTCTCACGAATCAGTACTTCGCAACCGCTGTAACTCTGGTACTTGGCTATCTCCTCTGCCTTGGCGGCTATGCAAACGTATGGGCACTCTTCGGATCTGCAAACCAGATGCTCGGCGCACTCGTACTCATCGGTATCGCAGTCTTCCTGAAGGCAACCGGCAGAAAGCATGCTATGCTTTACTTCCCGATGATCATGATGCTTTGCGTAACCTTTACCGGTGTCATCATGAACGTCATCGGTAACGTCAAGGCTTATCAGGCTGGTACCGCAGTATTCCTTGTCAATGGTCTCCAGCTGATCGTCGCCGTATTCCTTCTCGGCCTTGCGACAGTCGTAGCTGTTACCTGCGTAAAGAAGCTCATCGCTCCGGATGCAGGCTTTGATACAGAATCCTCTGCAAATGCAGATAACGTAAACCTCGCATAATCGTATAATGCTTCCATCAGGCGGTCGAAATTTTCCTAGTTTCGACCGCCTTTTTTATGACTTTGTTGTGAAAATGACAAAGTTTATCGCGATAGATTGAAAACGTTTTAGAGCGGTGCTAAAATCCATAAAAGTTTCAAAAAGAAACCACCAGACCTTGCAGAGACGAAGCACTGACTAAAAAGGTAAGACTTCGGGCCTGGCACGACAAAAGGAAATTCGAAAGCTTTTGGGTAAAGGGAATGGAAAAACTGAAGGCACTCATTCAAAAATATAAACACGCCTGGATCCTCGTGTATGCGCTGATCTATATCCGCTGGTTCTCATATCTCGAGAAGACCATCACGGTGCACACCGGCTATCATGTGATGCACGCTAGGCTGGATGACCTAATTCCGTTTAATGAATATTTCGTCATCCCATACTTCATCTGGTTCGGCTATGTGGCAGTTACAGTGCTGTATCTCATGATCCATAACAAGGATGATTATTATAGGCTTTGTGCATTTCTCTTCACGGGAATGACAATCAGCCTGATCATCTGCTCCATCTTTCCTAACGGTACGGATTTTCGTCCGCAGGTGGATCCGGATAAAAATCTTTGCTCATATCTCGTCTATCATTTGTATCAGACAGATACCTGCACGAATGTATTTCCAAGCATCCACTGCTATAATTCGATCGGTTGCTATATCGCGATCATGCAGTCCAGAGAAATCGAAAGAAGCAAGCACGGTCATTTAATCCGCTGGAGCTCCTTCGCGCTTTGCCTTCTCATCTGTATGGCGACGATGTTCCTGAAGCAGCATTCGGTCCTGGACGTCTGCGGCGCTGTTCTCATGGCAATGGTGATGTACGGCGTGGTTTATGGCTATCCTGCGATGGCACC
>Ga0256406_1006059_pt1 | contig 12382 bp, 8 predicted proteins | sample RumenRJG_03DNA_FD_185986 | JGI IMG/M metagenome (GOLD analysis project Ga0256406, IMG submission 185986) | Bovine rumen microbial communities from Lethbridge, Alberta, Canada - RJG_03 | ecosystem: Host-associated > Mammals > Digestive system > Stomach > Rumen | place: Canada: Alberta | collected...
CATTCGGATGGACGCCGCCCTTGAACGTCAGAAAACCCATTACAACACCTCCTAGAATTAATTAGCGTTTCGTGATACGATTTTCCTATCACAGATTCCCGCCGGAAAATCAATAGCATAAGTATAGCATCACGTGGTAGGGTTTTTCAATGAAATTTAATAATTTCTTTATAGGCACAAATATTTTAACAAAACATCACAAAAAGATACCCGATAATTCCATGTTCTTCGATATTGAAACGACCGGATTGTCGGCGATGCGGTCGCACATCTATCTGATCGGATGTGCTTATCAGACGGAAATTGCAGGCACACGAAAATGGCTCCTCCGGCAGTTTTTTCTGGACCAGCCTGCCGGAGAACGCGATCTGCTCGCCGCCTTCGCAGACTGTATCAGACAGAAATCCGTCCGGACGCTGATTCACTACAACGGATCCACATTTGACATTCCTTACCTCACAAGAAAATACAATTTCTACGGAATGCCAAATCCGCTTGAATCATTTCAGTCGGACCGGTCGATCGATCTTTACCGCTCGATCCGCCCGTTCCGGAAGGTTCTCGGAGCCGATGCGCTGAAGCAGAAGGATATCGAAAAATTACTCGGGATCTGCCGCCGCGACCGTTTCTCAGGGAAAGAACTGATCACAGCATACCAGGATTATCTTCAGAGCGGAAATCCGGATCTCCTTGAGGCGATGTATCTTCACAATCGGGAAGATGTCGCAAATATGCTCCCGATCTACTCTCTCACCGGGATCGTTTCCTTCTTCGGGGGCGATTTTTCCGTGACTTCCTGCGGCACGGATCCGGCATCCGGCGATTTTTCGGCCGTCCTCAGACCGAAATTCACATCTCCGGTCCCGATCCATGCGCACAATGATTTCTGCTCGTTAAACTGGGCCGGAGAAAATGCCGGACTCACCGTCCGTCCGTTCCGCGGTACCCTGAAACACTTCTTTCCGGATTACCGCAGCTACTACTACCTTCCGGAGGAAGATCAGGCGATTCACAAGAGCGTCGGTGCCTTCGTGGATCCTTCCCACCGTGAACCTGCAAAAGCAGCGAACTGCTACAGTAAAAAGAGCGGGATATTTCTGCCTCAACCGCGCGAACGCATCACACCGGTTTTCCGTAAGGATTACCGCTCGGGATACAGCTACTTCCTGTTTGACCCGGACCGGATTCCGGAGAAAAACCTTGCGGGAAATGTCCCTGTATCCGCATACATCACCGACCTTCTTGAATCACTGATTTCGTAAAGAAACGAAACGGACCCGATCATGAATTCATACTTCCCGGGACGCAAAAAGGGCTGCCGTCAAACGGCAGCCCCTGTTATTATCCGGATTATTCCTCGGAATCATCCTCGGCGTCAGATGACACCTCGTCATTCTCGATCGCTTTTGTGCTCAGAGAAATTTTCTTCTCATCCGCGTTGAAGGATACAATCTTCGCGGTGATCTCCTGACCTACAGTCAGAACATCCGACGGTTTCTCGACATGATCTTTGGAGATCTGAGAAACATGGAGAAGTGCATCCACACCCGGCTCCAGCTCGATGAACGCACCGAAGTCCGTCATACGCGCTACCTTGCCGGTAACGATATTACCTACCGCATACTTCTCAGAAGCGTTGATCCACGGATTCTCCTCCGGGAACTTCAGGGAAAGTGCGATGCGGTCGCCCTTGATATCCTTCACGAGAACCGTGAGCTTCTGTCCTACCTTAAGGAAGGTTTTCGGATTGTCAACACGGCCCCAGGACATCTCGCTGATGTGAAGCAGTCCGTCTGCTCCTCCAAGATCGACAAATGCACCGAAATCCGTGATATTCTTTACGGTTCCCTCTACCTTGTCGCCGACAGCGATTCTGGAGAAGAGATCCTCTTTCATCTTCTCTTTCTCGGTGACGATCAGCTGCTTGCGGTCGCCGATGATTCTTCTTCTCTTCGGATTGAACTCGATGATGACGAACTCAATCTCCTGATCTTTATATTTGTTCAGGTCGCGCTCATAAACATCCGACACAAGGCTTGCCGGGATAAATACTCTCGCTCCGTCAACCGTCACGGAAAGTCCGCCGTTCAGAACGCGCGAAACCTTTGCTTTCAGAACCGTATGATTCTCAAACGCTTCCTCCAGCTTCTTGTTTCCTCTCTCAGCCTGCAGACGCTTGTAGGTCAGCAGAACCTGTCCGTCTCCGTCATTCACTTTCATGACCTTGACTTCCATCGTATCTCCTTCTTTCACGACGGTTGTCAGGTCCAGAGAATTATCATTGGAGTATTCGCTGCGGGAAAGGATTCCGTCTGACTTGTAGCCGATGTTCAGGATGATCTCATCCGGCTTAACCGCGAGGACTGTGCCCTCGACTACCTCACCGTTGTGGATCGTTTTGAACGTCTCGTCCAGCATCTGGTCAAAACTCATTTCTGACATAGTTTCTCTAGAACCTCCTCAATTATTTGATTTGGGGTGGATGCCCCTGCTGTAATACCTACATGACAAAATGATTGAAAAGGCTTATCTTCCAAATCAACGAGTGTCTCAATAAAGTAAGTATTTCTGCAATGAGTCCTGCATATCTCACAGAGCTTCTGCGTGTTGGAACTGTGTTTTCCGCCGATCACCAACATCGCGTCCACTGTTTCTGAGATCTGCAACGCCTCCGTTTGTCGCTCTGCCGTAGCATTACAGACAGTATTTACAACACGATCATAATAACGCTTTTTCTTAAAAATTTCAACCAATTCTTGGAACTTTTGAAGATTAAATGTCGTCTGCGCCACGAGTATCGCGCGCGCTCCTTCCGGTAATTTGAGCGCTTCGAGCTCCTCCTTCGTCTGCACGACGAAGGAGGGTCCGTTCGTCCAGCCTTTGATGCCGCGGACTTCCGGATGATCCGGATTGCCGGCGATGATGACGGTAACTCCGTTTTTGCTCTCCTGATCCACAATTTCATGAATCTTTTTCACGAACGGGCAGGTCGCATCGACGATCCTGCATCCCGTTTTCCGGAGTTTTTCCTCCAGATCCCGTCCGATCCCGTGAGCACGGATAATAATGGTGCCGCCGCTGACGTCTGAAAGCTCTTCCTCACCGCGGATCACACGCACGCCTTTTTTTTCGAGTTTCTCCATCACCTGCTCATTGTGAATGACCGGTCCGTACGTATAGACCGGTTTCAAACCCGTTTCAATCTGGCGGTAAACCTCATCAACCGCCCGCTTCACGCCGAAGCAGAATCCCGCTGTTTTTGCAACTGTAATTTTCAAGAATCCCTCCTGTCGCCGCCGGCGGATCTCCGGTATGCATCCAGAATCCGATCGCGCACCTCCCCGATCGTGAGATTCGAAGAATCGACCAGCACCGCGTCCTCCGCGCGTTTCAGCGGCGAATTTTTCCGTTCCATATCCTGCCTGTCCCGCGCACGGATTTCCTCCTCTATCTCCGAGAGCGAGAGTCCGGTCTCCCCGCGCTCTGCGAGCTGATCGTATCTTCGTTTCGCGCGCACGGAAGCATCCGCGGTCAGATAAATCTTCAGCTGTGCGTCCGGCAGGACCGTCGTTCCGATATCCCGTCCGTCCATGACGACGTTTCCTTTCGCGGCGATTTCACGCTGAAGCGCAGTCAGTTTTCTTCGAACTGCGCCATAACGGCTCGCAAGCGACGCCGCGTCACCTATCTCCTGCGTGCGGATCTTTCCGGTCACATCCTCTCCGTTCAGAAGAACTTTCTGGTTTCCGTTCTCGTTCACCAGCTGAATATCCGCAAGCGATACCGCTGCGGCAGAGGCCTCCTCATCAGAAGGATCGACCCCTTCGCGGAGCAGATATAACGCCGCCGTCCGATACATCGCGCCCGTGTCAATATAGATAAAGCCGAGACGATCCGCTACCATCCGGGCAATCGTACTCTTGCCGGCTCCGGCGGGGCCGTCGATCGCAATCTGGTTTGTACTCATTTTCACTCCCATCCTTCATTCACTCCGGCCTGCTCTGCGTACAGTGCCGCGCCTTCTGCTGCTGCGTGGCCCGTGGTCCATGCGATCTGAAGATTAAATCCGCCCGTCACCCCGTCCACATCGATCACCTCGCCGGCAAAAAAAAGTCCTTCTGCTTTCTTTGATTCCATTGTAGATGGTTTCAATTCGCGGACCGAGACGCCTCCCTGCGTGATGATCGCCTCGTTAAACGTACCGCATCCGGTCACCGTGAAAGGAAAGTGCCGGATGCATTCAATCAGCCGCCCGCGCTCCTTTTTTGTGATATCGCGGACGGGCTTTTCTCCCGGGACTCCTGCGATTCTCGTAAAAACAGGGCGCATCTTCGCGGGAAGAAGCGATGCGATAACATTTTTCAGTTCCCGGTTTTTTGCCGCGTCAAACTCACGGATCAGGCGTGCGTCAAGCTGTTCGTCTGAAAGCGCAGGCTTCAGATCGATCCACGCGGAGCATTCCCCGTCATTCAGTGCCGCCCCGACGAAGGAGCTGGCAGAAAGCACGACCGGTCCGCTCACCCCGCGGTGTGTAAACAGCATCTCGCCGAATTCGCAGAATTCTTTCTTTTTGCCCCACTGTATATGGAGTGTGACGTTCCGCAGCGACAGCCCCGCCATCTCAGGGATATAGTCTTCCTTTGTGATCAGCGGAACAAGCGCCGGTCTTAATTCCGTCACATTCATTCCCGCCTCTCTGGCAAAGCGGTATCCGTCCCCGGTTGATCCGGTGGATGGGTAAGAGAGACCGCCGGTCGCAACGATCACAGCGCTTCCCGGCACCACTGTGCCGTCATCGAGAAGGACGCCTGCCGCCCTCAGCTTTGGCCGTTCCTTCGTTCTTACACGCTTTTTACGGGAAGAAACACCGGACGCAGTCTGCTCTTCCGCGGAATTTCCGCCTTCTGTCCGACTTCCTTTCTCATCCGGATTTTCACCCGGCACCGTTTCGAACAGAATCTTCTTCACTGCCGTATTCAGGCTTACCCTCACCCCAAGTTCCTTCATGCGCCGCTGCAGTGCGCGCGTCACATCGGAAGCGTGGTCAGAGAGCGGGAACATCCGCGCGCCCCGCTCTTCTTTCGTTTTCATACCGGCGTGCTCAAAAAAGGCCACTGCGTCGCAATTGTTAAAAGATCCGAATGAGCTGTACAAGAATCGTGGATTCGTCACGATATGTGAGAGAAAATCCTCCGGAGGACAATTATTTGTGAAATTGCATCTGCCCTTTCCGGTGATATAAATCTTTTTTCCAAGCTTTTCATTTTTTTCAAAAAGCCGGACCGGACATCCCTTTTCAGCCGAAAAGACGGCTGCGGCCATCCCGGCCGCGCCGCCTCCTATGATCAGGACATCCTTACTGTTTCTGTACGATGTTGATAATTTTTCCGGGGACATAGATTTCCTTTACGATCGTTCCTGTGAGCCGGTTTGCAGCTGCCTCTTTCGCCTTGGCGAGTGCATCTTCCCTGCTGATGTCTGCCGGCACCTCGATGAACTCTCTTGTCTTGCCGTTGATCTGAACCGGAAGCCGAATGATATCTTCCTTCATCGCCTCTTCACTGAATTTCGGCCACGTGCTGTGAAATACACTGTCACCGTGTCCGCATCGCTGCCAGATCTCCTCCGCGACATGCGGCGCGAAGGGCGCGAGAAGCTGGGTAAACGTCTCGACCGTCTCGATATCGACGCCTCCCTCCTTCTTTGCGATTGCGATCAGACGGTTGTTGTATTCCATAAATGCCGCCACGGCCGTGTTCAGGCTGAAGCTCTCGATCCGCTCTGAGACATCATGGGTAAGCTGATGACGGACCTTGATCATTTCCGGAGTTGCCTTCACCTTCGCATCAATACTGTCGACCGCCAGCGTCCAGAAGCGGCGGAGGAAGCGGTTGACGCCTTCGATTCCGCGGTCATCCCACTCCGCGTCGAGTTCCGGCGGGCCTACGAACATCTCGTAGAGACGCAGTGAATCGCAGCCGTAATCATTGACCAGCTCATCCGGAGAGACGACATTTCCCTTCGATTTGCTCATCTTGATTCCGTTTTTGCCGGTGATCATGCCCTGGTTGAACAGTCTCGTGAAGGGTTCATCGAAATCGACCACACCGATGTCATACAGGAACTTCGTCCAGAATCTGGAATAAAGCAGGTGCAGGACCGCGTGCTCGACGCCGCCGATGTACATATCAACCGGAAGGTACTTATCCGCCTTCTCTCTTGATACAAGCTCTTTGTCATTCTTATTGTCGACGTAGCGGAGGAAATACCAGCTTGAGCCTGCCCACTGAGGCATCGTATTCGTCTCACGCTTCGCGTCAGCGCCGCAGACGGGGCACTTGCAGTTGACCCAGGAATCGATCGCCGCCAGCGGTGATTCGCCCGTTCCGGTCGGCTCGTACTTTTCAACATCGGGAAGACGGAGCGGAAGCTCTTCTTCCGGAACCGGCACATTCCCGCAGTGCGGACAGTGGATAATCGGGATCGGCTCGCCCCAGTAACGCTGACGGGAGAAGACCCAGTCCCGCAGCTTATAGTTGACCGTCTTCTTTCCGAAGCCCATCTCCTCAATATACTCCGGAGCCTTCTGCTTCAGTTCGGAAGACTCCATGCCGTTCCATTTTCCGGAGTTGATCATCGTTCCGGAAGCCTCGGTATAAGCTTCCTGCATATCCGCGATCTCTTTTCCGTCTTTCGCGATCACCTGGATGATCGGAAGACCGAACTTCTTTGCAAACTCAAAATCCCGATCATCATGAGCCGGCACACACATGATCGCGCCCGTCCCGTAATCCGCAAGAACGTAATCGGAAAGCCAGATCGGGACCTTTTTCCCGTTCAGAGGATTGACCGCATAGCTTCCCGTGAAAACACCCGTCTTTTCCTTAGACTGCATCCGGTCGATATTCGACTTCATGCTCGCGTCGTAGATATATTTCTCAACCGCTTCCTTATTGTCGTCCGTAGCAAGGCTCTTCGCGAGGGCATGCTCCGGCGAGAGAACGAGAAACGTAGCGCCGAAAAGCGTATCCGGACGTGTCGTGTAGACCGTGATCTCATCGTCCCTTCCGTCCACCTTGAACTGAACCTCGGCGCCGTACGACTTGCCGATCCAGTCGGTCTGCATCTTTTTGACTTTCTCCGGCCAGTCCAGCTTGTCGAGATCCTTCAGCAGACGGTCCGCGTAATCGGTGATCCGCAGCATCCACTGACGCATATTCTTCTTTGTAACCTCGGTTCCGCAGCGCTCGCAGCGGCCGTTGACGACCTCCTCGTTCGCCAGCCCGGTTTTGCAGGACGGGCACCAGTTGATCGGGAACTCCTTCTCGTACGCAAGTCCCTTCTTAAACATCTGGACAAAGATCCACTGCGTCCATTTATAAAAATCCGGGTCGGTCGTGTTAACCTCGCGATCCCAGTCATAGATCGCGCCGATCTGTTTGATCTGTCTCTTGATATTTTTGATATTCTCGGCAGTCGAGATCGCCGGGTGAATCCCCATCTTGATCGCATAATTCTCTGCCGGCAGACCAAACGCATCCCACCCCATCGGATGGATGAGATAATAGCCGTGCATCATCTTGTAGCGGCTCCAGACATCCGAGATCACATATCCTCTCCAGTGTCCGACGTGCAGTCCGTTTCCCGACGGATACGGGAACATGTCCAGACAGTAATATTTCGGCTTCTTGCCGTCCTCAACATTGATCGGGTTCTTTTCCCATTCATCATGCCACTTCTGCTCGATGGCTTTATGATTAAAAGGTTCTGCCATACCTGCCTCCAAAATTGTGATCGGATCAACCACATTCCATATTAGTACGTTTGATTCAACGCTTATCATACAATCATTAATGCAGCCGCGTCAAGGCAAACGTACAGGGGCAGACGTCCGGCTCCTGATTACGAAAACTTCCCATATCAGAAATCGGCGTCTGCCCCTTGATCTATGCCCGATTTATTCCGCGAAAGCAAGCCCGGCGTTTCGTCGGATTTATTCCTCCGATCCCTTCGTCAGCTCCGCGCGCGCAGCAATCTCCCGTTCCTGAATTTCAGCGGGAGCCTGCTCATAGCGGGCAAAGTCATACTCGAAAACACCGGCTCCGCCGGTCATCGAGCGAAGCGAATTCGAATATCCGTAAAGTTCCAGCTCCGGAACTTCCGCTTCCACGATCGTATTTCCGTCCTTGTCCGGAGTCATTCCGAGGACTCTGCCGCGGCGTTTGTTGAGATCGCCCATGACATCGCCGGTGAACTGATCCGGTGTCGTGACCTTCATCGTGACGATCGGCTCGAGAAGAACCGGTCCCGCTTCCATGAATCCCTTCTTGAATGCGAGGCTGGTCGCCGCCTTGAACGCCATCTCGGAGGAATCAACCGGGTGATACGATCCGTCGTAGAGAACCGCCCGCACTCCGACGACCGGATAAGCCGCCAGAGGGCCTGCCTTCGTGCAGTCCGCCAGACCTTTTTCTACCGCCGGGAAGTAGTTCTTCGGAACCGATCCGCCCACAACCTCTTCTTCGAAGACAAACGGCGTATCAAGATCTCCGGAGGGTTCAAAACGCATCCGGACGTCGCCGTACTGGCCGTGACCGCCGGACTGTTTCTTATACTTGCCCTGAACATCGGATTTCTTCCGGATCGTCTCCCGGAACGCGACCTTCGGACGCTCCAGCACGATTTCGACGTTGTAGCGGTCCGCAAGTTTGCTCGCAATCACATCGAGATGCTGATCGCCGATACCGTACAGAAGGGTCTGCGAATTTGCCGAATCGACGACGACCTTCATCGTCAGATCCTCGGTCGCGATACGCGACAGTCCCTGGGAGACCTTGTCGACCTCTTTCTTGTTTTTCGGGACGTACCGTTTCACCGTATACGGCTTTGGAAGCGAAAGGGTGCCGAAATTGATCGGATGCTCCTTCGTCGCCAGAGAATCGCCCGTCTTCGATACAGCCAGCTTCGCCACAGCCCCGATATCCCCGGCGTGTAGCTCCGGAATCTCAGACGTTTTGTGCCCGCAGAGGATGTACAGCTTTCCAAGCTTTTCATCCTGCTCCTGCGTCACGTTATAAAGCGTATCATTCGACTTGATAACGCCGGAGCAGACTTTTATCAGCGAATATTTTCCGAGGAACGGATCTGCGATCGTCTTGAAGATGACCGCCGATTTCGGTTTCTGGAAATCATAATCCGCATCGACGATATTATTGTTTGCATCAAATCCGGCCTTCTTTCTCGCGGAAGGAGCCGGGAAGAAATCGACGATGTCATTTAACAGAATACGGATTCCCTGAAGATTCACAGGAGCGCCCATGCAAACCGGATAGATGCTGCCTTCCGCAACATTCGTCGCGACTGCCGCCGCGATCTCCTCCGTTGAAAACTCCTCTCCGTTGAAATACCGCTCCATGTACTCCTCGCTCGTCTCTGCGACGGACTCAATCAGAGAACCTCTGTACTGTTCCAGATATTCCTTCGAATATTCCGGAATCTCACACTCGACTCTCTTGTCGCGGTCCGTATATCTTCTCGCCGCCTGACGGATAATATTGATGTAGCCGACGTACTTTCCATCTTCCCGGATCGGCATATGCAGCGGAGCGACGCGCTTTCCGAACGTGTCGGAGAGCTGCTCGAGAACCTTCCGGTAGGACACGTCATCGATATCCATATCGGTTACAAAGAAATATCTCGGAAGGTTGTGGCGCTCACAGAGATCCCAGGCTTTCTTCGTGCCGACCTCGACGCCGCTCTTGCCGGATACGACGATCACTGCCGCGTCCGCTGCCGATGCGGCCTCCTCCGCTTCACCGACAAAATCGAAAAATCCGGGTGTGTCCAGGATATTAATCTTGCAGTCATTCCATTCAACCGGGATCACGGATGTAGAAATTGAAAATTTACGCTTGATCTCTTCTTTATCGTAATCGCTGATCGTATTTCCGTCGGCCACTCTGCCCACGCGGTTTGTGATTCCGGAAAGGTAAGCCATGCCTTCCGCGAGAGTCGTTTTACCGGAGCCGCCGTGACCAAGCAGAACAACGTTGCGTATTTTGTCGGTTCTGTAAACTTTCATAATTCAGGTACCTCCCATTGTATGAATCAGGCGGGAGCGAAAGCCCGCGCACTTATGGGTATAGTTTACTAATTTTCGAAACATTTTTCAAGCTTTTTATCTATTTTACACGAACGCACAGAATTATTTCTCTCTTTTTTGCCCTGTTTTTCTGGTATGAATTCGGACTTTTTTCGTTTTCATGCACAGAGTGACGCCTTCTCAGAGTCGTTCCGGCGCATTTTATCCACACCTCAGGCTGCAGCTTATGTTAGAATAGACCCGTCAACAAAAAAAGCATGTACTGAAACGAATGGTTACCGAAATGAAAAGAATCGGATTTATCGGGCTCGGACTGATCGGCGGATCAATCGCGAAAGCCCTCAGAAAGCATTGCGGCGGGGTCGAACTCGTCGCTTATTCGCGGACCCGCCGGACACTTGACGAAGCGAAGCGCACCGGGCTGATCGATCGCATCTGTGCGAAAGAAGATCCTGTTTTCGGAGATTGTGACGTGATTTTTCTCTGCGCACCTGTCCGCTCGAACATCAGCTATCTTCCATTTCTCGCAAAAACGATCCGGAAAGACTGCATCGTAACCGATGTCGGTTCCGTCAAGCAGATCATGGTCGACGCGGCAGAAGACTCCGGTCTCTCGTCAAATTTTATCGGCGGTCATCCGATGGCCGGTTCCGAACGGACCGGTCTGTCGAACGCAGCCGATTATCTTCTTGAAAATGCGTACTACTTTCTGACCCCCTGCGCGGATGTCAGCAGCGATCGCATAAAAGAGATGAATGATCTCGTCCGTCTCATCCACGCGATTCCGATCACCGTAAGCGGCAATACCCACGACTATATCGTCGCGAGCGTAAGCCATGTCCCTCATATCGTCGCCTCCTCGCTCGTCAATCTTGTGAAGGACCGAGACACGGACTCACAGCTGATGAAACTTGTCGCTGCCGGTGGCTTCCGGGACATCACGAGAATCGCATCCTCCTCCCCGGAGATGTGGGAGAATATCTGCATGACAAACCGCCATCCGATCTCGGACGCGCTCAGCGAATACATCCGTCTGCTCACGGAAGCAAAAGAACGGATCGATGCGGGCGACGGGAAGGCGATCAACCAAATGTTCCGATCCTCAAGAGACTACCGTGACTCCCTGAGCGATACGACGAACGGCGCGGTCCCGCGTCATTACCTGATCTATATCGATATCTATGACGAAGCCGGCGGGATCGCGACGATCACGACACTTTTGGCGATGAACGGTTTGAATATCCAGAACATCGGCATCATCCACAACCGTGAATTTGAAGAAGGCGTTCTCCGCATCGAATTCTACGACGGGAAGGCACAGGAAGACGCGATCCGCATCCTGAAACAGCGAAACTATATCGTCCGAAAACGGACCTGAAGCAAAACGCCGGCATTTTTACGGGCGTAAAAGGAGCAAAATTCATGAAATTTACACCGATCAACGGTCCTCTGCGCGGCACTCTCCAGGTGCCCGGTGATAAATCCATATCACACCGCTGCGTGATGTTCGGATCCATCGCAAAAGGAGTCACAGAAGTTTCCGGCTTTTTGAACAGCGCGGACTGCCTGTCCACGATCGCATGTTTCCGGAATATGGGAATTGAGATAGAGACCGGCCCGGAGCGTGGACACGTACGCATCCACGGAAAGGGAATTCACGGCCTTACCGCGCCGAAAGACACACTTGACTGCGGAAACAGCGGGACGACGACGCGTCTGATCTCGGGAATCCTCGCCGGTCAGAAATTTCCAAGCCGTCTTACAGGTGACGCTTCCATACAGAGACGGCCGATGAACCGGATCATCGATCCGCTCACACAGATGGGGGCTTCCGTCCGCAGTGAAAAAGATAACGGATGTTCTCCCCTGGTGATCCGTCCGTCGCATCTTCACGGGATCGATTACCGGTCTCCGGTCGCATCCGCACAGGTGAAATCCTGTATTCTCCTCGCCGGGCTCTACGCAGACGGCAGGACTTCGGTCATCGAACCGGCGCCTTCCCGTAATCACACAGAACTGATGCTGAAAGGTTTCGGCGCCGACATCACCACAGAGCGGTGCAGGGCATCGGTTCTTCCGGAACCGGATCTGCGCGGGATCTCCGTATCCGTACCGGGAGATATCTCCTCCGCCGCATATTTTATCGCCGCGGCGCTCATGGTTCCGGGATCCTGTGTCCTCCTCAAAAATGTCGGCATTAATCCGACCCGGGACGGCATCCTTGAGGTTGTGAAAGCGATGGGCGGCTCCATCGAACGTATGAATGTGAAAGAATCCGGC
>Ga0256406_1006060_pt1 | contig 12380 bp, 12 predicted proteins | sample RumenRJG_03DNA_FD_185986 | JGI IMG/M metagenome (GOLD analysis project Ga0256406, IMG submission 185986) | Bovine rumen microbial communities from Lethbridge, Alberta, Canada - RJG_03 | ecosystem: Host-associated > Mammals > Digestive system > Stomach > Rumen | place: Canada: Alberta | collected...
GTGGGATTTCTGTGCTTGAGGCTTCCGTATGCGGGATTGCCGCTTAAACACGGGGTCGCCGTGCGCGGGCTTCCGTGCCGATCGCGGGAGATTACTGCGAACGGGTTGTATCGAGAATAAAGTCCCGTGGTTTCGCGGGAGTTTATCGCCGATTGGCGGATTGCGCGACATCCTCCCGAAAACGGCTTCACAGGCGCCATCCGAGAACCGCGCGATTTCAACGTTCCCGTTGGGGGAACTGTCGCGACGGCACGGAATCTCGATAACCTCCCGCGCAGATTGCGGAAGAACAGCGCCGAATCAGGAAATCGTCGAGTTCTCCCACATAAACGCCTCCGTACAAGCCGCTCCATTCGGGCTCCCGTTCACACCGACACCTACCAGCCCGATGTGTGAGCCAAACCTCACAAACCGACACCCACACCGACCGAATCGGCGCACACACCACAACCCAACCCGCCACCGTGTGAGCCAATCCTCACAAAGTGACGGTCGGCCAGACCGCATCACCACCACAGGAACGTCACAACCGCCACCGTGTGAGCCAAACCTCACAGGTGACCCATCGGGCAGCGGCGCAACCATGCATCGGGATTTCTTTCCGCACGGAATACGCTCGCGGGAAGCGACACTGACATCCCGAAATACCGTGTACGGCTCGATTCAGGCGAATCCCTGTATTACTGTGGAACTGTGAATCAGCGAAGCGATCTTATGCTGGCGGCCTTGGCATCAGCCGTCATGCCGGACATTTCCGTGGCGGGCGTACGAGCCAGCGACCAAGGCAATGCCACCGATGAAACCAGAGGTATCGACCATGCCGTTGTTCAAGACGCCTCCGGGCGTTTGTACGACGTCCATGCCAGCGACACTGATGCCGGACGCAAGCATCTACGCGGACGCATCAAAGCAGCGCAAGCGTTGCAGCGGGCGAAGGAGCCTGCCGCCCTGGGCTTCGCCATCGACCAGGTTCTCGCCAGTTCAGCCGGCGACGACCCGCACGGTCCGACCGGAACCACCGCGGTCATGATCACGCCCCACCGCGAAGGCACCGCCCGTCCACTGGATTTGCTGACTTTGGATGATTGCGCGAGCATCGGCACGGCCATCGGGGCGATTCACCGACTCAACCCGGCGTTCATCCAGCGCGAACACTACCCCGTGTATGCAACCGGACAGATCAGAGCCCAACTGGTCGCCTGGATCAAACGGCTGCGTCAAGCCGGGCATATCCCGCCGGAAATCACATCCAGCTGGACCGCAGTGTTGGATACTGACGGATTATGGTCGTTCTCCACATGTCTGGTCCACGGTGGTTTCCATGACGGTGACGTCCTGTTCTCCGGTTCAACCATTACCGCAGTCACCAACTGGCAGGACATGCAAATCAATGATCCTGCGCGTGATCTCGCGTGGATTTTCAGCAAACTCGACGAATCGCATCGCAACGCGGTACTGTCGGCGTACGGGCGCATGCTCGGTTCACGCCTTGACGACCTGATCATGCTGCGCGCCAACCTGTGGCTGCAAATGGAGCAGGTCGGTGAGTTCATCCAGGCGTTGAGTGACGCAGACAGCCAGAAAATCATCCAGTTCAAAGCCCAGGTCGAGCGTCTCGCCCACCAGCTGAGCCTTGCCACGGATTCCCGTTCAACCGCGGCGTCCATGCACCGTTCGGGAGCCAAGCCGCCAAGCACCATCACCGTAGGCACGCTGCTGGATGCCGGTGAGCGGCGCAATGCGCAACGCCGTGAAGAGGAGCGTCGCCAAGCGACTGAACGTCAGGGCAGTGATGACACCAACGCCGGGGCGTCCGATCAGACCAATGAAACCGATCGCACCGGTTCCGCCAACATCGCGCAGGCTGGTCACCGTGAGGGCGTGGAGGCTGATGATTCAACGGCAAGCCGCCCGGTGCAAGCCCATGCCGGCGACCATCATGATGAGCCGACAATTGCGATCAAACCGCCAAGTTTCAGCATTCGCGGTATCCATCTGGGTCGTGGTCGCGTCTCGCAGGATGCTGCGGATGGACGTGACGATACGAAGAGTTCGACGATTGCCGCGGCTTCGGAGCGTTCCGGGCATCCACAAAGGCAGGATGGGCATCCGATTCCACGAACCGCGCAATCGGCGCAATTCCCGGTCCAACAGGTCACCTCTCCCGCACGTGAGGGGGTGCGTCAGACCGATGCCGCATCATCTCAGACGCATAGCGCCGCCACCGCGGATACCGCCACGAAGAATGATGCCACGCATGGGCAGGCGTATATCGAAGCGCAAGTCAGAGTAAAAGCCGAAGGTCGTGACGAGGCGGAAGCGTTCCAGGATAGTGAGGCGGAAACCGTCGCGTTCCGGGCGACGCAGCATACCGACGGTCATGATGATGGAGCCGGCACCGAGCATGCGCCGGAAACCATTCTGATTCCACTGCTTGAGCGTGAGGAGCAGGCGATGCGGGATGCGCGCAAGAACTTGGAAGCGTCGAAGCATCAGAGCGAAACGCATGATACGCGCGATGCGCAAGCCACTGATGCTGCTCACGCGGACGCTGGCGGGACCGGTTCCGCCAGCGACACTGACACCGACGCGAACGGTGATACGAACGCCACCGAGCAACCCGGCGAGCAGCCCGATGACACCACGCCGAAAGCGTAACACGCATCCGGTGGGCACAATAGAAACATCGATTCAGCAGACACACGCCGTGCATACGATTGCACACGCATCGCCCGCACGGCATAGCCTCTAACGACAGGAGCAACAATGGATATCGAGCTGGGAATCCAGAACGTGGCGCGTCCGGTGAGCTTCACCTCCGACGACACCGCCGAACATGTCAGCGCCATCATCGATGACGCGGTGGCGAATGGCAAAATCATCGACCTGGTGGATACCAAGGGACGGCATATCGTCGTCCCCGGTGCAGCACTCGGCTACGCGCTGATCGGTTCGGAAACCAAGCATGCGGTCGGATTCGGCGCGCTGTGAGCCACTAACCGCGTGAATCCGCGACGGTAATACATACAGAACGCCCGGCTACTGGTGATGCCAGACCGGGCGTTGCCGTATCCGCCAGCATGCCGCCGGGCGCGTCCCATCGTATGTCCCGACGCACGATGCGACGCGATCGCCGGCATGGCGGTGTCAGCGTGGCAGAATCGGCGGGATGGCGCCCCGTTCGATAATGCATGCGACGGTGTCATCATCAGTCAGATTCTCACCCAACTTGTTCGGTTTGCCTCCCTTGCCATGCCAGTCAGACCCGCCGGTGACCAGCAGGTTATGGCGGCGGGCGAGCGCGAGCAAACGTTCACGCTGCTGCGGCGGATTGCCGCGATGCCACACTTCCAAACCGTCAAGCCCAGCATCAATCAACGTTTCGATGTCCGCGTCAGACAGCAGCCTGCGATTGCGGCTCGGATCACCGGCATGGGCGATAACGCTCACTCCCCCGGCCTGACGAACCGCACGCACCACATCAACGGCATCCGGCGACGGGGTCGGAATGTAATACGGGCTACGAGAGCCGACTGCCCCGGCAAACGCGGCGGAACGATCCGGGTAGGCGCCGGCGGCGACCAGCGCATCAGCGATATGCGGACGACCGACCGTCGTCTCATCGCCTTCGCGAATCTGCGCGAGCACATCATCCCACGTAATCGGATAATCCTTCGCAATCAGTTCGACCATGCGTTTGGTGCGTGCGAGACGGGCAGCACGCAGCGAAGCGAACAAGTCGACGATACGCGCATCGCACGGATCATACTGGTAGGCAAGCATGTGCACGGATATGCCGGAAGCGTCCGCGGTCACTTCAGTGCCGCGAATCAACGGCAACTGATATCGTTCGGCCGCCTTCACGGCATCGGCCCATCCTGCGGTCGTGTCATGGTCAGCGATGGCCACTCCGTGCAGGCCGCACTCGTAGGCTTCACGAACCATATCATCAGGCGTCTGGCGGCCATCGGAGAACACCGTGTGGCAGTGCAAATCCCATCCGGCGGACGGCGGAGCATCGGGAATACGCGCAAGAGTCATACGACCATCGTAAGCTGATTCAAGAACACCGGTCAACGACACGCGCAGAGGCGTGGCACGAGGCGGCGGAAATACACCGCCCGGCTCGGACACCGGCGTCGGCATGATTTGGCTAGAAAGGCAGCATTGTGAGCGAACGTACACCAGCAGACACCACACCACCGCAGACAAGCCAGCAGCGACAAAACGCCTCAGACCCGGCGCTTTCCGGCTGGCGACACGGCAGCACATGGACCTATCTGATTATGCTGCTCGCCTCTGTGGCGGCTCTGTTTGTCTCATTCATGCTGTCTGCGGAAACGCTTCGCCTGGCACGCAAACCGAACCAGCTGCTCGCCTGCGATATCAACAGTGTGCTCTCCTGCTCCGATGTCGCCAAATCCTGGCAGGCGGAACTCGTGAAACTCGGCGATTTGAGTTTCCCGAATGCATTCTTCGGTATTGCGGCGGAAAGCGTGTTCGTCACCATCGCGGTGATCGGGCTCGCACGAGTGCGCGTACCCCGGTGGTTCGCCACCTGCACGTGGCTTGGTGGGTTTGCCGCGCTGCTGTTCTCCTATTGGCTGACCGTGCAATCCCTGTTCGTTATCAGGGCGTTGTGCCCGTGGTGCTTGGGACTGATGTTCTCGACCACCATCCAGTTCATGGCGTTGAGCCACGCGACCGTCACCGTGCAGGATATTGCGCATGACCGCCGCGGCCTGCGCACCTATTACCGGTTGAATTACGATCTGATGGTCGATGTTGTGTGGCTGCTCGCCATTATCGCCGTGATCCTGGTGAAGGACGGCAGCGCGATCTTCCAGTGATCGTCCAAGTCCCGTCGCCGTGTCTACACGTCGTCTGTTTTCCCGCCGCCTGTCTACGCTCAGCAGATGCTCAGCGTAGACAGGCGGTCAACGTAGACAGGCGATGTGCGAGAGACAACCGCGAGAATCATGGAACCACCAGGCGGCGTGGCGGCGAATCAGAGCAATTCGACGCGGCCGACAAGGGTCGCCGAACCGGTGAGGAACACGCGGTCGTCGCTGACATCCACCAACAGCGTGCCGCCGCGCACCGTAATCGTCCAATGATGGATACCGGTTTTGGCCAGCAGCGTGACGCCCGTAGCGCACAAGCCGGTACCGCATGACAGGGTTTCCCCGACACCACGCTCATTGACCCGCATGGTGGCGCTGCCATGGTCGGACGCCTCATCGGTCGCATCGATACGGACGAATTCGGCGTTCTGGTCGGACTCCAACACCGGGTTGACCACCGGTTTGACCACAAGATTCAGCTCGTCGACCGCAGGCAAGGATGAGACGCCGTCGCCGATGACACTGACCACGTGCGGGTTTCCCATGTCAACGAACGTGCCGCGCGCCGAACCGTCAGTACCCGGAATCGTCACAGTGAACGCGTCCGTCTCGCCACGCTTCCACTCCCCCATATCAACGCGGAACACGTCATGGCCGCAAGGAGTGACATCACCAAGCGATACCAGCGTTTTCACGCCGGCACGCGTACCTAGCCGCAATGGCTCGCCACCAACGCCGTCGGCATATCCGAGCCGCTGGGCGAACAATGCGGTGGCACGCGTACCATTGCCGCACATTTCCGCCAAAGAACCGTCAGCATTACGGTAATCCATGAACCATTCGGCACCGTCCGACTCCAGTCGTGCGACCGTATCGGCATCAAGATCGCTGACGAAACGCGGGTGGGTCAAACGCAACAGCCCATCGCCGCCAATACCGAAATGCCGGTCGCACAGGAACCGCACCTCATCCGGCGTCGGTTCGAACGTGCCGTCCGGATCCGCGTAGATAACAAAATCGTTGCCGGTGGCGTGCGCCTTGACAACCGTCTGTGGAATGCTCATGCCCCGAGTCTACCCATGCGCGGGGAGGAATCGCCGAGCGCGAACCGGATAGCGGGACAGCGGGTACGACGCCGATACAATCAGCGCAATCCCCAAACATGCGACTATCCCCGCACCGACGACGCTGACGAACTGTCAGGCGTCACCGAAGCGGGGATAGCGATTGGCCGAAGCGTGAAGTCACTCGGCGTCGGCTGCAGCCTCGGAAGCCTTACTGGCGGAATACATCGACCAGATGCGACGCACATACAGGACAGCGGGAACCGCCGCAACCAGCGCACATGCCGCGGCAATCAGCGCGGTCGGGCTGATACCGGTTTTGGCGAGCGCCCCGGCGATACCGCCATGCTGGGGCGTGGCGTGGGACGCGGAAGCGTCGGATTGTGCCGTTGTGGATGCAGGGGCTGCGCTGTTCTTCTGGCTTGCGGCGTTCTTCGCGGTTGCGGCGGCGGTCGACGCCTGCTTGCCGTCAGTCGAAGTGGCGGCAGTCTTGCCGGTGGAATGTTCGGCCGTGTTCGACTGATGGTCAGCGCCGGTATTGCTTGCGTTGTTCACTGTGTCGTCAGTCACCTTGTTGCCGACCGCTTCAGCCAAATCAAGCTTCGCTTTGGTGAACGCGGCTTTGGCGGTGGCCACGTCCGCGGCGGACTGGACGAGCGTTGCATCCGCTTGGACTTTCGCCTGCGTGGCGGCAGCGAACTCCTCACCCGCTTTCACACGCGCCGGGGCATCCGCGTCAGCCTGCTCATCGGCGTGACGTTTGGCTTCAAGCGCCGCGACATTGGCTTGGCGTGCGGCATCCCGCGTCTGCTTGGCCTGATTGAGCCGGGCATCCGCCTGTTTGACGGCATCACTATCAGCAGGATTGTGCAGTCTTGCGGATACATCATTCGCATACGCGTCCGCAACGACGTTCTCCGCGCTTTTGAGCGCTTTAGCGGCAGCGATGGCTTCAGCTCCGGCAGCGACCGCTTGCCGTTTGCTTGCTCTGGCCGTATTGAGCGCCGACGTGGCGGCGACAAGCCGTTGCGTGGCCGACCGGCTGGCGTTCTGGGCGTTCTTGTGATTCGCAACGGCTTGACGGTACGCGTTCTGCGCCGCCGTGTAATCAGCTTTCGCGCTCTGATACGTGTCATCAGCCGACGTTTTGGTGCTGCTGGAATCGGTGTTGTTGGAAGACGCGGCGACAGTGGACGGGCTGGCGGCAGGTTGCGCCGCGTTCGCCACGATTGCCGAGCCGGGTGCAAGCAGCATCGCCGCGGCAATCAAGATACCGACATACTTCGGATTGCTCATATCGTCCCCTTAACTCCACAGCGTATCGTCCGTGACAGTCCGGTACGCCACCCGCGGTGCGGCACGCTCACGCCACCGCATCCACGGTGATGGTCAGTTCTATCTGTATTATCGGTCACAACTTACGACATCGACTACCGGTTATTCGACACATGCTCACGACACGCCCAACACGCCAACGGGATTTCACCATGCACGGAGCGCGTATGCGGCATTTCACGCCGGTACGCTGATGGACGGACGGCAAGACGCGGATGGTGTTACTATCACGGTAGCCAATCAATACAGGCTCGTACTATGAGGCCCGCAATCGCGACAGCCTGACAAGGAGGATCAATGACTTCCACTGCACCAATCGGCGTGTTTGATTCCGGCTTGGGCGGCATCTCAGTGGTACGCGAACTGGTGAAGGATCTGCCGGACGAGCAGGTCCTGTACTTCGGAGATTCCGCGAATGCGCCCTACGGTACGAAAACCCCGGAAGAGGTGCGCCGTCTCGCGTTCGCGATTGTCAACGATTTCGTGCGCGAAGGCGTCAAAGCCGTGGTCATCGCCTGCAATACGGCGACTTCGGCGGCGGTGGACGCGCTGCGTGAACAGTTCAGCATCCCGATTATCGGCATGGAACCGGCGTTGAAAGTCGCGTGCGACCGTGGGCATGGCGTTCCCCAGCATGTCATCGTCGCCGCGACCCCATTGACGTTACGTGAGCGGAAATTCGCTAAGCTCATGGCCAGATTCAACGCGGATAACGTGATTTACAAGCAGCCTTGCCCGGCGCTGGTGGAAATCGTGGAACACGGGCAGCTTGACGACCGCGAACTGGTTGAACGCACCCTGCACGGGTATTTCGACCAGTATGATCTTGAAACCATTGATTCCGTAGTACTCGGTTGCACGCATTTCCCGTTCTTCCGCGAGTATTTCCGCCGTCTCATGCCCAGCAGCACCGCCATCATCGACGGTAATGAAGGAACCGTACGTCACTTACGCGTGGTGTTGGAAGCACTGGGCAAACTCGCACCGGAAGGAGCGGCAGGCGGTGTTTCGCTGTCCAATTCCGACACCAGCGAACGTATGGCCACGCTGATGAAGCAGTTGCTGACACGGTGAGCGGCTGGCGGCCAGCGGGTGACGGCCAGCGGGTGACGGCATGTGACGGGGATCTGCCTGCCAAGTACGCGAGGTATCGGCTTGTCGTGTGACCGGACCGTCGCACCACAGGCGGATAGCTCCAGGAATCAGCTGTTCCGGCTTGGTATCGGCCTACTGTGTAACGATTCGGGTACACTGAGGGCGGATAGCGGCGAGCATTGTTCGACATCCGAATATCATCTGTCTGATTTTTGCGCGGTTGTCCACGTGTGGCCCGTAAGCTCGCCGTAAGTGCGCATCGGCACACTACGGATGCGCTCACGTGAGGGAGACAACATGGCACGAACAGCATTGATCGATGTCGGCGGCGGCTACCGGGCGATTTTCGGAGCCGGAGTCATGGACAGGCTCATGGAAATGCGCATCGACTTCGACCACTGCTACGGCGTCTCCGCAGGAAGCGCCAACATGGTCGGCTATATCGCCCATCAACCCTACCGCAGCCACAAGTTCTACACCGAATACGCCAACCGCAAGGAATACGCAAGCGTCCAGAACTTCAGAAAACACCATAACTTCGTCGGGCTCGACTATGTCTACAGCACACTGTCGAACCACGACGGCGAATACCCGGTCGATTTCGACGCGTTCGAAGCGAACCCGACCGGATTCACAGTCGTCGCTTGCAATGCCGAAACCGGGCAACCCAAATACTTCGACAAGTCGGACGTCCACTACGATGATTTCGACATTATGAAGGCATCATCCGCTGTGCCGGTCGCCTGCGAACCGTATGTGATCGACGGCATCCCTTACTTCGACGGCGGCATCGCCGATCCTGTCCCCGTGCAGAAAGCGCTTGACGACGGGTATGACAGGGTTGTGCTCATCCTGACCAGGCTCAAGGACGTGCTGCGCGAACAGAAGAAAGACATCATGCCCGCGCGCATCCTCGAACGCACGTACCCGGCTGCGGCCGACCGTCTGCTCAACCGGTATCAGACCTATAACGATGAGGTGGCGCTCGCCAAGCAGTACGAGCAGGAAGGCAAAGCGCTGATCATCGCGCCGGAATCCCTGTACGGGCTGTCCACGTTGACCAAGAAGTTCGAGGGGCTGGAGCGCATGTACCGCGCGGGGTACGCTGCGGCCGAGGCGATTCCCGAGTTCTTGGAAAGCTGAGCGCGACTCCCGACTTCCTGCCTCTTGGCTGATTCGACGAGTTGGTGAGGGACAAGTCTTACCAACTCGTGATGATGCATGGCATGGGCAGCTGGTCATCTTGATGCTTGCTGATTCTTGGCGGCACGTAGGTTCACGTAGGTTATAGAACGAAATACAGCACTGCGCCGGCATGTAGCTTATCGTTGCTCTACCTTAACGGCAGCATGTGAAAGAGGAACGTCACCATGGCAGGAGCGATTTTCGACTCACGAACAGCGGTATCGCCCCAAAAAGCTGCCGAGCATCTTGGGCTGTCCGAACACAGTGCACGCAAATATGCGGATGAGCTGTCCCGGTATGGATTGATTGATTTCACGCATCGCTGACCATTACGGTTCAAAGCGTCCTAGACCGTCATACGCAATCTGGAAGGCGAACCCGCGGAATCAACAGCCACGGTACGGGTCACCGTATGAGTCTGAGCGCTGTACGGTGTCAGCCCGGTACACCGGCAGCCAAAGCAAGTGGCGGGTTTTCAGACATCTGGTATGTCTGAAAACCCGCCACTGCGTAGCACTATGCGGCAATCCAGGCGTTCGTCAGAGTCCAGGCGGGAAAGCGGGGTCTTCCTCCCTTCTCCTTCCCCGACATTGCACGGAGACGAGTGTCAGTCGCCACCAAGCGTCCAATCGCTCAGCGCAATCCGGACGGGCGGTCAGGCGCTGGAGATGCGAACGCCGCGGAAGCAGCCGCGTCGGACGGGATCTCACTGGCAGTGAGCATGGCCTTGGTAACCTGCTCGTACAAATCCTGATACCCGCCAGGCGTGGAAGCTGGCAGCACCACGGTCTTCGCGTTGCGGGACTCGGACAGCGAGCGCATCACGTCGAGGTACTGGTTGAACAGGACCACATTGTTGACATCGGCGATATTCATGCCGACGGCCTGCAGGCTCTTGATCTGGTCGACGATGCCGTTGGCGATTTCACGACGGTAGTTCGCCTGGCCCTCGCCCTGCAGGCGGGTCTTCTCAGCTTCTGCTGCGGCTTGGGTTTCGATCTGGATGCGCTGTGCTTCGGCGCGCTGGCGGGTGGCTTCCTTCTCACGCTGGGCGGCGTTAATGGAGTCCATCGCGTTCTTGACCTGCGGGCTCGGGTCAATCGCGGTGATGAGGGTCTTGACGACGGTGAAGCCGAAGCGGCTCATTTCCGTGCCGACGGTCTTCTGCACGTCGGCGGCGACATCGTCCTTGCGGGCGAATGCGTCATCAAGGGTGAGCGCCGGTATTGCGGAACGCAGGGCGTCCTCCATGTAGCTGCGCAGCTGGCCGGCCGGATCTTGCAGCTCATAGTATGCCGTGGCGACGGATGCCGGAGCCACGCGGAACTGTGTGGAGGCGACCACGGTGACGAACACGTTGTCAAGGGTCTTGGTTTCCAGCTTCACATTCAGCTGGCTGACCCGCATATTCGTTTTCATGGCGATGCGGTCGACAAACGGGATTTTCATACGCAGGCCCGCATACTGCACCTTATGGAACTTACCGAATCGTTCGATGATATAGGCCTGCTGCTGCGGGACCACGTACAGCGCCGAGCACAGCAAAAGCAGCACGATGACAATCAAAGCGATAGCAAACGGCATGGGGGGATTCCTTTCATCCGATTCCGCGCAATCTTTGCGCGAACAGCCGTCTCCATCGTATCAGAAACTGAACAGAATGCCGGAATCCGGCCATTTTCAAGACACGCTTCCCAAAAGCTGAGAGCCGGCTATCGATTTTTGCGAACGCAACGCCACCACACGAAAGCGTGCAGGTTGTTAGGGTCAAAGACAATCAACGCATTCACACTGACTGCAGCCATCTGCGGTCACACAGCCCTACAGCACTGCCGGATGCGGCGCGCACAACCGCGCCGCGACACCGGCACGCCGCATGTCCCATCCAAGGAGGTTCCGCATGCCACGTATCTTCCAGGTCAGCGTTCCGTCCCTGCGGGTCACGCTGTCCTCCATTTTCCGCAAGCAAGGCTTCAATTCGACTGACGCCTTGTATCTGGCCGGCACGCTCATCGACGCCGACCAGAGGGGGATCAGCTCACACGGCACGCGCCGATGTGGTCAGCATGCACACGTATCTGGACGAAACCACCTACCACCGTACCCGCCGCCTCTTATCCCGACAGCGTGTACACATAGGGTAGAGCTGCTGTGCGTATGTGCTCATAGCATGGTACCAGCTGTTGCAACTGCATCATGATGCTCCCGGAAGGTCTGGATACTTGGGATCCGACAATTCCGGGAGCATTGTTTGTTTTGCTTGCAGTGTGCTTATCTTGAAGCATTCGGCTGTCCATAGACCTAAGCATGGCTTGGAGTGCTCATGACAGGTCATTGCGGTGGACTACATCGTGAATTGAAGGCCGACATCGGATTCAGATCGAGGAAATGTGTTGTAGGGTCTGCCAATCTCAGCGCGAGAGGCATTTCATCAGCATGGATGATGCCGCTACTGTTGCCAGTCCCATTGACGAGTTTGAATCGGGAATAGAGCGACGAAATCCAATCAGCCCACAACGCAATACGATGAGAATGGTCGTCCGTTTGCCTGACATTGTGAAGTTCTCACTCAGATGACGCAGCTGAACGTTGTTGCACAATGAACTGGATTCCGTCAATCGCAAGATGCAATACGACAGATGCGACGCAATCGGCAGAACGGCAATCGGCCCGTTGCATATGGTATTGCACCATATGCGACGGGCCGATTTATCCATCTGATCTCACAGACACTCCTCGCATCCGCTTACCGAGCCACCTCGGCAAGCTCCGGCTTGGCAGCTTTCGCTGCGATCGCGAACGCCTGGTCAAGATCTTCGATGAGGTCGTTCACATCCTCGATGCCGATGGACAGGCG
>Ga0256406_1006062_pt1 | contig 12375 bp, 7 predicted proteins | sample RumenRJG_03DNA_FD_185986 | JGI IMG/M metagenome (GOLD analysis project Ga0256406, IMG submission 185986) | Bovine rumen microbial communities from Lethbridge, Alberta, Canada - RJG_03 | ecosystem: Host-associated > Mammals > Digestive system > Stomach > Rumen | place: Canada: Alberta | collected...
ATTGTTTATGTATCAATGATTTATTTGCACTACAAAGATACAAAAACTTTTGGGCATTCCTTCTCTTTTCTCTTGATTTTTAAGACTTTAAGGGCAAGCTATTTGCAAGTGGGAAACTTTAGTAAAAAAAGACTGAAATATCTACAAAAGTCAAAAGAGATGTAATAAGTTTAACGTTTGTTAAGAACAGTAACTCTCTATTTGTCAGTGATTATTGTCTGTGTTCCCACACAACACAGTCATCCCCTGCGCCTCCGAGAGTGTCCTAATGATCGGCAAAGAGCAGATTGGGGGTGTGTCAAAAGTAGATTTTTGGCTCACCGGCACCGCATTGTTAACCGAATATTTCGCGCAGCTCCTTGTTGCTAAGTCTGCCAATCCAGCTTTCGCCTGACGTGACAGTCATGCTGGCAAGCTCACGCTTGGAGTTTATCATATCATTGATACGCTCCTCGAATGTATTCTTTGTTATGAACCGGTGCACCATTACGTTCTGTTTCTGCCCGATGCGGTAGGCACGGTCGGTGGCCTGTGCCTCCACGGCCGGGTTCCACCACAGGTCGTAGTGTATTACGTGGGTGGCGGCGGTGAGGTTAAGTCCGGTGCCGGCTGCTTTGAGCGAAAGTATAAAGAAGCGGTCGGCTCGGTTGTTCTGGAATCGCTCCACCATCTCCTTGCGCTGCTTAATGGAACAGCCACCATGCAGAAACATAGGCTCAGAGCCTGTGGCATCGGCGATGAACCGCTGCAGCATGTCGCCCATTTCCCTGAACTGGGTAAATATGATGGCTTTGCCGCCGCTGTCCTTTATCGATGCAACCAGGTCGAGCAGCATCTCCGTCTTGCCCGACAGTGACGGCTGCAAATCCTGGTTCTTGAGATACTGTGCCGGGTGGTTGCATATCTGCTTCAGTGCGAGCATCATCTGCAATATTAATCCCTGCCGCTTAAATAGCTGCTTATTGTCGTCCTCACTGGTTTCCTCGATGGCTTTCATCCCTTCGGCGAGCACTTGCTTATAGAGCGCAGCCTGCTGTGGGGTGAGCATGGCAAATTCGTCTTGTTCAATCTTGTCGGGCAGGTCGCTGATGATGGTCTTGTCGGTTTTGAGCCGGCGCATCATCATCGGGGCGGTGATACGGCGGAAATGCTCGGCGCGCACAGTGTCGCCTTCCTGCTGAATGGGCTTGACATAGTCTTCGTTGAACGATTTCAGGGTGCCGAGATAACCTTTGTTGGCAAAGTCCATGATGCTCCAGTATTCCGACAGACGGTTTTCTACCGGCGTGCCGCTCATAGCAATGTGCACATCGGCCTTTATGCTGCGCACGGCCTTGCTCTGTGCGGCAGCGTTGTTTTTGATGTTCTGTGCCTCATCAATAATCGTCACCGTCCACTTCAGCTTCTTCAATTTCTCAACATCCGTGCGCACCAGACCGTAGGATGTGAGCAGAATGTCGTGATCGAAATCGTCCAGGTTGCGGTTGGTGCCATGATAAAGCAGCACTGTGAGGCTTGGAGCGAATCGTTGCAACTCAGCCTGCCAGTTGGCAAGCAGTCCTGTGGGCGCCACCACCAGTGCCCGCTTCTTCTCAAGTTGTCCATCGTCCTTCAGCTTTTGCAGCAGCGTTATCACTTGCAGCGTCTTTCCCAAACCCATGTCGTCGGCCAGTATGCTGCCGAATCCGAGCCGCATGTTCTGGTACATCCACTCATAGCCACGCTTCTGATACGGTCGCAAGGTGGCATGTATCTCTGCGGGTACTGACTGTTGCTGCAAGGTTGTCCACTTCTTTATAAGTTCCTTTACTTCGGGCGTAATGCTTACCTTCGCACCGTTGTATTCACCCGACAGAGCAGCCTGCAGCATGCGTGCCGGTGTCATCTCGTTGCGCGCCGTAAAAGCTTTCTCAATGCGCTTCAAGTCATCGGCCGTAACATAGATGTACTGTTGCTTGAACCGAATCAGCCCCTCGGCACGGCCCACAAGAGCGTTGAACTCATCGGGCGACAGCAGCTGGTCGCCCACGGCCACTTTCCAGTTGAATTGCAGCAGCTGGTCCATGCGGATGAACGCCTTGCCATCGGTTTGTTTAGCCGACAGCGATACCGACGGTCTTGGACGCAGAATTGTTTGCAGCGACTTGGGTAGCAGCAACTGGATGTTGAGCAGACGCATGGCCGGCACCACCTTGAAGAGGAACTGGGTGAAATCGGCATTATCCAAAGTTATCGGTTCCCTGGCCTCATGTGCCAGATAGTTGTCGATGCCGGGCACAAGCGATGAAAGCAGCGACACGTCGCGCAATATGTCAAAACGCGTTTGCCGGTACTTCTGATTCGTGAACACCTCGCTGAGCTCTACCATCGGCCCGTTGCCGTGCTCCTTGTCGGCAATAGCCACATCGAGCAAGAACTCGCTGCCATCGCCACTCTCGTCACTCACCGCGAGTACAGGCGGGTACTGTAGCCTGGGCGTATTGAGATGGTCGATCCATACCTTGATCGATCCGGGCACATTCTTCTCGCCAATACCATCGAATTCAAACTGCCCGCCCGCATAGAACAAATCATACACCTTGTCGGACCACGTCAGAGGCTTTGCCGTGTTGCGGGCCATCTCGGTAAGGAAGATGCTTGTCATGAGCCGCGACGGCCGCCTGGTAGCAAGCTTGCGCCTTGCGCTTAACTCATAGCATACAGCACCATTCGGAAAGAAGGCATCCACGGTTTGCAATATATCAGCCGTTTGCCTGTCGGCAGCAAATGGTGTCCACAGCATGCCAACAACATTCTTCTCCTGATACAGCACCGGCGCCACATTGCCCTTGGCCGCCAGATGCATGGCGAGCATGTAGCATGTACGGGCAGCAAACACCATGTCAGAGCAGTCGTAAACCTCTTCGCCCCCAATATTCTGCAGGCACTGCATCAAGTCTACAGTGCGGTATTTTATCTTTGAATTGCCCAGGCGTGCGCTGACCTTGTGATCCTTGTCAATGGTTACCAGCAGTTCGTTGAAAGTCTTCTCAGGCAGTTCACCCGGTTTGGCACAAAGCACGTCGTACACATTCCTGCGACCGCTAAGCACAGCCGTTGCCGCTTTCTGCATACGCCTGATGTTTTCGGAATAACGAGTTGTGAAATCGCCGTTCTCGTAGAAAGGCGGTTCTTTGGGCAGCATTTGCTGAATGGCATCGCCCAAGGTAACAATTTTGCTATAGTCGAACCGTGGCAATCCGGCTGGCGATTCTTTGTCAGTTATGGTTTTCAGTGGTTCCAGTTGCAAAGAGTCTGCAAAGTCGGGTATCTGCGTTTCGGCTTCATTCCCCATCGCGATTCCCCGTTCACTCAACTCATGCAATAGGTCAACGCCGTGCAGTCCAAACACCAGAAACGGGTTATTGTCAATCTCCTGCCCCACTTTATATATCACCGCAGCAATATGCTTGCACGGCACAGCCCAGTCGGGGCAGCTGCAATCCATTCCAAAGTCGTGCCACGACGAGGGGAACACCTTTAGCCGGTTCTCCCTGGCAATATCCATTACAGCAGGCGAGAGTTTGTGGTTCAGCAACTGGGCCACAATGGCCGGATGGCGCAGTATACCGTTGATAAGCTCCTGCTTCTCGGCAGGTGTAAACTTATTCACGGTTATTGTAACTTTGTAGGGCGTGAGCCTGCTGCCCTGCACCCTGGCATCTATTACATTACCCCTTACAGCCACGCTACGCACAGCCCCGTTGCGTGCGTAGCGTGCGCCACGCGGAATGCGGTTAGCATAGTCGATGTTTGTAAGCGACCGCAGCCACTCGTTGCCCCACCAGGTTTTGCCAAAATCTCTTGCCATAATGTATGTACTTGTTTATCCTTTTCGTGTTCGCTGGATGTTCACGAATAATGAAATTTTCTATTATTGTTCTTCAAGTTCATGAATAGTCGCCAACCCCTTACTGTCTTTTTGTTGCGCCTTTTCTGATATATGCCTGTCTATTCAGCAGTCCCCCCAAAAAGCTATTCTCTACAATTTCTCTACCGTCATACAATCCACGTTGGGTGCAAAATTTTCGGCATTGCCTAACTGTACGCTGTTGCTGCCCGACTTGAGATTCACTATCACCGAACAGGTTGACCACTGCTCGTTCCATGAGCCGGAGTTGAGACCCTCGAAATTTTTAATTTGTTTGCCATTCACAGCCACTGTCATCTCACGGTCTTTTGCAGAAGCATAGGTGAACGACAGTTTGTAGCGTCCGCCCGTTTTTACATACACATCGGGCCACTCCAGATAGTTGCTGGCCTTGTTGCCCAGGTTGCTCACATATTCACCACCATTGGCTGTGGCAGCCTCAGCAGGTGTGGCATTCTGGCGGTTCTCAAGTTCCTGATAATCATGCAGCCAGGCCTCCTCTGCCTGATATACGGTTTTGTCGCACCGTGTGCCCTGCATAATGTAAGCCTGCGAGCCATGAGCCGGAAGGGTTACGCTGAGGGTAGCACCCTGCTGCCTGGTGTCGGCCTTGGTAAAGCAGTCGTGCACAGCCACTGTACCCGTGAATTGCAACGCATGCATATCTACGTTGATAGTCTGACGGCGATCGGTAAGATTCATTACCACCACAGCACGCTTGCTGCCATGAAGCTGCTCCATATCTTTAGCAACCACATACACGTCGCCCTGGCGCTGCACCACCGGTGCACCAAGGCCCAGCACATCCTGGTTCATGGCTATCAGATCGGTGTTTTTTAGCAGGGCGAGCGACTGGTCGCTCAGTTTGCTTAAATCGCAGCCAATGAGCAGGGGCGAGCTTGCTATGCACCAGTAGGCCATGTGGGTGCGGTCTTCGTCGAGCGTTTGCGACCTGCCTAACTCCAGCATATCCATATCGTTGTAGTGCCCGCCACCGGTGTAGGCCTGTATATACAAATTCTCTTTTATAATGCCTTTATACGATTTCCATGCATCATAAATGTCGCCCGTGGTGCGCCACGAGTCGGCCACACTGCTTATCCAGGTGCCCGGATAGGCCCAGCGGCACACGTTGAACACTATGCGGCGCCCTGTTTCTTTTTCGCAGCGCTTAATGGCATTGCCTATCCTGGTGTACTGGTTGCGCTCATCGAGTCCCATGTGGGCACCGCCACAGTAATCCACTTTGATGAAGTCGTAACCCCAGTCGTTAAAATAAAGTTTGCAATCCTGATATTCGTGCCCCGCCAGGCCCACATTTACGCCATAGGCCTTAGTGCCGTCGTCAGAGCCACAAGTGTTATCGCCTGCATCAGAGTAAATACCGGCTTTAAGACCTTTGCCATGAATATAGTCGGCCACATACTTCATGCCATGAGGAAACATCTTGTTATTTATGCGCAAATTGCCATTGGCATCGCGCCCATCCCAAAAGCCATCGTCGATGTTTACGTACTTGTAACCTGCCTTATCGAGCCCGAGCCTCACCATCTCATCGGCCTGCCCGCAAATTACGCCCTCATTAATCTTCAGGGCAAAGGTGTTCCATGTGCTCCACCCCATAGTGGGCGGCAGGAACTTGCGATTCTGTTTTTGTGCATTCGCTGGCATAGCCAGTGTAAGGGCAGCAACGGTCAGTGACGCTGTGCAAAGTTTAAGGTTTAGATTTTTCATTATTGATTGATATTATTGTTAAGTTCGGTTTTAGTTTACGTTAGTATCACGCACAGAAACTATCCGGGGTATCGTTTATTTGCTTATATGCGGGCCTTTTCATTGCACTTTTGCGCACATGAATTGAAAGTACGCTTTCAATTCGGGCCTTAAGTCAGCCAAATCTTCTTTCTTCAGATAGCCGTCTGCAAGCAAATTAGACATACCCGTTGAAAGCATCGAATTGCGATAAAAGTCTTCGCGGGCCATTGCCTCCTTGTAAAACTCTCTACTGGCCTTTGTAATTTCCATACAACGGTCGAACTCATTGCCCTCGCTTTCAACAACAGGCTTGTTAATAAGTTCCGACATTTCTTGCAGCCACTCTTTGTATCTTCTTAAATTACCTTTTCTAACAAGGTCCTTAAGCTGGCGTTTATCTTGCTTAGTAAGTTCTTCCATAATTATTTTTATTCAAAAGGGTTTACTACGTTTTAATTAGAAGTTGGTTCACAAAAATACTAATTTATTATCAATAAAGGCCTACTCTTACCCTTGTTTTTTTGTATTTACCCGAAATAATTATCGTTGCGCAATATCAAGTAAAGAGTATAGCCCTTTGGCTCAGTTACAATAATCCGTTTCTTTTAAAATAGTATGAGCAGCCCATTTTTTGGGTTGTTCCTTTCATTGACGGTTCTATCCATACCACATAAATATCTATTGGTTATTTCGTACTAATCTATATCATTATATTTATCATTTGTCAAGTATTTGTTTTAAAGTTTTGTCATTTTGCTTTTTATTACTGATTTATTTTAACTTTTTATCTTAATTATTTGTGTATATCTTTCTTTTTGTTTAATTTTACAAGCGATAGGATAACTAAGTGATAACACAAACACAAAAAACATTTGGCTTATGAAACCAAAACCAACAAATGCAGTTGCCGCTACTATAGCTACTCCAGCTGCCGTGAGAGAAGAAACGAAGAGCCCTGGGTTAGTAAGGGTGTTAGGACTGAAAGAGTCGATTGGAATGACCATTGGCACCGTTGTTGGTGTGGGTATATTCACCTGTGGCAGTGCCCAGGTGGGTCTGGTAGGTCCCTGGATTGTATTGTTTACCTTTGCCGCCCTGCTGGTGAGCATCTGGCCGTGCATGATTTACGGCGAAATGGCAACCGTGCTGCCTGAGGCCGGCGGCACTTACAACTACGCCAAGCGTGGATTAAACAAGGTGTGGGCCATTATAGCCGGCTGGCAGTACATTATCTCGGTGGTTGGCATTGGTGCCGGTGAGACACTGGCTTTCTCCAACTATTTCAAAATTCTCATGTCAGCTCTTGGCTGTGACATCAGCTTCATCGACGACCGCGTTATAGCATGCGCCCTGGTAGCCATCTTCCTGGTGGTTAACTGTCTGGGCATCAAGCAGAGCGGCAAGGTGCAGAATGGTTTCATATTCTTCTTCTGGGGCATGACGATTCTGTGGTTCTGCTACATGATTCCGAAGGTTCACCTGGAGTACTTTGGCGGATTCACAATGGACAAGATGCCGCCGTTCAATGAGATGATGTACATCTTCGGACTTGTATGGTGGTGCTACACTGGTTTTGAGACCTGCTGCTCGGTGGGTGGCGAAACCAAGTTCCCGCAATACACGCTGCCAAGAGCCCTTAAGCTGTCGGTGTTCCTGGTTTTTGCCGTCAACGCCCTGTTCCAGTGGTTCCTCGTGGCACTCGTAAGTCCGGCTCATTACGGTTTGCTGGCCGTATCAGACGCACCCTACGCCGAGGGTCTTAAAGCTGCCGGTTTGATTGGCGCTCCCATTATTCTGCTTTGCATTGCCATTACCTTTGGCGGCGACCTGAGTACCATCAACCCGGGCATTGCTGCTCCGGCACGTTACATCTACACCATGGCCGAGGACCACAGTCTGCCTAAATTTCTTGGCAAGATTTCACCCCGTTTCAACACGCCCAACAATGCCATCATTCTGGTGGGCATCATCAACTTCATTCTTATAGCTACTAACTCAATTACATATATCGCATCGGTATCACTTATCTCGCTGGCCGTGTGCTACATGATAGGTTGTCTGGCCTACCTCGGACTGAAGAAGAAGTATCCCGAACTGAAGCGACCCTACAAGGCGCCTTATGGCACCATTGGCTGCTGGTTCACCATTGTAGTTTACACCTTTATGCTATGCTTTGCCGACCGCATGGCACTGCTCACCGCAGCCATCATCTGCGTTGCATCGCTTGTTTACTTCTTCCTTTACACCCGCGGTCACAAAGATGTGCTGCCTTCGATAGAGGCTGAGGTTGGCGAGGTAGACGAGCCCACTGCAACCGAGAAGCTGCACATCGACAAGGAGTACAAGCTTTGGGCATGGGGCACGGCCATCGTAACCGTTATCTCGCTGGCCATCTACCTGGTGCCGATACTGTTCTAACCGGATGTTTTTCTGCCTATGTATAAAATCACGTTAGATAATACAACCTTTGCGTTTCCCGACCTTAAGTCGCTTATGGCCAAAGCCACGCCCCTGAGGTCGGGCGACCAGCTGGCTGGCATTGCGGCCAAAAACATGGAGGAGCATGTGGCGGCACAGATGTGCCTTGCCGATGTGCCCCTGAAGCGATTTCTTGAGGAGCCGCTCATTGATTACGATAAGGATGAGGTTACGCGACTGATTATCGACACGCACGATGCCAGGGCCTTCGCGCCCATCAGCGGACTCACGGTGGGCGAATTCCGCAACTGGATTCTGAACGGCCACACCACGCCCGAGATGCTCACGGCGGCCGCACCCGGCATTACAGCCGAAATGGCTGCTGCCGTATCGAAGCTTATGCGCAACCAGGACCTGGTGCTGGCTGCACAAAAGTGCCACGTGGTTACCCGGTTCCGTAACACCCTGGGCCTGCAGGGCACCATGGCCTCACGGCTACAGCCCAACAGTCCGACCGACGACCTGAAGGGCATTGCGGCGAGCATCATCGACGGACTGATGTATGGCTGTGGCGACGCCGTTATCGGCATCAATCCGGCCAGCGACTCACTGCCGCTGCTCGTGAATCTGGAAAAAATGCTCGATGCTGTTATCACTAATTACAAGATTCCCACACAGAGTTGTGTGCTGAGCCATATCACCACGGGCATTGAGATGATTGAGCGCGGTGCCCCGCTCGACCTGCTGTTCCAGAGCATTGCCGGAACCGAGAAGGCAAACGCCGGCTTCGGCATCAACATCAAACTGCTCGACGAGGGTTATGAGGCCATCCGCAGTTTGCACCGTGGCACAATTGGTGACAACTGCATGTACTTTGAAACAGGGCAGGGCTCAGCTCTGTCATCAGATGCCAACTTTGGCGTGGACGAGCAAACCTGCGAGTGCCGCTGCTATGCTGTGGCCCGACGCTATCACCCCTTGCTGGTGAACACGGTGGTGGGCTTTATCGGGCCCGAGTATCTCTACGACGGCAAGCAGATTACACGTGCCGGACTGGAGGACCACTTCTGCGGCAAACTGATGGGGGTGCCCATGGGATGCGACATTTGCTACACCAATCATGCCGAAGCCGACCAGGACGACATGGACAACCTGTTGCTGCTGCTCGGCGTGGCCGGAGTGAACTACGTAATGGGCATACCCGGTGCCGACGACATCATGCTGGGCTACCAGAGCACCAGTTTCCACGACATCATTGCCACACGCAAGATGCTTGGCAAACATCCGGCACCCGAGTTTGAACAATGGCTTGAGCAAATGCACCTCTTTAATGCCGATGGCCGCATATTGCAGGCTAAACCAACCCACGCGCTGATGAAACTTGTGGGATAAAACTAACGAAAGAATTATGGAAACATCAATAAGTATCCGACCGAAACATCTGGAGGAGAAAGACTGCTGGCAGTCGCTCCGACAGTTTACCGATGCCCGCATAGCACTGGGGCGTACCGGCAGCAGCGTGCTTACCAACGACTACTTGGAGTTCCGCCTGGCACATGCCCGTGCGCGCGATGCCATTCAGATGCCTTTCGAATCACGCAAGGTGGCCGAGGAACTGCAACATCTGGGTTTGCATACGTTGGAGGTGGAGAGCAGGGCCGTAGACCGTGCCACCTTTATACGCCGACCCGACCTGGGCCGGCGACTGAGCGATGAGAGCCGAGCACGGCTGAAGGCCATGCACTACCCTGGTTGCGACGTATTGATTGTAATAGCCGACGGTCTCTCGTCGAAGGCCGTGCACCGTCAGGCCGTACCACTTGTAAGCCGACTGTTGCCCTACCTCAAGGCACTTGGCCTCACGGTGGGTCCGGTGGTGCTGGCGCACGAAAGCAGGGTGGCACTGGCCGACGAGATTGCAGAGATAATGAATGCCAGACTTGTGGCGCAGCTCATCGGCGAACGCCCCGGACTGTCGTCGCCCGACAGCCTGAGTGTGTACATGACTTACAAGCCCTATGTAGGGCGTATGGAGAGCGAGCGCAACTGCATATCCAACATCCGCCCCGAGGGTCTGGTTTACGATGCCGCCGCCTTTAAACTAACATGGCTCATCGATGCCGCTTTCAGCCGTCGCAAAAGCGGTACAGCACTGAAAGACGAGAGCGACGACCCCGCTAAATACGGTAAGCTCGCCCCGCTGAGAGAAAAGTTCTACGGAGTAAAAGAGTTGCAAGGCAATTAATTTAGATGGGCCATTACGGTCAACTCCTCTAATCAATTGCGGGGGACATGTCCACTGTAGGGTGCGGCCCTTGTGGCCGCCCTAAGGCACCGGTTTGTCGGGCAATTGGGTAATTGGGTTGGAATTACGTGCCACTTAGGGCGGCCATAAAGGCCGCACCCTACGGTGGACATTTGCCCAGCCGTCCTCGGAGAGGGCGAACATGGTTAACCCCACGTGGCAACGTGGGGCGCGCGTGGATATACAGGTTCGCCCTCTTCGAGGACGCATTAATCCGGGGGATATTGATACCCCATGTCTACGCTGCGCTCCGACATGGGGCTAACCTAATTCGCCCCCTTCGGGGACGTCGCTCATCAATTGCGGGGACATGTCCACCGTAGGGTGCGGCCTTTATGGCCGCCCTAAGGGCCCGGTGTGTCGGGCAATTGGGTAATTGGGTTGGAATTACGTGACACTTAGGGCGGGCCCTAAGGGATTGGTTTGGCCTGCAATATGGTAATTGGGTTGGAATTACGTGCCACTTAGGGCGGCCATAAAGGCCGCACCCTACGGTGGATGCGTCCTTAATGGTCCTTTATCATCATGTACTACAGTACTCGTTTGGGACGTTTTATTCGCTATTTTATTTGTCCAAACAACGATTACTTTGTACCTTTGGCATAAAATAAAAAAAAATGCGATGATGAAGAAGGGATTGATTCTTGAGGGTGGAGCGCTACGCGGACTGTTCTCGGCAGGTGTAATCGACGTGATGATGGAAAACGGTATCGAATTCGACGGACTCGTAGGCGTATCGGCTGGTGCCGCCTTTGGCTGCAACTATAAAAGCCGGCAGCCCGGGCGAGTGATTCGCTACAACAAACGGCTTGCGCACAACTGGCGCTATTGCAGCTTTAAATCGTTACTGCTTACCGGCGACATCTTTGGTGCCAAGTACGATTACCACACGCTGCCCGAACAACTCGACAAGTTTGATACCAAAGCTTTCGACCAGAACCCTATGGAGTTCTATGCCGTGTGCACCGACCTGCTTACGGGCGGGCCCGTGTATAAACTGCTTATGCACCACAGCTATGAGTGCTACGAGTGGATTCGAGCCTCGGCCTCCATGCCACTGGCATCAAGGGTGGTGAAGGTAGATGGCCGTAAAGTACTCGATGGCGGCATAGCCGACTCCATCCCGCTGAAGTTCTTTGAGCACAAAGGCTACAACCGCAATGTGGTAGTGCTCACCCAGCCCCTTGGATTCGTTAAAAAGCCCAATCCACTGATGCCCCTCATCCGCATGCAGTTGCACCGCTACCCCATGTTTCTGAAAGCAGCTGCAGAGCGCCACCTGATGTACAACGCCGAAACCGATTACGTTTGTCAGCAAGAGCGTGCCGGCCAGGCCTTCGTTATCCGTCCCGCCAGCACCCTGCCCATCCATCACATCACCCACGACCCGGAACTGATGCAGCAGGTATACGATGAAGGCCGGGCAACCATGCAGGCCCGACTCTCAGAACTGAAAAAATTCCTTGCAGAATAGGCATGCAATGCGGTTAGAACGTGTGATATAATAAATTTTTAACATATCCACTGCTGGGGTGCGACTAAGGAGGGTTTGGGGCCGCCCTAAGGCACCGGCGTGTCGGGCAATATGGTAATTGGGTTGGAATTACGTGGCACTTAGGGCGGCCATAAAGGCCGCACCCTACGGTGGACATTTGCCGGGCCGTCCCCGGATGGGGCGAACATGGTTAACCCCACGTGGCAACGTGGGGAGCAAGTGGATATACAGGTTCGCCCTCTCCGAGGACGAATTAATCAGGGGGGATTGATACCCCATGTCTGCGCTGCGCTCCGACATGGGGCTAACCTAATTCGCCCCCTTCGGGGACGTCGCTAATCAATTGCGGGGACATGTCCACTGTAGGAGGGTGTATCATAATTAAGTTTTATGGTGCATCCTCTTTTCTTTTACAATGATAGTCGTAAAATTAGGATTAGGCCGACTTTTTAGTTAAAATTCCATTTTTCGTTGTTTCTAGAGTCGTCAGGA
>Ga0256406_1006066_pt1 | contig 12367 bp, 9 predicted proteins | sample RumenRJG_03DNA_FD_185986 | JGI IMG/M metagenome (GOLD analysis project Ga0256406, IMG submission 185986) | Bovine rumen microbial communities from Lethbridge, Alberta, Canada - RJG_03 | ecosystem: Host-associated > Mammals > Digestive system > Stomach > Rumen | place: Canada: Alberta | collected...
TTTCTTGCGTAAAAACATGATGCAAAGATAGCGTGGGACACCCAAATTTGCAAATTTTCAGAGGCTTATTTGCTGATTTCTAGGCAATTAACTTTTTGCCCCCAAAAAAGTGACGAAAACAGGAAATTGCCAATGGCATAAAATTAGCTATCGTTTTCTTCCCTCGCTTCTCAGCATAGCCTTTAAGCCAAGCTTAAGGCTCTGCCTTCGCCGCTCAGTCAGTTGCTTCGCATAAAATATCCAGTATCTCATAAAGTTGGACATGTGTGGTAGTCTTTAACAATTTATGGTGCCGCAGGATTTTATGCCGTCAGGCAATTTTACGCGACAGCGATTTTCCTTCATTTTCAGTTCATAGCCCATAGGGCTGTCGGTAGGGGGAGGAACTGGTGGTGAGGGAGCGGAGCGGACTTACCAACCAGTTCCTCCACCCGCCGACTGCAGGCGATAGCCTTGAGCTGGAAATGAAGTATTTTCCTATAAAATTATCCACGGACTTTTTCACTTGTCCCAATATAGAATAATCCTACATAGTTTTTTTCTTCCGCTACGCAAGCAATGATTTGCTTACTCGAGCCTACGGTCACTGACCAACGGGAAATAATGTTTTATTAAGGCTTCATCGGCATCCTAGTTCAACCTACCTCTATCGTCTGTATATCAGCATCGGCAGGCAGAAGGGGAAGAAGCTTGGGCACGAAGTTGTTACGCGCCACGAAGAAGACGTCCTTACCGTCGGCCAGGGCCGTCATGAGCAGTTCGCGGAAACCTTGTCCGGCAATCTCAATGCGCCCAATCTCGTCGATCCAAATCTCCTTGGCCTCGGGATGCTCCTTATAATATAGCAGAGCCTTGTCGAAGGCCGACTTGTGGACGAAATAGCTGCAGCTGTGCATCATCTCGCCCGTGAGATCCTTCACGGCCAGCTGCTCTTTTGAGGCTGTCTCCATGTCAACCTCGGGATCCTTCTCAAAGAAAGGCAGCGTCTCCCCTTTGGGATAAAGCACGAGGTCGTAGGCACACACTTTGCCATCGGCGCCCCGTCTCTTCAGCGAGAAGAAGCAAAGGCCATTGCCACGGTTACGGTATTCGTGGATGAAGCGCGTGGACTTACCTGCCCCACGCGATCCGGTGAAAATGGTTATTTTCATTGAGTTCTTAAGTTTTTTGAGTTGATGAGTTTTTGAGTTGATGAGTTTTTGAGTTGATGAGTTTTTGAGTTGATGAGTTTTTGAGTTCTTTCGTTTTTGAGCTCTTAATATGATTTTATGCACTTACGAGCAAAGGTAATTAAGAGCTCAAGAACTTAAGAACTCATAGACTTAAGAACTTAAAACAGATCGAACGACACGCTGGCGTACCACGTGCGGCCACGCATGGGAAATCCCTCGGTATACTCGTAGACACGGTCAGCAACGTTGAGCACGCCCACCTTCAGATCGGTCTTCCACACCTTACGGGCCAGACTGAGGTCGATGGTGGCGAAGCCTGCCGTAGAGGTGCTGCCGTCGGAAGAGGAATAAGCCTTGTTCTGGGCGAGTAGACGGCCCTGCAGACGCAACTGCCAAATGGGACGCAGCTCCAGGAAGGCCGTGAACTTACTCTGCGGACTGTTGAGGAACTTCAGGTCCTTGTTGTCCATGTTCTTCTGATTGATGTAGCTATAGTTGGCATTGGCCGTCAGCCATGACAACTGATAGCCGGCGCCGACCTCGAAGCCACGATACTGAGCCTTTCCACGGTTTTGCAACTGATAAATCTTCGGATCGCTCTCGTCGACCCCCGTCACCTCCTGGATGATGTCGTTGATGAAGTTGTAGAACGCGCCGACCTCCCAACTGAGATTCTTCCAGCGTCCCTCGTAGGCTGCATCGAGGTTGACGGCATTCTGCGTACCCAGATCAGGATTTGGAATGGCCTTACCCAACTTGTAGGAATACCGGTCCTTCATGCGGGCGTAGAGCGAGGAGCGGCCCACCGTGAAGCGAAAATGCTGGTCGGCCGAGGGATGATAGTCAAAGGCTGCAAGAGCATTGAGGTTACCATCGTGGGAGTTAGGCATCTCCGTGATGCCGCTCTTCTTGTTATACTCCTCCACCTTATAGCCCTGACGGGCAAACCATCCCAAAGACGCCGTGGCGGACATCTGAGGGTTGATGCGGGCCTCATCCTCCACGACAAACGAGTAGATGCCCTCGCTGATATGGGCCACGGGCTCACCCTCGTTGTGCGAGCGGTGCATGTCGTATTTATAGTTAGCTCCAAACTTCAAGTTGTTGCTACCTGAGGTTGCCCAGTCAAGGTCGACATGGGCACCCAAGGCATAGTCGCTGTAGATGCTGGTCCAGCCCTGCTTGCCCTTCTGCGTAGAATAAGTGAAATCGTCGTAGGAGTCGAGCGTGTTCTTGAAAGTGTCGTACCAGAGTCGGCTCTTCAGCGTGAGCACTGGCGTCAGCTGAGTTCTGGAATGGAAGTAGACCTCGTCTTTGTCCCAATCGGGATAGATGCGGAACTGTGCCTTGCCGTTCTCTCCCAGGTATGGCGGAATGTGTTTCTTGGCTCGTACGAGGGTGTAGCCAACGACATACTCATCGGTGGCATTGGGCACGTAGCCCACCTTGGCGTTGAGGCCGAAGTCGCGCGACTTGGAGTTGAGCCGCTTGTGTCCGTCGAGATATTTTGAGTCGGTAGGATAGCTGTGCGGAAGTCGGAAGTTGCCCACGTTGGCATAGCTTAAGTCTGCCTGAGCGAACCACTTGTTCCAGCGTCCGCCGACGTTCAGATTGCTGTGCCAGAGCGTGTTCACGTCGAAATGCACCTCCAGAGGCTTCTGGGGCTGTCGGGAGATGAGGTTGACAGACGGTCCCATGGTGTTGCCGCCCAAGAGGAGCGAGCTGGCCGACTTGCTGACATCGATTTTGCTGAGCATACCGGCCGGGAGACGATAGAGGTCCACCGTTCCGTCGTAGGGCGCCGTCATCGGCACGCCATCGATATAGATGGGGACATCATTGCTGCTGAAGCCACGGAGCATGAATCCGGCCTCGCTGCGCACGCCGGTCTCCTGCACGATGAGTCCAGGCACCCAGTTGAGAGCCTCGGAGACACGTTGAATGTCGGCCGACTTGATGAAGTCGGCGCTGATCTGATTCGTCTTGAAATTACGCTGATGCTCAAAGACGGTCACCTCGCCAAGGTGAAAGACCTTGACAGAATCGGTGAGCGGCTGAGCACTAAGGAGCGAGGACAATAATAAAACAGAAAACATACATAAAGACCCACTCCCCTCTCCCTCCCTACGCAGGGAGGGAAGCCCCGGCATCAATTGGAAAATAGTCAGACCTTTGGGCTGAGGAGCGGACGATAGAGATATTAAATATTGAAACGATATTGATTTACTTTCTTCGGGTCAGTCCCTGAGCGTAGTCGATGAGATATCTCACGGGCAGGGCCGTCATGTGCATCAGCTTGGTGAAGGGGAAGATGATGACGAGCAGGAAGCCCAAGAGGATATGAATCTTGTGGGGCAACGAGGCATCGACGATGAAGTCGGCCGAATCGGGCAGGAACGTGAAGAGACCCTGCGCCCAGCGGTCGAGGTTCATATAATGTTCGAGGTCATGGTTGACGGTCTCCACGGTTCCCATCAGTCCGGTGACAATCTGGAGAAAGATGAGAATCACGAAAAGATAGTCGCCGAAATGGCTGTTGGCCACGACGGCTCTATTGGCGAAGCGCCGCAGCGTCAGCATGCAGATGCCAAAAAACGTGATGAGCCCGGCCCCGCTGCCCATGAGGATAGCCAGCTGGCGCTTCTGCTCGTTGGTGATCAGCCAGTCATAGGCCCACTCGGGAGCGAGGAGCCCGAAGATATGACCGAAGAACACGAGGATGATACCCACGTGGAAGAAATTGCTTCCCCACTTGAGCAAGCGGTCGTTGCTCAGGAACTGGGTGGAATAGGCCTGGACGGTCTTGCCCTGTGCCGCGATGCGATAGGTCACGCCGCAGACGAAGAGCGCGCCGGCCATGTAGGGGAGATATTGAAATAGGAAAGTGTGCATAGCAATGTTGATTTATGATTCCTTCAAGAGAGCGATGAGCGGCTCGTAGGGATGCTGCTCCTTACTGTAACGCTCATCCATTTTCATGAGCACGCCACGTATGTCGTCGATGGCAGCCCGAGCCTCGGCCCTGCTGTCCATATTGGCGACATACTGCAGATACATCGGCAGATAGTCGGGCAGTTCGTCCTCGGCGGGCATGAGCCCCGCCCTGAGATACTCTTCTTTCAGGTCGACCATGGCCCGACCACGGTCGCGGCTGGCGCCATAGACCATGTCGAAGAGATAGAGGTTGGTCTTGGATGCTGTGTCGAAGAGGTCGCTGTAGGCTGCCTGCCAACTGCGCAGGTCGGCAAACGACGCTACATAGTCGAGGAAGGTCCTCACGCGGCCGAGCGCCTCCCGGCTGAGAATGCCCTCGGCCTGGAGGGCGGGCACGGCCTCGCTGCGGCTGTCCCACAGTTCGGCCGTGGGATAGTCGAGCAGCAGGGACAGGATGTTGTAAGTCTGAATCATCGTCTTACCGTCCTTTTTACAAACCGCCAAAGAGATTCCTGCGCTTGCAGCCTTCCACGAAACTCTCCTCCTCATCGTCGAAACCAAGGCCGGCGCGCTCATCGAAGTGATGGCTGCCCTCCTGTTTGGGCGATGACGGGATGACGAAACGGTCCTCGTAGTTGGCGATGGCAAGCAGGCGATACATGTCGTCATACTGGCTGGCCGTGAGTCCCAGACTCTCCGGCACTGCAGGCTGCTCCAAGCCCTCGACGGTCTTCCGCCGCATATACTCGCGCAGGGCAACAAGCTTGGCCAACGCCTCGCGGATGGGCTGCGGGTCACCGGCTGAGAGCAGGTTGGCAAAGTACTGTGCGGGAATGCGCATCTCGTCGACCTTGGCAAAGTAGTCCATCTCGCTGCTGTCGGCCGTGGGCTCACCGCTTTGCTCCTTCGGGGCCAACTCTTCCTTCTTCGGACTCATGGCGGGCACATACCACACCATGGGCAGCGTGCGATACTCGGGATGCAAGGGGAAGGCAATGGCCCACTCCTTCATCAGTTTATAAGCAGGACTCTTCTGCGCAGCCAGAATGTAGTTGTGGCTGATGCCCTGTCGCTCGGCCTCGGCTATCACCCCAGGGGCGTTGGGGTCTAGAATCATCTCGCGCTGACGGCTCACCAGTTCACGTTCGTCGGCTGCGGCATATTCGTCAATCTTCTCGGCGTCGTAGAGTATGACGCCAAGATAGCGCATGCGGCCCACGCAGGTCTCACTGCACACCGTGGGCTGTCCGTCCTCGATGCGCGGATAGCAGAAGACGCACTTCTCGCTCTTCATGCGCTGATGGTTGAAATAGATCTTCTTGTAGGGACAGGCCGAAATGCACTGTCGCCAGCCGCGGCAACGATCCTGGTTGATGAGCACTACGCCGTCCTTGCGCTTATAGATGGCACCGGAGGGACAACTCGGGATGCAGGCCGGATGCAGGCAGTGCTCGCAGAGGCGGGGCACGTAGAACATAAACGTGCGCTCAAACTCCTCGAAGCCCGTGGTGTTGATGTCCTTCAGGTTCGGGTCGCTCTTGCGCTGGTCGAAGGTTCCGGCAAGGTCGTCCTCCCAGTTGGGACCGTCCTTGATCTTGTCCATCGGCTTGCCCGTAATCATCGAGAAGGGGCGTGCCGAGGGCGGAGTCTTCAACCGCCGCTTACCCTTCAGCGACGAGAAATCGAACGTGAAGAGCTCATAGTAGTCGCTGACTTGTGGCAGATAGGGGTTGGAGAACAGCTGCGACACCACCTTGGGGCGGTTGCCGAGGCGCAGCTCGGTGCGGCCACTCTTGGTCTTCACCCAGCCGCCGCGATATTTCTGCTGGTCTTCCCACGTCTTGGGATAACCCGGTCCGGGCTTGGTCTCCACATTGTTCCACCAGGCATATTCCATGCCCTTGCGCGACGTCCACACGTTCTTGCACGTCACCGAGCAGGTGTGGCAGCCGATGCACTTGTCCAGATTGAGGACCATTGCTATTTGTGTCTTGATCTTCATCTTATTCCCAATTTACTTTGTCCACCTTTCTCAATAACACGTATTCATCGCGGTTGGCTCCGATCGTGCCGTAATAGTTCAGACTGTAGGACAGCTGGGCGTAGCCACCAATCATGTGGGTAGGCTTCGGGCACAGCCGCGAGATGGAGTTGTGGATGCCGCCGCGGTTGCCCGTGAGCGGACTGAGCGGCACGTTGACGGTGCGTCCCTGATTGTGATACATGTAGAGGGCGCCCTCGGGGATGCGCTGGCTGACGCAGGCGCGGGCCATAGCCGAACCGTTATCGTTGATCACCTCCACCCAATCGTTGTCCTTGATGCTCAGTTTGGCGGCATCGGCCTCGCTCATCCAGATGACGGGGCCTCCACGCCCAAGCGTGAGCATGAGGATATTGTCGTTCCACGAGGAGTGGATGGTCCACTTGTTGTGGGGCGTGAGCAGGTTCAGCGCCAGCGTGTTGTCCTTGAGGTGCAGACGCTCCTTGAGATTGTTGATCTCCTTCTTGGCCAATGGCGGTTTATAGCACACGAGTTCCTCACCGAAGGCCAGCATCCACGGATGATCCTGATAGAAACTCTGACGGCCGGTCACCGTACGCCAGGGGATGAGGTAATGGATGTTGGTGTAATTGCCCGTGTACTCCGTCGTCTTGTTGTTGATGCCCGACCACATGGGCGTAGGCAATGACAGACGAGGCTGGATGACGAGATCCTTATAGGTGTATTTTGTCTTTCCGAAATCAGCTGTCAGTGGCTCGGCCAATGGCAGTCCGACGCTCTTCTCCAAGGCTTTCCACGACCGGTATCCGGCATCGCCATTGCTCGTGGGGTCGAGGGTAAGCACAGCGTCGCAGGCCTGCGTGATCTCCTTGATGAGCGGCATACCCTTGCTGATGCCTTCCTCACGCTCAACGCCGTTCATCTCCTTCAGCTCGTCATATTCCTTGCGTGACGACCAACTGATGCCCTTGCCACCGATGCCCTTGTCGCGGACGTTGGGACCGACGGTGGTGAACTGGCGGTAGATGTCGGGATAGTCGCGTACCACCACGACGAGGTTGCCCATATTCCGTCCAGGCTGCGGCATCTCACCCGTCTCTTTCCAGTCACTGGCAACGAGCGGCTCACTGATCTCACCAGCGCTGTCATGGGACAGAGGCGTGTAGACCACATCCTTCTCGTGACCCAGATGTCCACGGCTCATGTCGGAGAACACTTTGGCCAACTCACGGAAGATGTCCCAGTCGGTGCGGCTCTCCCACACGGGGTCAACGGCCTTGCTGAACGGATGGAGGAAGGGATGCATATCGGTGGACGAGATGTCTTCCTTCTCATACCAGGTAGCGGCAGGAAGTACGATGTCGGCAAAGATGCTCGACTGCGTCATGCGGTAGTCGATGTTGACCACCAAGTCGAGTTTGCCGACGGTATCCTCCGAATGCCACTTCTCATATTTTGGCAACGGCTGACCGCACTGCTCGAGATTCTGTCCGAGCACGTTGTTCTGCGATCCGAGCAGATGCTTCATGAAGAACTCCATGCCCTTTGCCGAGCAGCCAATAAGGTTGGCACGCCAGATGAAGAGCACCTTTGGACTGTTCTCCCGTGCGTCGAGGTCCTCGGCCGCCAGCGACAGTTTGCCCTCGTGGAGCTGCTGACAGACGTAGTCTTTCTCGCTCATGCCGGCTTTGGCGGCCTCACGGCAGAGCTCAAGCGAATTGCGGTTGAACTCAGGCGAAGAGGGCAGCCAGCCCATGCGCTGACTCTTGATGTTGCAGTCGAGCAGTGTCAGGCCCTTCCATTTGTCCTTATGCGCCAGGGGAGAGAGCTGCTCGTCGACGGTCACCTTCTCATAGCGCCATTGGTCGGAATGCTCATAGATATAGCTCACCGTGTTCATGTGGCGTGGCGGCCGCTTCCAGTCGAGGGCGAAGGTCATCTGGGCCCAACCGGCCTGCGGACGCACCTTCTCCTGTCCTACATAGTGACTCCATCCGCCACCGTTGACACCCAGCGTACCGCAGAGCATCAGCATGTTGATGGCTGAGCGATAAGTCATGTCGGTGTTGTACCACTGGTTGACACCTGCACCAATGATGATCATGCTCTTGCCGCGTGTCTTCTCGGCTGTTGAGGCAAAGGCGCGGGCGGTCTTGATGATCTTCTCAGCCTTGACGCCCGTGATCTGCTCCTGCCACTTCGGGGTGTAGGGCAGGTCGTCGTCATAACTCTTGGCGCAGTTGTCGTCGCCGAGTCCACGGTCGACGCCGTAATGGGCCATGAGCAGGTCGAAGACATTGGCACAGCAGACCACACCCTCTTTGGTCTCGACCTTGATCACCGGCACCTTGTGCTCGATGATGTCGGGATGATGAGTGGCGGCGAAATGCGGATTCTTATAGTCGGCACCGCCGAAATAGGGATCGACGAGCGTCACCACGTCGTCGCAGTGCTTGATGAGTGACAGCCGGGGTGTGAAAGCTTTGCCCGTGCGGACATCCTCACATTTCAGATTCCAGCGGCCCTCATTGTTCCAGCGGCTGCCAATGCTGCCGTTAGGCGTGACGAGCTGGCCCGTCGGGTCGTCGATGGTGATGGGATACCACTCGGCTTTCTGCTTCACTCCAAAGTCGTCCTTGAGGTCAGAGGCGCGCAACAGCATACCGGCGGCATAGCGTCCGTCGCCAGTATCTTCAAGTTTCACGAGGAAAGGCAGGTCGGTGAACTTCCTGACGTATTCGTCGAAGTAGGGCACCGTGCGGTCTTGGTAGAACTCCTTGAGGATGACGTGTCCCATAGCCATACCCAGCGCAGAGTCGGTGCCCTGCTTGGGAGCCATCCACACGTCGGCAAACTTCGAGGCGTCGCTGTAGTCGGGTGAGACTACGGCAACCTGCGTTCCCTTATAGCGCACCTGAGTATAGAACGGCGAGTCCGGCGTACGCGTCGTGGGTACGTTGCTGCCCCAGAGCAGAAGGAACGAGGCATTGTACCAGTCGGCACTCTCCGGCACGTCGGTCTGCTCGCCCCAAGTCTGTGGCGACGACGGCGGCAGGTCGCAATAGAAGTCGTAGAAGCTCAGGCAGGCGCCACCGAGTAGACTCAGATAGCGGGCGCCGGAGGCATAGCTGAGCATGGAGAAGGCGGGAATCGGCGTGAAGCCGACAAGGCGGTCGGGACCGAACTTCTTGATCGTATAGACGTTGCTGGCTGCCATGATTTTCAAGGCTGTTGACCAGTCGAGGCGTACGAAGCCCCCCAGACCGCGCACACGCTTATAGCTGTTGCGCTTGTCCTCGTCCTCCACGATCGATGCCCAGGCATCCACGGGGTCGGGATGCAGCTTCAGGGCAGCCTCCCAGAGGTCGAGCAGTTCCTTGCGGATCATCGGATGCTTCACGCGGCCCGAATTATAGAGATACCAGCTATAACTGGCACCACGCGGACAGCCACGCGGCTCGTGATTGGGCAGACCAGGACGCGTAGAGGGGTAGTCGGTCTGCTGCATCTCCCATGTGACGATACCCTTCTTGACGAAGATGCGCCACGAGCAAGAACCTGTGCAGTTGACGCCATGCGTGGAGCGCACCTCTTTGTCGTGGGCCCAACGGGTGCGGTAGAAGTGTTCCCATTCCTCGTTGGTCACGTTCTTACGGTTGATGAAGTATTTCAGATTATTGAAAATCGAACTCATATCTTAGGAATCAAAGTCTAATCAGTGTTTCTTGCGTATCATTCCAAAGTAGTTGATGATCATGACGAGGATGGCAAAGCCTGTAAAGAGTAGGAAGCCCAGGCCGTAGCCATGCTCAGGAGAGAGGTCGACAAAGCGTCCCATCAGCGGCGGAAAGACGAAGCCACCGAAGGCTCCGAGACCACCAACCCATCCGTTGGCACCGCCCACGCCCTCGCTGACATAGACGGGAACCAGCTTCATCGTGGCGCCGTTGTTGAATCCGAAGGCAACGGAGATGAGCAGGCTGACGGCAAAAAGGCCACCCCATCCCATCTGCAGGTTCATCAGCACGCCCGCAATAGCCAGCAGCGCCAGAGCGGCCATGGAGACCTTCTCGCCACCAATGCGGTCGGACAGCTTTCCACCGGGCACACGCAGCAATGCGGCGAAGATGGAGAACGCGGCCGTGAGTCCTCCGGCAAGCATCGGGTCGAGGCCCATGCCTTTCTTCCAGAACGTGGGGAACCACGCCGTGAGGGCCATGAAGCCACCGAAGGTCGTGAAATAGCAGAGCACGAGCATCCAGGTCTGTGGAATCTTTGCCGATATCTTCAGACTCGTCATGGCGTTGCCCTTGGGAAAGAGTTCCTGCCCGCAGGCCAGCGCGTTGTCACGGGCTTCCTCTTCACTCTTCCCTGCTTTGAGGAACTGGAAGTAAGGCGGATTAGCACCGAGCCATACATATAATAGGAGTCCCAGGAGCATTACGCCCGTCAGAATGTAGTAGGCTGCCGTGAAGCCAAATTGATGGAGCAACAGCGGAAGCGCAAAGGCCAGGATGCCGGCTGAGGTCGTACCCAGTCCGCCGTAGATACCTGAGGCATAGCCCTGACGGTTTTTGGCGAACCAATAATTAGACTGCGACGCGCCCACCGAGAAGGTGGCGATGCCGCATCCGGCCAAGCAGCCGAGCAGCAGCACGAGCGGGTAGAGCCCCTTCATGCTTCCGGGTGTTTCGGCGAGATAGAGTGTAAACAGAATGCTCAGTGCGCCCAGTCCCACGACGGCAGCGACGAGCAGGAAGATAAAGCCTCGCCGGCCACCGTTGCTGTCGACCATAGCTCCAAAAGGTATGCGCAGCAGCGAACCGGTCAAGGAGGGCACCGAGACCAGCAGTCCCAGTTCTGTAGCCCCCAACCCCATGGCGGCTCCCAGCGTCGTACTCGTGGGGCCGAAGAGCGAGATGGCCATCACGCCGAAGAAGAAGCCGAGAGTGGCGCCCAGCAGGGCTTGGGCAGGTGTGCCCCTCAGTTGAAAATGTGATTGTGTCATTGTCTATTGATTCAGGTTACTAAAAACATTATATCGTGATGCGCTCTTCCTCCCAGTCCTCAGGTCGGTTGACATTGCGGAGCAGCAGTGTGGAGTCGGTAGGAATATAATAAGTGTTCAGCGTGCTCAGGAAAGTTTTCACGCCCAGCCTTCCCGTGCTCATCTGCTTTTGTAGTGAAGGCAATACGCTCCGCCTAATGAGCAATGGGAAGGGTGAGACGCTGCCTTCAATCTTGTTTTTCCACGCAAAGGCCTGGATTGTGCCCCCCAGAGCTTCTGACAGCTGAGGAAGTCCCGCCATCGTCAGCAACGCATCGCTGCTGACATAGGGCATGTCACAAGCGAGGATGAACATCCATGGCGTGGCGCACTGCGTGAGCAGCGCCTCCAGTCCTCCTAATGGTCCGCAGTCGGCATGCAGGTCCTCAACGATGTCAAGTCCAAGGAATCGGTAAGCGTCGGCATTGGCGTGACTGGCGCTGACAAGCACCTGTGCGCAAAACGGTCGCAGGAGTCTGACAGCCCGCTCTATCAGCCTCTCGCCATCGGGAGCGAACAGCGCCTTGTTGCTGCCAAAACGATTGCTACGGCCTCCGGCAAGGATGCCACCCGACAGTTCCGGCCAAAGCTGTGATGCTTCATCACTCATCCCACAAGTCTTTTATGCGACGACAAGAGTGAGCGCCAAGGCCACGACGCATGCAGGCACGGCAAGACGGGCCTCAAGAGGCGACCATGATGAGCGGTTCTCAATACGGGGCTGGATGGAGAAAATCTTGCTGATGGCCGCCGTCATGGCACCCTCCAAGAGAATATAGCAGGCCGGATGCAGTACGTTTTGCGCTGAGCCAGGCAGGAAGAGGTCGACCAGCTTGATGGCAGCAGCGACGACAGCCGTCAGCATGACAGCCTGAGCGCCCTTGCCAGAACGTGTGGATGCGGCAAACATACAGCAAATGCCAAATGAATAGAGAATCGTAGAGGTGCCGTGATGAATCTGAGCCACATGCATCAACCAGCCCATGGAGGCTTCTATAATTCCCCAGATGCTGCCCCAAAAGAGGACAGCCCACAATAGAGTTAGTTTCGTTTTCATATCGTTTATGTTTTTGTATGCCACAAAATTAACCCGCATTGCAGAGAGTGTTCAAGCACACTTGTTAAAGTTTCCTAACTTATCGTCGATGTTGGCTGTTTATGCCCCAGATAATCACCCCTAGTGTTAATCTGTGCAAAGGAATTATCATTTTT
>Ga0256406_1006067_pt1 | contig 12367 bp, 12 predicted proteins | sample RumenRJG_03DNA_FD_185986 | JGI IMG/M metagenome (GOLD analysis project Ga0256406, IMG submission 185986) | Bovine rumen microbial communities from Lethbridge, Alberta, Canada - RJG_03 | ecosystem: Host-associated > Mammals > Digestive system > Stomach > Rumen | place: Canada: Alberta | collected...
CAGAAACCGGCAACGAAGACAGTGATAGCTGCGGTGGCATAGAACATCCACCAGGGGGTTCCGCCCACATCGAGGGCGGCGCAGGCCGCGATGAATATGCTGGCAGCCGCGAAGACACCTACCATGAAGATGTAAGGCATCTGCTGGAATATCCTGTCATGCTCCTCGAAATCAGCGGACATCGGGTCTTAATCGGGTTCATTCGTTTTAATGTTACCAGGCGCAATTGTCTGGACGTCCGCCCGGAAATCGGGAATCTTTAAATACCATATCTCGATACAATGGCTGTTGGGCCCATAGCTTAGGTCGGTGGAGCGTCCGACTGATAATCGGAAGGTCATGCGTTCAAATCGCATTGGGCCCACTATCTCACTTTTTGACCGGTTTGTCTGTGATTTTCGCGGTCTTTGATCAATTTAACGATCTTCGGGGAACCGGTTCGGGCCGTGCGTTCATCCGGACACGCCCGTTTGATTATACCCTGAGACGGGGCCTGCCGGCGGGCTGCATTCCGGGGCATTGCCCTGTTCTCATGATCATGAATGAAGATGCGAACGTCGGGCGGAGAGGCTCCGGGACCGGGTCCGATAGGGCATTTCTGTTAAGCAAAAACAGATTTTCATGTCTCCGCGCAGAATGCACATGTTCGGGCATTAATTGAACATGTTCGTAACTTGTTTTATAGTTTTTAAAGTATTATTTAATACTATCTACTAACATATATAAGTTGACCGTGACAATATCAATACCAAGAAGGGGCGAGGCCCCTCTAGGAGATTGGAAAATGGACTTCTACACAGCAGCAACAATCTGGATCTTCTCAGCGGTCGCCATCCTCGCGCTCAACGTTGTTGACGGACTTGGGCTCGTTGGTAACGCCATCATGGACGCGGCGATCCTCATCGCGGCGGTCGGCTTCGTTGCATACAAGCGTATGTACGAGAAGATGACCGACTCTGACACCGGATACATCGCATACTGATTCGGTGCATGGGTCAGAAGCGGGCGCAAGCCCGCATCAAACCATTTCTATTCTTTTTTGTTTCTCATCGGTCTGGATCATAGTGTACCGACGTCCGTTCTGATCGCCGTGCGCTGCCGGGCCTGTTCGAAACATAAAATGCTGGACGGCAGGCACAGCGGGATTTTCTTGATAATAATACTATCAGAATTTTGTACTGGATTCATAATTTTAAAAAACGTCCAAGCAATGGTTTATATATGCGAATTAATGGGACGTTCGTTCAGGCCAGAAGCCTGTTCGGAGGAATGAAAATGGAAACATCGGAACAGAACAGTTCCAAGAAAAAGTTAGTCGTCCCTCTGATCGCGTTGATGCTGTGCGCCGTGGCCGTCCTCGGGATCGGATACGGTCTTACCAGCAGTTCCACCAACACCAGCAATGTGGTCAGCGGGGATGCTTTGGTTGCAGACCTTCGCGGTACTGACGGAACCGCCTCGCTCGGAGAAGGAAAATTCGCCTCCGACGTCACACTTAAGTATCAGACTTCCCAGACAAACGGAGTTACTAAGGCCAGTATCGCAGGCACCACCCCTGTCACTGTTGGTTCGGATCCTGTCAATGCCGTCAAGATCGGAGGAGGCAAACTGTCCGTCACCGGCACCTCTGCTGGAGACGTTACTGTCAAGGTCGATCTCAGCACAACAGCCGGCGCCATACCTTCAGACATGAAATTCATCCTTGCAGGTTCCTCGAACCAGTATATTTCCGTTGGCAGTCAGCTTGATGCAGGCAAGATTACACTTGCGGGGAGTGACCACACGTTCACCGGCGATCAGGTTTTCACTCTCTATGCCGTTTACAACGATGTTACTGTCAGTGGTTCGATCCCTGACTTCTCCGGTTTCACTTATCAGATTGTCTTCACTGTAAGCAAGTGAGCACTGAGCCCAGAGGATAAACCCTTCAATGCTCCCTTCTTCCGAAGGGAGCAAAAATTTCTTATTGTTTTGATTCTGCCGGAATGTCCGCATCTCTGTGCGGCTTATAAGACGGCCACAGAGGAATACGATGTCTGTTTGCGGGATCTGGAATCGGTTTCAGCGGGTCCGCGTACTGATTAACAGTTCATGCTCCGGTGTGTTCAGTCGCGATACAGGACATTGTTGCGGTTTCAGGAAGTCGCTGTCTCTCCCTGAGATCATGATTCCCGGACGGTTGATGAAGATGGATGGAGGCGGAGTGCTATGAAACATTCGATCTCTCACATCGCTGCGGCATCAAAGGTTAACTCGATTCCGATACTGTTCATCATATGTGCGATCGTATTTGCTTCTGCGATTCCGTCTGCTGCCGCCGTCGAATCGCAATCTGCCAACACCGGCAATACAGTGTCGTTCGTCACGTCCTCCTAAGCTCTTCCGCCGATCTATGCGATATTCTGAAAGAATCAAACCCAGACCTAGCGTTCGTGGCCGATGAAGAGGATCACGGCAAGGACCGTTATGCCGCCTTCGTGACCAACGGCAGCGATGCGAAGAGCATTGTCGGGCACAATAAGAATATCAGCGTGAATTTGGACGTGCCTGCCGGATATAAGTTCTTGATCATGGTGCGCTGCACAGACAATACAAGCAGCTATGCTGCGATATCGATCGATACAAGCGGTTCTTCCAGCAGTCCGCCTTCAATCGATCTGAAGGGCGATGATGTATTCCAGCCTCAGAACAACTATACCGGATATGTGTACTTCTCGGACAGTGCACAGAGCGAGCTGGTCTGCACAGCCCAGATCCCTGATACTGATTCTTGGATCTCGGATTCAGGCGAGACCAGCATCATGATAACGGGGCACAGGGGCTATACTCTGCTCTGGATCGAGATCCTCGTCTACTCGCCATCTTCCTGAATAAAACTGGGTCGTGACACTGCATTTCCGACGGTACCGCAGGCCGACGGTAGATGAGCTCTTCCGGAACAGCCTATATCTGGCCCGTTATCAGTGAGAGGGATCTCCCTCCATCGGTCTGCATCTGCGCGAGGATGGCTGCGGGATATCGGATAAAAGAGCTCCTATGCAGATTCCGAAGGAACAGATAAACGCGGATAAGCAATCCGACGGGATATGCTGGATGTGCTTCTGATTATGAGATAGAAAAGTGGTAGACAGCGTGTCTGCTTTCCCGTACACTTGCGCAATACAGTACGCGACAGATACGCGAGAGGGCTTAACTGCCGGGTTCGAGATGGGACCGGGTGAACCCCTCTGCTGTGGCCGTCTGACCAAAACTCTAGATAGAGATTACATATAAAAAGGTTTAGTTGGCAGCGACAGCTTTCCTGATCTCGCTGTCATCCGGGACCGTCATGTCGTTCGGGAACTCCACCATGTTGGGGAACATGTTCCTGAGTCCCCATTCGGCAAGGTCCTTGAGTATGGGCAGCAGGCTGAGGCCTCTCTCGGTGAGGGAGTACTCCACGACCTTGGGCCTCTCGGAGATCACGTTGCGGAAGATAATCCCATCCGTCTCCATCTCCTTCAGCTGTATCGTGAATATCCTGGGAGAGATGCCGTCGATGGAGTTCATGAGCTGGTTATACCTCATCGGCCCTCCGGCGCGGAACAGCTTGCACATGATGACAGTCTTCCATCTGCCTTCGATGACTGACATGGCGGCATCGATCGCGCAATCATAACGCGGCTCCCTGCTCATGGCACTCCCTCACACCTGCCGGCTATTTGACTGTTAGCACTATACCCAATGATAGCGGGGGCTCACTTCTTCTGGAAGGAACCGTCCTTCTTGTGGGAGACGACCCTGGACCCTTCGTTGTTGGACTTGAGGGTCTTGACGAACTCCTCTGCTTCCTTCTTGGTGGTGAAGGTCCTGGTGGCCTTCTGAGCGCCTTCGGCCTTGACCTGCCACAGGTTGTCCTCGGTCCTCTTGGTAATGTGCCAGACCTTCTTGGTCTCGGCTGCGGCCTTGACGGTCTCCTTCTTGGGGGCGGCCTTCTTCGCCGCAGGCTTGGCCGAAGCCTTCTTCGTGCTTGCTGTAGCCATGTATGCTTGTCCTCCTTTTTCCTATGGTCCTGCTTCATCTCTGCTCTAGGATCTTGATCACGTGCCAACCGAATTCGGTCTTCACGGGACCTACGACGTCCCCTTTCTTTGCGGAGAATGCCGCATCCTCGAACGGCTTGACCATCTGGCCGCGCCTGAACCAGCCGAGGTCGCCGCCCTTCTTCTTGGAGGGGCATACGGAATACTTCCTGGCGAGCTCGCCGAAATTCTTCCCGGCCTGGACCTGTGCCATCAGATCCTTGGCCTTGGCCTCGTCTTTGACGAGGATATGCGCCGCGTGAACCTCTTTGACCATGGTTATGCAACTGTGATGCGGATATTAAAGATGTTCCAGCAACGGACGGATTTCCTGTTGTCCTCACGCAGTGCGGGCCTCCGTCCGCAGAGGCCCGGCATCTGGCTCAGTCATCTTCGTTCCAGCGGTCGGCGAAGCGTTCCTTTTTCTTCTGCTTCGCGTCGACCTCGCGCTCCTTCGCGATGTCCTCCTCGGTGAACGGCCTGGCAGGAGGAAGTTCCCTCGGGTCCTTCTGCTTCGGGCGCTTCTCCGTGCCGTCCGCATAGCGGATGAAACGGTCTGCGGCAACAGGCTGGGTCTTGTTGACGTAGTCCCAGGGCCATTCGGAGATCATCTTCCTGCGGATCTCGTTGTTGGCCTCGCGGACCTCGGCATCGGTCCCGAGGACGACCGGCCCCCAGGAGCGCTGCTTCTCGCCGATGGGGTCCCCCTCGAGGAGCCAGATCTCGTTCTTTTCGCTCCCGTTCTCCACGGTGCACTCCGTGTCGGGGCGGAGCTTCAGCCTGGTCTCCCTGATGTAGGATTTCCCGGCCACCGTGACGGGCTTCTCGCAGTAGATGCTGCGCCCGGTGCCGCTGCCGATGGGTTCCAGGCTGAACGACGCTCCCGGCTCGGCGGCGAACCTGGCGATCCTCACATGGTGGGACGGGTCGGCCGCCCAGCTCCCTTTGTTCGGCACCTCGGCGGTCTTCCCGAACATGGAGCCGGCGTAGATCCACGCTTTCCATCCTTCGCCCTCGGCCGTCGGGATGTCCTCCGCCCAGACATCGCTGACCTCTGCGGGGCCCTTCTTCATCCTCAGCGGGAGGTTGATCATGATCTGGGTCACCGAGTGGGGGTTCTTCCTGTCGGCGAAAGCGAGGGGGTACATCTCGTTATGGGCGTACATGCCGCCTGCGGTGATCCACTGCATGTCTCCGTACCCGAACCTGCCCTGGTTGCCCAGGCTGTCGAAGTGGTCGATGTAGCCTTCTGTGCATATCGTGACCGTCTCATATCCCCAGTGCGGGTGGAGCGGGAACCCGGGGGCGACCTTCCCGCGGTACATGCGGTATCCCAGCTCCTTGGTGAAATCGTTCCCGAGCTGGCGCCTCTTTATCTCCTCCAGGGGAGGGGCCTGCTGGCGGTTCCCGGGGGGATAGTCGTCGCTGTGGTGCGACGCGAAGATGAAGGGGTCCTCAGTGTCCCAGTTCATCTCGGCCTTCTGCTCGCGGATGACGGGGCCGCTGCGGGACCTTCCGAATAGACTCATGCGCAGGATATCGCGCAGGCGGTTTATGGTTTATCGTCAGCGTTAATAACGGGGTCCTGATTCATCAGCATATGGAGGAACGGGTTCGCCTCAACAGGTTCATCGCGGAGGCAGGCGTCGCTTCCCGCAGGGAGGCCGACCGCATCATCGATGCGGGCCGCGTCACGGTCAACGGGAGGCCTGCCGAGATGGGGGAGAAGGTCTCCTCCGCGGACGATGTGCGCATCGACGGCAGGAAGATAGCGAAGGAGCGGGGGCCTGCCGTGATCCTCGCGTTCAACAAGCCGAGGGGCCTGGAATGCACCTCGGACCGCGGGAACGAGGGCTCCGTCATAAAGTACATCGGGTACCCCAAGAGGATCTTCACGGTGGGGAGGCTCGACAAGGATTCGGAGGGCCTGCTGCTGCTCACCAACGACGGCGAGCTGGCGAACAGGATCATGCGCTCCAGGTACGGCCATGAGAAGGAGTACGTGGTCACCGTGGACCGCGACATCGTGCCGGAGTTCCTGGAGGGGATGGCCGGGGGCGTCCCGCTCGGGGACGGCGTCGTGACCCGCCGCTGCAAGGTATCGGCCGAAGGCCCGAGGGTGCTCAGGATAGTGCTCAGGCAGGGCCTCAACAGGCAGATCAGGAGGATGTGCGCCTATTTCGGATACGGCGTGGTGAGGCTCGTGCGCGTCAGGGTGATGAACATCGAGCTGGGGGATCTGAAGCCCGGGCGGTACCGGGACATCTCCCGGTCCGAGCGCGAGGTCCTCCTGAAGATGCTGGCTGAGAGCCGTCTGGAAGAGAAGGACCGAGGGGGCCGGAGCCCCCTCCGATCACAGGACCATCCTCTCTATCAGGCCCTTGGAGAGCTCCTTCTCCTCCTCGGTGGTCTGGAACGAGCACTTGATCTCGTACTCCTTGTGGGTGCCGAGGCAGTCGGCGGAGGCGGTCAGTATGCCCTCGTCGGACGCCTTGAACCTGACCGATACCTCGGTCCTGCGGTCGACGCCCTCCGGGAGGTTGACCAGGAACTCGCCGACCGGGGTGCTCTCGACGATCTCGGTCCTGTCGGTGCCGGTGTCCGCCAGGTTCTCGTAGATGGAGACCTTGACCACCTTCTGCCCCTCATCGACCGGGTAATAGATCTTCGTCTTGCTGATCGGCAGGACCTCGTTCCTGAAGATCAGGTTGGAGATGTACTCGTTCTTCTTCTCGTCGGTGACCCTGATGCCGAACGTCTTGGAGAGGACGTTGTGGACGATGATCCTGTTGGCGTCCTTCGCGACGGGCTCGGGCTCCTCGATGACCTCGATGCCGCTCTCCCTGACCGTCTGGGGCTCGGAACGGCTGACAGGGGGCACCTCCGCGGCGGACGGGGCCGCCGCGGAGGGGGCGGCCGCCGGGGCCGGCGCGGGAACGGGGATGATCTCAGGTTCGGGGGCATCGAAGCAGTAGCTGCTGAACAGCGCCGCGCCCTTGGCGATGGACTGGTCCGGATCGAAGACCTGGATGCTGTTGTTCGGGAAGGCCTCGGAGAGGGCCGCTTTGACCTGCGGCATCTTGGATGACCCGCCCACGAGCAGGAACGCGTCGATCGTTGCCGGGTCGATGTTCTTCGTCTCCAGGGCGCGTTTCACGATATCGACGGTGGTCGTTATGAGGGGGCGGGTAGCGTCCTCGAACTCCTTCCTGGTGACTGAATACGAGCCGCGCCGGCCGTCTTCCATATTGAACGCACCGCGGACGGAGACGTTGGAAGACAGTCTCTTCTTGTGCCTCTCGGCATCGTACAGGAGCCTGCCGGAATCTTTCGGATTGAGCGAGAGCTCGTCGGCGCTGAGGCCGTAGGATGATGCGATCTTCTTGACGATCAGATTGTAGAGCTCCTCATCCCACATCATGCCCCCGAGCCTCATCTCCCCGTCGGTGGCCACGGCCGTGAACCGGTTGCCATCTATGTCGAGGACGGTGACATCGAACGTGCCTCCGCCGAGGTCGTAAACCAGGACCCTCTTCTTTCCGTCTCCTTCGTGCCCGAAGCCGAACGAGATGGCGGCCGCCGTGGGCTCGTTCAGGATCTTGACATCCTCGAGCCCTGCCTCGAGCCCCGCCTCCTTGGTGGCGTCCCTCTCCCTCTGCCCGAAGTACGCGGGGCAGGTGATGACCGCCCGCTTCACATGGGTGGCCTGCAGCTCATCTATGTCCTCGATGAGCCTTTTCAGGATGACCGTGGAGATGTTGACCGGAGTGTAGTCCTTCCCGTCGACGGAGAACTTCCAATCGGTCCCCATGTGGCTCTTGACCCACCTGGAGGCCCTTTCCGGATCGAAGGCGACCGATTCATCCACGGCCGTCTCCCCGACCAGCACGTCGCCGTCCTCCCTGAAGTAGACCACCGACGGCGTGGTATCGCTGCCGTAGAGGTTCTTGCATACCTCAGGTTTCCCTTCGTTGTTCAGATACGCGATGCACGAATATGTTGTTCCTAGGTCGATCCCGACCTTCAAGCTGCTGTTATCCATCCCTTCTCACCTGTGCTGTACTTGTGCTGTATCGATGATAGTGCTGTATGAACCGTGCGGGCTCAGTCTCGCTGGCCTGCTTTCTTGTAAACAGTGACCCTCTCTTTGACGACCGCGCGGCCGCTGTACTCGTAACCATCGGACAGCCTCTCGGCCACTTTCCCGGAGAGTTCCGGGTCGTCCGTCGGAACGGTGCCGGAGATCCTCTGATGTACGGTGTCCACCCTGTCCTCGTCCTTGCCGTAGGGGCCGATGACGACGCCGGCATCGGTGAGCATGTTCTCCAGGTCGATCTCGTAGGTCTCGAAGGAGTCTAGGATGTCGTCTATGGAGAGGTTGTCCTTGTTGCGCTCCATGTTCGCAAGCATCTCCTTGATGTCCTCCCTCATCTGGCACATGTTGTAGAGGAGCAGCATGAACTTGCTGTCGGCCAGTTCCCCTTCCCTGCGCGAGACCAGTTTGGAATAGGCCTCGAACTGCTCCCTCGAGGTGACGTAGGGCTCCCCGGCGCCGGCGCCGCCCTGGGCCGGCTGAACCGGCCTGCTCTCCAGGGCCCTGACCCTCTCCACCAGGTCGGCGGACATGAAGTAGATGTCCTGGACCCTGCGCTCGGTCTCGGAGCTCGTCCCGCGGCCGCCGGATGCGGAGATCTCCGCCAGGATCCTGTCGAACTTCTCGTCCACCATCTTGACGGTCACCCTGGACGAGGCCGTCTTCTTGGTCCCGTCCGCCGCCTTCTTCCTGGTCTTCGCCGGTTTGTCAGCTGACTTAGCAAGCTCGATCTCGTTGTTTCCTTCTGTCATGATTCAGATCCTCCCTCCGCAGGCCGTGAAGAGCCAGATGAACGGGTCCTCGGCCCTGAAAGGCTTTACGTCCTTAATTGTCCCGCTCCCGGACGGCTCCGATCCGAGCGCCGAGACGGCGAAATACTCGTGTTTCCTGAAGCCGCTGACGGCGGAGATGAACCTCTGGGAGGCGTTCCTCCTGAAGTACTCCTCCACCTCGGTCCCGGCCTCCGCCAGGCAGACCGGGTCGGCGCGCCCCCTGACGCGCGCCACCCTCAGGGACGATTCGGGGCCGATGAAGAGGTCCTTCCTCTCCCCTTCCCTCGGGTCGCGCATGATCAGGTCGGCCTTGGACAGCGCCACCGCCAGCGGCTTGTCTATCTTCTCCCTGGACCTCAGCGGGCGCCCGCGGACCAGCTCGATGATGTACGTGAGCGTGTCGGCGGCGTCCTCGCTGTCCGGCTCCATGCCCAGGGCCTCGGCCACCGGCGGCATCTGCAGCGGGTCCACCAGCAGCAGTATGCCGCTGGCGTTCCTTATGGCTGCCAGGAGGTCCGGGTCGATCTTGCCGCGGCGGGCGTCCATGTCGTACCCGGAGGTGTCGAAGAACGCCACCGTGTACGTCCTGCCGCCGTCGGCCGTCGGGAAGGTGAGGTAATAGACCAGCGATTCATGGCCGCCCCTGTCCTCCTCATAGGGGAGGGTGGGGTCGATCGTCCTGTTCTCCACGAACAGGGGGCGGCGGTAGACGTCCTCGTACCTGTTCTCGGTCCTGGCGGTCGCCGGGACGAACTCGGTCCCGAACTCCTCGGAGAACTTCCCGGCCAGGGTGTCGATGAGGGCGGCCATGTAATGGCTCTTCCCGGCCCCGTCCGCGCCGAGGACGACGAAGATCAGGCTCCCGTTCTCCTCCGCCGAGCCGGAGATGGGGTTGTGGCATTCGGGGCACAGGCGGACCTTGGACCTCCTGCCGCAGATCTCGCACCTGCCGTCCGGGGACGACCTTATGATATGGTGCTTGGTCGTCTCCGCGTCCGGGGAGTTCCTGTCCTTGTGCAGGTACCTGGTCCTCTCCAGGTCGATCTCCTCGTTCGGTTTGAACTCGGAGCGGAACTGCCTGCTGCCGGGCATGGCCAGGAACTTCGAGGTGCACAGCGGGTCGGAGCAGACGTAATGGATCCTCCCGAGGTCGATCTCATGGAAGCAGAACGGGCACACATAGGGCCTCTTCTTGTCAGGCATTGCCGGCGGACCTCCCGTACAGAGGATGCACGATCTTATGGTGCCAGTACTCGTCGGTGTCGTAGAAGAACAGCCTCATCCTCTCCAGGTCGGCGTCCTCCTTGGCCGCCTGGAAGCTGATCTCGGCGCGCCCGCGGTCGAGGTTCACCGGGCGTTCGGAGTCCCAGATCATGTCCCCGTCGTCGGACCTCAGGGGGATTCCCTCCTTGGCGAGGACCATGATCACGCGGGGGATGCTGCCGTCGCCGTCCTCCTTCATCGGGCACCTGATGTCCAGGACGATCCGCACCATGCCGTGCCCGCGGTCCTTCTCCGTCCTGACCTTGTACTTTACCTTCACGTCGCGCCCGGAATAGGCCGTGAACATCCTCGGGGCCGACCTGACCTCGTGCCCGTCGATGCGGTAGACCGCGTACATGGACACTTCCATCATCTCGGAGGACCCCATGGACATGGCGATCGCGCCCTCGCGCTCGTATGCGGCGCGGGAGACGCTGATCGGCTCGCTCTCCTCCCCCGTCTCGGCGTCGCGGCAGATCAGGGCGGCGGACTCCGCGTCGTCCGGCCATTCGGCCCTTATGATGCACGCTCCCTCGTCCCCTTTCTTCCTTATGCCGCTGAACGGCCTGAGGTTGACGACCCTCTGCGAGGCCCCGATGACGGCGGTCTCCCCTATGACCGACACGGCGGTGACGAAGTTCACCGCTCCAGGGAGCTCCCCGAATATGCACCCGCCCTCGAACGTGCGCTCCGGGACGATCTTCTCCGCGATGTCCTCGAGGGCCTTCAGCGGCATGATCTCCCCGTACCTCGGGGCGGCGCTGCGGGAGGTGTAGAGCTCCACCGGGACGGAAGATGCCCAGGTGGCCTTGTTGCCGTTCTCGCTGCGCATCCATTCGAGCCCGAGTTCGGACACGGGCGAGGGGTATTCGGGCGATACGGCCTCGATGGTCGTGCCGTAGGAGCGCTCGGTCCTCCCGGCGACATCGTATTCCGCCACGAAGAGGTACTCGTACGTCCTCCCGCCCTTCAGCCCGCGGTCCTCGATGGCGCCCGCCCCTCCGACGAGCTCCTTCTCTCCTGCCGCGCCTTTGAGCTTCCGGAAGACGCGGACGCGGGAGCATCCCGACGGCCGGGAGTAGGTGATCCTCAGGCCGTCCTCGATCGGCTCGGCGGACGCGTCGGTGACCTCGAAGACGACGACAGCGGGGCCGCATATGGTGTAATGTCTCGACAGCACCCCCCAGCGCTTCGAGTAGATCTTGTAGTAGTATTCCGCGCCCGGGCTCACCGCCGAGTCGACGTAGACGCTCCCGGCGATCTCCGACAGGGGGACGGTGTTGGCGTCCACCTCCGGCAGCGTCCCGTTGCCCCTGTAGATGCAGAACGTCATGCCCTCCCTCTCGGCCGGGACGCGGAAGCTGATCCTCACGCGGTCCTCGGCGATCTCGCATTCGCCGCCGTCCGGGCCGTCGGGCGGGAAGTCCTTGAGCCTCCTCACCGCCATGGGGTGGTCGGGGCAGACGTCCGACGCGAGGATGTACGTCTTCATGGCCGCCGCCGGCTCCTCGTTCTGCGCGCGGGTGCAGAGGGCGCTCGCCTCGGCGACCTTCTCGCATGCCTCGTCGTAGTAATCGCCGAGGGTCCCCTCGTCCCTGATGCCCGGGTACTTCCTCTTGGCCCTCTCTATGCCCCTTTTCACAGCGTTGAGGTTGCGGCGCTTGTAGTCCTCCTCGATCCTGGAGACCGTCCTCCGGTAGTCCGCCGAGGCGGCCCCGAGGGAGCTCTCGAGGGAGCCGAGGCTGCAGTGCGGGTAGTCGAGCTTCAGCTTGCCGAACATCTTCTCCGCCGTGGGGATGTTCCCGAGCTCGATCATCTCGGAGATCTCCTTCGCCTCAGCGTTTATCCGGCGGTCCTCGTCGGCGAAGACGCGCCCGCAGCGGGAGCATTTGTTGCCCGCGAGCTCGACGTTCCCGCACTTGGGGCAGATCCTGCGGATCTCGCGGCCGCATATGGGGCAGAAGTTGGTGTCCTGGCGCATGTCGATGAGCCCGCCGCAGCCGGGGCAGAACCTGAGCTCCGGGCCGGAGCCCGAGAAGTCCGCCGCATAGCCGCGCTCGCAGCAGCGCACCTCGAGCACCCTGATGGCGAGGTCGGTGTCGGCCGCCTCCCCCGCGACGTAATGCGATATCAGCCCGTAGATGAAGTTCCGGTCCATGCGCTGCCACCGGTTGCGG
>Ga0256406_1006068_pt1 | contig 12367 bp, 9 predicted proteins | sample RumenRJG_03DNA_FD_185986 | JGI IMG/M metagenome (GOLD analysis project Ga0256406, IMG submission 185986) | Bovine rumen microbial communities from Lethbridge, Alberta, Canada - RJG_03 | ecosystem: Host-associated > Mammals > Digestive system > Stomach > Rumen | place: Canada: Alberta | collected...
AAAGTGAAAAATCTAAGTTACCTGCCATGCGGGGTGTCAAACCCCTATTGGAAAAAGTAACTTAGATTTTTCACTTTTTGCTTTGTCGAAGATGCTTGCGCTTGGCATTGTTCAAACCTGTTTGACCATTGCACTCGCTCAATCGCCTTTTTCACTATTCACTCTGAATAAATTTAATTTACTCAACTTTCGGAAGTGACGAAGTAATCGAAGTTAAAGGAGTTAACAACGATACCTGACAGCGAGAAAACCATCAGCATGACAAACGTCGATCACTTCGAGCGTAGCGATAACTCCTATAACTCCTTAACTCCAAAAAAGTTGAGCACTTGCGAAACTTTAGTTAATTTATTTCAGAAAGCTGAACGCTCCCAATTGGTCAAGGAATACAAGACCGATTGCCAACGGCGCAATATAACGCAAGGAGAAGACGAGCATCCTGAAGTATGGAGTCTTCAAGTTGCCTTGGTTGCTGATTTCATTATGATAAAGTCTGCGGTCAAGCACCCATCCTGCAAAGATGCTGATGAGCATGCCGCCTAATGGCAAGAGAATGCGACCTGAGAAGTCATCAAAAATCTCGAAGATGTTGCGGTCGAAGAGGGTGACACCGCTCAAAGGACCGAACGACAGGGAGCACAAGGTGCCGAGCACCAAGATGGTGGCAGTGACCAATGTAGCACCTTTCTTGCGCGACATGTTGAATTCCTCGGTCACATAGGCTGTTGCCACCTCATGCAGAGAGATGGCACTGGTCAGTGCTGCCACAAAGAGGAGGAAGTAGAACATGGCGGAGAACACGACTGCCAACACGCTTCCATCGCCCAATGCTTGTTGGAAGACATTAGGAAGGGACACAAACGTAAGACTGGCACCCACACCTGCCTCGTTAGGATCCATACCAATGTTGAAGATGGACGGGAAGATGATGAAGCCTGCCATGATGGCGATAAGTGTGTCGATGAGTGCCACGTTCACAGCCGACTTCGCCAATGGAGTGTTCTTCTCGAAATAACTGGCATAGGTGCAGAGGCATCCCATGGCAAGACTGAGCGAGTAGAATGCCTGTCCCATGGCTTCCAGGATTGTAGTGCTATCGACCTTGCTCCAATCGGGTTTGAGCAGGAACTCCACACCCTTCGATGCGCCGGGGAGCATGATGGAACAAACCGCCAAAAAGATGGTGATGACGAACAAAGTGGGCATCATCAGTTTGGCAGATTTCTCAATGCCCGACTGCACACCGCGTGTGATGACAAAATGAATGACACCGATGAACAGGAAGAGCCACAAGGTCGGCATCCATGAACTTGACACGAAGTCGCCGAAGATGTTCTCATACTGCTGGGCTGGAACCCCATAGAAGGCATTGGTGACGGAGAGATAGGTGTAGTGAAGGGTCCATGCACCCACCACCACATAGTAGCAGAGGATGAACCACCCCGTGAACACGCCCATACGCCCCACCCATTTCCATGGCGAACCGTTCGACACAATGCGGAAGGCACCTGCCGTGTTGGCATGGGTGTAGCGTCCTATCAGAAACTCACTGATCATGATGGGCAAGCCCAAGATGATGATACACAACACATAGATGATGATGAATGCCGCACCACCATTCTGTCCTGTCTCGATGGGGAAACGCCATACATTACCCAATCCCACAGCAGAACCTGCCGCTGCAAGGACGGCTCCTAATTTTGAGCCGAAATTCTCTCTTCCCATATCTTATTGACTAATAAACTCAAACCGACACCTATCGCTGCGCCAATGGCATCTGCTTCGAAATCAATCCAATCGCCTGAACGGCAAGTGGTCAAGTAAGCCTGCACCAATTCCATCAGTCCTCCCAACAACGTGGCATACAGAAACATGAACAGGAAATGCTTCCCTTTGGCTACCTTTTTGTTCCTCACCACATGAGCAAACCACATCACAAACACCAATCCCATATACATCAACATGTGTACCCATTTGTCAATGAGGGGGACATCGCTCATCGGTGCTTCCTCTGGGATGGGGATGGTGCTCAGGGTAATGATAATTGCCGTAACGAGCACAGTCAGAAAGTTTTCTTTCAGTTTCATCGACAGGTGTTTTGTCTTTATTACGATGTCACTTCTCAAACTCCACTTCATCCTTCCACAGCTTGTAAGGACGGCGAAGCATGTATTTGTTGTAATAATGGTAGTTTCCCGTCACTTCTTTGCCTAAAAAATCTGGCTTCTCATAGGGTTCATCCTCACGTTCCAATTCTATCTCTGCCATCACCAGTCCCTCGTTGTCGCCAAAGAACTCATCCACTTCAATCGTGTGCTTGCCACTCTTGACGAGATAACGGTCTTTGTTCACCCGTCCCGGCATGCAGAGTTCCATCATCTCACGGGCATCTTCCATCGGAATTTCACGTTCGAACTCATACCTGCCAAACTCACCTTTCTTCGGAGCACCCTTGATGGTCAGATAGCCCTTGTCGTCACGAATACGGATGCGCACCGTCCTACCTGGCTCCGTGGCAAAATAGCCTTGCTCAATGTGAGTCTTACTGAATGCCAACGACTTGTAGGAGTCATCCTTCACAAGGAATTTTCTTTCTATCTCTCGTGCCATTATTCTTCTGTTGCAAATTCCATGAGGTATGCCTTGATGAACTCATCCAACTTGCCGTCCATCACACCACCGACATCGCTGGTCTGGTAGTTGGTACGGTGATCTTTCACACGACGGTCATCAAACACATAAGAACGAATCTGGCTGCCCCACTCTATCTTCTTCTTGCCAGCCTCCACCTTGGCTTGTTCTGCCATGCGGTGCTGCAACTCCTTGTCGTAGAGCATGGAGCGCAAGAGACGCAGGGCATTCTCTTTATTCTTCGGCTGGTCACGCGTTTCCGTGTTCTCGATGAGGATTTCCTCTTCCTCACCCGTATAAGGGTCCTTGTACTGATAGCGCAGACGCACACCCGACTCAACCTTGTTCACATTCTGACCACCTGCACCGCTCGAACGGAAGGTGTCCCACGAGATGCGTGCCTGCTCAATCTCCACATTGATGGTGTCATCGACCAACGGCGTGACAAACACACTGGCAAACGAAGTCATGCGCTTTCCCTGGGCATTGTAAGGACTGACACGCACCAGACGATGCACGCCACTCTCACCCTTCAGATAGCCATACGCCATATCACCGACAATCTCCATCGTTACGGTTTTGATGCCAGCATCCTCGCCGTCCTGATAGTTGCTGATGGTCACCTTGTAACCATGTTGCTCGGCATATCGCTGATACATGCGCATGAGCATCTGCGCCCAGTCTTGTGCCTCCGTACCACCTGCACCTGCATTGATTTTCAGCACAGCATCCATATTGTCCGCTTCGCCTTGCAACATGTTCTTCATCTCCAAGTCTTCAATGAGCACCAAGGCTTTTGCATAGTAGTCATCCACCTCCTCTTCTGTGGACATCTCCTCCTTATAGAAATCGAATGCCACCTCTGTATCGTCTGTCGCTGCCTTCACCTCGTTGTAGCCGTCAATCCACCGCTTCAAGGTCTTCACCTTTTTCATCTGTGCCTCGGCAGCCTTCTGGTCATCCCAAAATCCTGGTGCCTGTGTGCGCAGTTCCTCCTCTTCCACCTCTATCAGTTTCTGGTCTATCTGCAAGTAACGGTGCAGCGCCTCTGTTCTATCCTTAATGTCTTTCAGTTGTTCTGCTGTAATCATATGTCGTTCAATTTTGTGTGCAAAGGTACGAAAAAGTTTAGAGTTTAGGGTTTAGAGTTTAGGGTAAATTGCTCTACAAGATGAAAAAACGCCTCGAATGGCAAAAAACTTAAAGTTCTCAGTCCTTAACTCTAAACTTTTTCGTACCTTTGCATCTTGAATTAGTGTGAACAGATGCTTTTGGCAGAAGAATGAAACTCATCAAGCGACTCGATTTGTTTATCCTGGGGAACTTCCTCACGCTGTTTGCAGGCACGTTCTGCATCAGTTTGTTCGTCGTCATGATGCAGTTTTTGTGGAAGTGGATTAACGAACTGATTGGCAAGGGACTGAGTTTTGACGTGTACGTAGAGTTCTTTTTCTACGCTGCCGAGACACTGGTTCCATTGGCACTGCCACTTGCCATTCTGCTGGCATCGCTCATTTCATTCGGCAACATCGGTGAACGGCTGGAACTGCTTGCCATCAAGGCTGCAGGCATCTCGCTTATCCGCACATTGATGCCGCTCATCATCCTGGTATCGTTGCTGTCGTTAGGCTCATTCCATTTCCAGAACAAGATTGTGCCTGATGCCCAACAGAAACTGCTCCAGATGATTACGTCGCTGAAGATGAAATCGCCCGAACTGGACATTCCTGAAGGGGTGTTTTACGACGGCATCGAGAACATCAACCTGTATGTGAGGCACAAGAATGAGGACACAGGCATGCTCTACGATGTCATCATCTACAACATGCAGGACGGAGTGAATCGCGCACACATCATTCTGGCTGACTCAGCCCGACTGGAAACCACGAGCGACAAAATGCACCTGCTCTTACACCTCTATCAAGGTGAACAGTTCGAGAACCTGTCCAGCAATGCGTTGCAAACAAGGAATGTGCCTTACCGACGAGAGACGTTTGTGGAGAAGCACTTCATCATCGACTTCGACACGAACTTCAACTTGGCAGACCAAGAGGAGGTGTCGGGCGGTGCGAGCAGTGCGAGAACAAAGACCATGAAGCAGTTGACGCACGATATCGACTCGATGGAGAACTACTATGACAGTCTGAGCGTGGAGTACTGCCACAACATGGAGCACTATGCGCTGAACATCCCGCACAAGACACGCTTGTCGGACTATGACTCCAGCACCGTGGCGCAAATGACAGACAGCATGAAGAAGCCGTTAGAGAAGGAGGAGAATGCCTATCTGGCACAGAAAGCAAAGACCTCGTTCGTTGTGCCACAGTCGAAAGTGAACATTGACACCCTATACGCCAAGGCAAGTTCACAGGAGAAGCAGCGCATCATCATAAGCGCATTGCAGAAGGTAGGATTTCAAGAGATGGATGCAAGCAGTAAAGCCGAGGTGATGGAATGGGGTGACAAACAAATACGCCTGCACCAGATTCAGTTCTGGCAGAAAATCACGATGTCATTGGCATGTTTGATTTTCTTCTTTGTGGGAGCACCATTGGGTGCCATCATCCGCAAAGGTGGATTGGGGTTTCCCGTTGTGGTGGCAGTCATCATCTTCATTGCCTACTACATGATAGACACGGGTGCCATGAAGGTGAGCCGCGAGGGAGGAATGCCCGTCTGGCTCGGCATCTGGCTCAGCACATTGGTGATGGCACCCTTGGGCATCTTCTTCACCGTGAAGTCTAACAACGACTCGGCCGTGTTCAACATCGATGCCTACACCAACCTGTGGAAGAAACTACTGGGCATCCGGCCAAAACGCAATATCACCCGTAAGGAAGTCATCATACACGATCCCGACTATGCAGACATGCACAAGACGCTGAACCAACTCATCACGACGAGCCGTGAGTATCTGGGAGCGTTGCCACGTTCGACTTTCTTCGGCTATATGGCTTACATCATCCGTTTCTGGTTTTCCAAACGTGAAGACATGCAAGCTGAAGGCATTTACCAGATAACGGAATATGTGGTGGAGGTGCTATCGAACAGCAAAGACCGTCAAGTGCTGCGTCTGCTCAATGGCTACCCTGTGATGGAGACACGTGATTTCCGTTTCTACCGACGCCGCCGCAAAGACCTGCGTGCCGTCATCAAATATTCTGAACAGATTGACAATCACATTGTCAAAAACATACTAAAAAACTAATAAACAACTAACATGGATACATCCTTTCAGTTTAGCAAAATAGAAGAGGCGATAGAGGACTTCCGACAGGGAAAGTTCGTCATCGTAGTCGATGATGAAGACCGAGAGAACGAGGGTGACTTCATCACCCCTGCAGAGATGATTACCCCCGAGAAGGTGAACTTCATGCTGCGCGAAGGGCGTGGCGTGCTTTGTGCTCCCATCACCATCTCGCGTGCCAAGGAACTGGAATTGCCTCATCAGGTGGAGGAAAACACGTCGATGTTAGGCACTCCCTTCACGGTGACCATCGACAAACTCGAAGGTTGCACCACAGGTGTGAGTGCGCATGACCGTGCCGCCACTATCCAGTGGCTTGCCAATCCTGAAGCAAAATCAGGCGACTTCGGTCGTCCCGGACATATCAATCCGCTCTATGCACAAGATAATGGTGTGCTGCGCCGTTCTGGACATACCGAGGCTTCCATCGACTTGGCCCGTCTGGCAGGACTGAAACCTGCCGCCGCCCTCATCGAGATTCTCAATCCCGACGGCACCATGGCACGGATGCCCCAACTCATCGAAAAGGCTAAGGAGTTCGACATGAAACTCATCCAAATCAAAGACCTCATCGCCTATCGCCTGCAACGCGAAAGCCTTGTGGAAAAAGGCGTGGAGGCAGACATGCCCACTGCTTACGGGCACTTCCGTATCATCCCCTTCCGTCAGAAGAGCAACGGTTTGGAGCATGTCGCCCTCATCAAGGGAAAATGGGACTCCGACGAGCCTGTGCTCGTAAGAATGCACTCCAGTTGTGCCACAGGCGACATCTTCGGCAGCCAGCGCTGTGACTGCGGTGAGCAACTGCACAAGTCCATGCAACTCATTGAGAAGGAAGGTAAAGGTGCCATCGTCTATCTCATTCAGGAAGGTCGTGGCATCGGCCTGATGAACAAGATTGCCGCCTACAAACTGCAAGAGGAGGGACTGGACACCGTCGATGCAAACATCCATTTAGGTTTCGACCCCGATTTGCGCGACTATGGTGTAGGCGCACAAATCTTGCGTGAAATTGGCATCAGCAAGATTCGCCTCTTGACCAACAACCCCGTGAAACGTGTGGGACTCGAAGGCTATGGACTCGAAATCGTGGAGAACGTACCTATCGAAATCACCCCCAACCAGTACAACGAGCGTTACCTCCGCACCAAGAAGGAGCGCATGGGGCACACTTTGCATTTCAATAAATAGCAGACCCTCCCCTCACCCTCCCTTGGAGGGAGGAAACGGTCGCTCACAACAATAATAGTATCATAACAATATAGTAGAATCTCCCCCACAAACATTCTACTCCTCCCATTTAAGGGAGGCGGGGGAGGGGTCTTTATGGAAAATCTTTCAGAAAGATTGAACCGACTTTCGCCAAGTGCCACGCTGGCGATGAGTCAGAAAAGTTCTGAGTTGAAGGCTCAGGGCGTGGATGTCATTAACCTTAGTGTCGGTGAGCCTGACTTCAACACTCCCGACCACATCAAGGCTGCTGCCATCAAGGCTGTAGAAGAGAACTGGAGCCGTTACAGCCCCGTGCCTGGCTATCCGGAACTGAAGCAGGCCATCGTGAACAAACTCAAGAATGAGAACGGACTGGATTACAAGCCCTCTCAGATTCTCTGTTCGAATGGCGCCAAGCAGTCTGTCTGCAACACCATCATGGCACTCGTCAATGCTGGCGATGAGGTCATCATCCCCGCTCCCTATTGGGTGTCTTATCCGCAGATGGTGCTCCTCGCTGAAGGCACACCCGTCTTCATCGATGCCCCTATCGAACAGGACTTCAAGATTACGCCAGCCCAGTTGGAGGCAGCCATCACTCCCAAGACTCGCGCCCTCATCCTCTGCTCACCCAGCAACCCTACGGGTTCTGTGTATAGCAAGGAGGAACTCGAAGGTTTGAAAAATGTGTTGCTGAAGCATGAACGAGTCATCGTCATCGCTGACGAGATTTACGAGCATATCAACTATGTGGGCAAGCACGCATCAATGGCTTCATTCGCCGACATCAAAGACCGCGTGGTGGTCATCAACGGTGTGTCGAAAGCCTACGCCATGACCGGTTGGCGCATCGGTTTCATCGCTGCTCCCGAGTGGATTGTGAAGGGCTGCAACAAACTGCAAGGTCAGTACACCTCTGGTCCCTGCTCTGTTTCTCAGAAGGCCGCCGAGGCTGCTTTCGCTGGTCCACAACAGTGTGTGGAGGACATGCGTCAGGCTTTTGAGCGTCGCAAGAACCTCATCGTGAAACTCGCCAAAGAAATCCCTGGTCTCGAAGTGAACGACCCGCAAGGAGCCTTCTACCTCTTCCCCAAGTGCTCCAGTTACTTCGGCAAGAAAGATGGCGACCGCGTCATCAATAACTCCACCGACTTCGCCATGTACCTGCTCGAAGTGGGTCATGTGGCAACAGTGGGCGGTGATGCCTTTGGCTCTCCCGAGTGCTTCCGCATGAGTTACGCCACCAGCGATGAAAACATCGTGGAGTCGATGAAGCGCATCAAGGAGACCCTTGCGCGTCTCAAGTAATCACACATGAAACAAACTCTCATATGCATCCTCTTGGCATGGGCATTCACCGTCCATGCTCAAGAGGATGTTGTGTCTTATACGGAAGGTGTCATCACTTCTGAATTTGTTTCGGAAAGCACCATGAAGCAAGACCTCTTGCAGATGCTGGCAAACTTTTCCCAATACATGGTCAATGACTTTCAGGAGTGCGAATACCCCAATGAAAAAGGTGAGGTTTGTGGGTGTTTCAAGGGTGAGAACACGATGGCAAATGACGAGCGGGGAGTGCGTCCCAATGCTGACCTCAGCATGATATGCGCTTTCCTTGTCAAGTATGGCAAACCATCCAACGTCACCTTGCCTTCAGGGGTCACATGGCAGAAGATAGAGGACATGGCAATGAAATCATTAGTCTTCGCCTATTCCACCCATAAAGCCAACCGTCTCAAAGTGTGCAAAGGCAACAACTATTGGGGATCCGTTTCCAATGCCGACCATGTGTGGGAGTCCTCCCTATGGGCAATGTCAGTGGCTTACTCCGCCTTCTTCCAATGGGACAACCTCAGTGATGCACAGAGAGGCTACATCTATGCCCTGCTGAAAGCCGAGTGCAACTACGAATTGGAACGCACCATCCCCACAGGCTATGCGGGCGACACCAAAGCCGAAGAAAATGGCTGGGAGGCTGATGTGCTGGCAGCCACATTGGGACTTTTCCCCGACGATGCGTTGGCACCCAAATGGTTCGAGCGATTGCGCGAGTTTGCCATCAACAGCTATTCACACCCTTCCGACCAGACAAACACCACCGTCATCGACGCTTGGTATGACTCCAAGACCATTGCTGATCTCTACAAAGGACAGAACCTTTACGATGACTATTCGCTCCAGAACCATAACCTCTTCCACACTTCCTACCAGAATGTCGTCCAACAAGAGTTGGGTGAGGCAGCCCTTGCCCTCAAACTGTTTCAGCAAGGACTTCATGGCACCGAGACATGGAAGACCAATGCCTTGATGCACCATAACCAAGAGGTGCAGGACAGCATTCTCAACTGGCTTGCCCTGCCCGACGGCGAACTGGCAATGCCTAACGGCAACGACTGGAGCCTCTTCCTGTACGACCAAATCACCTCCTACTCCACCCTTGCCTGCTTCCTCCAAGACCCTCATGCGCTGATGCTGGAAAATATGGCATACAAGTACATCCAAGCACGCCAGAAGACCACCTCCGACGGTTCATGGCTACTCCGTCCCGATGTGGGTGCCCGTCGTATGGGCGTAGAAGCACACCGTGTGATGATGACCTACCTAATGCACGATGTGCTGTCCACAGCCAGCCTCACCCCCACCCAATGGGACCACTTCAACAAGACCTACAGCAAGGCAAGACTCATCCCTTGCCAAAACATCATCCGTGCATCCACCAACGACCGCTTCACCTGTTTCTCATGGAGTGAAGGGTTGAAATCCTACACTGGCTACTTCGCTGCCAACTCACCCGACAAGAACAAGATTGTGGTGCCCTACCGTGCCAACAACACAGGAAACATCCTTGGCTGGTACGAAGTGCAAGATAAACGGACCGATGCCACCCCTGTGGTGAAAGGTAACTACCTCTTAGAAGGCAACAGTTATGTGATGAACGGAGAACTGAACACGAACGAAGGCACACTCAACCATCGCTTCGTCCTCTACTCCACCCCCAAGAACGCCCTCATCTATCTCGACTACGTGACAGCCAATGCACCAGCCACCCTCACAGCCGCAAAGGGAGGTCTGTTAGCCATCTCCACAGACGAACTCATGGCAACCTCGCGTACATTATATTATAAGGGAGCAACAACCACCAAGCAACAGACAACAGATGGTTCGCAGATGCTCACCTTCAAAAGCCCATGGGTGAACATCGACAACGAATTGGGAGTTATCAACGTTAACCCTAACCCTAACGACAACACTAACCCAGCCCTCCCCCTTGGGGGAGTTGGAGGGGGCTTTATTGCTTTTGGCGACAGAGGGGCAAACAACTCCATCTACACCTCCAAACTCTACCCCCTCTATTCCAACACCCCACGCAAGGTAGAGACTGGTGAAGTAGTCGATGCCCGGAACCTTGTCTATTACAGCCGCATCAATGCCAAGCAGACTCAAAAAATGGCATCGAAACTCACCTCCCTCAGAGACCAGTTACCCGAAGGTTGGAATGGTGTCATCGTACCCGATGCTGGATGCTCCTATCTCCTCATCAGCAACTTCAAAGGCAACCCCACAGCCACCCTCACCCGTCTGAGACTGAAAGGTTGGAAACCCGTGTTCCCCAACGAAACCCACATCACAAAAAATGGTTCCACCCTCACATTGCATGTGGAGCAGAACCATTCCGTAGTCTTTATCCGTTAAGAGGGAAAACAGACGTAGCCAGCAACCTATCCGTAGATAATCTTACCAGTTTCCTTGTCGGTGTTTTCCTCGATGAAGGACTTGTTGTACTGCGTCATACCGCGCAGCGACATGCCCATGTTGGAGAAACCACCATCATGGAAGAGCGTTTGCATAGTCACCTTCTTCGTGAGGTCAGAGAACATCACGATGCAGTAGTCAGCACACTCGTCGGCGCTGGCATTGCCAAGAGGAGACATACGGTCAGAGAAGTCGTAGAGACCATCAAAGCCCTTGATGCCCGAACCTGCAGTAGTGTAAGTGGGAGACTGGCTGATGGTGTTCACACGCACCCCCTTCTCACGTCCATAGATGTAGCCGAACGAACGTGCGATAGACTCCAGCAGTGACTTGGCATCTGCCATATCGTTATAACCGAAGAATGTGCGGTGACTTGCCACGTATGTCAGAGCCAACACACTCGCATTCTCATTCAGCGCATCCAGTTTCTTAGCCACCTGCAACATCTTGTGGAAAGAAATGGCAGAGATGTCGAGCGTCTTGTCCAAGAGACTATAGTCAAGATCATCATAAGTGCGCTTCTTTCTCATGTTGGCACTCATGGCACAGGAGTGGAGCACAAAGTCAATCTTGCCACCCAGCGCCTTCTGAGCCTCAGCGAAAAGCATCTCCAAGTCTTCCACACTGGTAGCATCTGCTGCAATCACAGTTGCATTAGTCTTCTCTGCCAGTTCCGCGATGGTACCCATGCGGCAAGCAACAGCTGTATTTGTAAGTACGATTTGTGCACCCTCCTCGTAAGCACGTTCTGCCACCTTCCAGGCGATGGACTGATCGTTGAGTGCACCAAAAATAATTCCCTTTTTACCTTTTAACAAATTGTAAGCCATAATTCGTTTTTAATACCTAATTATATATTATCTGTGTTTAAGTTTCGGATGTTTTATTTCGGTGGAGTTAAAGGAGTTATCGCTTGGCTCAGGAGTTAAAAGCCGATACTCTGACACCAGCATCACATTCGGCTCTCACTTCTTTTCACTTCTAATCACTCCTTCACTCCAAAGAAGTTGAGTTATCTGTGCAAATCGGGTGCAAAGGTACGAATTTTTAATGAGGAATGAGGAATGAGGAGTGAGGAATTGTCACTTTCCACTCGTTTTTTGTCCCAAAGGCGGCTTTTCCTGCTCAAAAAGGATGAGAAATGAAAAAAAATGCCCCTTCATTGAAAATAATTCCTAATTCTTAATTCCTAATTCCCAAATTTTTCTTACCTTTGCACTCGCTAACGGAAAAACCATAGCGATGGCGGGGTAGCTCAGCTGGTTAGAGCGTCGGATTCATAATCCGGAGGTCGAGGGTTCGAGCCCCTCCCCCGCTACGAAAAAGAGGATACATCATGATGATGCATCCTCTTTTTGTTTTATCCACCTTACTCACCCTCTCCTCACCTCCATTCACTTCACGGCTCAGTAGCTATTTAGTGTGGGTAGGCGTAAAGTTTAGCAATGCGAAAGAGGAAGAACTTCTTATCAACGACGCCTCTCAGATTGGCTCTAAAAAGTTTGATTTTAGCATTGAATGATT